>Ga0307516_10000332_pt1 | contig 61646 bp, 87 predicted proteins | sample 19_EM_MG_FD_203310 | JGI IMG/M metagenome (GOLD analysis project Ga0307516, IMG submission 203310) | Populus trichocarpa ectomycorrhiza microbial communities from riparian zone in the Pacific Northwest, United States - 19_EM | ecosystem: Host-associated > Plants > Roots > Unclassified | place...
TTTTCTCTCTTTTTTTTTTGTTTTTTTTCCTCTTGTTTTTTTGCTCGCGGGGGGGGGGGGCGGGGGGGGCCCCCCCCCCCCCCCCCAAAGTGGAAGAGGGTTTCTGCTGGGAAGACCCCGACCTACGCATGCAACAGCTGCGGCGAGAACACGACCAGCCTTGGGCTGCGATCCGGTACAAATCTTCACTGCGGTAGGAGCTGCCCAGGTTGCCTTGTGCGGAGCATTGCAGGAAGCTCACACCACGTCGACGTCGAGGTTTCGGCGGAGGGGTGGCCACTTTCGCGATCATGGGCAGTTCCCTCCGCGCTTCACCAACCGCGAAGTTGTTGGCCCGCCCTAGGAATAGGTGGCGTAGCCGCCATCGATGGTTCTCACCGGCCATAACGTTGGAGTTTTGGGTCGATGTGTTCAGTCCTACACTGCGTCAGCACGAGGCGCCAGCTGTAAATTGACGCATGCTCCAATACCATATATTGTACGATTTGGTTTGCGCGCCGGTGCGAGAATTGCGAAGCTTGGCGCGTCCAGGCCGGTGGTGATGATCACGGTGCTCACCGCCCACGGCGAGGAACTTTCGTCAGCGCGCTACAAAGCCCGAAGCATCCAGGGTCGGCGTACAAACATGCTCCTCTGAATCCTTCATAGGCCGCCCCTGGGCCTCGCATAGGCCTTGAAATCGCTGGGTGCCGCTCGCTTGCCTGGCCGAGTGTGCCCCAGGTTCGATCGTCATTCCACCACCGCTCCGAGCCGAACATGGCGACTGACAGGGTAGCAACCGTCGTGACCTTTCTGCAGTTGGGCGGCGATAGGCCCATCTGCACTGGGATCCGCCGGAGCCGTGTTATTGCGTGGTGGGTGGTGACGTTCGGTATGTGGAAGAAGGAGTAAGTACGGAAGACTGGCGGGGACCGAGATTTGAACTGCGACCATGTGATCGGGGGATATCTACCGCATGCCAAGCAACCAAACTCGTCTACTTCCCTATCTAGCCGACAAGGCGAACAGGTGATGTTAGATAGAACGTCCTAACTAACGGACACGCAGACTATGTCAGCACTTGCGCTAGAGGCCTCAGTGCGTCACTAGGGACTCCAGCCCCGTACGGCGCCGACCGCAGCTGCGCGGGATCAGTAGACCTCTCGGCACCACAGCCCGAACTCTCCGAAAAATCACGCTCCGAACAGTCCGCTACTGTGTAGTTCACGCACGGAAACACCAACGGACACCTACTTTCGCCTCGCGGTGAGATTGAAATGCATACCCCGATCCGCCTCCACTACGTTTCGTCTTACCTCAGTTGGAAGCTCCGCCACGTCGACGCGACGGCTTCCCTTCGCCATTCCGCGACGGCTTCCCTTCGCCATTCCGCGACGGCACCCTCGTCGCCATGGCGCACGCGGTCTCTTGTGCTACTATTCGCCCCGCACTGCAGCCAGTGATTGCGAGGCTCGACTAAATCCTGAGGTGTCCTATGAAGGACTCAGCTACGGCGGATGGTACGCAGCGAGCCTTGTTACTTCGCACTTTGCAGTTTGCTGACGGAATGCGTAATGCTGAATCGTCCCCCGCCGCGAGCGCTGAGCACCCGATCACTGCCGCCAGCGTTGACTGCTCAAGCTTCACGATTCTGTCGCCACCGTCGCGCACGATAAGGCGTGCAAATATATTGCAACGGTACCCGCGTACATGAACGGTTGGCATCTCCAGCTGACGCGCTGTAGGACTGCGGACTGCGACCCAACTGTCCTGCTGACCGGCCGACAACATCCCTCGCTGGCACCACTCCTCATACGTATCCATTGGCCGGCCTTGCGATTGCCGTGGAGGTCGAGGATGGAGGGAACTGCGCACTGCGCCGATATTGACTGCGCTTCCTGTTGCCCGCCATACTACTTAACCAGGGCAGCTTCTGCAGCTGGGCACAGTTGCGGCGGAGCACGGCTCAAGGCAAACGGTCCTCTTGCCGTTGTGTTGCATGTATGGGTCGGTGTCCCCCACGCTGAAATCCTCAGGCTACCTCCTCTCTCTCTCGGGGCGAAACTAAGCAGGTTCCACCCTCTTCTAGATCGACAGATTTGCAACGCCGTCGCAGGCGCGCCCCGCCACACTGCCTCCACCCTTGGTGACAACGCCCACCCAACTCGGAGGCGCACAAGGTACCGCAACCAATTCCAGAATCGAGTCTCTCCCCACTCAACCGCTTCCACGCCCTTCTTCGATGGACCGGAGCCCCTATTCTGCCTTCGGCCAGAGTTGATTGAAGGAAAAGAGTTCGCTAATGATTGGCAAAGCGGAGACACGCGGGTGCTCCCGCCCCGCAAACCTCCCCCGACCACAGGGACGCGCAGGCAGGCCGAAATGCTGGACTAGCCGCCCCCACCTCCCCTGATTTGCGCGTTTTGTTTTTTTGTTTACTCATTACTCGCATGAGACCTATCTAGATCATGCCGGGATTATGTACTGTCGGGTTCCTGTCGGCTGTCCGAGGAGCGTCGGCACGTTGCAAGCACCCCATTGCCCTCCGCCCAGGACTGTCCCAAGAAGAAGAAACGCGCATCAAGAAAATCACGAAGGTAGTATCAAAGGAAGGGGCGCAACCCCCTAGCCCTCTCCCGCGGACGCCATGAAGTCCGGCGTGGGAAGGAACGGTGGAGCTTCCCCCCCGGCCTCCGACCCCCCAGCCCCCCTTCCAGCTCCTCCAACCATTCCCGCAGCTCCCCTTCCGACCCGTTGCTCACTGCGTCTTCCTCAGCCGGTATACGCTTACCTACATCTATAGAGGAGAGGAAGTCCAGCACCGCCTGACTGCACCTCCCATCGGCCAGGAGGTCCCGGACCTTCCACTGGACCTTCCGCCTGCCCGTCTCCTTCTTGACCTCCGCCCACAGAACCTTCTGCCGTGGCTTCCACTGCGGACACTTGAAGAAGTGGTCCCGTGTATGCGTTCGGTACCGGTACCACCAGCACTGCGGTGTAGTCCGGCCTGATTTGCGGGTGTTGCAGAGGGCAATCAAGAGTCAACCGGTTGAATGGCGAGCACTCCACAAATCTTAACCCACTCCCGCTGATCAACTACTTTGATAGCTCCGATCACCGCTTGGACAAACGACCGCACCCGCCCTGCCACCCACGATCCTAGTACCACGGCCGGCACTCTTTTCATCGCAACCTCCAATATCAACTCGCCGGTTATTACTGCAGGTCAGCCGCGGTACTACGGCCTGCATGAGACACCTTGGAGCGGACGGTTAGTTCCCGCTACCTCACGTACTCCAACACTGCAATTCTGACATGATGAAGTGGCTCGCGGAGGGAATCAAATTCCGGAGGTCCCGCTTCCTGCCCAGGAGACTGTCCCCGGATACGAATTTCCAGCTCGACGGCCGGCGAGGGTCCACGCAGGCAGTTCCGCCTCCCATACCTCGTTCCACCAAGTAACCGTCAGATTTGGAAGGACGGAGGGAAGCCGCGCATCGCAAGGGCGCTGCTGCCCCGTGGCAAAACGCGTGAGATCGGTGAGGAGTCTCCCCGAACCACGTGGGTGGGACGGGACAAAAGACCGTCCTCCGTGTGCTGGGCGCCACTAAGCCTCCCCACCAAACAATACCCACCACCCACCAACTGCCAACATCACCACAACCCCTTTCACCACCTGCCGCCAGTTCGGAACAACTCAGATGCAAACTCCAAAGAGGAGTCTCGTAGGTAAATATGCGCATGCTGGCTCGCTCGCGTCATTTTCGATGTCGGCACAGCGTGCTTCACCGCGGGGGACTAAGTGAACACGGATCTGACTCGACGTGTGAACAGGACCCAATTGAGAACGAAATGCCAGGCGCACACGAACCATACCCACGGGGAGCTCACCAAGCCAGCAGCCTCCAAGAGTTCTGGCGGCAACCTCGAGTCAGGTTGTTATGTCACCGCGAGCAAGTTCAAGACGTGCATTGCAGCGATGCATGGCCGCCACCGAAATACGCATGTCCGGAGGAAGGACAGGCCGGCAGGCGGATACAAACTACGGGATTCCTCACCGTGATGCTTTTCTCCTACCAACGACACGTAGCTGCTGTGTGTATCCGCGATCACAGTCCATCGAGGGTATGCGGATGCGGACTAGGAAGCAGTAAAGATCAGCCGGCCGACGAGTGGGCCATGGCTGCGGCAGGGCAGCCAGGCAGTCACGGGCCCCTCCCACGATCTCTCGCTAACCTCAAGCGGGAAATCTCGGGGATGAAGCGGGTGGTGGAACGTTAGTGGGCAGGAGGCCGGACTGCCGAGACGAAGTAGCACATGCCAAAGAGCCGGAGGCCCGATGGCGTGGTGGCTGGCAGCACCAAGAGCCTCACCTCGAGGTACTACCAGCTGAAGACAGAGCACGATCGCACCGGACAGCACCTGCAATGGGTAGGGGGCCCGCCCAACCGTCCAGTGCTGGTGGTGTCAGTGCCTCACGCAAACGAGAGACCACCTCTTCAAGGTGTGTCCGGAATGGAAGATGCAGCAGAAGATTCTGTGGGCGGAAGTGCAGAAGAAGACCGGGACGTGGAAGAGCCGGTGGAAGATCCGGGATCTTCTTGCCGATAGGAGATGTGGACAGGCGGTGCTGGACTTCCTCTCCTCAACGGATGTAGGAAGGTTGGTGCCGCCTCTAAAAGAGGGTGACTCCAAGAGTCAGGCGTCAGAGTGGGAGCGCCGGGAGCGCCGGGAGCGGGAAGAGAAACGGGAATCGGAGGCGGAGGAGCTGGGTGACACGGCAGGATTGGGTGCCGGGGAGGAATGGCTGATATTCCTTCCCATATACGGAGATAATCGGAAGTACTACACAACGCTCAACTCCTGATAATGATTCTGTGGTGCGTTTTATCCCATCTAGTGCCCGTGCCTATTCTCCAGCAGCGAAGTCCAAGGGCAATCGCCGCGAAATGAGCGCACACGTCGGCACGGCAGGTAGTTTGGGCGCTCCGGAGTGAGCAGCCGTTTTCGTCGCCACGGACGAGACAAGGGGGACGGATTTGTCCTTCGCTCCCGACTTGCTACGCGCGATGTCAGAATTGCCGACGCTTATCTTATGTACACTCCTTTCCTGTTTGCCGTCCGCCGCGACCTGTTCACAGTTCGCCGGCGGCCCGGGGCAGCGAGAGCTGCCCCCACCTGGCCTTGTCCCCAAAAGAGAAGATATTGGAAATGCAGAGCAATTTCAATGACGATGATGATTGATTGATAGCATGCGACCCTATTGGATCATGGCGATTTTATATACAGTCCTTTTTTGTTCACCTTTGGTCGCGCCCTCGGGCGGTCCGCCGGCGGCCCGTTGTGACCCTGCCCCCGCCTGGCCGTCCCCCGTACGAAATGAAGAGAAAAACAGAAAAAGCACTGAACGAGTGACGGTAGACCGTACCAATGTGTCAGAAAAATGGGCGTCCGGAGATGACGGACCGGAGATGACAGCTGCCCGAGTCTCCTGAGCACCGGCTCGGGGGTTCCTGCTTCTAAGTTGTATCAATCAATTAGTTCACCATCTTCATCTCTATCGATCCCTATATTCTGTCAGAATAATGGGCGTCCGGAGATGACGGACAAGAAACGGCGTCCGGAGATGACGGACCGGAGCCAGCACGTCCGGAGATGACAGCTGCCCGAGTCTCCGAGCGCCGGCTCGCGAGACAGTCTTCCGTCCTTTACCCCTGGCGAGTCCCTCAGGCCCGTTGTATATAGAGAGAATGTTCCTCCTTCGAAGTTGCATCAATCAATCAGTTCACTATCTTCATCTCTATCGATCCCTATATTCCAACATATTCTAACACAATGAAAGACTCCTCCACCTCCTCATCTTCCCTCATCCCTCGCCCTTCTCGTCTCCTGGTTTCTCGGCCTCTTCCGCCCCTCCTCTGTCCAGGAATTTCAAGGACGGGATGTACTGAAGGAGGCGACCATCCATCACCGTGTGACAGCCGTGATTCTGTGAAACTGCTACAAATAAAACCTATGAACACGCACTACCATTACAGCCGCCACCTCCGACACCGCTCCCTCACAGACCCCCGGGAGAGGCCTTGGCGGAGGGCAAAGGGGTCGTTGCAACGGGCCGCCATTGCGCGGACAGCGGACAGGAAACGGACTATACATAACCTCGCCATAATCTGATAGGTCGCATGCGAGTAATGAATAAACCAAAAAAAAAAACCTGCGGCACCGCTCCGCTGCCCGATACCGCCACTATCACCACCACTCAGATCGTCCTTCCAGACTCCCTATTCATCTAACTGCTCGGCGCGTCGCTGAAGGTCCAGCAGCAGTTTCTCCATCTGCTACAACTCCGTTGCAGTCCCGAATATCAATTTCCGGCAGACCAGGACTTCAGATACTCGGTTGCCTCGGTCATATCGTCTCCAATGCCCGCACTCGGATCGCTGGTTGTATGTGCGCCGCTTATGAGGTGTTAGCACTCAGAAAGATTCGCGCCAGTTGTTGTAAACGATGGGGATATGGGCGTGCGAGGTCGAGGAAACGGGGAGCAGCGGGTGGGAAGTACGTACCTGTTGAAGACACGCTCCGCCTCCGAGCACAACATACTTATTAAGAAGAATCCAGGTGGCATTGAGTGAAGTGAGAATATGGATCGACGCATCGGCAGCCGAATGGCATTCCCTTAGTGTTTCCAGATGGGATAGTAGTTCGTCGACGGGGTGGGAAGCGGGGTGTTGATGGGGGCGGTGTCAGGAGCGGAATCGACGATGATTTGTCCTTGGCGTGTTGTAATGGGGAGCGGCTGGGTGTCTTGATCCTTGGGGAGGAGTGTGGTTCGAGGTGTGGGAGTGGAGGAGGGAGCAGCTGGATGTCTCTATCGATTTGAGGTAATTTGATCAAAGAGTAGTGAGTTGTTTTCTTGATGGAGTCTCGAGCTGCGCGCTCTCCTGTCACTGCCAAGCTTGGCACACAGACTGCGCTAGTCGCCTACTCCCAGTATTGGTGGACAGCGGTTGTTCGTTACAAAAGTGGCGAGATTAAGTACAGTCCGTTTCCTTTCCGCTGTCCGCGCGGCGGTGTCACCTTGCATTCACCCCTTCCCAGTCCTAAAGATGTAGAGCGAATCAAGGAAATTACAAAGGAGAGGACATCGAACGAACGTGAATGACAAAGGAAAGAAACAAAGGGAAAGCGCCACCCCCCCCCCTTCTCCTCTTCTGAGGCCGCCATGAAGTCAGGCGTGGGGGGGAACAATGGTAGTTCCCACCTCGGCACCCATCCCCTCAGCTGCCACTCCCTGCTCCTCCTCCCACTCCCACAGCTCCGCTTCAGACACCTCGCTCACCGTGTCATTCTCGGCCGATACCCTCCTCCCCACATCCGTAGAGGAGAGGAAGTCTATCATCGCCCGGCGGCATCTTCGTCCGGCAGGAGGTCCTGTATCCTCCATCGGCTCATCTACTTCTCGGTCCCCTTCCGCACCTACGCCCACGGAATCATCTGTTGGGCCTTCCACTCCGAGCACTCCTTGAAGTGGTGCTCCCGATTCTTAATGCAGTATAGGCACCACCAGCACTGTGGGGTGGGCCGGTTCTTCATCCAGTGGAGGTAGTCTTCGGAGGGGCAGTGCCCCATCTTGACCTGGTAGAACCGCGAGGCGAGTGTCTTGGTGCTCCCAGTCACCACGCCGTCTGGCCCCTGGCTTTTCGGCATCCTCTATATTGTCCTTGAGGTCCGGCCTCCAGCCAATTGCCGGGCTTCTGCCCACTTCTTCTCAGGTGTCTCCAGTTCGAGGTTAGTGAGAGACCTTGGAAGAGGCATTGGCGAGTCGCCGCCCGTTCCGAGTAGCTCAGCCATTCTACCCCACGGGTGTTGGGCTCCTCCGCCGCAACTTTCACCTATTCGTTGGCCTTCTCGTTGCCGGCAATTCCTCTGTGCGCCGCGGTTGGTGTAAATAGTGGGTCATTAATTACAAAAGTCCCAATGGAAAAATTAGGTGTTTTCTGAAAACTGCTTTGCGACCATATCTATACACCGGGCCCATCCAACCCACAGCGTCACGTAAAATGCATATACCCAATGTGGCAAGCAACGCATCTCCACATCCTTCCATGTTCTCAGAAACATGTGGCCCTTACCAACGCCTATGATCGGTACGTGTCGCATTGTGTTGTGAGGGCCGTTGCTGGTGCTTCGATCCTAGCATTCAGCTGTTAGGATTGTGAAGCATATAGTCAGCACTTTAGAGAGCAATGGTATCCGGCCGAAATTTATCAATCTGATCATGGTTCTGAACCATATTATTGGCCAATGCGCAACTACAGGTCGAACAGTGGAAGATCCTAACGCGATATGGTACCTCAAAGTCGAGTGAGACCTCACGATGGTATCATTCATGTTGCCTTTGCAGGGAGTGATCACCAGCATCACAAGGCAACGCGTGATTTTGTTTATTCATACTCGCATGCGACCTATACAGATCATGGCGGCAAGACAAGGTGTCAGAGTATTGGAAAGAGCAGATGAACAACATCATTTAATAATTATGTTGATCGGAGCAGATATGTTGTACTAATAAGCGAATTGTGGGTGCAAATCTTGGCTTGTCGGTGGTTTTGGGCCTTACAACTAAGCTATTACTGGGAGATTTCGGCCATCGCCAAAACAAAAGACGGCAAATCATAAACTCTGAGACGAGCACCGGGGAGAGAAGAGGGACAAGATTATCTAAAAAATTATATTCATCAGAGGAGGGACAGTGAGTAAGAAACGGTCCTGCTAGAGGACCCCAAGACCCTCGGCGCGGAATTGATTCAAGAAGAGGAGGAGGAGGAGGCCAATAAGGAGGGGGAGAAGGAGAGGCAAGGCCTCGTCATGTTGACAGACGGATCCCGGATGGAGGATGGAGCGTCCGGATAAGCGGTGGCATGGAAGAATGGTCAAACCTGGAAGGGTATCAAGACCTATGTGGGGTACAACCAGCAGGCCTACGATGCAGAGCGCGCAGCCCTCGCCCGCGCGCTGGAAGACGCATCTAGGAGAAACACGACCCCGGATCGGGTCACCATCTTCTCCGATGCACAGGCGGCCACCAAGCGGATAGTATCAGAAGAACCGGACCCCGGCCAGATGTACGCGCTCCAGCCAGGAGGCACATCGCAGAGCAGAGAAGGAAGTGGCCAGGTATCGTCCTCGAAATCCGGTGGTGCCCGGCCCACTAGGGTATCGAAGGAAACGAGAAAGCCGATGTATGGGCGCAGCTTGTGGCGGAGGAGCCGGACACCCACGGGGCGGAATGGCTGGACTACAACCATGGTGGCCGGACCGAGGTGCGCTCTATGCCCCTCCCAAGATCTCTCGCGAATCTCAAGCGGGCGATCTCTGGGAAGAAATGGAGGGAAGCCCGACGGTGGGAGGGAGACCGGGCCTCCAGAAAGAAGTACAAAATGCCGCAAAGCCACAAGCCAGACGGCACGGTTGCTGGGAGTACCAAAAGGTTCGCCTCAAGTACTACCAGCTGAAGACATTGCACGCCCGCACCGGACAGTGCCAGCACTGGGCCAAGGCTCTCCCCACTGCACAGTACTGGTGGTGTTAGTGCCCCTCGCAAACGAGAGACCACCTCTTCAAGGTGTGACCGGAGTGGAAGATGCAACAGACGATTCTGTGGGCGGAGGTGCAAAAGGAAACTGGGAGGTGGAAAAGCCGGTGGAAGATCCGGGACCTACTTGCATATGGGAGGTGCGGGCAGGCGGTGAAGGACTTCCTCTCCGCTACGGATATGGGAAGGCTGGCGCCACCTCTGGGAGAGGGTGACGCCGGAAGCGAGGAGTCAGAGTGGGAGCTCCAGGAGCGCCGAGAGCGGGAAGAGGAACACCAGGCGGAGGAGCTGGGTGCTGCAGGATGGTTGGGTGCCGGGGAGGACCTGCCGCAGTTATTGCCCATGCCCTGATTTATGGCATCGGCGGACGAGGAGTAGGGGATGGCCGCTTTTCCTTGGTTACTTTCTTTTGCGATCTCCTTGGTGCGCACTTTATCTTCTTGGGACAGGCCTGGGCGGAAGGCAGAGGGGAGCTTGCAACGTGCCGCCATCGCGCGGACTGCGGGCAGGAAAACGGGGTAAAATGTACACCGCCATGATCTATAAAGGTCGCATGCGAGTATGAAAATACAACTAAAGATCGTAAGCGTACGATTGCGCACTTCTTCGTGACTGAGCACAAGTGATGGGCACGGTGGGCTAACGTTGATGAGGTGGAGCCGGGGTTTTGATAGCAGTTATAGCGTCTAATGTAAGACGAACGATGGCCGTGCGGCTGCGCTGCAAGCACTGGGTCGCTGACACGCCGTCCCTGTTGGCATTGGTACTTGGTTTTACCTACGCCTTACAGTAGTGTCCCGCCGATACAAGACCTTACTGCCGTCGAGCAGCGTAGGTAGACTTCTGGTTCTCGACTTTACCACCATCCCCCAACACCACCGTCGTCTACTCCAGCTCTGGTACCGATCGGCTACAACGGCAGCCGCGAACAGCAGGCGCCAGGGAGCAGAAATCTACAGCGCCCAAGTTGCGACCGTGGCCGAAGCGACGGAGGGTACCGGAGAAGTGCCTCGCATAGTAATGTTGGTTTTGTGTTTGACATCTATCGTTGTTAGTACCGCCTCCGCTGAGAATAGAATTCTTTGTCAATTTTCGGTCCATCACTCTTGTACCGGAAGTCCAACATTTTGACTTTCCGTCGAACGGAAGATGCAAAGGAAAGAAGAAGAGAAAGCGATAGGGCGACACGGGAAGAAGGGAAAGGCGATCATAGCTTTGAGCAATGTGAATAGCAAACATTAGCAGCGAAGTAGGAACAGTGAAACCAGTATCCTGGCATGCCTCTTTAAAACTCGTAACCGTGTAAAAACCTCATGGGAAAACTACGGACATAGGGGAAAGATTGCATCCTTCAAAGAAAGAACGAAATGTGAAGTGAGGGAACTTCATCTCGGGCCAGAAGAGCCTTGTTTGAACTGCTCGCACCACCAGAGGCATCGCCTGGAGCCAGGCAGAGGATCAGCAACTGAGGTATGGGGCACCACAGCTGCTCCAGCCGCTCACACCACAGTTCCGGGAGTCGATTGGAGCAGATATGGAGAAGGAAGCCTCGTGTTGCTGACTGAGAAGTTCAAGAGGCGGGGGTGTACAATGTATTTCGTTCAGAGGCAATTGAGCTTGCTTTCGAGCACCGCAGGAGAAGGAACACGTACATGTTGTACCGCGTAGATGTCGTAATGTACAGGTGGTAGCGGCGAAGAGCTCGGTAGTTGGAGCATAGGGGAAATTGTAGTCGAATCGAAGTCTGGGTACAGTCTTCGGGGCTTACAATCGGTGGGCTACGGTGTCCCGTTGCAGTCGTCGACGTCGAGAAGTAGGAGAATATGATCATTGGTTTCGTTCGAGATGTAGACGTTCAGGTCATTCTTTCGTCCTCATAGTACAATGGATCTTAGCAATAGCATGAGACCACTGCGGGCCGAGGCGCCGCCAACGATATCCCTCCGATAGGACTCCTGATCTGCAGAAACCTCAGGTTCTTCTTCCACCCAAGTCCGGTAGGCGAGTACTCGCGGTCTCGTGTGATAGGTCATCCCTGGCCGGGTATGCTGGAGGGCCCAGGCCGAGTGCGGGTCCGCTTGGGGCGTCAAGTCTAAGTCTTAGTCCACCCATGATGTCAAGTCCGAGTCCGCCCATGTCGGCAAATCCAATTCGACCCATGGCGCCTAGTTCAAGTCCGAGTCCACCCACCGGAATGCCGAGTCCGAGTGTGGATCTAGTTGTCAGAATAATATCGGTAGATAGAGACCAAGATAGTGAATTCGATACAGATACAGCGTCACATACGGGCGGTTCTCAATATACAGAGGGCTCCCGAGCTCAGTTCGCCCTGTGACTATCCTCCGGACAGAATCTCGGGTGTCACCTCCGGTGTCATCTCCGGCGTCATCACCGGGCGTCCAACATTTTGACACTAGTCTCCGGCTCTTCATGTGGGTCGACTGTAGATCTAGTGACTGTTGCAGTTGGAGGGCTCTCAGCCTGCTTGAAATTTCCGCATAGTACATTGGCATGGAGAAGCGTGTCGTATGGTTCCGAGTATCGGGACGGGTATTCAAAACGGGTATCTCGAAGTGCATCTTCCGACATGTCGATATTGGGATTGTCTCTGCGTCGGCGAAAAGGCTGAGAGATCGGCTGGCACTTCTTGGCCGTGTTCAGTGTCCTTGGGCATGACCAACCAAAACGTATCTCAACAAATATTCGAGGGCAAGAAGGTGGCAACAATATAAATTTATTCAAACGTTCCATCGTTCATAGCTAGAACTAGCATGACTTGTGGGCTTTGGAACTTGGCGTGATGGTATCAGCCCACTTCGGACGGAGCCTTGGTGTGCCATAGGCTCCCAGTGGGGCACCAGGTTACCAGCTTCCACTGATTCGTCTTCCACCCGGATCCGGTGGCGTAATGGTTAGCCATCGGCCTAACAGGTTGCATTGGTACTCACACTGGCCACGGTTGCGATGTAGGTTCTCAACCGGTTCCAAGTCGCAGGTTGGTCGTTTGCTAACTGGGATCGGAACTTTCACCGTACATTCCACGCAGGCATCTTGCAGCTCCACAGACCGGATCTTTCACCGAGTTTACTTGACCTGCTGGGTCCGCTGGGTTTGCTGGGTCCGCTCGATTTGCGGGATTCACTCAATGGGCCGGATGCGTTCGATGGGCGCAATCCGCTCAACGTGACGGATGCGTTCAATAGACGGACCCACTCGATGCACTGGATGATCTGGATCCGCTCACTGGCCACAATCAGGTCGATGCACATGTGTTAGATATGCTGGATCCACTTGTAACGCCCCATAGATAGTTGTACTGATGGGCGCGATCAACGGCGATCGGTCGATTGGCTTAGTTGGCGAAATCAACATTCAGAGGCTCCAAGCGAGTGCATGTCCATTTATCGTGATTGAAGGGTCAATGATATCAAGCTCGCTGCCGATGTCGGCCTTGTATCGATGTTGGCCTCACATCCATGTCGGCCTTGCCGTCGACATAGATCTCGTGGTAGACTTCAGTCTTATCATTACTCTTGCCACCGGCCATTCTTGGTGCACTGGCCGCGGCGGTGATGGGAGCTTCGAAGCACATCCGCTTGCTCAACGGATCTACTTAATCCAGCAGCACTTCCCTCCAGATCCAGTGTGGATATATCCCGCGTCTGAGCAGCGCGACTGTTCTGAAGCTGGGTATTTCAGCAGATGTCTTCAAGTCTGGAGCAAATACTCAGCTCTTGGAATGGATTCCGATTTCCACAAATGGCCGTGGTTCAATTAGATTTCCGGTAGCGAGTAAATCCACTCCAGTCGTTGGGTAGCGGAATCCAAGATCAAGACCAGTTCGACATCAGGTTTGATGTTGGGTTTGATATTCCGATTAGCTCAGTCACTCATTCGAACTTCTAAATGCCAGATTGCTCTTCAGATCGCACGTGTGATCGCTCATGGTATTGCTCGTGGGATCTCTCGTGGGGTCGCTCGTGAGATCTCTGGTAGAATCTCTCAGAAGATCGCTCGTAGGTTTGCTTGTAGGATCGCTAGTAGGATCGCTTGTAGAATCACCCGTGGGATCGCTCGTGGAATCATTCGTGGGATCGCTGGTGGAATCGCTTGAGGGATTTTTCGTAGAATCCCTGTGTTCTTATTCTTCAGCTGGTGTCCAACGCTCTTCTCGGGTGACAAGCCGAATAATGCTGACCGAATGAATAGTACGACCATTGACGCTCTAGGCTCGAGCCTGGGGACTTGCATTCGCTTGGAGGCTCACTATGCTAAGGATACTATCGGGTGTGTTGTTCTTCAGGTAGCAGTGGTTCTGGCGTTGTACCGCTTGGTGATTTCAAACTCGTGTGGTCAAGTATTGCGATGAACGTTGCGTAGTAATGTGGCTCAACCGTTGAGGCTTAAAAAACAGTGCAGGGATGGGGTGCTGTAACGCGCGCAATTTCAGGCGCTGAGCAATGGGGGACCGTAGTGGATTGAGTATCAATCCGGGCACATAACCTATTGGAATAATATGGATTGATAGAGATGAAGATGGTGAATTCGATATATATACCGCGTCCCGTATGGAAGATCCTCTATATACAGAGGGTTCCCGAGCCTTTTCGTCCAGTGGCTGTCATCCAGCCAGTGTCTCGGGTGTCATCTCCGTCATCATCTCTAGAGGTCTTGATATTATGACGCTTACCCTCGTACGGATGAAGCAAAGGAAAGTAGGAGAGAAGGGAACAGCGAGTATAGCTCAGAACAATGTGAGTAGCAACAAATAGCTGCGAAGTAATATCGTTGGGAGCCAGTACCCTCGGATGCTTTGTTAAAACTCGTAACCGTGTAAAAAACCGCATGGGAAAACCATGGACGCAGGAGAAAGAGTGCATCCTCCAAAGAAAGGAAATTGAAACAGCCACTACTTCGACAGCCCCCTCCACCAGAGGCTTCCTCTGGAACCGGGCAGAGGTTCCTGAAGCCGACCAGTATAATCATAGCAGCCACGTCCTCGAGTGCGTGCAGTAATTCCGGTGTCGGCACCGCAACAGGTCCAGCATCACCACGTGCGCCCGTAGCTCCGAGTAGCTATCGTGCGTGCACAGCAGCCAAATCCTCAAGCGCGTACAGCAACTGTGATATGTGACGCCGCAGCTGCTCCAGCAGCGCACACCTGAGCTCCGGGAGTCGATTTGATCGGATGTGGAGGAGGACGTGCCGTGTTGCTGACTATGGAATTCGAGACGCGGCGTGTAAAATCTATTTCACGCACGGGCGGCAAGAATTGGATCCAGAGGTGCTCCCTGAACGCGTCAGATGCGCGCAGTCCTTGCTTCCGTAGTGAAGGGGGCGATAGTTGCTTACGACCACAGCAGGAGACGGCGCCTCCGGCTAGTCAGGAGACATAGCCAAATGTCGACCTTTGGTCACCATGGACCTGCCTCGCAAGGTCGGCCGTGCCGCGTTGATGCCATGGCGTGTAGGTTGCAGCAGCCAAGAGGTCGGTGGCCGGAGCATCGGAGTAATTGCGGTCGAATCCGCCGCCGGATACAGTTTTCGGGGCTCGTTTGCCGTGGGCTACGGGGCGCAGTGGCAGTTGGAGTCTGAACGTTCATAGGTTGCAAGCAACTTCCGGACGGCACGCTGTTGGCGGATATGCTGTATCCGTCTCAGTCGGTCACACTCGATCTCTACTGGAGAAGCAGCGAACCTGGAGATCGATGGTGAGATCAGTAGTAGTCGTTGACGTAGCCTAGTAGGACAATCTTTTCATTGGGTTTGATCGAGGTGTAAACGCTCAGGTCGTTCTTACATCGGCATAGGTCAAAGGATCCCACCAATAGCATCAGAGACTGCGTCACTGCGGCCAAGGCGCAGGCCCACGATAGCCCTCCGATAGGACACCTGATATGCAGAATCCATTGGTTTCTCTTCCACCCAGATCCGGTGGGCACCCGTTACTTGCGGTCGCTTCTTCAGATTGTCTCTTCCGGTAGTCTGTTCATGCATAGAAAATTCGTTTCCTTCCGAATTGCCAAGATTCACCAGGCCTGGTGCAATCGAGGAGCCGAGGCCGAGTGCGAATCTGCTTGGGGCGTCGAGCCCAATATTGAGTCCACACACCGGGACGTTGAGTCCGATTCGGAGTTCCCCCGTAGCACCGAGTCCGAGTCCGGCCGCCGAGGTTCCGCGTCTGTGTCCGAGTCCGACCGCCAAGGCTCCGCGTCCGTGTCCGAGTCCGACCGCCGAGGCGCCACGTCCGTCTCCGGATCTCGCCGCCGGGGCGTCGAATCCGAGTCCGCCCGAGGTGCCGAGTCCAAGTCCGACCGCGGCATCGAGTCCGAGTATCTTCCGACATGTTGACATTGGTATCCTTTCCGCATTGTCGAAAGGGTTGAGACATTGGCTAGTGTTTCCTGGCTGTTTTCGGTGCCCTAGGATATGACCAACTAAAAAGGTCTCCATAGATTTCCGGGGGCTGGAAGGTGGCAACAACCTCAGTTTAGTCAAATGTTCCGCTGTAGCTAGAACTAGCATCACTTGAGGGCTTTGGTACTTAGCTTGAGGTATCAGACCACTTTCGACTGAGACTTGGGTATGTCGTAGGCCGCAGTAGGACACTGGATTTGCAGTTTCCACTGGTTCCTCTACTACCCGGCTCCGGCGGGGTGATAGTATGCCATCGGCCAAACAGGTTGCGCTGGTACTCATACTGGCCACGGTTGCAAATATCGCACGCAGGCATCTTGCAGCCCAGTGGACCGGATCTTACACCGGATTTCTCCCGTAGGCAAAGGGCATCTTGCAGCGCCACTGACCGGATCTTTCACCGGATTTCTCCCGCCCGCCGTGGGCATCTTGCATAGAATCGCTCGTAGGATCGCTCGTGGGATCTCTCGTGGGATCGCTCGTGCAGTTGCTAGTGGGATCGGGGTATCCGAAGGTCCTTCAGCTAGAAGGCGAACGCTTCGCTCAGACGACTGCCGAATAATGCTGACCGAATAAATGGTTCCACCATTCAATTCGCAGCCCTCAAGCCTGGCCAGTCGCGTTGGACAGTGGGCCCTCTATATCGAGGATGCTATCAGGTTTGTTGTTCTTCAGTGAGCGGCGGTTGCTGGCGTTCTACTGCCCGGGGTCAAATGTTGGTGCCGGACGTCGTGTAGTGCGGCTCAGCCTCCGCGGCTTAAAAAAGAGTGCAGGGATGCGATGCGGTAGTTAGTGAGAGCAATTTCAAGCGATGAGTAGAAAGGACGGTAATAGATTGGGTGTCAATCCGGTCTCACAACCTTTTAGAATAATATCGATAGAGACCACAATGATGGATTCGATATAGATACAACGTCACGTGCGGGAAGTTCTCTATATACAGAGGGTTCCCGAGCTCAGTTCGTCCAGTGACTGGCCTCCAGACATGCAGTTCGATGGCTCGTAGGCTGCAGAAATTTTCCGCGTAGTACATTGGCATCGAGAAACGTGTTGTATGGTTCCGAGTATTGGTACGGGTATTCAAAACGGGTATTTCGAAGTGCATCTTCCGGCAAGTCGGTATTGGGGTTGTGTCTGCATCGGCTAAAAGGATGAGAGATCGGCTGGTACTTCCCGACCGTGTTCAGTGTCCTTGTGCATGACCAACTAAAAAATGACTCAACAAATATTAAAGTGAAGGAAGGTGTCAACAATCTCAATTTATTCGGGCGTTCCATCGTAGATATGTACATAACTAGAACTATTATCGCTTGTGGGCTTGGAACTTAGCTTCATAGTATCAGACCAGTTCGGGCGGAGCCTGGGTGTGCCATAGGCTCCCGGTAAAACACCGTATCCCCACATCCACTGTTTCCTCTCCCACCTATATCCGGTGGCGTAAGGGTCCGCCATCGGCCATACAGGTTGCCTTGGTACTAACCCTGGCCACGGTTGCTGTGCCGGTTATCAACCAGATTCTAGTCGCAGTTTGGTCGCTTGCTAGCTGGAATCGGATCTTTCACCGGACATGCCACGCAGGCACCTTGCAGCCCAGCCGACCAGATCGCTTGCCGGATTTCTCCTGCACGCCGTGGGCGCCATGCGCACCACAGATCGGACTTTCCACAGGGTTTACTTGACTTGCTGGATCCGCTGGATATGCTGAATCCGCTCTATTTGCTAGATTCGCTCGATGGGCTGGATCCGTTCGATGGGCGGAATCCGCTCAACACGATGGATGCCTTCAATAGCCGGATCCGCTGGATGGACTCGATGCTCTGGATCCGCTCTCTGGCCACAACCCGGTCGATGCACATGTGTTCAACATGCTGGATCACTTGTCACGTCCCATAGATAGGTGTACTGCTGGACGCTATCAACGGCGATTGGTCGATTGGCTGAGTTCGACATCAACATTCAGAGGCTCGTAGCGAGTACGTGTCTATTCATCGGTATGAAAGTGGCATTGATATCAGGCTCGCCGCCGATGTCGGCCTTGTATCGGTGTTGGCCTCGCATCCATGTCGGCCTTGCCGTCGACCTAGATCACGTGGTAGACGTCAGTCTCATCATTATTCTTGCCACCGGCCACTCTTGGTGGGCCGGCCGAGGCGGTGATGGGAGCTTCAAAGGACATCCGCTTGCTGAACGGATCTACTTACCCCAGGAGTACATCCCTCCCGATCCGGTGTGGATATATCCCACGTCTGAGCAGCGAGACTGTTCTGAAGCTGTGTATTTCAGCAGGTGTCTTCAAGTCTGGAGTAAATACTCAGCTTCTGGAATGGATTCCAATTTCCTATACGCTTGGCCGTGGTCCGATTGGTTTTGCGGTAGTGAACAAATCCACTCTAGTCGTTCAACTCGCTCGAGTAGCGGAATGCAAGGTCTAGACCAGTTCGACATCCGGTTTGATGTTTGGTTTCATATTCCGATTGGTTTCGATCTCCGAGTTTCCAGCCTGCCCTTCAGTTGGCTCGTGCGAACGTTGATGGTATTGCTGGTGAAATTGCTGGTGGATCGCTCTTAAAATCGCACGTGGCATCGCTCGTAGCATCGCTCGTAGGATCACTAGTAGCATCGCTCGTAGCATCGCTCGTGGAACCGCTCGTGGAATGGCTCTTAATTGCTTGTGGGGTAGCTCGTGGGATCACCCGTTTCCTAAGATTCTTCAGCTAGGGGACAACGGTCTTCTCGGATGACAACCGAACAATGCTGACCGTTGAACGCTCAAGGCTCGAACCTGGGCCAGTAGGCCTTCCGTGCTGAGGACACTACCGGGTGTGTTGTTCTCCAATTAGCAATGGTAGCTGGCGTTGTACCAGTGACTTCAAACTGGTGGGGTCAAATGTTGTGAACGTTGTGTTGCAATGCGGCTCAACCGTGGAGGCTTAAAAAAGAGTGCAGGGATGGGCAGCAGTAGCGCGCGCAATTTCACGCGACCAGCAATGGGTGACGGTAAAGGATTGAGCGCCAATCCGGGCACATAACCTGCCAGAATAATATCGATTCATAGAGACGAAGATGGTGAATTCGATATACATACAGAGTTCCGTATGGACGGTTCTCTATAGACAGAGGGTTCCCGAGCTAGTTCGTCCAGTTGCTGTCCTCTTGACACCGTCTCGGGTGTCAGGTCCAGCCCACCTCCGGCATCATCTGCGGACGTCCCACATTTCGACGCGTTTGGGATCGACGGAGAAGATCCTGGTTGCGGGGTTTAAATCAGGTCGGCATTGAGGATGGAAGCTAACTACATCGCACGGCAAACTCAGCGCCGAATTCCCCCAACCTACCAACATGAAACCCATTCACGACGGTAGAAAAGCCAACCGGACTTCCAGTTCCACCGTCTCTTCTCTAATCAACCGACTGTTAAGATAATCTGGGCCCCCTCTTCTTGGAGACCCACTCCTAGGTGCGTGCGCTTTCCTGTCTGTTGTAAGCGTGGTGGCCGGACGCTCCCGGTGGCGACCAAGTTGTGTCCCAAATGCAGGCCCTCTCATAACCATCGATGTGTTCGGCTCAGTTAGCTAACCGGTCTAGTTCGCGCTATGGTCGGAACAGATGCAGATACGAGGCGACAGGCCGTGGACTAACAATGTTCGCGGATGGGTCATGGCTGGACGACGGAGCTACCGAATACGCGGTAGTTGGGGAGAACGGCCGATCCTGGGTGCGTATCAAGAACCATGGGCTACAACCAGGAGGCCAATGATGCGGAGTGCGCTGCCTTTGCCAGGGAATTGGAAACGGCTTCGAGAAGAGAAACAGCCCCGGGGGGTTTCACGGTCCGGGACCTCCTTGCGGACGGGAGGTGCAGTCTGGCGGTATCTACTTGACTTCCTCTCCATCGCGGATGATGGGGGGCTAGTTCCGGCCGAGGGGGGCGCGGGGGGCGAGGTGTCGGAAAGGGAGCGAGGTGTCGGAATGGGAGCCCTCGGAATGTAGGCAGCGGGAAGAATAGCGGAGGGTTAAGGCCAAGGAGTCGGGTGCTGGGGAGCTGCCGCTGTTTCTCCCCACACCCTCGTTCATGGCATCCGCGAGTGAGGAGTAGGGGATAGGCGCGCGCTCGGTTTTGTTATCTCTTTGCTCCCCTCGTCCCTTCCTTTTCGGTCTCGATTTCCCTTGCACTTCCCCCTTTGACACCCCCTGGTGCGAACCCACCCCCGCCATGAGACGGGCCTGGGCGGAGGGCAAAGGTGAGCTGGCAACCTGCCGCCGTAGTTTAGATGGGCTAAACCCGAGTATGAATAAGCAAAAACACAAATTGTGATACGAGGCCACAGGCGGGCTACGAGACCTCACGGCGCGCCTGCTGTCTTACGTTTGCGATATGAATATATGGGTAGAGATGGTAGATAGATGTAGATTCGGTGATGCTGTCTTGCCAAGCCGGCAGAAATTTATATTTATGTACGTAGATATCAACATGTTGGACGTCCGGAGATGACGCCGGAGAGGTTGGCGAAGGTAATACCGGAGATGGAGCCGGAGATGACGCCGGAGAGGGCGCCGGAGGTGGCACTGGAAATGACGCCTGAGACACCGTCAGGGGCCAGTTACTGGACGAACTGAGCTCGGGAGCACTTTGTATATAGAGACACTTCCGTCTTCCGTACGTGACGTCGTATCCTTTCGAATTAATTTTTGTATCTACCAACCGACATTACTCTGACAATACATGCTTGTCTCCGCCTTCCTCCGTACTCGGTTGCAGTGCCGCAGTGCGGAGACCGCGTGCACATGGACGCCGCCTTGCTCTGCATTGACAACGCTGTCTCACCTTGACACCAGCCTACCCAGTCCAGACAAGTCCGGGGCCAAAAACGTCCGTTGTCCCGCAGGCCAGGGACTCGAGTGAACTGTCCGACCGAGATCAGTCCAGTCAGACGCCAGGGCGCACCCGGCCGGAGGGCCCAGACTGCTCGCGTGAAACCGCTCATTCAGGGGGCCAGGCAGCCAGAATACCAGGATCGAGAGGGGCGGAGTTGTATGATTGGCAGCAGCAGCATGTTGGAGCGCAGCGTCTCCATATAACGGGTGCCCAGGCGTAGCATTTAGACGAGCAATCATCGCTTCCGTTCTCGTGTCGTCTCCGCAAGTGGGATGTCTTCGACACTCCACGGTAGACGGATGCGACGACAACGGGTATCGCTGCCGGCGACGTTACGCGGCTCACGCGCATCCAGCCACGACGAGGTGCAGCTCAAGACCAACACGCGGTGCATCGACGACCAACGACGCGACCACTCTCCAGTGGCGGGTGACGGTAGAGAAGTCCAGGCAGCACCCCACACTCGCCCAGCGGACGTCCTCAGCGCCGTGCGTCTGCGCTGCGGAGGCAACCACGAGCCTCCATTGGCGTCGCGCGTACAAGAACGACGACGAAACGCGGCTGCGGCCCGTATGGGAAGCCGCCCGGCGGAAGGACGAGCCGCGAAAGCGGAGACAGGTCGACGTCGGGGCGTGCGCCCATCCGTGGCGAAGATCAGCGGCCGTTCGCGCCATCCCTGCAGCGCCGACGCCATGCAGCGTCCCCGCCGTTAGCAGCAGCACCACAAGAAACACACAGCGCACGGGGATGAGGAGGATCGCAGAACGCAAGAGATGTTACACGTCTGCGCTTGCAGGCCGCGCGGCAATGGACACCGGCGCCCGTAATCCCCCCGGGGGGGCAGTCCGTCGGCCGGCGAATGCGCCGAGCCTTTGCTGTCAATCCCGACGCCCTGGGGAGCCGCGACTTACGCTAGGAGACTGCTGCACATGTGCTCCTGCGTGTAGATATTCGCACTGCGTTGCAAAATACGGAGAGAGTGTGGCGCGGGCTCGCGTCGTGGTCTCGTACTGCCGCTGGTGGTCAGTTTGAACATGGATACACCCACCCCATCCGCCCGCACCGACAAACTTGCGGCTAGCACGCTGGTAACCCGGAGGTGGAGGCTGCGGAGCAGAAGCAGCAGGGCGGCTGCGGCGCCGTGGGCGCGGCGGGAGACAGCGACAAAGAGCGGGAAGCTTGGCTGGTGCTAGTACCGCGTTGCGCGGTCGCTCGCATGCGATCGTCGTCGGCTGTGGGTCCCCGTCTAGCCACGGGTCCGATTCTGCGCGGTACTTGATTTGAGCCGGTAGGGACGGGTATCGCCTTTGCCGCCGCGAGTGGTCGATGTAGTTGACCGCGCAGTCGCGATGCACGTTCTCTACGATCCGTCAGCAGCGGCATCGCACAACCTGCGAAATCTTTCACGCAGTCCTGCTCGACAACCAAGCGATCGTCGCGTATTTCCCGGCTCCGCAGCGGCACTGCGGCTCCTGCGCGTCGTCGGAGCGGTGCTTGGAGTCCGGTGAGGGAGCCTGACCGCAGGGCTGCCGTGAGCAGGCGAGCGTGGAACCGGCACCGAGAGAGGGCAGAGCAGAGGCGGTGCGGGGTACCTGCTACCTTGAGGATGCCGCCGGAGCTCTGCAGGGCTACGGCCACCCTATCGTCCGGAACTCTCATATTAGCTGCATACCGGAACTTTAACGCGACGGAAATACGGTACCTCGAGTGGAGAAACAGTTGGCCGGTGCCACAAAAACCCCAGGCGCAAGAGATTCTCGTCCGGAGTGCACGCCCAGGGGGGCGGGCATGCAGTGGTGAGGTTGGAGGGGCGGAGACACTGCGAGGGGCCACGGTCAATTCGTGCTCAGAGAGAGAGATGGGTGCGATGTGACGGAGAGGGTGGAGGCTGCTGAGGAGGCGCTGAAATTCAGGAACGATCGCCGCTCTTCCGGTCGCCTTCTTCGATGCCGCGGCGGAAGAGAAGGAGGACGAGGGCTTCTTCCGTCCTTTCCTTTGGACACTCATGGGACAGGCCACGGTGGAGGATGGGGCCCGCAACGAGCTGTATGGCCTGTATCGGCACCTGATTTGTGTGCACCGCCGTCATCTGGGGAGGTCGCATGCGATCAACGAAGAAACAAAACAGAAATGCCACGACAAATCAAGCGGCCACGTGCAGCGCGGCGTCAAACACCGCCACCGATGAGCGTCACGGGGTTTTGCAAACGACATCTGCCGAGCCTGTGTACTGGTATCCAGTAGTGTCGGGATAATATCGATAGATAGAGATGCAGATGACGAATTCGATGCGGATACATCGTCACGTACGGGAAGTTCTCTACATACAGCGCACTCCAGGGCTCAGTTCGTCCAGTGACTGTGCTCCGGACTGCGTGTCATCTCTGGCGCCATCTCCGGACGTCCAACATTTTGACAACTACCTAGACGTCTCACGACCACATGGTCACAGTTGGAACCTCTGTCTCCACTACTTTGATTTGTATGTGATGCTTCTTCCACATATGCCACCACCCACCCAAACGCCACTCGACCCGCTCTGCTTCTCTCGATGTCGCCCTCTCCTCTGCCTGCCAATTATCCACCCTCCCATCCCTCTCCCCCCGCACCCTCGCCTCTCGTCTGCCATCGCTCATCCCTCAATACCCTTCTCCTCTCGTCTCCCGCCAGTCCAATTTCTCTCACCGACTACAGCACCCCTCGCCTACCGGCCGTTTTCCCTCAAGCAGCCTTCTCTCGTTCACTCGGGAATTGCCGCATTACAACCGGGGAAGAGCGCGGTTCAGGCGCTAGTCCCAGCGGGCAACCAACCTGCCATTGGGCAGCCGGTATTCACCGATGCCAATCGCTTGGCTACGACCAGTGTCCACCACGGTTAGGGTTTAAAATCGTTTTGTCAGGATCAGAAGGGGACTTGCCGGTTGGCTATCGGCAGGTTGGCTACTGGAAGCTGGAGAGCGCACTTCCCCGCATGTGTCGTAATCTGGTGATTTCCGAGTGAACGAGGGCGGAGTACTGGTTGTTGAACGGCTGGTGGGTAAGGGGTGCTGTAGTAGGTGGGAGAAATTGAAACGGTGGGAGAGGAGAGGAAAAGGAGGTATTGAGAGATGGGAGATGGGAGATGGGAGGGGAGAGGTGAGGTTGGGGGGGGGGCAGAGGGAAGGGTGGATACGTAGGAGGAAGAGGGAGGGAAGGGCGGATACCTAGGAGGGCGAAGGGATCGGGTGGGTGGTGACGTGTGTAGCAGAAGACGGAAGAAGATGGTGGACGGAGATTTCAACTGCGACCATGTGATCGTAGGATGTCGACAACCCCGAAAACAAGAGATCGTCTGACCCACAAGCCGTGCTCAGAAGTTCAGCGCTTGCGCGGCGGAGGCCTCGCTCTGGGGGACTCTACTTGTCGCAGCCGTCCGTACACCGTCGACTGCAGCAGTGTGCCGGATGGCCGGCTTCACGGCAGCGCAGCCCGCAACTGCCCGGCACTGAGGGAATATCGCCCGCACCGGCGGGGGCTTTGCTCCTGCTCGGCGCTGAGATGGAAAGACTGCCGTCCCGCCACCAGCTTCCACGGCCTCCCTCGTTTCCGTGCTCCGCGGAGTCGAAGCGACTGCCTCCGTTCTGCCATTTGCTGTTTCCCGCGTGCTACATAGCTCTGCCGCGCCCAGATGGCCCGAACAGCTGTATTGCCCCGTTGCAGCGCAATACACGATGCTCAGCATAATCACCGAATCTACAGCACCGCAGTTTGTGCCATCCATAATCCGTGCTACGCCTTGTGACCGTGCACAGTCCTCCGGAGCGAGAAGGAAGAGCGAGAACGACTGACCCTGGCGCAGAGATAACGAAATGTCAGAAAACCGAATCGATATGACTGGACAGTGTAGAGAACAATAGCAAGAACGGTAAAGGCGGCTATTGCTCATGGAAACGGATCGGATTGTTGTGTATGTCACGCCATCCCCGCTCGACGCCAGCCGTCGCATCTTCGTCCGCGCCACCGCCGCGACGACCTACTGCGTCCGGCAGACATCCCAAGTCCGCACCCTATGTTCGCAGTATCCGGTGACATCCAACCCAATGCGCATCTAGATTCACAGCACAGCTCTGCGCCTCCGAGACTCTCCCGTCCGTGTCCCAGCCAAGGGCCCAGCTGTCGACGCAGTCGGTGAAAACCATCCTCAGTTTTCTCGGTGCCGGCAGAGAAAGTGCTTTCTCGCTGTCACACTATCCGCAATGGCCATCACTGTAGCTCGCCGCCGCGCGTTCTCGCCGACGATCCATACGTCACTGTTCGGATAAGCGTCGGCAATTCCGACTTCGAGCGGAGCAAGTCGGGAGCGAAGGACGAATCCGTCCAGCCCTTGTCTCGTCCGTGGCGACGAAAACAGCTGCTCGCTCCAGAGCGCCCAAACCACCTGCCGTGCCGACGTGTGCGCTCTTTTCGCGGCGATTGGCCCTGGACTTCGCCGCTGGAGCACAAGCACGGGCACTAGATGGGATAAAACGCACCACAATATCGCTATCAAGAGTTGAGGGTTGTGTCGATAGTGCTTCCGATTATCGCCGCATGCACGTGCAAAGAAGTAAAATCGTCTTGTGGAAAGGTCCAGAACCACGAACGCCGTGTCCAGCCGGTTGCGTGGCGAACTCAAGTTATCACGCGCGCCGTCGGCAACGAGAACAATAGCAAGACACACCACCGTGCGGGAAGGACCTCTTAGTCTACAGGCCGGTTTCTCCGCGGGGCAATATGGCCGAGAATCGATGTGAAGTGATAGCGGATTGGACGGATGGCGGATATATCGTCGGCCGCAGAAGCGCACATCGTCAGGTGCACAGTCGAGTCGTATTGAATTCGTACTTTCCGAGGGTGGTCAGCATTAAGCCCCGTGGAGAAAACCATTCAGGATGGAGGGTAGAAAGCAGGAAACACCTTTGTGGAGGCTGCCCAGGCATGGCTTCCAACCCAGCTGCTTATCGCTTTGGCACGCACGCGTCAACTCCTCCGCGGCCACCGGTGCCGTGGAGGGCCGCGCAGCCAGTCCCAACCCCATTGGCTGGAGCCCCGACGCTCTGCTTCGCCGGCCTGGCGAGGTTGGTGGATCCACACCACCATTCCCCAAGTAGGCAGTCGGTTGGAGGGGATTATTCTGGGGAGATCAGCTTTGACGCCCGCTGTTCGCCACCAGTCGGGTGACCGCCCCTGCGCGAGGATCTTGGAAAGAAAGTCTCGGTGAATGGGTCCTGCGGAGCCGACAGCATTCACCTCCTGATCGGGGATAGTACGCAGGGCGTACTCGTGAGAACGGCCTGCTGCGAGGGTTGCAGTCTCGAGGAGCGGGGGAGGGAGGGGGGTGAACAATACGAAGGCGCGCCGCCGACCGGGATCTAGTTGTTGATCGGCATCAGAAATACACTTCGGTGGCAGGAGAGGCGCACATGCGCATGAATACGTAAAATGGATGGCGTGATTCACTTGAGGAAGGTGGGGGCGGGCGTCCTGAATGGTGCAATTCGTCTGGACTTCTGACGGAGAACGCTCGGAGTTTCACCTCCGGAACGCCCATTCACGACCACAGAAGGCATGGTTGGCTTGTGCTCACGGTTGGGCACAATGCGCTGTCCGGCCGTCTACAAATAGCCGCCTGATTCCCTTCTGCCATCTCCTCTGCACTCAACCACCATCTCCTCTTTACTTGACCACCACCACCACTTCATCTGACCACCATCTCCTCTTCATTTGACCACCATCTCCTCTTTACTTGACCGCCTCCACCTTTTCGTTTGACCACCACCTTTTCGTTTGACCACCACCTTTTCGTTTGACCACCACCTTTTCGTTTGACCACCACCTTTTCGTTTGACCACCACCGCTTCATTTGACAGTATGCAAAACCTCAACCCTTACCTCCCAAACCGTGAAAACGTCTGGGGAGTTTCCATCGCTCGACTGGCAGACGGCTCTTTGGGGTATTCCATGTCACCCCCCTCTCTATCCGTTTACCACCCGCTGACAGATCACGGCTCTAGCATCCCCGCAAACGCGGCGGCTCTACCGACCCCAATGCGGTGGGGCTATATCTGGGATCCTACCAACGGACACGCATATACTCGTAATGGAGTGACCGCCTGGCGTTGCTCTCGATGTATTCCATGCTCATCACTTAACTGTTGGTCCTGTTGTGAAGGCTGACGTTAAATCAGGTCCCAATCGCAATATCGCAGCGTCCTTCGGTACGGCCATTGCAGCGAATGCATTTGCGCATCTACGCGATGTGCATCACATCGCTCAAAATGGGCCACTCCCGGAAGCAGCGGCAGGGGAACAGCCCACACAGCTGGCATCCGGCCAGACCGATCCTCGAGTTTTCAGTGACGACCCCACTTTCCGACAGAAGTTGATGCGCTGGATTATCACCTGCAACATCCCGCTCCGAAGTGTCGAGGATGGCGGATTTCGTCAAATATTGGGGGTTCTCGCTGGCCGTGTAAGTACATGCTACTCTGATGGCCCGCTTACTTCCCGTTACTAACTTGACACATCCCCACAGCCGGCCAACTCCACCAGTATTCCAGCGGCCGTACCAGCCACCGCATTACCCGTCAAAGATTGGCTTCTCGAGAAATATGCGTCTGCACGTACTGCACTCCATGCGGCACTAAATAGTGCACCCGTTGCGGTCCACATATCCTTCAATACTTGGATGTCATCGGAACTACGGCCGTTCCTCGCAGTCTACGGCCACTATGTGGAGGTCGAAAGCGGGGAGACCCGAGATGTCCTGCTTGCGTTGCGGAGACTGCAGGGCCCCCATTCCGGCGAGAACAAGGCAGCTTGCGTCTGGCAGGTGGCGGCAGAGTACGGAATAACCCGGAAGTTGGGCCATTTCACCGTCGTGAATTCCGCCCCCAGCTGCAATGCGTTGCAGCACATAGCAGATAAGTCAGCTCTGATCGGAATCCCCTTCGATCCCGCCCACCTCGTTTTCTGTTTCCGTGATGTTCTGGAAGTGGCCGGCAAAGCCGTCCTCTGGTCTAAGAATACAGCGGCCATCTCTCCTCATCTCGACGAAGATGTTGAGCCTAATGCACAAATGGAAGCCCTGCGTTACTGGGGAAGTGGTGGTCCAGTTGGCCGCCTACACATCTGCATCCAGCACATCCTCATGTCACCTGATAGGCGGGATCGGTTCCTGGAAGACGCACGCGGCTATGGCCTCGACGGGGAGTCTCTTTCCATGATCGCCACCAGTGGTAGTAGCTGGAGTGAGGATTATGCAGCAATTGTTCAGGCGCTTCGGCTGCGGAATCCCCTTGACGATTACCTCGCTTGTGTCCCCTATCTGGACCAAAATCGGGATGACGGTATTCCGGTACCAGATAAGTTGTCCCCGCAGGATTGGGACGATCTCAGGACGATAATAATGCTCATGAAACCGTTCCAAACTTGGAGGACTTACTTGCAGCAGAAGCGAACAACAGCTCGTCTATCCGATGTTCTCCCAGCCTATGATGAACTTATTTCCCATCTTGAAGCAGAAATAATAGTCCATCGGCCTCCCAACGGATCGCGCTGTGTTCTCTTTTCACTCACCGCCGGCTGGCTACGGCTGAGGGAGTAAGTTTTCGTCCGCTCATATTCCACTCTTTTCTGCTTCTGCTCCGTTCGGGCGAACTTGCATTGACTCGTGGGCTAGGTCCTACCCCGCGCTGCACACCTCGCCAGCGCACTATGCGGCTGTTGCGTTGAATCCGCAGATGAAATTTGAGTACTTCGACGAGGAGTGGGAAGAGTCGCCGGATTGTGCACTGCGCATAAAGGATAGGGTGGTTGATTTGTGGGAGAGCGAGTATAAGGATAGGCCGCAAGCTTGGACTGCAGTTGCAACACCAGAGGCAGACGCAGGCAAGTACTCCCAAACTCACGGCGGTCTTTACTGACTCGCTCAGACACCCGCGGAGCTCCATCGTGGGTCCAGAGAAAGCGGGCGCGCCTCACCGTGGAGGAGGAGGAACCCATGCAAAGATTCCAAAAAGCCAGGTGCTATGACATGGGTGAAGATGCCCGGGTCTCTAGATATTGGTCTCGTGGTGCGGCAGGTAGACTGCCGTATGGGCGAGCTTTGGCCCTAATGGGCATGGAGCTGAGCTCCATTCCTGCCATGTGTGCGGGTAAGGAGCTTGTTGTCAGCAGGTATGTGCTTTTTTACCCACCCTGTTTTCCCGGTTTCCTCCACCCCACATCTTCCTATCCACCTCCTAAACTATTACCACGACTCTTGCGGCGTGCTAACATCTCATCAGTAGCGACCGTATTACCCGCGATCCGACTGCCCGTCCTAGCGACGACTTCACCGAGGCCGTCGAGTGCCTTAAGTCGTGGATTGGGGTGGAAGCTATCTGCGGGGCTTGAACGGAGGCGCAGCAGACTGTCACGCCTTCGGCAATTGGGCGCCAATATGGGGTAGGAAGTTGGGGAGGAGGATACGTGTGGTGACGGCGGTGGAAGAAACCGCATCAGGTGTTCATTTGTTTTATTTCAATTAGGTTCATGGGATTACTGCTTTCTCTTGGTGGCGTTTTATTTCAATTAGGTTCTTGGGATCACTGCTTTCTCTTGGTGACGTTTTATTTCAATTGGGTTCTTGGGATTACTGCTTTCTCTTGGTGGCGTTTTATTTCAATTAGGTTCTTGGGATCACGCTCTCTCTCGGCGACGGATAACAGTGACATATTAATTTTCTTGTCCCTGAAGTTTCGTGACGGCAGAGATATTAGGTCTCGTGTTGTCCTATACAGCAGCGGCCTGTTGCGAGACAAAGAGCCAAATCTAGGCGCCAGTATAAATAAAAAAATTCTAATCATACGTACTTTACTAACCGATCAACACGAATCGAGATTGATACTCCAATTCTTTTAGATCCTGCAGCGATGCAGGCGCGACGTGCTGCGATCGCAGGGTCCGATGCGGGGATACAGTATTTGCCGTCTCCTTTTTAATTTTTCATTTGATCAATTGTTAATTTTACCCTTACTCAGTTGCCATGTTTTCCAGGAACGTCACGGTACGAGCGGGAATTCGAACATGAGTTCTATATTAGAAATCCCGATTTTTACATGTATCGACCACGACGCTAAAAATTCTATCTACCTGCGATGGCTAAACAGGGTTTCGGCAATCACAACCCGGAAAACTGGCTTCCTACAGCAGCAGCGCGGCCCTTCCTGTTTATCCACACGACTAAGCGGCCGAGTCCTCCAATCTACGGGCACTAAATCGTGCACCGCCAAAAATGTTTCGCGTGTCCTGCCTAGGATACCAACAGTCGTGCTCTCCGCATGATGCTCGACCTATGTTTTCCCCAGTAATCTCGGACGTGTGGTAGGGCGCTTTGTCGTGCAGTGTGCTCTGGTAATGGGAGATTGGAGCACCAAATGGCAAGCAGCCTTGCTGGGCTCCGGAATGGTGCTGGGTGGGAGAGAGGCATCGTGGGCCTGATGGCGTGGTTAACTAGCGGCGCTCCGCTGGATTGTACTGGCAGTTTTTGTTACCTGGAGTTTGTATTGTGGCTCGGTCAATAATACTTACCTGCATACATACATGCATAGTTATCGATATCTGAAAACTACCAACGAAACAAGTGTTTTTATAAAGTTCACGAATAGTCGACGCGATGGAGACGAGTCCACGGCGATCATCCTATAGGCAGACTATAGGCAGAAGTTAGGAAGGAGGCCAGTAGTGGTAAGAGCCGGTTCAAGATTCGCGACCCGTACGACGAGGAGTGCGCGGCCCTCGCAACGGCGCGGGAATATCGGCGTCACGAAGACAGACCACCGCAGAGCGGGTCGCAATCATCGCTGACGTCCAAGCAGTCACAATACGGATGGCCTCAGAGGAACCTGTCCCCGGCCAGAAGTATGTGCTGCTCATCGCTGCGCTACAGAAGGCTAGGGCGGACATGGCTATTCAGACCTGGTGGTGCCCGGCACTCACCGGAAACCAGTTGGCCGACCAATCGCCCACGATTGCGGCGGAGGACCCAGACGCACACGGGGTGGAATGGCTGAGCTACCTGAACGGGGCAGAAGCACGCGCGATGCCTCTACAAAGATCCCTCGCGCACGTCAAGCGGGAGATCATGTTGGAATCAAGTCTCGCCGCTCAGGCATGGGACAACGCTGTGGGTTTGGTGTGGCATTCTTCGTTGGACGCTGCCGAGGCGACGTCCAAGAGCTGGACTCCCAGCGTATGCTCATGGGCCACCACGCCACCCGGCTAGAGGACGGCAAGAAGGCGATGGCCAGGCTCCGCCGGCTCACAGGGCAGGCGGGGCTGTCACCGGCCAACTGCAGGATGGTTATGACTGTCTGCATCCAGACGGTCGCCATGTTCGGGCCGGAGCCGTGGTGGAACGGGGACTACATCCAGGGCACCATCGTGCGAGCGGAGGAACTACAACAGCTGGTCAACCAGGAGGCACGGGCAACAACGGGCTGCTTCCGGACAACCAACCTGGGAGCCCTCTCGACGGAGTCGGGCCTCAGAGCAACAACAGCGCAGTTGGAGGACAGACAGCGGCACTTTGGGCTACGGCTGCTGAGCCTACCGCAGGGGGACCAGGCGGGGAGGTGGTGGGAGCCCCAACGGGAATCGGGCGGCGGCTCACAAATGCCCTCGCATACGGCGGACAGACAGAGAGTACAGTGCTGCTGGAGGAGTCGGAAACCCTCAATGCGGAACTACTACAAGACGAGGAGGCCCTAGCAAAAGCGGAGGCGGAGAGGATCCGACCCGGGCTGACCATGTTTACGGATGGGTCACGGCTGGGCGATGGGGCTACCGGGTATGCGGTGGTGTGGAAGAGGGGCCTAACCTGGGCGGTGCCAAAATGCACATGAGCGACAACCAAGAGGCCTATGACGCGGAGTGCGCCGCTCTCTCTCACACGCTGGAGCTGGCAGCGCAAAGAAAGTCGACCCCGGAACGGGTTACCATCTTTTCGGACGCGCAGGCAGCCATCAGGCGGATGGGGTCGGACGAACCTGGCCGAGGACAGCAGTATGCCATCCTGGGACAGAAGCAGATTGCGACTCTGCGACGGGCGCGGGCAGGCATCACCACAGAGATCCGGTGGTGCCCGGCCCACAAAGGCATCACCGGCAACGAGAAGCCGACGAGTGGGCCAAGGCAACGGCAGGGCAGCCAGGCAGCCGTGGGACTCTCCCACGATCCCTCGCTAATTTCAAGGGGGAAATCTTAGAGGAGAAAGGGCGGAGGTACGTTAGTGGGCTGGAGGACGGACCTCGAAGGCCAAGTACCGCATTCCAAAGAGCCACAGGCCTGGTGGCGAGGTGGCCGATAGCACCAAGAGGCTTGCCTCGCGGTTCTGCCAACTAAAGACGGGGCACTGTCTATCTGGGCAGTACCTCAACTGGACGAAGAACCGGCCCACCCCTCAGTGCTGGTAGTGTCGGCACCCGAATCAGACCCGAGAGCACCTCTTCAAGGTGTGCCCGGAGTGGAAGGCCCTGCAGAAGATCCTGTGGGCGGTAGTACGGAGGGAGACCGGGAGGTGGAAGGACCGGTGGAAGATCCGGAACCTCCTGGCAGATGAGAAGTCCATCCGGGCGGTACTAGGCTTTCTCTCCGCTACGGATGTGGGAAGGCGAGTGCCGACTGGGGAGGAAGAGGCCGTGAGCGAGGTGTCCGAGGCGGAGCAGCGGGAGTGGACGCAGGAGCAGGGAGCGAGTGCCGAGGAGCCATGCCGGGGCGGAACCACCACTTTTCTTACCCACGCCCGACTTCATGGCGCGTGCTAGCAATGGTATAGGACCTGAGCGGTGCTTCTCCTCTGTCACTTCCTTTGTCGGCCACGCTCGCTTTCCTTTCCTTGGTAATTCTCTACGTGCGCATCTCTTTTTCTTCGGGTAGGCATCGGGGGAGGGTAAAGGGGAGCTTGCAACTCGCAGCCACTGCACGAACTGCCCAGAAACCCGATGGCACGGTGGCTGACTGTACCAAGAGGCTCGCCTCGAGGTTCTACCAGCTGAAGGCAGGACACGCCCGCACAGGACAATACCTGCACTGGGCTAAGGTCCGCCCCGATGACCAGTGCTGGTGGTGCAAGTGCCCCTTGCAAACGAGAGGCCACCTCCTCAAGGTGTGTCCGGAATGGAAGACGCAGCAGAAGACTCTGTGGGTGGAGGTGCTGAAGGAGACCAAGAGGCGGAAGAGCGGGTGACGGTCCGGGACCTGCTGGCCGATGAGAGATGTGGGCAGGCAGTGCTGGACTTTCTCTCCTCTACGGATGTGGGGAGGCTGGTGCCGCCGCTGAGAAGGGAAGTCGACGCCGGAAGTGAGGTGTCTGAGTTGGAGCTCCGGGAGCGTCGGGAGCGGCAAGAGGAACGGGAGGAAGAGGCGGAGGCGCTAAGTGCCGTGGACGATATGGGCGATGGGGAGGAGCTTCCGCTGTTCCTGCCCCCCCCTTCATTCATAGTATCGGCAGGCGAGGGGTAGGGGGCGACGTTCTTCTGTTCTTCCCGTTGTCAATTTCCTTGGGCGCGTCTATTCTTCTTGGGACAGGCCTGGGCGGAGGGCAAAGGGGAGCTTACAACGAGCCGTCATCGCGCGGACTGCGGACAGGAAACCCGGGCAAAATGTACGCCGCCATGATCTACATAGGTCGAACGCGAGTATGAGTAAAAAAATAAAACTGCACGAACTGCGGACAGGAAATCGTGCAAAATGTACGCCGCCATCATCTAGATAGATCCAATGCGAGGATGAATACACAAAAAAAAAGGCGACGTCCTGGATCCAGATTAGGAATAGCGTCGTGTAACAGGGAATCGTTCTCTTCTTAGTTCTTTCTTTCTTCTTCTTTCTTTCATTTTACATACCCAAGTATTCAATCGACACAACACACTCGTCCACATCTTGTGCAGATCTACCTTCACCACGCCACCACCATCTTTGCTCCTCTTCTGTCTACTGCCTCTCTCTCTCCCAACCCTCTACTTTGGTCGCGATCGGGTAATTCCCCAACAGTGTATGAGCCCGGACCTAGCCGCTCTATCATACCTCATCGATCCTTCGCGTCAAAAGTAACTCCTGAAGAAGTCAACGGTAAGCGAGGGGGCCGGCAATATCGAGGCCCGGTTACATACATCCTCCTACATTTCCCTTACAACATTCGCTGATACCCACGCGCGCGAGAAAGAAGCAAACTCGGAATTCCTACGATACCACTCACACCGTTACCATGACCGAGAAACCTTATAAACACGCTCTCGGAGTGATTGAACGCCTTGATACGACCAACTACGTCACCTGGAAGAGGCAGTGTCGTCGAATTCTAAAAGGCATCAGGGCATGGACTATTGTTGTTGGAGAAGAGCAGGAACCGAACAATCCAGTCGGATTCGCTGCTGAAGCCATAGCCGAACGAGATGTTTACAACGACTACATGCGCCGCCGAGCACAGGCTGCGGCCATCATCTGCGGATCCTGCAGCAATGCGGTCCAGGTTTATGTGGAAGAAATCAATGACCCCGCGGAAATCTGGACGGTCCTCGCTGCCAGAATGGATGCAGCTGGAACCGCAGTCGGACGAATGACCCTCCTCCGAAAGTTCCATGCTCTACGCCCGATTGCGGGACAGCCGATCAACACCTATTTTTCTCAGGTGCTGGAAATCAAGAACCAGCTTGTCGGATCCGCCGAGGCTATATCTGATTCGTCATTCAAAACCCGCATCCTTATCTCCCTCCCATCAATGTTCGATACTACTGTCGAAATTCTCCAATTTCGTGCCGAAATCACACTCCAAGAATTTCTGGATGCCTTGAGGGAGTGCGAATCGAACAACTCAATGACGGCCACGCCTGAAGCTGTCTCGGAAGCGCTCCACACTCAGCAAGGAGGAAGAGGTGGAAATCTGCGAGGAGGAAGAGGAGGACGAGGTGCTTACCATGGACGAGGAAACTATCGTGGAAACGAACGTTCAGAGAAAAATTGGTGTGATTGGTGCAAGACCAGGGCGCACACTACTGCCAACTGCTGGGGCAAGGAGAAGAACCGCAAACGACCACAAGACCAAAGATCGAACGAGTGTTACCATTGCGGAGAAGAAGGTCATACGAGAAAAGATTGCGCGATCAGGAGGAAGGGAAATGCTCTACGAAACAGTAGAAGTGTTCAAGGGCATGGAGGAAACCAACGCGTACAAGACATCACTAGTAATCAACAATGACTTGTGTCATCCACCTCCCTCTGTTCGGAGGTGATAGTAGCGTCGCGTCGATCGGCAATTTCAAATGGAACCTTGGAAATTGATTCTGGAGCCTCACAAAATTAAGGCAATAATCATCGAGACTTTCGGAAGAACCCAGCCACGGAAACAAATACGATAATCAAATTTGGTGACAAGCACCAAGAGGCTTGGCTCGCGTTTCTACCCAGTCCAGACAGGCAGCATGCGAATACGCGAAAACAAAAAAACAACTATCAACGGACGGATCTGCGCATGTTTCGGAAATCAGGTCGCTACGAACAGTTAACATCTAAACGTGAACATTTGGCATCAACGAATTGTGCACCTCAATTACCAGGATTTAAAGCGCATTCTGGATCCCTCAAACAAGCACATCATGGATCCCCCAGACAGGCGACATGTCACTGATCCCACGGGCGAGTGGCGCTGGACGTATCCCTGGGACGAGCGCGTTACGGACCTCCGGACGAGCGGCACCTGATGGATTCCTCGGGAGCGCGTCACGGATCCCCGGGACAAGCGTATGACCGATTACCAGGACGGGCGCGCACCACGGATTCCTCCGAGAAGCCCCGGACAGCCGGGGTAACACCTGGATTGTGTCAGGCATGTATCACATACAAAGGCATCCCGAACTGAACGCCGCTCGAGCTCGTGCGCTCCGATCTCTGGGGGCCCATGAAGCACAACATTGGAGGTGCTCAACTCAACACCATCTGAATTGATGACTGCACGAGATATACCGAAGTGACTTTCCCGAGCACGAAGACCGCGGAAGAAATATCGGTCAAGTTTCGTCACTCTCACGCCTGGGTCGAAACACAAGGTTTCCACATCAAGCGATCCTCGCAGTGACAATGCATCCAGCGAATACAGCAGTTCGGTATTTCTTGGATTCCTGGGAGAAAAAGGAATATTTTTTGAGCCACTTTCCGCCCGGGCGGAAGTGCGGAAGGAAACTGGAAGGTGGAACTGTTGGTGGAAGATCCGAGACCTCCTGTCCGATGGGCGGTGAAGTCAGACGCGGGGAGCGAGGTGTCGGGGAGAGATCTCCGGGAGCACAGGGAATGGGAAGAAGAGAGGAGGGCGGAAACGGGGGGGCGGGGTTCCACGCTGGAATTGGGTGTTGGGAAGGAGCTAACGTCTCCCATGGCGCCTGCAGAAGATGAGTACTAGAGGATGAATCACGCTTCCTTTTGGTGTTTCCTTTATACCAGCCACCCCTTCGGTCACGATCCCATTTGCAAATTTTGCTTAGTGCGTATCACAAATCATTGGGGCAGGCCTGGGCGGAGAGCAATAAGGAGTTTGTAACGTGCTGCCAGTGCGCGGAGAGCGGACGGGAAAAGCGGAGAATTACGTGCGCCGCCAAAGTTTGGATAGGCTGTACGCGAGTATGTATGAATAAACAAAAAGAAATGTGGACAGGAGTGCAGCAAGGGAATAGGTCACTTCCTCTCCGCCACGGATGTGGTAAGGGTGATCCCCGCTGAGGAAGACGCAGGGAGCGAGGTGTCAGGGAGGGAGGGCAGGGAGGGAGGGAGAGTGCAGAGGAGCGCAGGGGGGTGGCCCACGAGCCGGTTGCGCAGTGAAAGGAACAAGCTCAATTTCTCCAAATTCCCTCCTCTAGGGGGTGCGGGGAAGAGGATTAGGGCGCGTCTCGTGTTCCTTTTTTCTTTCCTCTACCCTTCCTGTGCGATTTCTTTGGTACGTTTGACATGTTCCTGGGATACGCATGGGCAGATGGCAAAGGTGAGCTTGGAACGTGTCGTGTCAGCGCGGACTGGGGAGAAACGGGACGGGTTGTTAGTTGCAAAAGTCCAAGTAGAAAATTTGGTAGTTCCATGGGTCCACCCACCCCACCAAATTTAGTGCCCACCGTCACAGTCCTCAGCCAGCAATGCACAACAATTAAGTTTTCTAACCTAGTTTACAGATGATAGACAACACCGTAGGCGATCACCTCATGTTGTCAGATTATCGATTGGAGCGTTGGTTCTTGAAGAGTGGTGATGGTAGTGGTGGTGGTGGTGGAAAATAGTGTCCAAATGAAAAAAATTGGTGTTCACAAGAAACTGCACCACGACCATTTCCACACACCGTAACATGCCGCCATCGCGGATTGGAACTGGCCAAAATGTGCACCGCCATAGTCTACATATCTAGGCTGAATGCGATGTTTCAACAGAAAAGAAAAGAAAAGGTTTTCCCACAAACGCGAGCGCCGCTTCCGGACGAACCAGACGCCGCGGACGCGTCGTGGATGGAGGATGGAGCGGCTGGCTACGCAGTGGCGTGAAAGAAGGGGGAATCCTGGGCGGGTATCAAAACTCATATGGGATACAACCAGGAGGCCTACGAAGCGGAGTGCGCCGCCCTCGCGCGTGCCTTGGAATCGACTTCGGAAGGAAACACAACCCCGGAACCGGTCACGATCTTGACGGATGCGCAAGCGGCCATCAGACGGATGGCATCGGACGAACCTGGCCCTGGACAACTATACGCCCTCCATGCGCAGAAGCATATTGCCACTCTGCGCAGGGCTAGGCCAGGCATCATCATTGAAATCCGCTGGTGCTCAACTCACAAGGGGATCGCAGGCAACGGGAAGGCCGATGAGTGGGCAAAGAGCGCGGCGGAGGAGCCAGACACCCGGGGGGTGGAGTGCTTGAACTACTCCGATCGGACCGAAGCACGGGCAATGCCCGTCCCACGGTCCATCGCCAACCTCAAGTGGGAAATATCGGAGAAGAAGTGGGTGGAAGCTGTCAGAATAATGAGCGTCCGGAGATGGCGGACTGGAGGTGGCGTCCGGACATGACGGACCGGAGGTGGCGTCCGGACATGACTGAGTCCCCGAGCACCGGCTCGGGGGGGCAGTCTTCCGTCCTTTGTCCTGACGGCCCTCCTGTATATAGAGAGAACTTGCGCCCGCATAATGCTGTAATACAATCTTTAGCTTTATCAATCCATATATTCCAACAGGTTATGAGCGCGGATTGATGCTTTCTCGATCCTCAAACCTATCGATATTCGCACCTCCGTACCAGACCAATCGCCACCCAAAACTGCCTTAGTGTCTGATACCCCAGTTCTAAACCCCTCTTAAAGCCTGAGCAAACATCAAGTCAACATCATGACCGACTCCACCATGTACACCTGCAAGCGTGGCTCGACGCCCATCCTCAGCGCCAGAAACTATCACTCATGGAAGAACAACATTACGAACCTCCTCGCAATGAACGACTCCCTCATAATTCAGCATACTCCCAACGATCCCCGCTACAACACACTCGCATCATAGTTTCGCCAAGACGCTAAGCGCGTGTCGTGTTCCTATTCGCTGATTCCGGCATCGCGAACTTTACTTCGATTTCATTTCTACCCCTCTTGAAATGTCGCTCCGCAACTGCTACACATGCGGTCGCCTCGGTCATCTGGCTCGCCAGTGCACCGCCTCCCCTCCACCAGCATCACTGCCTATGGAGGAAGAGGATCGTTCCGACGTCGGAAGCGATGGCAACATCGCCTCCCAGACTGTCGTGCAAAACCTCGAACTGCTCACAACAACGCTTCAGTCCTACTTCCGCTCCGAGATTGCGATCGTATGCGACGACATCGGGAAGCAGTCAGCAGCCGTCAAAATTCTTCTGTCAGCGGCAAAAGAGACAGCACGCGAGATGAAGGACCTCAAGGTCCTTATGACTACGATGAGTGAGCGAATCGATAAGCTTACAGGGGAGAACCGGGCACTCCGGAAGCAAACGCCAGTGCCAGCCACACAGCCGCTGCCGCCTCCTCCATCGACACCACCTCCGCGGCCAAAGTGGAAATGGACGGGGCCTCAAACCCCGCGAAGCAACTGAGGGATACCTCCCCCACACCGACTCTCATGCACTCGGAACATGCGGATGTGGAAACCGACCCCGCGCAACCCCCGCCATCAACGTTTGCCACGGCCGCAGGGCCCGCACCTCGCCATGGCGACACGGACGAGGGATGGAAGAAGGTTGAGAGGAAGCGCAACGGGAAAGATGAGAAGAGAGGGGCAGGATTTGGAAGAGAGGTGGGCGTCCCGTCCTGGGCTGATAATACTCGGGGCAGGGGCGGCTTCTCTGTGACCGTCTTCATCGGCGGGAACAGGGACGCCAGGCCGCAAAAGGCACGCAAACCCAAAAAAGGGTCGGAGCCGAGCACTCAGACTGAGAGACAGAGGAGAGGTGGGATAGGGAGTGGGCGTGTCAGCCCGTAGTGAGAGGAGGCTGGAGCCGAGGAGTTGGGGGCAGAGGCTGAGGAACTACCGCTGTTCCTCCCCACCCCTTCCTTCATGGTTTCCGCAGGAAAGAGGGAGGACTAGGCGGAGGTCCTGCAACGATTTCTTTTGTCATTTCTTTGGTTCCTAAATCTTCTCGGGAAAGGCCTGGGCGGAGGGCAAAGGGGAGCTTGCAACGTGCCGCCACCGCGCGGACAGCGGACGGGAAAACCGGGCAAAATGTACGCCGCCATAATCTACATAGGTCGAATGCGAGTATGAATAAACAAAATAAAATAAAAGACTCCCTCATAATTGTCCTTGGTACGGAGCTGGTATCTGCAGACAACACAATGGCAAAGGTTCGATACTTTCACAAACGGTCACAGTGTGCCTTTGGAACCCACCATTCGAACAATTTTCTATTCTCTTAGACATCGCGATTTGCACCCAGAATGAGAAGCCCTCCGTGAACGATACGACACTGCTGCATCCCAGTCCATACGTGTTGCTACCCTTGCACGTCTCCACTCCGTTGTGATGGAGCCTGAAATGTCTGTATCTAACTGTCAAGTTTCTGACTTCCGTTCTCTTTCTTGGCTCGACAGGCAATGTAGCTCCTCAGTGTGCCTACTTGGTAGGTTTTCCATTTGTCACATTATCCGGCGACTGGTGTCTTGAGTTTCTCCGATTTACAAAGAGCGGTGCTGGATACATGTAGCGAGTGGCAGCCAACATTCTGATAGACTACATTACAGTCACCTGACTTAAGACGGTGCACCTTGCAAAACCACAAAAAAAATTCTGTCCTCCTATTTTGAAAATAGGACAGACAGGGATTGCAAAACCTCGATATTGAATTGAGGATGCATAGTCGAAGGCAGACAATTCTCTCTACATATGTATAATGGCCTCAGGGATTCGCCAGAGAGAACAGACGGAAGACTATCACCTGAGCCGGTGCTTGGGGACACGGGCAGCTGTCATCTCTGGACCACAATCTTCAGTCGTCCATCACTTGACACAATATCATATCATTTTCGAGCTTTTGTTTGTTTATTCATACTCGTATGTAGCCTATCTAGACTATGCCGGTGCACCTTTTATCCAGGTTTCCCGTCTGCTGTCCCCGCAGTGGCAGCACGTTGCAAGCTCCCCTTTGCCCTCTGCCCAGGCCTGTCGCAAGAAGACCTGAATCGCACCAAAGTGATTACAAAAGAATGCGGGATCCGCGTAGTAGAAAAGAACAAAGTAGAGTAATTCCCACCCCCCAATCATCGTTTGCGGATTCCATGAAAGAGTGCGTGGGTAGGTAAAACGGCAGTTGCCCTCCAGCGCCAAAGTTCGCCGCGGCGCCCAGCTCCACTGGCTCCGCACCCAACTATTCTTCCCAGACATCTCGCTCTCCGTGTCTTCCTCAGTCGGCACAAGACTACCCATATCAGTATTTCAGGGGAAGTCTAAAACCGCCAGGTTGCACCTCCTGTCGGTAAGGAGGACTCGGATTGTGAATTGGTGTTTCCTCCGCTTGCGTTCCATCAGCAGCACCGCCTACAGTATCTTCTGCGGGCCCTTCCACTTAGGACACGACTCGAAGCGGCGGCCCCTCATCGGCTTCTCATATCAGCACCACCAGTACTGGGCCGAGGGGCGGTTGTTCGTCCATTGTAGGTCCTGCCTGGACGAACAGCGACCTGCACGCCATCCCCGAGTAACCTGCCGTTGGCGTTTGACTCCCGGAACCACGGACCCCGCTGAAAAGTATTCATCTTGCAACCGAGGTGTCCTCCGTCCGCTAACACCGCCCGCGAACCACGGACCCCGCTGAAAAGTATCCAGCTTGGAACCCGGATGTTCACAGTCAGCTCGCCCCACCCCGGGCCCACGGGCCACGCTGAAAAGCATTCAGCGTGAAACCGAGGTTTCCACCATCAGTGTGCCCCGGGCCCACAGGCCACGCTGAAAAGCATTCAGCGCGAAACTGAGGTTTCCACCATCAGTTTGCCCTGGGCCCAGGGGCCACGCTGAAAAGTATTCAGCGTGAAACCGAGGTTTCCACCATCAGTTTGCCCCGGGCCCAGGGGCCCAGGGGCCACGCTGAAAAGCATTCAGCGTGAAACTGAGGTTTCCACCGTCAGTTTGCCCCGGGCCCAAGGGCCACGCTGAAAAGCATTCAGCGTGAAACTGAGGTTTCCACCTTCAGTTTGCCCCGGGCCCAGGGGCCACGCTGAAAAGCATTCAGCGTGAAACTGAGGTTTGTACCATCAGTTTACCCCGGGCCCAAGGGCCACGCTGAAAAGCATTCAGCGTGAAACTGAGGTTTCCACCGTCAGTTTGCCCCGGGCCCACAGGCCACGCTAAAAAGCATTCAGCGTGAAACTGAGGTTTCCACCGTCAGTTTGCCCCGGGCCCAGAGGCCACGCTGAAAAGCATTCAGCGTGAAACTGAGGTTTCTACCATCAGTTTGCCCCGGGCCCAAGGGCCACGCTGAAAAGCATTCAGCGTGAAACTGAGGTTTCCACCGTCAGTTTTCCCCGGGCCCACAGGCCACGCTGAAAAGCATTCAGCGTGAAACTGAGGTTTCCACCGTCAGTTTGCCCAGGGCCCAAGGGCCACGCTGAAAAGCATTCAGCGTGAAACCGAGGTTTCCACCGTCAGTTTGCCCCGGGCCCACAGGCCACGCTGAAAAGCATTCAGCGTGAAACTGAGGTTTCCACCGTCAGTTTGCCCCGGGCCCAAGGGCCACGCTGAAAAGCATTCAGCGTGAAACTGAGGTTTCCACCGTCAGTTTGCCCCGGGCCCACAGGCCACGCTGAAAAGCATTCAGCGTGAAACTGAGGTTTCCACCGTCAGTTTGCTCCGGGCCCAAGGGCCACGCTGAAAGCATTCAGCGTGAAACTGAGGTTTCCACCGTCAGTTTGCCGCGGGCCCAGGGGCCACGCTGAAAAGCATTCAGCGTGAAACTGAGGTTTCCACCATCAGTTTGCCCCGGGCCCACAGGCCACGCTGAAAAGCATTCAGCGTGAAACTGAGGTTTCCACCGTCAGTTTGCCCCGGGCACAAGGGCCATGCGGCGTGAAACTGAGGTTTCCAACATCAGTTTGCCCCGGGCCCAGGGGCCATGCTGAAAAGCATTCAGCGTGAAACTGAGGTTTCCACCATCAGTTTGCCCCGGGCCCGGCGGCCACGCTGAAAAGCATTCAGCTTGGAACCGCGGATGCCACCATCTGCTGGCACCGTGCCGGGTCAACGGGGCGGCTGTTCGCCCTCTCCGAGAAGCCATCGTCTGGGGGAAGCAGCCGCAGAGAGAACGGCCGCTTAAGTGGGTTGCAGAAACGGACGCGGACTTCGCCTTAAATACCTGCGGGAGTCACAAACTCCCTTAGATTAGCGTCGTTCGCGATGACGATTGAAACAACCCCCCGCCCTGCCCCCGGTGGCGGGGACATTTACGCTTGGCTCCACCGCCATTAGGGGTATGCTGCCGCGTCGTTGGCCTGCCCATTGAGGGGTGTTAATCACCACCGGCTTCACCTTGAAAGGGCGAGCCTGCTCATGGGTGCATGCGCCCCAGCCGCCTCCTGCCACTCTTGTGGGCGCGGCCGAGGGCACCATCCCCTTCCTGGTGGGACACTTACGCTTAGCTCCAACGGCCTGATGAAGCCGCTGGAGGTACACCGCCATCGGGGAATGCTGCCCCATCCCTTGCGGGCCCATTGAGGGGTGGAAATCACCACCGGCCTCTCCTTGAAGGTGTAGGCCTTCTCAAGGGCCACGCTGGGGGGGCTCTCACTCTTTGGAAGGGAGTTGTCGGGGCTTTTGTCCGAGCCATGACCCTCGAGAAATCCCGGTCGCAAACCCGGTTGCTTGTGGCTGGGGCGCGCACGCCGAAGCCCCCTCGCGCCACTGTTGTGGCGGGCGCAGCCGCCGGCGCCATCCCCTTCCTGGTGGGATACTTATGCTTAGCTCCAATGGCCTGATGAAGCTGCTGGAGGTACACCACAGTAGGGGGATGCTGGCCCGTCCCTTGCGGGCCCATTGAGGGGTGTAAACCACCACCGGCTTCTCCTTGAAGGTGTAGGCCTTCTCATGGGCCGCGCTGGGCAAGCTCTCACTCTTTAGAATCGAGTGGTCGGGGATCGTGTCTGAGGAACGTCGTTATCCTTGTAAATTCCGGGGTCGCAAACGCTGGTTGCTTGTGGCTGGGGCGCGCACGCGGAAGCCCTCTCTTGCCACAATTGTGGCGGGCGCAGCTGAAGGCGCCATCTCCCTCCTGGCGGGACACTTAAGCTAACCTCCACTGGCCTGATGAGGCCGGGGGAAGCACACCGTCATTGGCGGGAGGCTGCCAGCGGACCCTTTGTTGTGTGGAAACGACCAGTATCGCGTTTGAGGGCCAATCCTGCCCATGGGCGCGCTGGGGACGTCGCCGCGAGTGTTGACATCCCCCCGCTGGCTGATGTCCTTTGAAAGGCACATCATGAGATGCACAAGAGTGTCGTTTTCAATTTGATTATCTGGCAGTGGTCAGCATTTAACTCAGTTGCAAATGGGATTGGGTGGGAATGAGAAATGGGGAATACCGTTGGGAGGTTGCCAGGAATGCCTTCAATGCCAGTTGCTTTCTGCCTGGGTGCGTGTGCCCAAGCCCCCTCACGCCACTGTTGTGGCGGGCGCAGCAGATGGCACCATCTCCCTCCCGGTGGGACTCCTATGCTTGGCTCCACTGGCCCGACGGGCCGCGGGAGGTACACTGCCATCGGGGGGGTAGGGGGAGGGCCCGATGCTGCCACATTCCTTGCGGGCCCTTGGGGGGAGTAATTCACCACCGGCTTTGCCTCAAAGTGGCGATCCTGCTCATGGGCCGCGCTAGGGATTTCCTCACCCTTGGCGTGAGAGTGGGAAGGGCTCTCGGTCCGCCGAGACATGACTCTCGAGAAGATCCCTCATCAGCGATGCCGGCTGCTTGTAGATGCGGCGCGCACGCCCTGGTCCCCACTGACCACAGCGGTGGCGGGCGGAAGAGTCCGCGACGCCCCCACTCCGGGTGGGACTCATACGCTTGGCTCCAGCCGCTCGATGAGGCAGGTGGAGGTTCACCACCATCTTCCTTGGGTGGCAGCAGCTTGGCCAGGATCCTTTTGGGATGGAATCAGCATTGATGGTAATGATATCTTCAAAGAGGCGGATGATTTTACCTGCGTCCGAGCATAGTAAGCAAGCAGTCGTGAGGAGAACTGCGATAGTCCGGTTACGACACAGCATGCGTTCTGCGTGTATGTGCGTGTTTCCTTGTGTTCGTAGCGGTAGCTAGCAGTTTTGAGTTGAGAGTACAACTTCTTTCGAGGGTTGTAGTAGCGAAAATGATCTTCGCCATGACGTTCCTGATGAGTCCTGATCTCCCGAGGAGCAGCCGCGTTCGTGATATCGAGCTGAGGTCGAACCAAGGTACCCCCGCTATACCCTCTCTGGTCGGAACACCCACAAGAGGCTCACATCTCGGTTCCGCCAACGTGCTGAGGCCTATCGACCTAGGGTGCCACCATTGGGGAGTCGTGGGTGTACCGCTCGTCGGCGAGTTGGCGCGGACCGGAACATCCTCGATAGATGTGAGCTTATGCGGCGGGAGAGACAAGGAATTCGAAAGGATAATGAGACAGATGCGGGAATCAGGGGTATTGAGAGAGAAGGAGTGAAACGCTGAGTAGGAGGAGCGAAAGGGAGCTGGTAGTATCGAGGGCATGACGAACTCAATCGTAGAGACTTACAGTTCCGCAAACGGCATGACTTTGATCTGCACCAGTTTCACATCAATACATAGCCAAATCAACCTTTCAAGCCAGGAGAAGTATACCAAGCAACCTCCACGGGGTGGGACTGGGACTTAGACAGCCCCACATGACTGCGGTTTGTCCCTGCTGCACGGTGGCCCGCAAACGCGCCCGTGCTCGAGTGCACGAGTGTAACAGGCCGACGACAACCCTGCAGAGCAAAGGCGGATCAGATCTGCTGCGCCGACAGGTTCGTCGACTCTTCGTCGTGGTGCGGAAATCACACGTTGTGATTGTGAGTCGAGCGTATGTTGACGCGAGTGAGAATGATGACAGGGCGGAGATGGAGAAAGGAGGAACAGGAGGAAGAAAGACTAGGAGCGGGAGGAAACTGGCATTATGAAGGTCGGGACGAACCCTCATTTCCTGAGTGCTGGTGCACCGAGGAGAGCGACGAATGTCAGAGGAGGATAGATCGGGAGGACGCCTGGAAGGAACCGGACGCGGACAATATGCGGGCGACCACTGACCCTAGTTTCCCTGAAATTCGGGGGCAGAGAAGTGGCGGGCAAAGAAAGAGAGTGAAGAGGATGAAGTAGGGAGGAAGGAGGAAGAGCGCAAGAAATAGAAGAAGAACGGTGGAACTTACATGATCGTGGACAGGATAAACCCTAGTCCCCCAGGGTTGGCCGTCTGCGTGAGGGGGTAGTGGGAAGTGGACGAGGGCATGGAGAGAAGGGAGAGGATAGTAGCGGGAGCAGAAGGGAGAGGAGGAGGATGAGCAGGAAATGGGGGAAGTGGAGGGAGAGGAGGGAGAGAAGGAGGGTGTCCGGAGGAAAGCGGAGGGCCGTGCTGGCGGCCACATTAGGATGGACAGGATGAGCCCTATTTTGGGTAAAGCCGGTCGACCGACCCGGGAGAGATAAGGAGAGAGAAGAGGATAAGGAGAAGAGGAGCACGAGTGGGGAGGTGGCGGTCTTTTATACTTACGCAGAGGTCTAGCCTCCTCGGAATAGGGCAAATTGGCCGGTTGTGGGCGAGTCCTAGATCGGCCGTGGTTAAGCCCTCGCCCTCTCGGGAGGACCGTCGCCGCGGCGACTCCCCACATACCGGCGGACCGTGTTAGTGGGCCGCGGCGTTCCGCCTGAACTGGCGTGCGAGATCGCCGGAAGTTGTGAGGCAGGTGCTCCCCGCCATTCGTACATAATAGTCACCCGTCATTTAGTATCTTCGATCGTCCCGAGCACTTCCCAATTTCGTGCGAACTACATCAATCCACCAAATGGACCGCATTCATTATTAGTATCTTAGATTCCCCCCACCGCGCAAGTCATTTTCGTCGCCCCGCAGGTCTCGCGAGGGCCGGCGTCTTCCTCTATTGGATATATCGATTTTCCGTCGAGACTTACCTAGGCCTCTGGGGGTAGATGCGTCCAGAAGGCATGAGGTGAAAGTGGTGGTAAATGGCCGTCGGAGACCCGTCGCCTCGGAGGTCGCAGGTTGCCGCCCACGAGACGTAGTCAGTTCTGCGAACGGATATGGGGCTCGTGAATGATAACAGATTCGATACGCATGTATCTATAGATAGTACTCCTACAGTCTCGTCCCAAGATAAGAACAGAATATCTGTCTGTCGAGTAGCTGTTTCGTCTGGTAGGCGACACCTGGCCAGTTCAGAAGTGTTTGAATATAGGGATCGATAGGGACGAAGACGGATGATTCGATCGGAGGTCTATCATTCTGACAGGAAGCAGCCTGGCTATTTCATGGACGTTTGCCTGTTCGCCTACCTCCCGCCCCATCTAAGAACCACCGCGAGTTCACGAACCTTCACCGTCCCAAATGAGAATCAGATGTGATGAGATCGCCACCAATGATGCAATGCTATGTAACTTCCCGACATCAAAACGACTCACAACCTACAACTTGATATGGATATTGTAATGACTGCAACAAGGCTGATATAGAAGACTTTTCTAACGGCGGATGGCCTCCTGCCCAGAAGGCTTGACAGCAGTCGGAGAGGTGTTCAGTAAAGGCTGATATCGGGGTGTGATGCGCCGGGGAAGGTCTGCAGATTCCCGAGCCAGCTGGCGGTCACGGTTGAAGGATTCCCGCAGCAAAGTATGTATGAGGCTCCTTCACTGAAGTAGTGCCTGGCAGTCGCATGCCGTAGCAGAGGCAGGTTCAAGTGCCGGGGGAGGTGTACTCACGATCCGGAGGAGAGTCTGGCGGCCTGGTATGCTCTTGTTTAATCTCCTTTGCTATTATCCGCGCGCGAACTCGCCGTCTGGATGTCGCAAACACCTACACACCCTGCCCGACCACAACACAGCCTCCCCAGCACATAAAAACCACGCATTCATCAGCAAGGATGCAACTCCGAATCTAGAGGACCGGAACCGAAAGCAATCAATCCGAACTGACAAACTTCCTCGTCCTGGTCCAAGCCGTACGCCCCCGTTCTGCCGTGTAGAATCCACAGAAGCCAGTGAGAAGAAAGCGAGACTCACTGCGTTCTGCGAACATACGTCTGCAGTGATGGCGCAAAGTAAGAAACTGATGAAGGCACAAAATGGGCAGTGACGAGAATAATGGAAAGAACGAGTAAACGGTCAATCACGGTGCCTATTGCTCATGAGAACGAACCCGATTAAGGTGTATTGTACGCGTTCATTTCTTTATGCTAACCATTGCATTGTCGTCCGCTGCGCCGCCGTGACGAACTACAGTTCCCGCATATAGCTGAACGCGACGCATCATTTACTCGAATTCTCCAGCGATCCACCCCCGATACACTTGTGTCCCTCCGAGCAGTCTCCTTTCACATGTCCAGCCAAGGCCGCGCTGCAGTCAGAGTCCTTAAAACCCCCTCATGAAATCTCAGCTTTGACGATATCGGAAGATATTGGCGGCCAGTTGCCGCTATGAACTCCGGGCCTCCGGTCCCGTCTTACCTCGCCTCTTCATCTGCCCATGCTCGGATGCCTAGGCGGTCGGTATCAGTTGCGGTTCAGCAGGCTAGTTGCATACTTCAACGTGGAGGCTGAGCTTGTCATGTTGGAATATGCTGGCGAAAAAGTCTGTAAAACGGACTCTGTCAGCGTTCAGAGAGCAAACTGATGATGGGGGCGAATTCGGAGTTCTCCATATTCTCGGGGTGCTTGTGGAATCGAGGGTTGGATGCAAAATCAAACGGCTCTCGATTATCGTTGTTGGTGAGTTTCGCGAAGGAAAAAGTGCAGAAAGTCAGAGCCGCATACGGCACGTGATCACCTGCCTCCGCACAGCATTACGCCCAATCAGGTGGCCAATCAATTCTAGTCGCAACGCACTCCAGCTTCAACAACGGCAGCGACGACAAGATAGCCACGCCGCACTCATGCACGACGCCTTGTCATTTCCTTGGTGTGCATCACTTCTTCTTGAGACAGGCCTGGGCGGAGGGCGAAAGGTAGCTTGCGACGTGCCGCCGCGGCGCAGACAGCGGACAGGAAACGAACTGTACATATTCTCGCCATGATCTAGATAGGTCGCATGCGAGTAATGATTAAACCAAAAAAAATAACTCATGCACTACGACATTGGAGCCAGAGGAACTTCCGGCAGGTCAGCTGCTGCGGGAAGAATTGTGTTAGAGAATCGAAATGATTGTGAATTGGATCAAAGATACGCCGTCGTGGACTGACCGTTCGCGCTGTATAACTACCTGCAACGGCCAGACGAGGCCGGCGAAGGCACTCCGCTGGGGCAGTCGCTTGGAGGAGGTCCCCTGGGAGATAGTGCCCGGGTGCCTGTAGTGGCGGATTTTCTTATCGTCTTGGCAGTTGTTGAGCTAGAACGACGTCCCGAGAGGTTTGGGGGAGTTAACGTAACCGCGAGCAGAAGTTCGTCGGTCGACTTGATCTGCCGAGTTCGTGCAGTCGCATGGGCGGCCGACAGAAGTGCCCCCGCTGTGCCCGCTCTGGTCGGTGCACTTGCGCTACGCCACGCCTCGGCTCCACCAACCTGAAAAGGCCGCTAGTCTAGATATCTATCTAGTGCACCGGATGTCGAATATAGCGCGTAGACCGAGCCGAATATTCCGCGGGAGGTAAATGACGTCAGAGGTGTGCACTTCGGTGGCAGGAGAGAGTAAGGGAGATGGAGACAAACACGGGGTACGAGCAGCGAAGTAGAGCGAGCAACAGTTACTGAGGGCGGTAGGAACTCAATCTGAGACTTCGGTGGACGTCGCGACTGTGATCAGCACCACGAGGATATGAATGCCAAAGAAGTTCTGGCGTTGGAACACTATGGCAACGTTGAGTTTCTGCGACTTGTCGCCGCTTCACGACGGCCAGTCCACGTGACACCAGGCGGCCAACTGTCGTACGGACCGCAGTCGCAAGTCGAGTAACGTGTGGTCCCATCCGGTCTCGCGTTGCGGCAGGAGAGTCCCCCAATTCCCAGGACTACGGAACTGCTGAGTAGTCGGCTCCAGTAGACTGAAACCTGTCGCTCGCTTGCATGTGACAGGGGTCCAGCGCGACGAGCCACCGAACCAATGCTAAAGTGGTGCACTCGCCGCGTCACTAGTGGCAGCCAACCCTGCACTCGCCTGTACATGCTGCATCGAGTTAAACTATCCCGACTTGGCACCTTCGGCTAGCTTCTTTCCGGAAGGCGCCTTTACGGCAGCAGCGAACTTTGTTGGCATGTGCACTGAGTTAGCGCAAACAGTTGCCCGGCTTAACATTAAGTAGTTGCAAATTTCCGTCTGCCACTGACTCTTCCACAACCACCACCAGTGACAGTATGCAGAACACCGACGTTGGCCAAAATACCCTTGAAGACGACACCTGGGGCGCATGCATCACGACACCTGCAGACGGCTCCTCGCAGTTTCCCGTCCCGTCCCCGACTCCGACCGCCTACTACCAGCCGCCGGATGACGCCATCGACAACTCCGCCACCCCCGGACCGCCAACGAACCGAAAGCGCCGCAGTTATGTATGGGATCCTGCCAACGGGCACGAGTATACACGTGATGGAATGATCCGGTGGCGCTGTTCCCGATGTATTCCATCCTCCTCCCCTGGCTTTTGACCTTACATCTGCCTGTGAAGGCTGACATGACACCAGGCGCCGATCGCGATACCGCGCCGTCCTTCGCTGTCACTACCACTAAGAATGCGATCATGCATCTGCGCGATATCCACCGTATTGGTCGAAACGGGCAACTCCCAGAAGTGACTGCAGAAGAAGAGCGCATACGGCAGGCTTTCGGCAAGGCGGTTCCTCGAGTTTCTTTTAATCGCACTGTTTTCCGCCAGATGTTGATCCGCTGGGTTACTGCTTGCAACATTCCATTCCGAGCTGTCGAGAGCGACACATTTCGTCTACTGTTGGGGTATCTGGCTGCCTGTGTAAGTAGCTGCTATGCTTTGTCCGCTCGCTTTTCGGTACTAACCGGACATATCCTCATAGTCGGCCAACTACACCGCAATTCCCAGGCTCATGCCGACCACCGGGAAGACAGTCAGAGCCTGGATCCTCGAGAAATATACGTCTTCACGCGACGCACTCCGCACGGCACTCGCCAACGCACCAGCGGCAATCCACATCTCCTTTGAACCCTGGACTTCACCGAACCAACGATCGTTCCTTGCCATCTTCGGTCACTATGTGGAGCTTGCAAGCGGTGAGAGCCGAGACGTCCTGCTTGGTTTCCGAAGGCTACAGGGCCCCCATTCGGGAGAGAACCAAGCAGACTGCATCTGGCAGGTGGCGGTGGAGTTTGGAATAACTCGGAAGCTGGGCTACTTCACCACGGACAATGCGTCCTCCAACGACAGCGCTCTGCAGTACATTGCAGAAAAGTCAACTCACATTGGAGTCACCTTCGATCCCGTCTGCCGCCGCATTCGCTGCTTTGGGCATATTCTGAATCAGGTCGGCAAAGCCTTCCTGTGGGGTGACAATCCAGTGGCCATCGATGATCGTCTCGACAACGGCGATGACCCTGAAGCGCACGTTGAAGTGCTGCGAGCGTGGAGGAAGACGGGCCCTCTTGGCCGCCTGCACAATTGCATCCGTCACATCCTCAAGACACCACAGCGGCGGGAGCGGTTCCAAGAAAAGGCACGAGCCTACAACCTCGAGGGGGTCACTCTTGATCTGATTATCGGCGACGATTCTTGCTGGAGTGACGACCTTGCCGCCCTTGTTCGAGCGCTTCTACTACGGGATCCGATGGAAGATTACCTCGCCTCTGCGATCTGTCTGGACCGGAAGCGCGATGAAGCCTCGCTGGCACACGACGAGCTGTCACCGCAAGATTGGGATGTTCTCAGGTCGATGATAGAGCTCCTTGAGCCGTTCACAAAGTGGATGGTTCTGTTACAGAGGAAGGGAGCAGCAGCTCGTCTCTCGGATATCGTTCCCGCGTACGACGAACTTCTATCCCATCTGGAAACACAGAGGGAACGCCATTCGGCTGCCGATGCGTCGATCCATATTCTCACTTCACTCAACGCGGCCTGGATTCTTCTTAATAAGTAAGTTGTGCTCGGCTCATCTTCTACTCTACTCTACTGTACTCGTTACTATCTGACTATCATTGACTCGCGAGCTAGGTATTACGCCAAGCTGGATTACTCGCCAGCGTACTATGCTTCCGTTGCCCTCAATCCAGAGATGAAATTCGACTACTTCGAGCAGGAATGGGGGAAATGGCCAGATTGGATTAAGAAGGCAAAGAATGATGTGGTTCAGTTGTGGGAGACAGAATACAAGGAGAAGCCGCAATGGATGTTTGCTGCAATTGCACCTGGAACACCAGACTGTGACTCAGGCAAGTGCCCCCCTGACCCGCTGCGCTCTTTACTAAGGCATGCAGATATTCTAGGAACCCCATCGTGGCGCCAGAAAAAGCGGGCTCGCCTTGCCCGGGAGGAGGGAGATGCGATGGAGCGGTTCCAACAAGACAGCTACATTGAGATGGACGATGATGCTGGGCCCATTGGATATTGGTTTCGTGTTGCTGCAGGTAAACTGCCATACGGAGGAGCTCTGGCACATATGGGCCTTGAGTTGAGTTCGATACCAGCAATGTGTTCGGAAGCGGAGCGTGTCTTCAACAGGTACGTACTTCTCAGCCGCTGGTCCCAGTTTCCTCCACCTCGCACGCCCATATCCCCATCGTTTACTACTACTGGCGCGAATCTTGCTGCGTGCTAACACCTCATAAGTGGCGAACATACAACCAGCGATCCGAGTGCGGGCTTTGGAGACGACATGATCGAGGCAACCGAGTGTCTGAAGTCCTGGTCTGCGGGGCAATTGATATTCGGGAGTGGAACAGAGGTGGAGCAGATGGAGAAACTGCTGCTGGACCTTCAGCGACGCGCTGAGCAGCTAGATGAATAGGAATTCTGGATTGAAGATTCAAGTGGTGGTGATAGTGGCGGTATCTGGCAGCGTAGCGGTGCCGGAGGTGACGGCTGTAATGGTAGTGCTTGTTCATAGGTTTTATTTGTCGCAGTTTCCCTGAATCACGGCTGTCACTCGGTGATGGACGAACGCCTCATTCAGTCCGTCCCGTCCTTGAAATTGCTGTGCGGAAATATCCGCTGTCCTGTACTTGTGGGGTCTTTCCTACTGCCGGCCGCGGAATATGTCACGTGGTGTCCCTCTGGGTGCAGGTAGGCGTTGGGCCGTGTTCCTATCCAGCTAGGTAGGTATCGTATATCTAACAGCCCCAAAGAGGCTGGCATATTTGGAAGCGCTCCGTCCCGTTCGTCCCGAAGCCATCGAACCTTTCTGCCTCTACTTCACTCCGCTTGTGAGCGACGGTCAGACGAACCGACAGCGCTACTGTCAACGCCCCAGAACCCGAGCGCAGAGAAGCGCACGCTCCTCACCACGGGCCGGACATGCCCTCCTGCCCGACGTGAAAGTGGGGAATCTCAGTCGACACCGGCGTCGGCTGATATCGAGTGAGCCAGGTCTGCGGAGGATCAGATGCCAGCGTAGGTCGCGGCTAGCGATCGCAGCGACGTCTATAGTCAGCCATCTCGGCGTTCCTCTATGGTGAGTGACGAACGCGGGTTTCCACCTATCAGCTAGGAGGAATATTCTCGCTCACTTTAGCGTGTATTTCCAGGATAACCCCTCGAGGAAAGTCGGCACCGATTCCTTGCCGGGAGCGAAGTGATCCTTTTCCTCATCTCAAAGATATCGTCCACGTTCAACGGAGTGTATTGTATCTCCTCACCCGTTGAGCCTTCCACCCACCACGATATGTCATCCGCAAAGGACAGGGCTTTGAACCCCTTACATCTCTTCTCCACCTCCTCAAAGATGCCCGATAGGTAGCTAATGAAGTGGATTGGGGCCGCTGGGGAGCCTTGGGGAATGCCAGCTTGCACCTCGTATGCCTCTCCTTCGATCTCGTCTAGCACCAGCTTTACCTTCCGTCCTGTCATGAAGCTTATCGTCCGTCTCATCAGGTCGGCTCCTTCTCTACGTGTTTTGAGTCTTGCTGCTAGCAGCCTGTTGTTCCTGCTGTTGAAGGCCGAAGGTTGGGAACTTGATCTCCAACATGACTAAGCAAGACACTTAGCAGAGCGAGTGAGATATTGGCACTCCGCCCACCACGATTTTTTGGCTTCGTCTCAGACCTGGGACTTCCGGGCTGGATCGAAAAGATTGGTTCGAGCTGGGAAATGGTGCTCACCGCGTATGGAATAATGCAAGACAGCAGACACATCCTCCCGCTTGCCTGCGCATGCGCTCTGAGCACCTGTCACCGCCATCTCCGGCCCCGATTTTTTTTTTTTTTTTTTTGTTTATTCATGCTCGCATTCGACCTATATAGATCATGGCGGCGTACATTTTGCCCGGTTTTCCTGACCGCAGTCCGCGCGGTGGCGGCTCGTTGCAAGCTCCTCTTTGTCCTCCGCCCAGGCCTGTCCCAAGAAAGAGTAGATGTGCCCAAGGAAATTGACAAAGAAAAGAACCAAAGAAAAGCGCGGCCCGTCCCCTACTCCTCGCCTACCGATGCCATGAACGATGGGGTGGGAAGGAACAGCGGAAGTTCCTCCCCGTCGCCCTTATCGTCCACAGCACCCAGCGCCTCCACCTCTCCCTCACGCTCCTCCTGCCGCCCCCGACGCTCCCGGAGCTCCCACTCAGACGCCTCACTTCCGGCGCCGTCTTCTTCTTTCAGTGACGGCACCAGTCTCACCACGTCCGTAGAGGAGAGAAAGTCGAGCACTGCCTGCCCACATCTCTCATCGGCCAGCAGGTCCCGGACCGTCCACCTGCTCTTCCACTTCTTGGTCTCCTTCAGCACCTCCGCCCACAAAATTTTCTGCTGCACCTTCCATTCCGGGCACACCTTGAAGAGATGGTCTCTCGTTTGCGAGGGGCAATTGCACTACTAGCACTGGGCATCGGGGCGAACCTTCGTATAGTGCAGGTACTGTCCGGTGCGGGCGGGTCCTGTCTTCAGCTGGTAGAACCTTGAGGCAAACCTCTTACTGCTGTCAGCCACCGCGCCATCGGGCTTCTGGCTCGTCGGCATGCGGTACTTGGCCTTGAAGATGCGCCCCCCGGCCCATGACCGCGCCTCAGTCCACTTCTTCTCCGAGATTTCCCACTTGAGGTTTGCGAGGGATCGTGGGAGCGGCACTGGGTATTCCACCCCGCGGATGCCAGGCTTCTCCGCTGAAGTCTTCGCCCACTCGCGGGCCTTCTCGTTGCCGGCCCCGCCCTTGTGAGCCGGGCACCACCGGATCTCGATGGTGATGCCTGGCCTGGCCCTGGGCAGTGTGGCGATGTGCTTCCGAGCCTTGTTGGCGTATTGTTGTCCTGGGCCGGGTTCCTCCGATGCCATCCGTCTGATGGCCGCTTGCGCGTCAGTGAAGATTGTCACCTGTTCTGAGACAAATCCTCCTGGCACCGATTCCAGCGCACGGGCAAGAGCGGCGCACTCTGCATCGCAGGTCTCCTGGCTGTAGCCCATGTGGCGCTTGATGCCCTCCCAGGTCTGTCCGTTCTTCCCGGCAGCCCCATCCTCCATCCGTGGCCCGTCAGTGAACATTGTCAGCCCAGGCCGGGCCCTCTCTGCCTCGGCCTTAGCCTCGGCTTCCTCCTCCTGCAACAGTTCTGCGTCCAGGGTCTCTGGCTCCTCAAGCAGCACGTGCTCTCTGTTAGTCCACCGTGTGCGAGGGCGGTTGTGAGCTGGTGCCCGATTCCCGTTGGTGCTCCAACCACCTCCCGCGCCTGGTCACCCTGCGGTAGGCTCAGCAGCCTTAGTCCAAAGCGCCGTTGTCTGTTCTCCACCTGAGCCGTTGCTGCTCTGAGGCCTGACTCTATCGAGAGGGCTCCCAGGTTGGTTGTTCGGAAGCAGCCCGTTGTTGCTCATGCCTCCTGGTTGACCAGCCGCTGGATCTCCCCCGCCCGCCCCGGGGTGCCATCTCCGGCCCCGTGGACTGTGAGCGACATTTGACCGTGCAACAATGCAGGCAAAACCAAAGCAACTACGGACTGTCAGATATTACTGGGTTATTCCCTGCGCCCTTGATTGTTTTACTATTAACCATACTCACATACAGCCTATCTAGACTATGGCGGCGTATTTTGTCCGGGTTTCCCGTCTGCCGTCCGCGCTGTGGCGGCGCGCTGCAAGCTCCCCCCCTTTGCCCTCCACACAGGCCTATTCTAAGAAATTAAAATGTTCACGAAGGAAATTCGACAAAAGGAAGCGCGGACGAAGCGAAAGACTTGGAAAAGGAAAGGTGAGGAAACACTTAGATAAACGGAATGACAAAAGAAAGAGAGACTCGTCTCCTACTCCGCATCTCCTGCGGATACTAAGAAGGGGGGCGTAGGCAGAAACAGCGGCGGCTCCTCCCTAGGACCCAGATCCCCCTCCGAGTCAAGCCCCTCCGCTTCCGCCTCCCTCTCATCTTCCCGCTCCCGGCGCTCCCGGCGCTCCCATTCCGACGCCTCACTTTCTGCGTCCCCCCAGCAAGCACTTGCCTTCCCACATCTGTAGTTGAGAGAAAGTCTAGCACTAACTACGGAGTGGGACGGTTCTTCGTCCAGTGAAGGTACTGCCTGGTAACGTGGTACCCCGTCATCACCTGGTAGAACTTTGAGGGGAGCCTCTTGGTACCCCCAGCCACCGTTCTGTCCGGCCTCTGGCTTTCCGGTGTCCTGTATTTCATCGTGGAGGTCCGGCCCTGGCCCACCGGCGCGCCTCCATCCGTTGCTTCTCGGAGATCTCCCGCTTGAGGGCTGCAGGAGACCGTGGGAAAAACATCGCCCGTGTCTCTGCCGGTCCTGGTAGCTGAGCCATTACACCCCACAGGCGTCAGGCTCGTCTGCCGCAATCTTTGCTCATTCGTCCGCCTTCTTGTTGCCGGCGATTCCATAGTGTGCCGGACCACTGGATCTCGATGGTGGTGCCCGGCTGGGCCCGCTGCAGCACGGCGATGTGCTTCCTCTCCTGGAGGGCGTACTGCTGGTCGGGGACAGGCTCCGACGAAGCCATTCGTCTGGTAGTTGCTGGGGCGTCTGTGAAACTCGTTACCTGTTCCGTGGTCGATGGTCTTCGGGAAGCCGACTCCCTTGCAAGGGCGGCGCACTCTGCGCCGTATGCCTCCTTGGTTGTATCACATGTAAGTTTTTATACTAACCGAGGAGGCCCTTCCGTCCTGCCCGCGTATGCTAGGGCATTGTCGGGCCTTCGTCCGATAGCTGTCGGTACCCTGCGTCCTCGAGGAACCAACGAACTTTCGAACACGCTGGTTAACAGACCTCAATGCCACTCAACGGTCTGTGGAGTGCTCAAATAGGAAGTCTGAAAGTATAATGTTGTTAGCTAGAAGACTCAATTAGCGTTGGTCCTGGTGCCAAGCCGCCGCCAAGGCACTAAGAAAACGACGCTCGACCGGGCTCGTACACACGCATGTGCTCCGAGCTCGCAACACTCAAACTCACGTTTCCAGCTCATGTCGCTCCCGCACCACGTTCGCCACGGCGTTCTTAGCACTCCCTATCCTCCTCTTACCCTCACCCTCAGCATCCCCTCCGTCCGCCTCATTCTCATCAACCCCTTGGCCCCCCTCACTCTCATCATCTCCTTCGTCCCCGTCATTCTCGTCATCCCCTTCGTACTCCTCACTTTCATGAACAACCAATTTCTCGCCGCTCCGTCGCTTCGGGCTAGTGGACAGTCCTAAACAACTACACGACGAGAATCCACCTTGGCATTCTCTTCTAAGCGTCGACCCGAATCCTCCGCAAAATCTCCAATACACACGAATGTCTATGCCCTGGGTGGGGGGCACTACTACGATGATGGGAGAATGAACGGTTCCGGAGCCATGTCTGATGGCTGGTGGAGTCACCTGTTTTCTGTCGACGGCAAGGTGACTCAGGACAGTCTGCGTGCTCTCTAATGACTACGGCACAAAACTACCGTATCACCACAGACACACGAAGACGTCAGAAGTGAGGGTCGATACACTCAAAATGCGGTCGGTCTTCAAACCGACTGTCTTTATCACCACCGGCGTGGGAAACATCGGGGTACGAGGGATACTGATCGGAGAATGAGCACCGGCCCTTCGTGAGCGACTGCTGTGGCCCGACCTTGCACTTCTGTGCTTGTGGGGCATAACAGATGACTCCTTGCTGGGGGTCTACGCCGTGCAGTAGGTGAGTCTGTGCTTTGCCGAAGGTAGTATGTCACATTGAGGCTAACGTCGATGGGAAGTATCTATCCTTCCCGCTGAGGATAGGGGATCAGTTTGGGGTATTACGGCCCAGAAAACCGGGCAATACCAACTCCCTGCGGTTTGCATCGGCCCCGCAAGCTGACGGCTGCCAGGCGTGTATGCAGGGCCGTTTGGAAGGTACCTATTAGCCGTCCATCTGCAGATACCGTCTTAGGTGCTGACGCATTACCACGTTTTGTCGCGCATAGTGCAACAACCTCAGTTGATAGAAATAAGGACGATGCCTCAGGTGCTAGCACTTTTCAGGGAAAGGACCTAGTAGGTCGGCAAAACCCACCGGGAGCCGGATGCGTATCTCCACCTACATCGCGGACGAAATATCGGCCCACTGCTCAGCGCTAGTAGTGCCGGTACCGAACGCAGACTCGAGATTACCTCTTTAAGGTATGCTCAGAGTGGAAGACCGGGCAGAAGATCCTGCGGGCAGAGGTGCGGCAAGAAAGTGTGAGTGGGGAGAGCAGCTTCAAGATCCAGCTCTGCCTTGCCGACGGGAGGCGCCGCCAGGCGGTACTAGACTTCCTCTCCACCATGGAGGTGGAATGCTTGTCCCAACAGAGGAAGTCGCAGGTAGCGAGGGCTCAGAATGGGAGCACCAGGAACGGGGGGAGGAGGTGGGCGGAGGGCGGAGGCAGAGAAATTGGCTGCCGGTAGGGGAGCTACCGCTGTCCCTGCCCACGCCTTCCTTCACGGCGTAGGCGGGAGAGGTGTGTTGGAATGTCAGGATCGATAAAGATGAAAATATTGAATTGGATTGATGATACGTAGTCAAAGGCAGAAATTTCTCTCTATAAACAACGGACCTCTGTGACTCGACAAGGAAAATCAGGAATACTGTCTTCCGATCCGGTGCTCGCAGACTCGGCCAGCCGCAATCTTTGGATGTGCCCTCTCAGGTCTGTCGTCTCCGGATGCCCATCGTTCTGACGAGGTGTAGGGGATGGGCACGTTTCCTTTTGATATTTCTTTTGTTCTGATCTTGAATGCACACCTTATGTTCTCGGCATAGGCCTGGGAGGAGGCCAAGTGCAACTTGCAACGGGCCTCTCCATCGCACGGACAACCGACGGGAGCCAGGCAGGATGTATGCCGCCATGGTTTAGATAGGCTGGATGCAGATAAGATCAGATAGATAAAGTATCCGCGTTCATCACCCGATATTAACTTTACCTAAGAGGTGAACCGAAGTGACCATCTAAAAGCCGCACCCGCCGCCGTGAGGAATCCAGGTTCCCAATTATCGCCAATGGCGGCATGAGCGATCTCGCAATAGGTGTGATCACCCCCCCACGGATGGCCATTGCGGAGGTCAAACAGGTGAACCCCACAATCCTGCAGATCCTGGAGGAGACCGGCATCGGACTTTTTTGGTGTTTGACCGCCGCCAGACTGTTGGGGGTTAGGGTTGGAGAACTAATGGTTTGGTCGTGTTTTGCGCACACACTATCTAGTGTGCCCAATACTTGAGTTAATCTCTGTAGCGTGCCTCGATTTGCTTTCTTAGACATCTTCAAGGAACACATTTCGTCTATCTCCCGATCGTGTGCCCGTCCCTCTTCCCCTTCTATGCGCCCTGCTGTTCTGCATCAACACACTTGATTACCCTACTGGCGCCGGTGGTGATCCCCACAATGCGTTGAAGCAATCCAAAGAGCCGTCGTCTGGAGAGGAACCAATAGGTACCGAACCGCCTATCGTGGCGGTGATGGGTGGGCCAGCCTTGCACACAATTGGTGCCGACATTATCGGCTATTGCCAGCATGTTCTCATATCGTACGGAACGTGTCGCGGCTACATCTTCGACCCGACGACGAAAAAACGGTACGGCCTTAGCAACGGCCATGTCGCGGTGATCAATTTGGCCGCTGGTTGTCAAGGAAGGTGGAGAGGCGGCAGTTGTGTCCGGCTTGGACGGAGGTTACGCACGCAGAAAAAGGATGAACTGGAGAATCTGGCGCAAGCAGTAGAGCTGGATTAGCTGTATTGCAGGGCTGCCACAGTGGGCGTGCGAACGGGTTGCAGTCCAGTCGGAGTTTGACAAGTTCGGGATGATCGACCAGGGGCTCGGAATCGTCAAGCTTCGACATATGGGCATCGTGCACTCCAAGTCTCCGAAATACATCGCTGAAAGGGTATTTGCGTCATGACGTCAAACCGGGTAATTATCCCTTGTCGGTCCTCGGGATAACAGATTCTGACACTGAGACAGAGCGCATAGGTGCGTCACTTCGCGACCCAACTAGGAGCGATTCATTCGTATACGAGCACGCACCGATCGCTGCGCGGATAGGGTTCTCAAGGTTATCGGAGAAACTACGCGATCGCAAGAGGGTCGACAACGGCGTCATGGCGGACTGCCGCATGGCGCGCCCGCTGGTCCAGGATTCTCCTACCTTCCCGCGGGAGTGGATCGTTGTTAGCCCTGCACGCGGGAACCACATATCCACTGGCGACGATTCTTGATCGTCCCTCATTCGCGAACCGGAGGGCGAAGCACCCGCAGTCTGCGAAAATATGCTCGGGGTTGCCCATGCTACCCACAAACCGCTGAGTCAAGGCGACACTGAAGTGGGTATGCGAGATGAAGCGCGCTGCGAGACCGCTGCGAGAGCGCAACAGTTGTCAGAGCGATGATCGCGGGCGCATCGATGAATTGGCCGCAGTTGATGCACGGCGACAGTGCTGTGGCCACGCAAGAACAGAAAGAGGTCGACAAAACATACTATCTCCCGTATTCAGACCCAGACTCCCCAGACAGCGCGGAGACTACAACTACTACGCCAGCGTCAACGATTTTGGGCTGGTTGGCGGGGCATCTTGGCCCGAAAATCGAGCTCGGTCATCCAGTGTAGCTTGTTCCGTCCTCGACGTTGGGGTTACCGTCGCACTTGGGTTACCTGTGCCCATTCGCCGGACTTTACATCCGAATTGCGGAGTGGCTGTTCCCTTTTTTTGCTGTTTTACTTAGCGCTTCGTTTTTACGGCTTCAACTTGCGTACCCCACTTACTTTGTCACATCCCTTCTGGTTTGCCGAGCTTTTGTTACGACTCACTTGCTCGTGCCTGGTTTTCGTGCGGTTTGTTGCTCGCCCCTAGTAGTGTCAGTAGTTTTTTTTTTTCAATCATTTTCACGCGACCTACATAGATAATGGCGGGCTGCACACTGTCCGTTTTTCCCGTCCGCTGTCCACGTGAAGGCGGCATGCTATGAGCACCCCTTCGCCTTCCTCCCAGGCCTGTCCCAAGAATAATAAAACCCAGTAAGGGAAGGACGTAAGAGAAAGCTAAAGGAAAGAGGAAAAAACAGGTGATGCCCCGTCCGTAGACCCACTCTACTTCACCTCTCCTGTAGAATCCATGAACAAAGGCGTGGAGTGGAATAGTTGTTCATTGACTCCGGTGATGAGATCCTCAGACGCCCGCCTCCGCTCCACTTCCCTCTCGCTGCGCTCCCCGAGCTCACACTCTGACACCTCACTCCCTGCGTCTTCCTCAGCCGGGACCACACTTCCAACATCCATGTTGGAGAGGAAGTCCAGTACCGCCTGGCTGCACATCACATTGTCAGATTTGGACGTCCGGACTCTGTACGGCGGAGGTAGGTGGTGCCGACGGAGGATGAGAGGCGCCGACGGGGATGAGAGGCGCCGACGGATGAAGGATATCCCGACGGGGAAACTAGGTCCC
>Ga0307516_10000333_pt1 | contig 61530 bp, 74 predicted proteins | sample 19_EM_MG_FD_203310 | JGI IMG/M metagenome (GOLD analysis project Ga0307516, IMG submission 203310) | Populus trichocarpa ectomycorrhiza microbial communities from riparian zone in the Pacific Northwest, United States - 19_EM | ecosystem: Host-associated > Plants > Roots > Unclassified | place...
ATCTCAAATCATGTCTTGACACAAAAAATGACAAAAATGATGCTTTATGATATTTGTCTTTTTTGTCAAACATAATTGTAAATAAAAGAGTATCTCTTTCTTCTATTTTTTTTACAATGTTTTGTCATGAAACATGGAGAAATGCTTGCAGTGTTGCCAACCAGCGCTAAATGAAGCAGTTCGCAGCCTTTCGGCAGCTTTTCAATGCAAATAGTTGCAACTTGCAGTAAGTGCAATTGAATTCTCAGGAGTGTCAGAGTGTCCCAAAGGTATATATTGACCACCGTTTAGTGTCGCAGTTTAGGACCTTCGCGATTCCCAAGATTCCCCCCTTAACTCACATGCCTCCAACTGTCTCCGGGAAAATGAACTACTCCCAATGCACCCACTCCGGTGGGACGACTCGGCAACATTGGCATCCGAGTTCATCCCATGGGGGTCAGTACACACCACCTTTATCGTCACAAATTCAAGTTCATATCAATGTTACACCGCAGCCATCTTCCACTCAAAGCAGGGCCGCTTCTACTATTTCATCATCGGGTTACCCCAGCTCTTCAGTGCCGAACGCTACGCAAGCGGCATTCACACGTGAGCGTATTGAGGACTGGAATTCTGCTATTCGCAGATCTATACCTGTTGAATCGTCTCAGCGCTCTCATCGGAACACCTCACCGACTAGAAACTCATGCAAATCCGAATATTCCGCTCCCCCTGCCAGTCGCATTGAGAATCCATATCCATCACAGACTGCCTCGCCTTTCTCCAATCACACAGCTCAGACCCCGATGTCGTCTGGTCTCGCGCCTCCACAACACGCCAAAATATCTTCGGTGAGTGTTCTTCCCTGGAACGGGATATCTTGGACTGACGACCCTCGCTATCTCAGGTCGGAGAGAACAAGCCACAACTTTCTCGGAGCAACTCCCAGCGACCTTCCCCGTTAACTAACGGAACCAGTTTGCAGACCTTTTCTCAGGAATCTCGAGCACCCTCTGTAGCTATCTTCCTTACTTCCGAGGGGTCTCACCCAGGTTCTATATGCCAAAAGTGCACCACCCCATCCCTTTCACAGGCCTTTGAAGCGCCGTCTCCCATTGCATCAAAAGCTCCGTCCCAGCGTAGTCAGACACGCAGCGATTTAAGGACAGCAGTACTGGAGCGCTCTGTGAACTCTAGTGTTCGCTCTTCTTCCTCCAATTCCCCTCGCCGTCAGGCCTTTGTATCTGGTGCACCAAACTTGCCAGTGATATCACGCAGGGAGCCTTCTGTTGAACGAGAGATAGCCATTACATTGGCTCCGGGATCTGCGAAGCAGGTGTCTCATTCTGTGACACCATCCCTCTTTGGAGATTCCACCGGATCTGCATCCCCCCCAAGGAAGAGAAGTGATGGTGTTGTACCGAATTCGCTGGCGGCTCCTCGTAGCGGCTACAGCGAGCAAGCGAGAACCAACAAGACTTTGGCACAAAGTCAGGTTGGATCTGTGAAGCAAACTCCATTGTCTGAGGAGTTTATGTTTCCTGGGAGTTCACTGGGTCTCGGAACCGATTGTACCTCTTCGAGACGATTCGTAGCAACAAGACGGAGCACCCAGGAACTTGTTGGGGTACGAACGGTAGTACACGAGGTGCATGGTATATCTGAGACTACCTACGAGCGTAGTACCTACTCACCACATTAATGTCCAATCGGACTGCCATCTTACCTAGTTGCACTCGTTTCACTACAGAATTATCGTTGAGAAGGATATGTTCTAGTGCTGACATGAAAGAGGAAGATGGTGTTTTAATCACTGCTCGTTTGTGCTTCGTTTGTGTAGTTGATATGAGCGAGGTCAGTGCTCGAACAGATTGCGGGGTTTCTCTTTCCTTTTGGTTGCGGCTACAGTTTCTAGACTCATTGATGTCTTGCCCTTTATCCTGAAGATTCTCTGTTGTCGCCATGAGGCATAGGTGAATGTCTTTGGTTTGAACCCCTCCGGAAGTTTCGTATGGTGACACAAGCAAATGGGAGTTGATCAACTACGTAAAGAGGTGAGAACACTGGTATTCACAAACTTTTGTGCCCAACGAATCACTACAACCCATATCATAATCAGTCCACTATGGCAAGAACGACAAGCGTGGAACGACGCACCTCAGTGTTGATGCACGATGTATGATGAACAACAACTGAGGTGTAAAGCCTAATGCTATAAACCATTGTGCGTGGGCAAAGACTTCCTAAAATGGAAGTCATTTGCCTAGTGAACTGATTCGTCCGCCTCTTCCTATACTCTTCATCATTCACCAAAATGTCCACCGCTCACAGACCTACATGGGACCCAGCGCAAGCAAAAGATGTCAAGGGCGGCTCGCGACAGTTTTCTGTGCGGGACATGGCGGCCTACACCAAGCTCAAGTTTCGGTGAGTCCAGTTGAGCTATCTTACGCCTCTCAGCGAAGTTCAGCCTTAGTACAGCCAACCAGGGCAAACGTCTGTCGGGGAGGTTGCGCGGAAAGATCTAAGGGCGGAACTTCTCGCTGCAGAAGAAGAGGCACGGAATCGTAAGCGGAAAGCAGACGGGAAACCACCATTACTGGTCACCGTGGGTCCTGTGAACGGCGCCGAGGACGGAGAAGCTAGCAAGAGACGTAAATTACTGCAAGATGCTCTAGAATTGGACAAAGATGATGAAGAGGAGGAGGAGAAAGAGGAGGATAAGCCCGGAAGTAGTGAGCCTGCGACTGGTGTCGCCGATGAGGGGAGGTTCGTGTCATGTCCACTCCAGTAAGTCCGTACTAACAACTCTCAGTGATGAAGAAGAGTCTGAAGAAGAGGACGATACGGATGAATTGCTTCGTGAACTCGAAAAAATAAAACGAGAACGTGCAGAGGAGAAGGTCCGACAAGAAAGAGAACAATCAGCCGCACAAGCAGCCGTTCGCGAGATTGAGATAGCTTCGTCGAACCCTTTGCTGAATCTTGCCGCAGCACTGGGGCAAACACCGGGTATCAACACTACGGTTCCTGGAACCTTCTCCGTGAAGCGACGGTGGGACGACGGTAGGGCAACTCCCTTATCCCCGATCATTTTGTTCAATACGTCCCGGGGGGCGTAGATCTTATTTTCAAGAACCAAGCAATGAACCAGAAAAAGGAGGGATCTGGACACTTCGTCAACGACCTTCTGCGCACAGAATTCCACAAGTGTGTCATCATCTCAATGATATGACGTTGTCATTGATGTCCCTCCCCAGAAAATTCATGACTAAGTTCATCAAGGTGTGTTTCTGGTACACAGTCGTTGAACTAGAATCTCACAATTGTAATAGTGATGATGGTCCAACACGTCGGGTGTGTTGTGACACTAATACTACTCAATACCCAGCATGTGCTAGCTCGTTTTACCTTTCTGTACTACCTCCCTTATCGCACTCCCATTTCCACCCTTCTGACGCCCACTCAGGCATCTCCGTCTCGAAGCTGCCAAGGCTGGTAGTGTACTTCAATGCGTGTAAGAAGATGTACAATTTCTCTGGGTCCGGGTCCGGGTGAAGTGGTAGATAGCATTCTGGGCAATACAACGTCCCGGTATTGGAATCCACTGCTGGTGTTACTGCTTCCATTTCAGGCAGTCGAGCCAATGCTTCGTCGAGCGATAGCTGCGGGACCACATCGGCGTCAGCTACTTCAGTGGTCGAAGTCGTGCCATTAGTGCCTAAAGGAATTGATGGGATATGTCTGAGCCATGTTGTGCGAAGCTTCTCACCTCCTCGTCTACGTCTGTTTTGTGGTGGAAGCGATGGTATCCGATATGACTTGGGAGTGAGTGCACCCTTTGCGCGAAATATGACATCGCGCCATCGACTCCAATCTTCATCTTCGTCCTAGTTATTCATGGTGAAAAGCCTCAGCAAGAAAGATTCAATAAACTCACTTTCATATTCCGCAGGCGAGTAATAACTTGCACTGCCTCAGAGGACAGAGGTACAGGAGAGCTCATACCAATATCATGCCCTGTCTCCCTGGGAAGTAATTTTCTTTCGTTATTAAGGGGCCCGTCGTCATTCGTGCCTAAACTAAGAGTTTCCGGACTATGTCCGCTTTGTAGGTGTGGTGGAGGCGCTGGCGCAGAACGCTCAGTGCAAGGAACGACATCAATCCCGCCCTTTCCAAGGCTTGATCCCTGGACAATAGTTCAACCTCATATCATGCCGTAGACAAGGCACACTGACCCATATGCAGTCCTCGGAGTAGACAGGGTCATTTGCAATCGGATGGCCGAGGAATTGTAAGTGTACCCTAATCTGATGTGCTTCATACGGATGTTATAACCCCAGGGCTCCACGACTTAAATGGCGAACATACAACGGCCAGTGAATGGTCGGCCTGAATCATGGCAGGGTGAACACAAGACACATCAAGCTAATAAGGAAGCTTACACCTCACGACGCTCGTACGGGTGTTTGTGTCATAGCGTATCCTGTTGAAGACGGTCTTCGCAGGCTGACATGCTAGAATTGGAACCTCTTCATTGGCTTGCTAGATCAACCAACATCCTTACCTTCCCTTTTGGGTGCACGATGTTCAGTCCCATCTGACGATCAACAGTGAGAAGGGGCTCTTCACACTCGATCTCTTCTCTTCGTATGCAGTGTCTATAAATGTAGATACCTGATCAAGTTCGGGATGTCACTTACGCTGGGAATTCTCCCATACATCTTGCTATGTATTCCTTGCGAACAGATCCATTGATGAACTCTGTAGAGAGAGAACGAGCTAGGTCAGCATTCAGTGGGAGGATCATCAGACCGGACGTTAATCTATCCAGCCTATTGATCGCTTGATAGGGGTGAGACCAGAGCCCCGAAAGACATGCGGAAGGGACGAACTGTACACTTTGTCGAATCCAAAATCTTTGTACAAGATCTGCACCAAGCTATGGTGATAGTATCTGCCAGTGGCGTGGACAGGCTTTGAGAAGAAATGAACAATCCTATTGTTGGATTACTTCGTGTGAGGTGAGCTTACGATACTGCCGGGTTTGTTGATAACGAGATACTCCCGTTCCTTGTCGTGATGTATTATCTTGACGGGCGTTGATGTGATCGGAGGTTCGTGCCTGTGAACCACATTTCTAAAATGTTGTGAGCACCTCAGCCAGTCAATGATCCGAGGATGTGCATACTCGATGCGATCTCCGTTTTTGATGATCGAATCAGGTTTCGCGGCTTTACCGTTTATCGAGGTCACCCCAGATTCAAGCGCATACCGCTGCCATAAAGTCCAATTAATACGGACCCCATCATGGCGCGCCTATCTTATACCCACATAATACTCCATCGAACGATCTCTGAATTCAGTGGACACGACTTCTAGGATCTCACGACCAAGCCAACGTTCCTTTGCCATCGTGGTATACGGATGCCAATACGGTGCGAGCCTCCTGATCCCCGGGACAGATCCCTGAACCAGCTGGGGAGTCTGGGGATTACCAGACATGGTGGCGATTATAAATCGTGAAAGGAAATGTTGGAATTGATTGCGAGAAGAGAGTTTCGTGAGCGGTGCACTCTCTCTTCTCTCGCGTCTGTACTGTTCGAGATGGGCCAGAATATCTCCTCGCAGAATTTAAGAGTCAAGTCGTATCTTGTCCTTGTCACAACGACTCCTAGAGAAGCTATGCATGGTAAGTCATCGGTTACGGAGTCAATACTGCAGGTACATTTTGGAAATGGGATCCGGTCAACCAGTGCACGTACATTAGCTGTTGGGCGGTGTGGTAGTAGTAGTTGGTGATTGGGACACAGGGTGGCTGTGTCATATCCCGCTCTTTTCTGCACCCATCATGTGCACGACAGTTCGTCAGCGTGAACGTTTCCGCCAGTGAATGACATGGTTGTTGATATGATTCCAACCTGCCGCCTCGTCTTACGATCGAATAATATTAACCATCATGGATAATGGTGCTATTTCTGGGCAACACTGCACCGTTGGTGAATCCGATACTACTGGAGACGCGGACGGACCAAGCTTGCTAATCACAAGCTAAGCCATTGATGACAAACCACCCATGTTATTCTTCGAAGCGCTCCTTTGGATCGAATCGCAATGTTTCTCTCGCAGGTATGACGGTCAGAAAAACGTTTTCAGATTCTCCCTTGTTGAATCATTCACGTCCAAAGGCATTTCCGGTCACGGCGGCGGCTCCCTTTTGTGAGAATTTATGTCTAAATCGATGCGGTTTTGAGCTGTGCATGATTCTGACCACTGTGCTCCATAGGACCATACAATCACCGAATCCGGTGTTCCTCGCTTTCAGACACCCTACGTTGGCTAGAAGGTGAGTAAAATTCTGTTGCATGTGGTAAGTATTAGCTCCCTCGTAAGCTGCCTTTTTCATGCCGGCATCACTTTCGTACCAGCCATGTTTATTTTGAGCGTGGACTGCTGAAACAAGTTAAAACTCCCTCTTGGTTCATGGGCAAGACTGGTCCTTGGTGCCTGTCAGGGGTGCTGACCGGAATTACTCCTTCCTCTCCTCATATTGCTTCAGACACGGCCGTGTGTTTCAGAACGAAGAACAGCCTTGGATGACAGCTGAATTTGCAAGCATGATCGGGGATCAAATAATGATCCTCTTTCGCCAATGCTATTGTCACTAGGACGCCATTCGTTAGGATGCGCTGCTTTGAATGGCATACGAAGAGCCGAAGCCACGCGTCGTGGCGCATATTGTCCGATCACAGACTGACGATCGGGAAAGGGGGTGCTATCGGTCCTAAAACCCGGCAGGTGATGGCATTGCTCAAGGTACGTATTCTGCAAACGGACGCAGACTATCTCTTGTCATCATGTATATCCACGGTGTCAGCATATGCGCAGCATTTTGGTTTCAAGATCCTGTACTCGATATCGTTTATTCTACCGGTGGCGTGTGTAGCATGCCACCGGCCGGTTTATGATCGAAACATTTAAGAGGAGGTAGGGGTAACCCCTAGCCCTTCTTCCTCAGTCACCATAATCATGGGTAACAAGCCCTCCTCCCTCACATCACGAGATCGCAAGCTTCGTGTCAAAGAACTCGATGAACCTGTTCCACCATCGCATGCTACCCTGAAACACCATCGGTCGCAAGCATCCTTGTCACATTCATGGTCGTCGCATGAGACGATCTGTTGTGAGAAGCACAACCATCGTCCCCCGCAAGGTTCACTTTCCACGCGCCCCTCGCTAGCATATATATCCCCCTTGCCTCATTCCTTTCAGAACGACGATGTAGCAAGGGCATACGCTGCATTCCTCAAGGAATTCCCTGAGTACCAGAGCACGTGGATACTGGACTCACTGCGCCGGACAGACTTTGGGCGCTTGGATCGATCCGGCGAGACATATGTCGATTATATGGGAGGCGCCCAGCACCCGGAAAGTCTTGTGCGCGTGCACGGCCACTTCCTGTCTGAAAATACTCTTGGGAACACCCATTCCGTCAGCAACAGGTGACAATTACCCGTCCTCTTTATGTACTGGCCATCTTTATCTGATGACCCACTCACAGCTCCATGTTGTCGTCCATATGCGCTGACGAAGCAAGAAACGCTGTACTATCATTTTTTAAGGCGCCGCCCGGATACACTGTCATCTTTACCGCAAATGCTACGGGTGCACTGAAACTAATAGGGGAGGCGTATTCCTTCAAGCGGGAGAGCAGCTATGTCCTCTGTGCTGACTCACATAATAGCGTGCACGGGATCCGTGAGTTCGCCACACGGCGTGGTGCACAGGTGCACTACATTCCCTCCACAAGTACTGGGGGATTCGTCCTCCAGACCGCAAAGGTAACATGACACACGCGTATGTGCACTGGATCATACTGATTATTATACTATTGATCAATGATGTAGCATCTTTTGCGACAACATCGAACAGACTCTGCACCTTCTCTCTTTGCACTGACGGGCCAGTCAAATATTTCCAACACGAAGAGTCCACTCTCTATTTTAGCATATGCGACATCTCTGGGTTATCACACTCTTCTAGATGCAGCTGCGCTTGCACCGACCTCCGCTATCTCGCTCTCAGATACCCCTGTCGATGCGATGGCAGTTAGTTTTTACAAGATGTTCGGGTATCCAACTGGCATTGGTGCACTTGTTGTACGAGAATCATTTTTGGAGCTACTCGAGCGTCCATGGTTCGCTGGTGGCACGGTAGACGTCGTTCAGGTTCCCGGCGTCCTCATGACAAGAGCGGCAAAGCTACACGAACGTTTTGAGGCAAGTGACTTTACCCAGCACGTTAGGTATTCACAACTTGAATTAACGTCAATATATAGGACGGTTCTATCAACTATCTAACATTATCAGCCGTGACGGAAGGACTACGCTTTTTGTCCGCTTACCTCCCTTTCCTCCCACTTCGTCTATCTTGTCTTACACACTACCTTACCTCGTCCTTGTCGCGTCTACGACACGATGCTACTGGAACACCCGTCGTCAAAATTCTGTCGCGACTACCCTCAAAACGAGTGAAATCAATCGGTGAACAGGCGGACGCTGGATCAACGGTTTCTCTTATTTTTCTATCAGTAAGGTGATTTCCTACCACCCAAGGCCTATTACTGACCCGACTGTATTAGCCGTCGGGTGACATGATACCGAATTCCTTCGTCGAGTATGTCGCTGTGACACAAAACATATCCCTGCGCACCGGATGTGTGTGCAACCCAGGTGGGGCCGCAGCACTCCTTGGGATTGAAGACCAGATGGCACTCCTTTATCCGGGCGTCACCCTCAAAGATTTTGAGGGGACAGTTGGCAGAGAATTAGGGGTGGTCAGGATCAGCCTAGGCCTTGCTACGACTTTCCAAGACGTCTGGAAAGTGATCGCTTTGGCATCGATCTTCGCCAACGACAAGGCCCGGCTATCATTTTGGGATTCTTGGCTGGAGGTCCCTGTTGGTCAAGCCGTATGATCCCCGATGTGCAATGTGCTTTCAGCCACAGGAAATATATTCTCTGCTATATGTACAAAATTCACATGGGTTCGAGATCTTGGATTAACATATTCTTTATTTAAGTAACTAAATCTAGCTAGCTGATTGACTAACATTGTGCTTGTACGTCGATGCTGTTGTATTGCGCCATCTTGGCAACCGGAATTCAACTTCAAAAACCGGAAAACATCGCGAACTATTCATCATCTTCATCCTCACCATTTTCACCCTCCTCGTCTTCAGATACATCCAGCCCAGCATTTCTCATACGCTCCTTGTCATTCTTCCGCTTCGTACTCATCTCATCTAGCAGAACAAGCAAATCTTCCTGTTCCTTTTCAACATCTCTCCGTTTCTCCTCGGCATCCCGCACATCGGCCTCCAGGACAGCCACCTTGGTTTTAAGTTCATTTACCTGTTAAGTACCACAATGACAATAAGCAAGGGGCATTACGGAGATTCGAATCAAGCTGTGGGCACTGACATCGGCAATCCCCGCCGACAGTTCCTGTAGCTTCGTTTTGAGTGTGCCAATCTCCTCGGCTTGTGCGTGTATTACTTCACGCAGAGAACCAATCAACATCATGGACTCTGCGTTAGGGCCTGAGGAACAGGTACATCAATGACGGGGATATAAAAAAACAGGCACAGAAATGCTGTTGGCACCAACCTGACGAAGTGGCCAGAGTATCTGGATTTGTTCCAAGCGCTCTCTGCACAGCGTCTGTTTACACAAGTCAACATATAGACGGAGGTGGGAAGAAAGCGGAAATGATCCCATCCATGAAATATGCATGTGGGCCGAGAAAGACATGAAACAATGCACTAGTTCTGGAATGGGAGTAGACGCACAGTGATTCGATTTCCAGAAGTCAATAAATGTCCAGTCGAACCATATTTCGCCCTCTTGTTCTTGGGTCCGTTGGCCGCTTGCGAGTAAACCGGGCGCCGTGGGATAGGACAACACCATCAACTCGGGTCCAACGGACTTGAAACGGTCGTCTTCCCGGACACGCGTCATGTGACCCACCAAAGCATCCACCGTCAACCGAGTTATGATAGGCTGAGTAGTTGAGCTAGAACATGCCACAGGGCCGCTTAGTCAGAACTGAAGTGTGCCGTGTTTATCGGTACCAACCGTGTGATCTCGCCCGGCTCACGATTGAACTCATAGCACACGCCCAAAAGGAAAGCACACAGCCCAGGAATCAAGCTTTCTGATTCCGTCGTCCGGTTGATCGGTTCCACCAACTTGGTGTACGTCAAGAAATGACCACAGCCATACCACCCGATGAGCACACAAAATGAATCAATGAAGCAGCATGGCCAGGATCCACATGGTGAACTCATCAATGGCGTTCTTTTTGTTTTTAGGAAATAGACGGACTTACCACATTGAGTCCACTTGCATCCAGAAACTCCCTCACAGCGTTCGGATCCTCCCATAGCCACTGTATGAGCAGAGTAAGGTAACTGATGATCAGTCGGTCCCACTCCCGAGCCTCTCTATCATTCGCAGGATCCGCACGAGAACGGGAAATAAAACATAACGAAAGGTTTTCGCTTAGAAGTTGAAGGATGCTTTGCGGGGCGTCTTCATCTTCGGGTTCTGCCTCGAGAACGTCCACTCGTTTCGGTACACCGTCTGCAGGAACGAAGAATTGACTCTGAGATCCTGCTGCGGGGGAACTGGGGAATGTCGGTTTGATCGATCGTGCAAGTGCTTTCGATTGTGGGGAAGTTATAAGGTGTGAAAATAGAAGAGTGGCAAAATGTGTTGCGGTGGTATTTGCGACATCGAGAGATGATGGAGGTAGGCAAAGAGCATACAAGAGAGGAGATATCGGTGGTGCATCAGTCGATTCTGAGACGAGTAAGAATCAGGACTCTGAACCCTTTCTGCATGACTAACCTTGCTGTGGAACCATTCCTTTGACTATTGCCTGCTTGACCTCTTCTTTGCACACGAAGTTCTGTGGCACAATTCGTCAGAGGAGACATCTGGCATAAGGAATATACAACACACATCAAAAACCCTGAGTGCTGCCGCTCTTAACTCCAGACAATCCTTTGACCGTTTGTGACCAAACAGCCCGTTATACTCTCCATGCAGAGCGAGTTCTACAAGAACATCAAGCGCAGATGCTGGTTCTAGTCTGTCCCATTCTTCACCGTTTGTTTCTGGAACAGGCATATAGGGTGTAACAACAACATCGGCGAGGGGGGATGCTGAATTACTAGGGAGTAATTGCAAAGCCTGGACGCCATCATGCGAACAATTTAACAGTAAAGAGATAACCACGTACGCACCTGGGTTTTAAGGGAAGTAGGAGCATTGGAGGCTAGCGCGAGTTCGATTAGACACCGAACAAAGACCTGTGTCTCCTGGCTCTGTAAGATGTGAGCCATAAAGGTTGAAGCAGGGGCATGCTTGTCCACTGACACTGCTGCCTTTGGAGCCAATCAACATGCCCATGATCCCAATTACAAGTGATGCATTGGAGAATTTCTGCTGGTTCCAGAATTGCAAAGCAAATTCCTGCGGCGGTGAACCCTGTAACTGGAGTGTGGGCGGAAACTGCAGGAGAGAACACAAAACGGTAGGCATCGTGGTATCACGGAAATAGCTCTAGGTGCAAGTCGCCATGAGAGTACGCATACCCATCAAATGGAGGAAGCGTACTTGGTTCGAAGAGTTGAAGCGTAGCAAACCGTCTGCACACCGAAGGACGTCGGTGACGATCACATCACCTTCGATTCCTCCCTCCCGAGCGATAATGTCAAAGAGCTTCTCAAAAGCGCCTTCGAAAGCGAGCACCTTCTGGATGTCAGGGCTCTGAGATATCAGAGATTGGATCATTAGAATGCTCTCTGTACAAAGAATTCGTCAGTAACCACCCCCAAAGAAGGAACGACGTTGCTCGCAAAGATATAAGGACCATCCAATTTGCCCGTTGCGATGGACGCTAAATCTTTAACAAGGGGAACTTACCATTTCGGATGATTTCACGTTTATCTCCTAGAACAGATATAATACTCGAGACACCGTTTTGCGCCTTGAGAAAGTGGTTCTGCACCACGGCACGCCGGTTATGCAGAAGTGTAGACAATAGCTGGAGGGTCGTAAAGCGAACATAAAACTGCGAGCTACCAAGTAGTTTGAACAGGGTATGTGATGCTTGCTCGCCGTTAAGGAAGTAATCGGTGTGCTTAAGACTGAGTTCCTTATCGTTCTCTTTTTCCTTGGAGGCATCGTCTACCCCGCAGAGGGAATTCAGCGTCTCGAGTACCGCCTTGCCCATATCTGGGTCGATATCGGCATCGTCCTGTAGGGTCTGAATGAGGCCGGGCAGGGCGCTGGAACCAACCTCTGCCCTGTGGTCACGAACAAGACCTTTGAGAGCAAGGACTGCTGCACGTCGGTCCGCCAGGAGAGTTGAAGGAGATAGCCGATCACTAAGTTTCGCTATGGTCTCCGAAGGCGACTGCTGGGCACCTGTTGGGCCGCGTAGAGCGATATAGGTCTGTGAGAGAAAGTCCATCTGAACTGGCCCGCGTCGCTCAGACACACGCGGGAATGCTGAGGAGCGATGCTCGGCTCAATCAAAGTGGAAGGCCTAGTATGTAGCAGGAGAAAGAGCGTAGTGGAACTGGCCTCGCGCGCGTCAATAATATCATCGGCCACGTGGTCACTTCGAAAGTATTACGTCGACTCTCGAGTCTCTACACTCTCACTACTAGTCTTTGACTCGTTACTTACTTGGACAGGTACTTTCCATTACTCGCGACGGTCTCGAACATCGTGCTCCGTTCGTTTCTACTTTACTGCCTCCCAGCTTTTCACTTCCCATCCTTTATAACCAAAGTCCTTTGATTGAAATAGCATATAACCTGCATGCAAGAGAACCTTGTATCTTCGCATGGCAATCGATGACTTGTAAAACGGACGAACTGTTCCCTGCGCGCACTGGAGGCTACACCAGAGGAAATAACTTGTCGAAACGTTCTGAAGTTTGGACTCGACTTGAAGCCACACTGATGTGACCGAATTCCGATTGGATCAGATTTATTCCCGTCCACGGGCAGACACACCAAATCATTGCCGTGGCCCTCCCCTTCGTTATGTGTACTGCTATAGAACTATGTATTCATGCACAGGATGTTGCTCACATCGTCACTCACTCACTCTCGTTCTCTTTCCCTATTGTTTGCGCCAATGCGCTCCGTGTAACCTCTGCCATCTCCACGCGCTTGTCCGACATGTTCTCTCGAACAGATCGAGACGGTGTGACTCCCCTTACGACATGGTGAGTTTCCAGATACAGTCGATCTTATCTGTGTAAAAATGAACTCCGATGGGGGTACATGATAAGACCGCTGCATTTGCAACTTTGGACGAGGAGAAGTTCTCGACCACATATACCACAGGTTTAGTTCAGTTGGGAAGGAACGATTGTCTCCCATCGAGTCTTTATTCTGCCTAGGGGACCATTCAGCTGGTATCGGCTCTTCACAACGTGGCCTTGCAATGAAATGAACTTTTGCTATCTCCTCTTTTCTCCCATTCCCCCACATTGTCAGACGCAGACAGTCCCCACTCACGATCACGTCCGGGATGGCAAGTTTTGAATTGGATTGCGATGCAGCAGATCATTGTGAAGTCATTTCTGACGATGTTCCTCTGGAGAGGAAGGGTGCAGTTGGGCGACATAGATGGCGCTCATGTGGGACTTGAGTTTCCATCCGAGAAAGACCTTGTCACCCTTCGAAGGGTCTCTGATGATATTCCATGGAGTGCTTTCCGTTGGTTTTTTCATCGGGGCGCAGCTGACTTAATCTGGCAGTGATCGCAACTGTAGAATTGGCCGAACGTTTTTCCGTGAGTGTTCTGTCAACCCGATCGCAGTTGAGCTATTCACTCACTCTCCCTACTTGGTGGCTATGTAGTACTACGGTGCGGGGGTCTTTGACGTCGTACAGAGAGATCTCTAAACTTCAATGCTTGTTGCCATGCGACAGGTGCTAGCGCGGTCTTTGTACGTCACATCGTATCCACAGCCTAGCAAACTTTCATCAACAGGCCAACTTCATACAGCAACCGCTCCCACCCGGCTCAGCGACGGGTGCCGGCAGAGCAAGTGGCCGATCTGGTGCCCTTGGCAAGGGCCAGCGGATGTCTACAGGTCTTACGACCTTCTACCAATTCTGGTACGCAACAATATGAATATTCTCGTCGTATGCCTGGTAATCATTGACCTTTTGCACAGGTTATATGTGACTCCTATCGCTGGTGCTTACATTGCGGATACGTACTGGGGCCGCTACAAGACCGTCTGCGTGAGCGTGGCGATCGCCATGCTTGGCCATATCATTATGATCATTTCCGCCATCCCCAGGGTCATAGACAGCGATGCCTCTGTTGGACTGTTTATTCTCTCCCTGATTGTAACCGGCGCCGGCGGTGGGGGGTTCAAGTCTAGCATCTTACCATTGGTGGCTGAGCAATACAGGCGGACGAAAAAGTTCATTGGGATTACAAAATCTGGGGAACGTGTCATCGTGGACCCCAGCCTGACAACCTCCAGAATTTATATGGTGAGTTGCTAGGTCTTATCTAGATATAAATACATGGAGCTCAATGTCATATTTAGTACTTCTATCTTTTCATTAACATCGGGGCCCTTCTTGGCCAGGTTGGAATGATTTACGCAGAACTGTACAAAACTTGACCGCGGACGACTTCTGGGAGAGCGCCAAACCAAGCAAAGTGGTGGGAGAGAAACCTAAATGGATGAGGTATGATGACAACTGGGTGGATGAGCTACGGCGAGGTTTCAAGGCCTGCTTTGTTTTCCTGTGATTGCCTATCTACGGTGCGTCTGGGTGATGCGCTCCTCGTAGAGTATGGACTGGATTTGACGATATTGCAACTTCCAGGGCTCTCCTACAACCAGCTAAACAACAACCTGACATCGCAAGCTGCAACGATGAGCACGCATGGTCTTCCGAATGACGTTCTTTCCAACTTGGATCCTTTCGCACTTGTTATATTCATCCCCCTTTGCGACCTTATCGTGTGTACTTATTTACTGCGGGTCCGTGGAATTATCAGTCAACACCTTTGTGTCCATAGTTCTATCCAGCTCTTGCTCAACGCAGAATCACCATCAGCCCTTTGCGGAAGATTTCCTGGGGCTTCTACACCGGTTCTGCAGCGATGATGTGGACAGCGGTTTTCCAGCATTATATCTACCAGGTACAGCGTATATTCTCAGCTGATGGCGAGCTATGGATCTAACGAGGATCTGAACACCAGACTAATCCATGCGGATACCACGCTGGTACATGCGTCGACGTAAACGGGAACCCACGGGTGTCACATCTAAATGTTTGGATTCAGACCGGATCGTGAGTTTCCAAAAGTTGGTACGGCTAATGTTTTGTTTTGTCGTCTTTAGCTATGTTCTGATCGCATTCAGCGAAATCCTAACATCGATCACAGGTCTCGAATACGCCTTCACAAAGGCGCCGAGGAACATGCGCTCGCTTGTCATGTCTGCCCTTCTCTTCACAGGTTCTCTTTCAGCTGCGGTCGGAGAGGTCTTTGTGTGTAAGTCTTTCTCTACTTGACTTCGGTATCCTTGAGCACATGTTGACCATCTTCCGTGTTCATAGCCCTCTCCGCTGACCCACTTCTCGTCTGGAACTATGGGTCCATTGCTGTCCTTTGTGCAATCACCGATTCCGTATTTTGGATTGTCATGCGGAAGCTGGACGCAGAAGAAGACAAGCTCAACAACTTGACACAAGGGCACTTAGAGAAGGAGTAAAATGATATCCGAAGAATGAAAATCAGGGGTAGGCTATGGATTTCACGTTGAAACGAGGCCGTACAGTTTGGATTAGTTGGGAAGACTTTTGACCCCGGCAGGTTACATTCTTCTGTGCTATGATACATATTAAAGCTGTACTAGTAGTCTAACGAGTCGCCCACATGATGCGTCTCAATAAATATGTGCTAGAATGCTGCATCGTGATGCCTAAGTTATTCGTGCGAAATGTGTAGAGTAGTATGAAAGGCAAGATGTACAATATGGGCACCCTGCCAACCAATCATGCGCCGCCGCTATGAACCAGAGAACGTATCCAGATCTATATAAAAAAGGATCACGATCAACTCCGTATCCCACCTCCATAGTAATCAACAACTTACCTATCGGCGACCGCCAATGATGCATAAAATGGTTTACAGTCGTTCCCCTCATCTTATGTCTCGTAAACGTCCCCCGCGACATACTCGCCACGCCACCTAACTCAATGTCCCCGTCATTCGTCCGCCGATTCGGCTGCAGCATCATCACGGGGCCACTAGGAAGCTTGGCGTCTCGGTCTCGCTCGCCTTCGCTCCCCGCATCCTCACGGTACCGCTCTCGCTGCTGGTGGCGGTGATGGGGCGGATCGCGATAATCGCCGCGCTCTCCACCCTTGACGACGTCCACGTCTGTGCTGGAGATCCGGTCATAACTCGGCAATCCGTACATGGACCCTTCGTCATGGCCGATAACACCGTACCCACGATGGTACTCACGCACATGCACACGCCCCGTCGACGCATGTGGAGGGACAGATACAGTAGGCTCGATGAGCACTATATCGGTGGGCATGGTCGAGTGCTGTGTCCTATTCGTAAACTGCGAAGGGCGGCTCATGGTTGAGTGCGTGCTGCGCTTACGCTCGCGCTCTGCGTCCTTTTTGGCCATTTCGCTTTCGATCGAGCGTGGAAAGAAGATCTGAATGCATCAGCATGTGATGGAAGCCAGGTTTGGATGTGGCACATACGACAAGCGTTATTCCAGAAGAGATGACGACGCCTATGCATGCGATCATCGCCAAGAGATCTAATGGTGCACAGGTTCCGTTCCGTGATCAGCTGGTGGTATGATCGTATCCGTGCATCAAAAAGTCTCACCTGTGGGAAGCCTATAGCGTAATACCATCAGTCCGTAGTCCACAGAATGAGATAGATGCAGAGCGCGTGGCTGGCATCGGAGGAAAGGTAACTCACATTTTGTCATTGATATGCTGGTGTGGTCGTACGCCATCAACTCCTAGGATGAGTAATGGGATTGTAAATAGGAATCGGAAAACAATGCGAATACACTGATTGGTCCACCCCTTGTTAGCAAAGGACGTGCTTTCACCTGGGAAGTTACGAACGCACATTCAGTTCGTGATACTTGGTCAACCTAACCAAGGTGTTTTTATCCACATTTGAATGCTTCTGTGGAGGGACCGATCCGTCAGGATACTAGATGCACGATGACAGAGAAATGAACATACAAGATTCTCAATAAACGATGGGAACGCATACAGAACAGGAAGGAACCATATTGTCAATGACAGGCTTCCTAGACTCCCGGCGAGGAATGTGTACGCTTCACACTGCACAAACGGCTTTCAGTGCCACGACCAAACATAAACTGGATGAACACACCTTTCCCAAGTCACTCCTGGTCAAAATCGTTACAAGGGGCATGTATATCGTCGCAATGCCTGAGCCGACCACCCACACCTTGAAGTAAAGCGTCCTGAACCAGTCATGGTTGAATGAATTCAAGTTGACAAGAAAGAGCCAGAAACACAGCTCTGTAAAGGGGAGATCAGTCCTGAATATCACATTCGATTAACCATCATCGATCGGTGACATTGATATGTCATGCGTAGATTTGTGGAAAGGGACGTAGAAATGAATAGATGTACCTTCCAGATGTGATACCCTGTTACACCCGACAGATCATTGTCAGTGTTGGATATGGGAAAGATGAAAAACGAACATTTCAAGACCCCACGCCAACGAGAAGCAGAAATATAATGGCAAAATTGCGCCACGCGCATGCTCGCTCCACAGCTCATATGGTGTCGGGAGAACTATAAAAGACTGAATCAGCCACCGACCATTGTTTATTTACCACGAATCATCGCGGAGAAAAAGAGGGCGTCCGTGTAGCCCAAAGCAGCTGACTGGACCTAACTACTAGCAAATGCGAAAAAGTGCAGAAACGAAGACGATACTCACCTCCGTACCCCAGGACATAGGTGTATCCGTATTGGTACTTGATCACCGCCAAGCCTACCGCATATACGATGATGAGAGGTACACTGGTTAGATACGTGTACTGCTCGGGGTTGTATCGCCATAGTAGTTCGTTATCAAGCAATCAACATAAGACCCATGCCTTCTGATAGGAAAAACATACTGTCATGATGCGCTTGAAAGCCCCCGAATGCGGACCATGATTCCACCTGCGTCCACACGTCGACAAGCGCTGGCACTGAAACCACAGGAAGACACACCTGAGGCACTTGAACCGATCGAAGGACCATAGGTGGAAGATGAGGAAGGTTCCCAGCTAAAACGAGACCAGTTAGGCGAATATTCTGCTGAGGTGAGGGAGCTGCGCTATTACCATGACTGTCAGAATGGCCCACATGAGATTAACAGCCGGAGATGTGTGCGCCATAGGGTAAAATGGGGTGGGTTTGCGAGTTCCTGGGTGGGTGTTTAGACAGGTATATGACACGTTAATTTTTCATGCACTAGAGAGAACAATGTATGACTGTCAGAAGCAAGTGAAGCGGAATTTGATGCATAAACATACCGATTATATGTAGGCCCAGGACTTTCAGGGCTCTGGCGCCGATTACAATCCAGCTGAGAGGCCCTTTAATGGGACACTACGCGTGAAGCAGGACTGTGTCCGGATTCAGATAACGCGTCTGTACATGTGTGGAGGGAATAAATATGTACCTCTGGCCCAAATGCTGTGACCTAGCATATGCCTGCATCATCATAAGTTAACCAATGTTCCGTTTCCGAGTCTGTTTCGGCAGGAGGAACATGGGAAGTTGCCGTGCTCTCCTCATGATCAGTTCCTGGTAAGCATTACCGGGGACCGGAAATTGATCAAACCGTACTAAACGCAGCTGGAGTCCCATGCACAGCCTGCAGTGCTAAGTCGGGTGACGTCGTCATCGTCCTTCTCGCACAGACGCACACGGTGGCACACGCAACTCCACAGAGCTGGCATTGCAGGTCACCACCAGAACGAAAGTGCTGATTCTGACGGAAGTCCCCCATTGAACAGTCCAAGAACACCGTCGGAAAACTTGCACCGTATCGGATTTCGATTTCGGAGACTGAAGCATTCGATAGCCGATCTTGACTGCGACGTCAAGCAAGTCACATCTCAAAGAAACAAAGGGCAGTGATTATTTCAACCGACTACCATCACATGTCCACGACAACAAATTCTCGCCCTTCGCCATCCCAAGAAGACCAGGAAGACCTTCTTCTCTCCTGCCGATATGGCGACTTCGAGGACGTGCAAGCCTTCGTCGCCAAGTATGGCGCCATCCTACTCTCAGAAACACACGACGAACACGGCAACACCGTCCTCCACATGACATGTGGAAACGGCCACGTAGGTGAGTAATTCTTCTCACACTTCTAAAATCCAAAGACGACGGTCGCAAGACGTCCCATAGACATTCTCGAGTACATCCTTCCCCTTGTTCCATCACCATTGATTGCGAAACAGAATGATTCTGGATCAACACCGCTTCACTGGGCGGCCGTCAATCGGCATCTCGTGATAGCACAGAAATTAGTACAGTTCCCAGGCGGACCTGGTGTCAATTTAATTGACATCAAAAATACGGCGGGAAGATCACCGCTGGCAGAGGCTGAGATGGCAGAATGGGACGAGGGCGCGAGATGGTTTGTTCAGGTCATGAATCTGGACGAGGTCAAGGAAGAAGAGGGCGACGACCAGGTTGATTCGTCTCAGACGGTTGAGATCGAGATTCAGGACGCGGAGGGTCAGGTTGCAAAGATGAAGATCAATGGTACTCCTCAGCCACCCAGTGAGGACCCCGCACCAACTGGAGAGCAAAAAAACCAATGATGTGTGTGCATATTCATTTTTTCCAGCAAACATTTCTCTAATTTTCTTGCCGAACAGGTACGGTACATTATAATACAAATACAGCGTGTATGTCCCGCCATGTCGAAGTTCACATTTTGTGGCGTCAATTGACACGCTTGATGAGAATCTGACTGGGAATGGATAATGATATACGAACCAGGTGCAGCTTGATCACAGGAGTACATTCGCTTTCCGCGACCTTTGCACTTGTCTCCTTCAGCCCCTCCCCGAGTCTCCGTGAGTGTGGAGACACTGCTGCCTGTCCCTGATTCTGAACAATCAATGGCATCGGTCAGCGAGAACTGCACCGGTTCACGACTCTACTTGGGCCTGTTCCCATTCTTGTACCAACTCACCTACTAAATCTACCCACCCTACCACGCTGACAGTATCTCATGGTCATTCATTTTTGATTGACATTCCTTTCCTACTTTGCTCCTTATTATCGAATGCCATGCCCGTCCAAACTAGCGCTGGTGAGAGCGTAATAGATCCAGCGGGGCCCTCCAATCGAGTCCCACGTACCTCCACCAGACCTGGCAACACCTAGCTAGGAGCCACCAGGACCCCCGTATTGTTCCGATGCGCACTGCGCGCTAGGTCGGTGGTCTCACTTAGGTTTAGGCGCATTTGCTGATCATGATGATCGATGAAGCATGAAGGATCAACAGGTACATTGCTACAAAAGTATCCTCAACAGTGCCTCAGACCGACTCGGCGCCAAAGACGGAATTGAAGCCTTGGTGGAATTCCTCCGCCCCACCAACGCATTTAAAAAACAACAACGCCCCATGTACCATACCCGAAGTACCCCCAACGTAACGTACTAATAACTTGTACCCTTTTTTTTAGGACATATCTCTCAGGCAGAGAGATGAAGTCCGTTTCACCCAATGCCACCTCATGATCTTCTGTCCCACCACATCGTACCTCACATGTTCGTCAAGCTTCCCGATCAACGCAAACACGGATCTAGGCAGCGACATCAACAACAGGAACCGAATCTATAGGCGTGAGGAAACCGTTGCGTAGTAGACGTGTCCTTTGCCTTTATAGTCGTCAGGTCAAACGCAACTTAGTGTCTTAACTGCGAACGTGCAAGCCTCCACACTCCTCGAGCAACTCACTGGACGCCAATACGACTGCGCCTGTCCGAAGTATGGGTTCGGACAGATTCAAAAGGTGTTTCACACGGCCCTGCAGCAACATCTCGCCAACGCAGGCTCCGGGGAAGAACGGCATCGAATAGGGAAGAGATGCCAAGTCTTTCTCCCCTCACCAGGTCTTCATCGCCGCCGGATCGTGACTACTCGGTGCCTCCCAGCGTTCGTGCTAGGGCTGAGGTATTACGCCGAGGACTTGTCAAGCGGGCAAGAGAAGACAGCGACCCCAATGAATACGTAGGACGGCGCCAACGCGCTCGTGCGAAGTAGTCCATCTCTCCCTTGGATCAAACTAAGGGCAATTCAGGCTGGGGCCAATCATGTGGGTCTTTCCCAGCGCAAGACTTATCGATACGGATTTTTCGGGAAGCCTCAATATTGTCTGTGATATGATGAACCTTCCAGCATATTCGTACCACTTCGTCAGAGGTACAGGTGTCATCCGATGGTATCAAATCGAACTATTCGTGTCAAGAACTCCGGTACTATAGTCTTGTATCCAGCCATTATGGTGGTGCAGGATCGTCCTCGCAGCGTTCTAGCTCTGCATATCATCTAATCACGCAGATTTCCACAGCGGATGGGTACGAGACCAGATTTCAATGCTGTGCTGTTTTGGTGTTGGATACTGGATCCCAGAACAGAGATACTTCGATCAGAAGGGGTCGAGCTGGCAGACCCTGGTCATGTACTAAAGCTTCGGATCCCTTTATACACCTACGTCGTAAGGGCGTTCACCATATCTAGCCCACTCTACATTCGGGGTTACCAAATACCATCGCCATGTCGTTATCCAGCAATTCTCGTTTTCGCACGTCCAGTCAACTCCGGCAACAGGCGGCGTCGACTCGACGATCGGATGATTATCGATATCGTGTTGCCTACTAGCCGACGAAATGCTTTGGTATTTCAGACCGAATGGCCAATGGCCATAATCTATACCGGGTGAAGCCGTCATCTCCCTCTCGGAATTATGCAGCCAACGGGAGAAACATTCCCGTCAAATGCTCCCGATGCCAATAGAACTCCGGTTGGTGGTTCATATGTAGTACGTTTTGTGTATGTAATGATTAGGATCAAGGCGAAACCCATATCTGGCGCATACTAGAAGGATAACACTGGATCGGAAGCTCCAATCTGGTGTGCAAAAGGCGAACGTTCCATGACTGAGTACTGAGTCCCAGCAATTGTGGGGTGGAGTCGGAGTAAATGCATTACCCTCAAAGAAGTCGATGGAATTGCAGTGTCCAGAGCCCGGGAATGGCGTTTGCCGTGAATATATAAAGACATCTCATCATGATGAAATACTAGCTCCCGTCATCATTGGTCACCGGTTTGTTGGAAGAGCGGGGAAGAAATTCAACGTTGAATATTCTTAGCTCACACCCAAACCACGACAGACCTCGTGCCCTCAAGGTTAGTAAACCTGAACTGATCTAACGACAAATAAGTTCAGAGAAGCCCTCCAGCAAAGTCACAATTACAAAAGCAACCCGAGCAACGGATTGTACCTATGTCCAGCCGATAGGGATACGCACCCTCATGTAAGATATAGGCAACTCGAGAAAGCTTATCGAACAGTAGGGCATACAGTGACTTACCCGCCGTCTGGGGAAGTACTCGATACCAGAGGGACCAGATGAAATGGAAACATTTACCCCTGAGTCAAAATCACCGAAATAAATTGAGCGTATGACATTCTTGACCATTGCCGAGGCAGTGGAACATTTGGTTCGAATCAATATCATTGGACAACATCCCGTGCTTCTGACAAACGTGATACAAACGTGCAGTCATGTTTCGCCCATCGTCATGCTGTCTGCTTTGTGTCTTCGTGTGTTCATCTCTGCTACAGGTAGTGGGGTGATTATCGGTACATACATACCACGTACGTTCTCACTAGCTGACGAAGCGCAGCTTGGTGCTTCGGACCAGTCGAACTTTCTCCATGACTATGTACGCATACAAACAACTTTGCTCTTCAAATTGGTACCGATAGGACTTCGGTTAGCTGGTTCATAAGGCGCTCGACGCACGGTTAAAATTACGTCCAGGAATAAACCACTGCTATATATCAAAATGAAGGAAGCCTGGCGGATCTGGGTCATGGAAGGAGAGCAGTCGGAATTGCAGTATAAGTCAACCAGATTCCCAGCCCAGCCATGGCAAAAACGAACGTTCCATGATACTAACTCGGGAAGGTGCTCTCATACCATATGGAATCATGGCGTCCCCACAGGGATAAAAGGGACATCTGCCCTCGATAACTTTCCAGGAGTTAGCACTGTGTCCACATCGCCTATCATCATGTCCTGCGACCTCGAGACTGGAAACTACAATGTCCTATCCTACCTTGACGGTAACGCCGTCAACACCTGTCCTTCAGTAGCTCCAGCAGAAGTTGTGATCCTCAAAAGCGTCACACCTGTAGGTCTCGTAATGCACGGATGTTTGGCATATCTTGAAATGTTGTCAATAGGTCCGCGTCGTGAAACTCCAGGACTGCACCTACAACCTATATGTCAGCGACGGGCATGTCAAGCCCGTGGAACAAATTTTCCTCCAGGCCGCCCTCACCCATGATGTGCCTCGGGAGTGGGTTCTCACCTACCACGGAAGTCTGGGTTCATACACGTAAGTTATTCGCATCCAGCACTCGACGGAGGTTGGGGGAATCTTACATAACCTTTACTTCAGCATTGTGTTGAGAGACGATCCTGACCTGGCGTGGACTGACTCAGGAAATGAACCCAGTTGTGATCGTCGGGTATAGTCTCCTATTCCTGTCATCTATGGGATAGCACCGTTTTCACACTACATTTTAGCTTCGCCTCACTCCTTTGGACAGATCCCCAGTGCCCGCTCCTCAGCTGTTCAGGTTCGTGCGTGTGGATTGATCATAGTGCCAGGTTCGAGGAGAATCGTTCGTATCTGAAATGTAAGATCAAGTGGTTGAGTTGAAATCTGTTATCTGTGTTTAGTACAAGAAGCTAGTGCCAATTGTATGAAATGTTTCGTGGTGCGGATTTCCGACCTCGGGGTTCGTTCTTGTAACGACTTTCTCGTGCAGAGGTTGGAATTCTGAGTCGTATAGTGCTTGAATTCAACCAGACAACCCTTCCAGGACCTTGTTACAACGGACAGACGCCCAACAATCTTCAAAGGAAATCTGGCACTTGGCAGGTAAATTGTTCCAGCTTTGTTGGTGATGGGCTTCCGGCCAGCCTCAGAGGATTGTCACCTCAAACCTACTCAGCGCCAAAGTCAGACGGCACATCGTACCCAGCATGTTCTTCTTCAAGCTTCCTGATCAACGCAAACACGGCTCTAGGCGGCAACTGTCAACGACAAGAACTGAATCTGTAGGCGCACGAGTGCCATTACCTTGAAGCTTGATCCCACGCTATGAGGCCCTTTGTAGTAGAATGAGGAACGTACATAGTATACGTGTCCTTTGCCTAGTCATCAGGTCAAACGCAACTTAGTGTTTTACTTAACTGCGAACATGCATGCATCCGCACTCCTCGAGCAACCCACTGGATGCCAATACGACTGCGCCTGTCCAAGGTATGGGTTTGGACAGACTCAAAAGAGCCCTGCAGCAACGCCTCGCCAACGTATTCGATGATCGAAGATCGGAGAAGAGATGTCAAGTCTCCCTCCCCTCACCAAGTCTTCATCGCCGCCGGATCGTGACTATTCGGTGCCTCCCAGCGTTCGTACTAGGGCTGAAGTACGCCGAAGACTTGTCAAGAGGGCAAGAGAAGACCGCGACCCCAATGAATACATACTAGTACGCAGGGCGCTAACGCGCTCGTGTGAAGCAATCCATCTCACCCTGGATCAAACTAACGGGTCAACCATGTGGGGCCTTTCCAGCGCAAGACTCATGGGATTCTTCGGGAAGCCTCGATATTGTCTGTAACTTTGTGATGAACCCTTACAGCATGATGTTCATACCACTTCATCAGAGGTACAGGTATCCTCCAACAGTACTATCAAATTATCGAACCATTCATGTCAACTTGTCAAGAACTCCGCTACTATAGTCTTGTATCCTGCCATGACTATGGTGGTGCAGGATCATATTGGCTGTGTACGAGACCAGACTTTTGTTGGACTGTTTTGGTGTTGGATGCTGATATTAAGGGATCCCAGAGCAGATCAGAAGGGGTCTGGGCGATACCCAGGAAGGTAATGCATAACCAATACTCGATCTATTCCGGCGACTTTGGGATTTCTCTACTCAGGAACTGACGCTCTGATTCAGAGAGGTAAGCCAGACCCTCTGCGCAGGTCATGTAAAGTTTCGGATCCCTTTATACACCTACGAAGGCCGTTCACCATATCTAGCCCACTCCACATTCGGGGTTACCAAATATCATCGCCATGTCATCATCCAGTAATTCTCGGTTTCGCACGTACCGTCAACTCCTGCAACAGGCGACGTCCAGGCGATGGGATGATTATCGATATCGCGTTGCCTAGCCGACGAAATGTTTTGGTATTTCAGATCGAATGGCCATAATCTGTACTGGGTGAAGCCGTCATCTCCCTCTCAGAATTATGCAGCCAAAGGGAGAAACATTCCCGCCAAATGCTTTCGATGACAATAGTACTCCGGTTGGTGGTTCATAGAACGTTTTGTGCGTGTGTAATGGTTTGGAATCAAGACGAAACCCGGATCTGAAGCATAGAAGTATATAGCACTCGGAAGCTCCAATCTGGTGTGCAGAAGGCGAACGTTCCATGACTGAGTCCCAGCAATTGTGGGGTGGAGCCGGAGTAAATGCATTACCCTCAAAGAAGTCGATGAAATTGCAGTGTCCAGAACCCCGGAATGGCGTTTTCCGGGAAAATAATACACCTCATCCATGAAGTAGCGAGGGACCAGATGAAATGGAACCACTTACCCCTGAGTGAAGAAACCCCAAAATCACCGGAATAAATTGAGCGCTGGCTGCATGACTTTCAGTTGGCCATTGCCGAGGCCATTTCTAATTGAAGTTCTTCCGTTCTGAACTCTGTTTATATCAAGTACTATTCAAATACGAAGACAGCACTCGAATGGAACGGGTGGTTCACATTGGACAACATCCCGTGCTTCTGACAAACGTGACACAAACATGCAGTCATCATGCATCATGTTGCGACCATCGTCATGCTGTTTGCTTTGTATCATCGTGTGTTCATCTCTGCTACAGGCAGTGGGTGATTATCGGTACCATGTTCTCACTAGCCGACGAGGCGCAGCTTGGTGCTTCGGACCAGTCGAACTTTCTCCATGACTATGTACGCATACAAACAACTTTGCTCTTCAAATTGGTGCCGATAGGACTCCGGTTAGCTGGTCCATAGCTTAGGCGCTCGGGGCACGGTTGGAATTATGTCCAGGAATAAAGCACTGCGGCTGTGTCAAGATGAAGGAAGCCTGGCGGATTTGGGTCATGGAAGGAAAACGTCGGAATTGCAGTATAAGTTAACCAAATTCCAAGCTCAGCATGGCAAAAAGCGAACCTTCCATGATACTTACTCTGGATTCCAGGTGCTCTCATACCATATGGAATCATGGTGTCCCCACAGGGATAAAAGGGACATCTGCCCTCGATAACTTCCAGGAATTAGCACTGTCCACATCACCTTCATCATGTCCTGCGACCTCGAGACTGGAAACTACAATGTCCTATCCTACCGTGACGGCAACGCCGTCAATACCTGTCCTTCATTAGCTCCAGCAGAAGTTGTGATCCTCACCAACGTCACGCCTGTAGGTCTCGTAATGCATGGATATTTGACATATCTTGAAATGTTGTCGATAGGTCCGCGTCGTGAGAGCCCAGGGCCCGCCAGACTGCATCTACCACCTATATGTCAGCAACGGGCATATCAAACCCGTGGAGCAAGATTTCCTCCAGGCCGCCCTCACCTATGATGCGCTTCGGGAGTGGACTATCACCCACTACCCAGGTCTGGGTGCATACACGTAAGTTATTCGTATCCAGCACTCGACAGAGTTGAGGGAACCTGTAATACATAACCTTTGTTTCAGCATTGTGCTGAGAAACGAACCTGACATGCTGGCGTGGACGGACCCAGGAAATGATCCTAGTTGTCATCGTCGGGTATAGTCTCCTATTCTTGTCATCTATGAGATAGCACCATTTTCACACTAGATTTTAGCTCCGCCTCACTCCTTTGGACAGAACTCCAGTGTCCCCTCCTCAGCTGTTCAGGTTCGTGCGTGTGGCTGATTGATCATAGTGGTTCGAGGATAATTGTTCGTATCTGAAATGTAAAATCAAGTGGTTGAGTTGAAATCTGTTATCTGTGTTTAGTACTACAAAAAACTACTAGTGATTGTATGAAATGATTTGTGCTGTGCATTTCATGTAGCGACTTTAAATTCTCGTGCAGAGGTTGGAATTTTGAGTCGTATAGTGCTTGAAATCAATTAGACAGACATCCAACAATCTTCAAAATAAACACTCAGTTTGGTTCAGGTAAAAAGATGATTCTAGCTTTGTTGGTGATGGGCTTCTGGCCCCAGGATCTACTCAGCAGGGGCACTCTTGATCCTCGAGTTTTCCCACGCTCTAGTGAAGGATCCTGCCTTTACAACAGCCGTCGCCACTGTTTTTCTCCTACTTACAACAGTGCAACACTTCCATCACCGACGGTGGTACTCAGCCATGTCAACACCCAACCAGTCCCTGCAAGGCTGCCCTCATCAATCTGACCACCAAATTCTCCCCCCTCTTTCTACACTCCCCTTCAGTGTTCATCGGTTACACTTTCTTAGGCAGATCAGTCTCCCGCAGGATCAAACGCGAGTTCTCTGGGTACCCACACGAGCGGCCAGGAAGCATTTGATTGAGATTGTTTAGAAGCAGAGGGATATCCGTTCTCTTCTTACAGCCTTGCTTTCTTTATACCGACATTTCTACGTCCAATAACTCCTTAGCTACACTTCTTAACCCCTCCTACGGCCTTCTGGTACCGCGTCTTAGCGGTATATAAATCTCTGACCTACTTGGCGCCAAAGACGCATTTGCTTTGTTGGAATTCCTCCGCACCATCAACGCATTCACATAAAAAAAAAAACGCCCTGCCACACCTGAAGTGCCCCAATATGACGTGCTAACTCGTATGTACCCAGTTTTTTTTTTGGACATATCTTTCTCAGGCAGAGAAATTGCAGATATGAAGCTCGTTTCACCCAAGTACTACCACCTCATATGATGATCTTCTGTCCTACCACATTGTACCCAGCATATTCTTCAAGCTTCCTGATCAACGCAAACACAGCTCTAGGCAGTGACATCAACGACAAGAACTGAATCTGTAGGCGCACAAGCGCCATTTCATTGATCCCACATTGTGAGGCCCTTTGTAGAACGAGGAAACCGTCAGTGCGTAGTATACGTGTCCTTTGCCTTTATCGTCGTCAGGTCAAACGCAACTTAACGATTTACTAACTGCGAACATGCAAGCCTCCGCACTCCTCGAACAACTGGACGCCAATACTACTGCGCCTGTCTGAAGTATGGGTTCGGACAGACTCGAGATGTTTCACAGCAATACCTCGCTAACGCAGACTCTGGGGAAGAATGGCATCGAATAGAGAAGAGATGTCAAGTCTCCCTCCCCTCACCAAGTCTTCATCGCCGCCGGATCGTGACTACTCGGTGCCTCCCAGCGTTCGTACTAGGGCTGAGGTATGCCGAGGGCTTATCAAGCGGGCAAGAGAAGACCTTGACCCCAATGAATACGTAGGACGGTTCCAACGCGCTGAAGCAGTCCATCTCACCCTGGATCAAACTGCGGGGTCAACCATGTGGGGCCTTTCCAGCGCAAGACTTATTGGATTTTTCGGGAAGCCTCGATATTGTCCGTAGTATGATGAACCATGTTCGTACCACTGCGTCAGAGGTACAGGTGTCCTCCAACGGCATCAAATCGAACCATTCGTGTCAAGAGCTCCGCTACTATAGTCTTGTATCCTGCCATTACTATGGCGGTGCAGGATCGTCCTCGCAGCATGATTCTAACCTCTGCATATCATCTAATCACGCAGGGTTCCACAATGGCTGTGTACGAGACGAGACTTTTGTTGGATACTGATATTAAGGGATCCCAGAGCAGATCAGAAGGGGTCTGAACGATACCCAGGAAGGTCATGCATAACCAATGCTCGATCTATTCCGGTGACTTTGGGATTTCTCTACTCAGGACCTGGCATTCTGATTCAGAGAGGTAAGCTGGACCCTCTGCGCAGGTCATGTAAAGTTTCGGATCCCTTTATACACCTACGAAGGCCGTTCACCATATCTAGCCCACTTCACATTCGGGGTTACTAAATATCATCGCCATGTCATCATCCAGTAATTCTCGGTTTCGCACGTACAGTCAACTCCGGCAACAGGCGACGTCCAGGCGATGGGATGATTATCGATATCGTGTTGCCTAGCTCGGACGAAATGCTTTGGTATTTCATATCGAATGGCCATAATCTGTACCGGGTGAAGCCGTCATTTCCCTCTTAGAATTATGCAGCCAAAGGGAGAAACATTCCCGTCAAATGCTCCCGATGCCAATAAAACTCCGGTTGGTGGTTCATACTAGTACGTTTTGTGTATGTAATGATTGGGAATCAAGGCGAAACCCGGATCTGGAGCATAGAAGTCGATGAAATTGCAGTGTCCAGAGCTCGGGAATGGCGTTTGCCGGGAAAATAAGACATCTCATCCATGAAATACTAGTTCCCATCGTCATTGGTCAACAGTTTGTATTAGGAAGAGCGGGGAAGTTCAACGCCGAATATTCTTAGCTCACACCCAAACCACGATAGACCTCTTGCCCTCAAGGTTAGTGGACCTGAACTGATCTAAATAAGTTCAGAGAAGCCTGCCAGCGAAGTCACAATTGCAAAAGCAACCCGAGTAACGGATTGTGCCTAGCGATAGGGATACGCACCCTCGTGTAAGATATAGGCAACTCGAGAAAGCTCGAACGCCACACAGTTATTTACCGTCGTCTCCATGGGGAAGTACTCGATAGCCACAGTTCCAGAGGGACCAGATACATTCACCCCTGAGTGAAGAAAACCCCCAAATCGCCGGAATAAATTGAGCGCTGGCTATGTATGACTTTCTTGGCCATTGCCGAGGCCCTTTCTAATTGAAGTTCCTCACTGCGTTCTGAACTCGAGCTGTTTATACCAAGTATTATTCAAATACGAAGACAGTGCTCAAGATTTGAATCAATATCATTGGACAACTCCCCGTGCCTCTGACAAACGTAATACAAACGTCATGTTTCGCCCAATGCCCATCGTCATGCTGTCTGCTTTGTGTCTTCGTGCATTCAAATCTCTGCTACAGGCAGTGGGGTGATTATCGGTACCATGTTCCCACAGTACTAGCTGACGAAGCGCAGCTTGGTGCTTCGGACCAGTCGAACTTTCTCCATGACTATGTACACATACATCAAATACTCTTCAAATTGGTGCCGATATTAGGACTCCGTTAGCTGGTTCATAAGGGGCTAGTAGGCGCACGCGGTTGGAATTACGTCCAGGAATAAAGCCCTGTTGTGTCAAGATGAAGGAAGCCTGGCGGATTTGGGTCATGGAAGGAGAGCAGTCGGAATTGCAGTATAAGTTAACCAAACTCCCAGCCCAGCACGGCAAAAAGCGAACGTTCCATGATACTAACTCTGGAAGGTGCTCTCATACCATATGGAATCATGGCGTCCCCACAGGGATAAAAGGGACATCTGCCCTCGATGACTTCCCAGGAGTTAGCACCGTCTCCATATCACCTTCATCATGACCTGCAACCTCGAGACTGGAAACTACAATGTCCTATCCTACCTTGACGGCAACGCCGTCAACACCTGTCCTGCATTTGCTCCAGCAGAAGTTGTGATCCTCAAAAGCGTCACGCCTGTAGGTCTCGTAATGCATGGGTGTTTGATATATCTTGAAACATTGACAATAGGTCCGTGTCGAGAGAGTCCAGGGCCCGCCGGAGTGCACCTACCGCCTATATGTCAGCGATGGGCACGTCAAGCCCACGCAACAGGATTTGCTGGAGGCCACCCTCACCGCCGATGTGCCTCGGGAGTGGATTATCACCCACAACCCAGGTCTGGGTGCATACACGTAAGTTATTCGCATCCAGCACTCGACAGAGTTGAGGGAACCTGTAATACATAACCTTTTCTTCAGCATTGTGCTGAGAGATGATCCTATCCTGGCATGGACTGACCCAGGAAATGAACCCAGTTGTGATCGTCGGGTATAGTCTCCTATTCCTGTCATGGGGTAGCATCATTTTCACACTACATTTTAGCTCCGCCTCAATCCTTTGGAACCATCCCCAGTGCCCGCTGCCCAGCTGTTCAGGTTTGTGCCTGTGGCTAATTGATCATAGTGGTTTGGGGAGAATCACTCGTATCTGAAATGTAAGATAAAGTGGTTGAGTTGGAAACCTGTTATCTGTGTTTAGTACAAAAAGCTAGTGATTGTATGAAATGTTTTGTGCTGTGTATTTCTGATCAGGCTTACGACGTTCTTGTAACAGCTTTCTCGTGCAGAGGTTGGAATTCTGAGTCGTATAGTGCTTGAATTTAACCAGATAATTGTGTGCGCGAACTTGGATCCTGTGACAACGGACAGATGTCCAGCAATCTTCAAAAGAAACACTCAGTGTGGTTCGGGTAAAAGGATGATAATCGTTCCAGCTTTGTTGATGGGCTTGGCATTAGGGGCAATATAATATATTGGATGCCACACACCCACACAGTACCTGTGACAAGCACCTATCGCGCATACCATGCCATTATTCTAAAACAGCATCGACGTAAGCAAAATTTATCGTGTGTTGTTTCAGTTAGCGATTTGCAATGTTTCTGAAAGAGATCTCGGGGTCTTTCTTCCGTCAACACAACGATATGCGCCCTTCATGATGTGCTACATTTGCACGTTGCCACTCGCAGTGCGATAGATCTGGTATGATGTGCACAACACACGCATAATGCTGACGACGTACCTGTGGTCCTGTGCGAGTAAGACGAACTATTGGTTTAATCCTGATACATCTGCGTTGAATGAGAACAAAGAACAAAATTTTGGTCAAAACTGGAACATTGATTCGGCGGCGATGTTTTCTGGGCTGAGACGTCCAGTTGGCTGTGTTGAGGGCTGCTTGTCGAGCGGAGCGGAGTTGTGCTTCATCCTCCGTAGAGGAGAAAAGGACACCGGGAGTCGAAGCTGTGGTATGGCAAATGATCCGCCAGCTTTTGCCATCAGACTCAATGGTGATCCGTTGCCAAGCCCAGTGCACAGCCACAATTGCAGCAATGCTTCCGACTAAAATCTTGTTTACCTACTTTGAAGGTCCTTGCTCGTCTACACTGCTGTATTTCTTTGCTTACACCCCAAATTTGTAATGGATGCAGCACTGCCTTCATACTTGATGAAGGTACGGTCAGCACTTACGCTTTCCCCGTACGATTGATGCAATACTCATGACTATTGAGCGCATTCCTAGAGGATGTATGAGCCTATGCCTCCAGACCAGGCGTTCTCATCCTCAAAGAAGTCAATATTTTGATGCCGGGAAATTGTCGGTACTTTTGGGTCGTGAGTTGTCCATCGTTGTTCGCGGTCTCGTTGGCTCCCTTTACATAGTACGAGCAAACATCTAACAAAAAGAAGTCAAGCTCATGAAAGGCGTACGTATCAAGTCCGAGGCAGACGATTTCATCACCAAGCTACCCCAAGGGTATGATACCATGGACGGCGAATGTATCGGGCGGGCGGAGATGGCGCACGGCCATCGCGCGTGCAGTCGTATCTTATCCTCAGATCTTGCTCCTGGCCGAGGTAACCAGTGCCCTCGAGAGTCGACACACAGCCCAAGGGCATGAAGGATGCTCTCGATGAGGCATGAGCTTCAAAGTATTTTCCCGCTTCGAGTATAACTTCTTGTGGTAATGTTTCTGGAGGATCTGAGAACTCGACAGGTCCCTGGATCCTTGAGATTAATTTTACTTTGATCGGAGGACTCCTAATTCTCACGTCTCGGTTCCAAGGTTTTCCTCCGTGCCTTCGAACTTGAAATGCTGTCTGCGTCGGCAGAACCCCTGCTTAATGTTGATGATAAATTCTAGGGACAGCGTTAACTTCGTTCTACATTGCGACAGCGGTTGCCTACACCGTCCAGTCATCTGTCATCACAGAAATGCCAACAGGTTAGAGTGGTTTTTGCACCCATCGCAGTCGTCGTCTGCTATTGCACTGACCCGCGTCGTCGCAATCTGAAAGAATAGGGGAAGAAACGCCCCACAATTCCCAGCAAGGCAAAAAGTTCAGTCATGATATCATGTCCCCACAAGCAGAGAGGGTTCTTTGAGGCTGATCGATTCGATTGGTCGGGAAGTCTCATATCACCTGCACTAGTGTGATGAACTCTTGCTACATGCTTGTATCACATTCAACATCGGAGGTACGGGGTGATATTGATTCGGACCACCCGTATCAGGAGTCCCGCTTGAGCGCTGTCTTCGTCTTGAATAGTACTTGATCTAAACCGGGCTTAGAATGAAGGACCTTCGATTAGAAGGGGTCTGGACAATGGCCAAGAAGGTCATACTATTCAGGTGATTTGGGGGTTTCTCCGTTCGGAGGTCAATACTCCCATTCCTCATCCATGATCTGGTCTCTCGACACCGCTGTAACTGCAGCTGATAAGATCACCGTGTGTCCTACTGATCTATGAATTGCTTATACCTCACACGAGGGCGCGTATCCATATTGGCAGGCCGTACAAACGTGTTTCTAGGATTGCTTTTGCAAATTGTGACTGGCGCTGGCGGGCTTCTCTGAACTTTATTTGTACTACATTTTCGTTCGATCGGTTCAGGTTTACTAATCTTTAGCCTGCGTGGTGATCGGACGATAAACGATGCACCTGCCACGACCGGATGTTACCGAATGCAAGGAACCTCGTCACTCAGTACCATACTGAGCTCAAGCACTCGTGTTTTCGTCCAACGTGGTTGCGGCCAACTCTGGCGCAGACAATAGGGTGGTTATCGGTATCATGTTGCCACTTGAGGTGAGTGAGTGTCTCTGTAGTTGTCCGAAAGCGGCACTTGTCGAGTTCACTGTTATACATGTTCAACTAGAGTCTATGCGTAAACAACTAGAGTCTATGCGTAAATCTATCGGTCACGTCATTGACATGAAGTGGATCAAGGTCCCCCCAAGGCAACTACTACCACTGAGGTGTACTATCTCACCTCAGCCTCACAAAAAGGTGTCCTTGCCTCGCGGCAATACTACAACCAAGCCCTTCCACCAACTGAAATATTTATGCAGAAACATCTCCATCAAATACTCTCGATACCGATAGGGCTCCAGCCTGTTGGTAGGTTCATAAAGGCGCTCTGCATGTGACGGCTGGAAATACTAGTCCAGGAATAAAGTACTGCTATGGTGCATCAAGGTGAATGAAGCTCGGCGGATTTGGGTCATGGAAGGAATTTCCCAGCCCAGCACGGAAACAGCGAACGTTCCATGATATACTAACTCTGGAAGGTGCTCTCATACCATATGGAATCATGACGTCCCCATAGGCATAGGGGATAAAAGGGACATCTGCCCCCGATAACTTCCCAGGAGTTAGCACTGTTTCCACATCGTCTTCATCATGTCCTGCAACCTCGAGACTGGAAACTACAATGTCCTATCCTTCCGTGACGGCAACGCCGTCAACACCTGTCCCCCACGAGCCCCAGCAGACGTTGTGATCCTCACCGACGTCACGCCTGTAGGTCTTGAAATGCATGGGTAAAAGGTTACATATCTTGAAATGTTGTCAATAGGTCCGCGTCACGAGAGTCCAAGGCCCACCTAACTGCACCTATAACCTATATGTCAGCGACGGGCACGTCAAGCCCGGAGATCAAGGTTTTATCGAGTCCACCATCACCCTCGATGTGCCTCGGGAGTGGACCATCACCCTTGTGGAAGGTCAGGACGTATACACGTAAGCGATTCGCAACCAAGTACTCGACATAGTAGTTGAGGGTCATAACATTCATTTCAGCATTGTGCCCTTAGACAACCCCGGGCTCGCGTGGACCGACCCAGGAAGTGATCCCGGTTGTGAACGTCGGGTAGAGTTCCCTATTCTTCTCATGTATGGAATAGCATTTTCACACTATATTTTAGCTCCGCCTCACTCCTTTGCAACCATCCCCTTCTCAGCTGTTCAGGTTTGTGCCTGTGGCTTAGTGATGTGGTGATTCAAGCACAGTTGTTCATGTCTGGAATGTAACATCAAGCGGTTGAATCAAAGTGCCGAAGGTAGTTGATGCTAACGTAGTGACTAGTATACCGAATAGTGTCCGTGGTGTCGAAATGAAGTATGTCTGAGTACCGAACAAACTGATAGGGGGTGACCATTGACTGGTAAAAATCGACGATAGGCGTCAAAGTGAACGTGATCGTAAACATAAAGAAATATAATAAACCTATAAACAGAGAAGAAAAAGTCGCTGGTGACAGTCTCCTTGCGAGGCGTGGGGTGTGTGAATTTCTTGAAGGTAAACAAGTGTTTAAAGAATTCAGTTAGTGCTTCAATTCCTTCCCTCAGGCTTAGTAAGTCCGCTATGTCGAGGCTGTGGTGAGGTACTGGCCATGTGGGCATCAGTGTATAGTGAGCAGTTGACGAAGATGTGTGAAGCATTGGGCATGGCATGATCGTAATGTGAAGGTTGAAAATCTTAGTCGTATAATGAACTGTACTTCAAATGAATTCACCGGATAGTTGCGTATGTAACATGGGGCCCTTCAACGACCCGTTATCATCATGAGGTCTCCACGTTTCCTAGTATTGGGAGCAAAATCATAAATCGGACACCACGCTTTGCATCGTACTACAAGCACTACATCGTACCTAACATGCCTTTGTTTCAGAGGGGCACCAACGTAAAGTTAAGTTTTGACATGCTTTGTTCTGGCCGTGTTGGCCAGATTCATGGTGATTCCAAAGGAGACCGCGATTTTTGTGCCACAACGGTATGATATGGCCTTCGTGATGGCCGCTTTTTAGAAGGTATAATATTCGTGTACACAGCCACGACTGGCACTGTGATGCGATGTGATCGGCAGGGACGCTCGGGAAGACATACCTACTTGAGTAAAACGAAGTGCTGTTTTCGAAACTGGAAACACATGTAAGTATGGGAGCAAGGAACAATTGATTGATATTAGTTAGGTGGCAATGTTTCGGGCTGAGATGCTCAATTGGCCGTGTTGAGGACTGCCATACAATGGCCAGGTGAGCAGACCAGTCGATATTATCCACCGGATATGAGAGAACCAACGGAATTGAAGCTGTGGTCGGAACAAATTCAGCGTCGACAATGGTTGCCACTGAATTGTCGGAAATCAACAGGCTGATCCGCTGAGGGGCGTTTGTAGCAGGAGGGGCTTTGCTTTAGACTTTGTCAGCTCACCACATGATGTGGCTGTCCGCTCTGCACAGCCACACTGGCATCAGGGCGTTGGGCGGACGGGCGAGTCTTGTCCCCGCTGACCTCGTATACCTGCTTGTCTTTTTCGTCGCTGTGTGTCTACGCTGTTGTATTTCTTCACTTGCTTTCGGTTTCACACCCACACCAACTACTACCAGTGACCCATCCTTACCGCCCCCTCGACCTTCCACCGCTACCACGCATCTGCGATCATCTCATCCAGGATGTCGTCGTCGGCCAGACGGCAGCCATCCACTACATCACTCTCCAAGTTCGCCCGTTCCCCCTCAACCGGTCCAGACGACTATGTCAACGCCAATGGCGCCCGCTCACTCGACTTTTGTAATGCCTTCTGGGGTGTTGGCGATGGCGGCGTCGACGTCTTATTTGCGCGAATGCGTGGTGCGACAAGGACAATGGAAGAATTGAAGAATTTCTGGAAAGAGAGGTGAGTCTGTTGCTGCATGGATGTGTGTCGACGTGGTGCCGGTGGGGGTACTGGGGGGGGGGGGGGGGGGCTTGGTCCCCAATCGTACTACCTGTGTACGAGACGGGAAGAACCGCAGTCGTTCATATAATGCTTACGTCCTACATATTGACAACACATTGCCACCCACCCCACTGATAGCCCCACTTCCGCCAACTAACAACACATCTTACCTGACAGAGCTGCCATCGAAGACGATTATGCAAAACGACTCACCAAGTTAGCAAAGATGTCTATAGGCAAAGACGAGATCGGGTGAGTGGGCTTTTCTTTTCTTCTCTGTCTCAGGCGATATCATAACACATTCGGATTGGATGTGGACATATCCAACTTTTCTTCCGGGAAGTTCGATAGATCCCGGTCCTTCGTTGTCCGGGCGCAATCTTGTTCATCCAATGCCTCAAGACAGAATCTTAGCTAATCATGTCATTATCCACTTTACAGGGAGCTCCGCAACTCAATCGACACACTGCGTCTAGAAACAGATAAACAAGCTGGGTGCCACATGCAGCTCGCCCAGCAGGTTCGCTCCGAACTCGAGGGCCAGGTCGCCGCCTTCGCCGCCAAACAGCAGCAGCACAAAAAGGTCTACCAAGCTGCAATCGAGAAGGAGTACCGCATAAAGCAAACACGCGAGCAGCATGCCGCCAAGGCTCGCGAGAAGTACGAGTCAGACTGTGTTCGCATCAACTCGTACACCGCCCAGAGCACACTCGTGCAGGGCAAGGACCTTGAAAAGATCCATCTCAAGCTGGAGAGAGCCCAGCAGACGGTGCAAGTCAACGAGAATGACTACGTACAGTTCACACGCGTACTGCAGGAGACGATGCAGAAATGGGAGCAGGACTGGAAAGCATTTTGCGATTGCTGCCAGGATCTCGAGGAGGAGAGGATGGAGTTTATGAAGGACAACATGTGGGCTTACGCCAATGCTGTCTCGACCGTATGTGTTTCCGACGACGAGGTGCGTGTTCGCCTGGCTGCGCCATTTCTTCCCTTCACCCATCACCTACCGTTTATATCCGTTACAGTCATGCGAAAAAATGCGTCTCGCACTCGAACAAATGGAGCCTGAGAAAGAAATGGAAAACTTCGTCCGTGACTACAGCACTGGCAATGCCATCCCAGAACCGCCTACATTCATTAACTACGCCAACACCGATGCTCCGCCTGTCAACCACAACCGCATCGTCACTCGTCCCGCCCTATTCGCGCGTACATCTCAGCGTCCCCCCAAGTCCGGCGCTGTATCCCCGCTCGATGAGGGATCGCCATTCGACATCGCTGGCACTGCAAACCACGCTGGCGTTGGTGCGGGCGGTGGCCCCTCGATGGAAGGAAGCACTATGTCGAGGAGCGGGACACAAAAATCGCAGAGCGGCCGGTCCTACGCGAACGGCGTCAACGGACACGTGTCCCCGCCCTTGCGTGACGGGCAGCCCCAACTCATCCAGATCCCGACACAACCGCCCTCGGTACAGACACAGACACAGGCGCCCGCTCCACAGAGACGCAACAGCGCCGCGTCCATGCTCATGCGCACATCTCAACCCCCCTCCCACAGACACTCGCGTTCGATTCATTCTCAGTCCCACGGCCCTGCGTACGGTCCTGACCCGGTCGATCCGAGCGTATCGAGCACGCAACTTGTGATTGGGAACAGAGCGTGGGACGTTGACCCGTCCAAGGATCCTCAGCTGCAACAGTCGCGACCCGGTGCAAACGGTAGTGTCGGCCAGGGGCCCGCGCCCTCGCGTACGTCTCCTCCCGTCACCGCAGGTGAGGACCCTCTTGTGAAACAGATGGCAGAGTTAAGTACTGCTGCTGCAGCGAGTGGTTCCACTGGGAGGCGTAACACCATTGTCCGGCGGGACGTCCCTCCCCTGTCGTCACCCCTTGGTACGAGTTCCCGTGCATCCCCGCCTGGCGCTGGTGTCGTCTGGAGCAATGACAAGGGTGAGACGCTCGCCATGCCCGCTTCTGGCCCAAGCAGCACGCGAGACTTCCGTAACAGCGCTGAAATTGTCGTGGGTGGATATCCCCTGGCGCCGTCGCGCTCCGCCTCTCCGAATCCTGTCCCACCCCGAGCTGCCCTCGCTGCGCCCCCTTCTCGAGCTGACTCGTCATCTTCACCTTCCTCAGTATCTTACCCAGCCGCATCGAACATACCCGTCGAGCAGATCGTTACGAATTACCAGCGGCCGTTCCCCGGTGAACCTGGGCGCAGCAGGGCCAACTCCATTGTCGGGCAGCCACCGCTAAATCCGCCTCCGTCGTCTTCGACATCGGCGTTGATCGCCGGCGGTGGACAGGGTCTAACCCATAGCCCGATTCAGCAACAGGAACCTGGGACGCGACCGACGAGTCGTGCTGGGTATCCTGGGATCGGTACCACGTCGCTCGTTGGACGTGCGCCCTCCCCCGTACGTCCGACATCCGCAGGCGCAGGCGCGATGCAGCCGTATAACAGGGCAGGGCCAGTCGTTGCCGCAGCAGCAGCAGCGGGCAACGGAGGCCAACAGCACTCAGTCGCGCCCTCAAATCCTGTCGGAATTGCCCTCGGCCCTGACGGCCGTGTCGTGCACGACCAGATGGCTGTTCAGCAGCGTCATCCACTTCACCGCCCCTCGTCCTCTACTGGCGGGCAGGTGCAAACGCAAGGGTACCCTCCCGGTCCTGGGCCTGCATTGACGAATCACCAGATGTATGGAGGAGGTGCGGGTGCAGGCTATGGCGATGGACGCATGGGACAGGTCCCCCCACCTTCGCAGCCGCCCTCGCGCAACGACTATTATGGTGCCGTCGTTCCATCCTCTGCACAGGGACACGGGGCCTATGGGCATCCCACGCACTATGACACACATCCGTCGCAGTACAATGCGCCGCCACCACCCTCGTCTTATGGTGGTAATAGCGGGTATGGTCCGCCTGCGCGCCATCCGAGTGTGAGTGGGGGCGGTGCGGGTGCGTATGGTGGTGGGCAGTACCAGCAACAGCAGCCACCGCAGAACTATCACCCGCAGCATCAGATCGTACATGGGAACAATCAGCCGCAACAGCAGCAGCTGCAGATGCGGTATTATGGAGGGGGCGGTAATAATGGGAACAATGGCGCAGGATTTAGGGCGCCGAGTCCTGCTGTTGCGAGGTCGCCGTCGCCGCAGCCACCGAGGGGGCAGCATCCACCAACGTGTTCGTATACAGACGATGGGAAGCCAATATTGTTCTATGGTACGTCGTATCCTTTCCTGGACCGTTTTCGGATACTGAGCGATGGTGTTCTTGGCTCGTTGCTGCTCTCCACTGCAGTGAAAGCTTTGTACGACTACACCGCTACGATCGACGAAGAGTTCGATTTCCAGTCTGGGGACATCATTGCTGTTACAGACACGCCCGAGGACGGGTGGTGGTCTGGTGAGCTGCTTGACGAGGCAAGGAAGCAGCCAGGGAGACACGTGTTCCCGAGCAACTTTGTGTGCTTGTTCTAGGCGTTGAGCGTTGAGGCATCGTGTTTCGGTGTGTTGTCATGATTATGAAGTGGACGGATGTGATGACTATCATTGCGCGGCCAAAGCGATCTAGGAGCCAGAGCGATGAGCGTTTGCCGAATGGCTTGGTGGGCTGGCTGACAATAGCTGCGTCGATCATTCCAATGAAGGCCAAAAACACCAACGCCTTTCTAATGTGTTCCGACGACATCTTCTTGATTTCCTATGCATGTGCTTCCAAATCTATGATCGTCCCTGGCACCAAGATTTGTTTCTTTATCTGCTTCGGCCATCGCGTTTAACGCATCTTCGTCTCGGTCAGGGACCTCTTGATTCTTTGTAACAGTGATGTCAGACAAGGTGGTTTATCGACAAATCGTCGATACTGTCTTCTGGACACATTGGATTCTTTATTTTGTGTTCTTCTCATCATGTACCCTCCGTCATCTGTCGCTATTGCTGGATATCCAATCTGATTTTGTTCATGTTCCCCGTAGTGGATCTCAGTTAATGTCCATACCGATGTAGTCTGTTATGACCGTTGGCTTCGCTATTTGTATAGCGACTCACCAGAACAGCAGCAGTCAGTCAGGAAGTCCATTACATCACGTACCACCAAAGAACAGGAAAACGAGAAACCAGCTTCTGCAACTCCCCATTACAGATTGGCAGCAAAGCAAATGATATAAGTTACTTGAAAAATAAATTTAAAAATTACTTCCACACGATGATTCGTCCTTGATACAATCAAGCTCGATCAGTTGGGTGCGTAAGATAAGATGGGATGGCTTTGGACAAGGCTGATCGTGTAGAGTTACTCTTTGTTATAGGTAAATTGACCACATCAGAAAAGGATCTACCTCTCCGAAGTGATGGTATCATCGACACGTGGGTATGTCCGAGTGAGGTGGTCATCAACCCGCAACTCCAGATTGCGAGTCCGACGAGAAAAGGGGTATTGGGCGAGACTGGTCCTGCGACGCGAGGGGTGCGGAAACCGTAAGCATCATAGCCCGACGTTCGGGAAGGGCCTTGTAACGCTGTGGGCCTGAATAACTGGGTTGACTGTACAGTGGTAATGTGATCTGGCGCTGTGGTAGCCGTGCCTGAGGCCGAGTATGATCAACGCGTGATTTCTGCGCTAAATCTGATTCCGAAGTTGATGATGATGATGATACACTGGAAGGAGTGGGTGGTCGCCAGTGGGCCATTTCTGGGTTCATGAGGGGTAAAACCGATGGTGGTCGGTCTTCAGACGAGCCATCAGGTTTGGGGGGATCTACGACGACGGGGATGCGGGATTGGAGGTATAATGTGCCAAAGTAGGCAGTGTAGAGGACGACTGCATCGTGTAATTGAGACGTGAGAACAAGCACACATGCGCATGTGTGACCTACGGAGAACAGGGATGATCCAAGTGCCTATGAGTGTGTATGTATCTAGAAGCTTGCATGCGCCGAGTTCGTCAGGGGCTACACAGCAACCAGTAAACAAGAGACTAATCACGAGTGAGAGAGACCACTTTACATACATTGACTCGGACAGCGAATTCTGGAATTGAAGTAGGCGAACGCAATGGCAGTGCCTAATGTGACGTCAGAAGGATAGAAATGGGGCTCAGATCAGGAACCTTGAACCGTGAAGCACGTACGTACCAATCTGCAAAACCAAAAGTAAAATTAGACGCGCAGCGTCCAGCCAGACTCGGAATTCCAATATCAGTCTAGAGATCCATCATTTACATAAGTAAATGAGCCTCGGGGAGGAAGTCTCCCGGATAGTACTTACAGCACAGGTGGCACCACGACCGTGATTCCATTCGTGAGCATGAGAAGTGTCATCAATGACCCTATATCTGCCGTTTCAATGCTCAGCGAATCATGCAGGTGGCACATGGTGCTTACGCAAAATGGTATCTGAGATATCCCACCGCATGAATACCTCGACAGACAAGAGAACGAGCCAAACGAAAGCAATGATCACGATACAGGCTGCAATGGGGTGTCACCGATGAAACACGGAGGGTACTAGGATCCTGGCAACACACTAAAGGTAATCGCACGAACAGTGAAGAATGTCGGAAACGACACCATGGCCATATTGAACACTATGTCTGAATGGGGTAAGATATGGCCAGTCTTCTGCAGGCAGAGACCACGTTAAGGTGACCGTGAGGAGAGCACAAAATCATGCATGTCATGCATCGTGTCGTTAAGCATGGTGAGCACCCTCGCGACTGTCAGACACAAGATCTAGGGTTTGCTTTGTTTACTAAAACAAAAGGAAGGGAATAGTTGACATAAACGGCAGTCATGACTTTCTAACTACCACACTTAGTACTAGAAGTCAGACTACTTGTTGACGCTTTTCATGAACCGCACCTCGTCCTCGGGTGCATCCCAGCAACGTGACGGTATAGCACTATTTATCTTTCCGAGCTTACTCGAGTCCGTGAGTCCGACTTTCTTTTTGGTGACCAAATCAAGCTAGAGCATGTTTGAACTGACCCTTGCACATTCCATTCACATGTTTCAGCCCACACTAGGCATAGCTAGTAGCGCATTCTTGCGGTAGGACTCACTCGCTAGATTCATCTCCGTCCTGGCCTGAGCCAACCGTACTCATCCATCATTTAGCCGATGCAATTCGCGTAATGTCCTGGGGGGCACCTCATAACATCGTTAGCATCTAGTAGCCTCGTGCAAGCGTTTGCGACAACCGAAATGTCCACTTATCCCTTTTGGAGCCTCATGACTCACAAGTCTCTCGCAACGTCCATGTCTCACTGTTCACTGTGCTGCACCATCCTTGATGTCACTCTTAGCATCTCGGCATTGCTTACCAGTACGACGCTACTACACGAATCTGCATAAGCGTAGCTGTAGGTTTCATCCACTGGAACTTTGTATGTGCGTGCTACTTGTACTGAGCGAGTCGACTCTTGTTTCCGATGCATCTCGACGGCGCTACTATCAACTTGCATGGCATGCACCTGAGCGTGGCGCGGGTTTCAGTTATTCATAGCACATCATGGTGTGTGATTCCTATTATCCGAGTCAAGGAGCTAAGAGAATATGTAGCAGGGGTAGAACCCTTCTACGATCCATGTATGTAAGTCAGGCTGGCGAGTAACTGAGCCAATCTTTTTCCCAAGGTAACGATGCGATGCCGCGTTTGCGTCATCGAGCTGGGCATATTCCGTCATTTTTCCGCCGAACGTGGTTACACAGCGATTGGCGCTAGCTCTGGTAAAGTGCATTCCTAGTAGCTGGTGATATATATATATTCTTTCGGGCTCCGTACTACATACAAGGGACTAGGGCCCCGCCGGCTTCTGCCCGTGTATACTGATAAGTTTGATCGGATGTCAGCAGATGCTGACGTCGGCGTTCTTTCCGAGACGACTGGTGAAGCAAAGCCAGATGCCGCTACATGGTGTAATACATAACTTAGCCTTCCTAACAGACAACGAAAGTGTATCAACACCCTTGATCACGGACGTTGCGCGGTTCTGTATTACTATCGCTTGACAGGGCCTATTGTCTCGGACCCTCTCATTGCATATGTGGTCAGTAACTTGCTTGTCCCATTTGGCCAGGTTGACCCATCCATCAAGTCACTGTAGATGCACGTGGGAGAGGCTTAACATTTATAACTCCGAGATACCGTTGGATTATAAAGATTCAGGGGTACAAAATCAGCATGTGGTCTGACTCGGCCAAAGCCCTATCATACTCACATTGGGATCTAAAACCAGCGGGCATACCTGGAGCAAGGCTATGCGTGTGGGGATTATAATGTATAACTGAAAACCGAAACCGCTACATTCATAAATCAGTTATGTGCAGGGTTCTGATGGACTCCAAGAACAAAGACATAGCACAGAGGCGACGCTGCTCAAGATGGCGTGCTCTGTACATACATGTTCAAAGGCTTGGGTTCTGGAAGACAGTCGATAGTAGTCCCATTTGGGCACATTGCGATATAATGTTAGGGTGCTGTTGTCCTTCAGGATCGGAAATAAAGGCTATCAGGAAAGGCAGGAACGAAACGGTAGACCTTTTCTGATGGCCGCCGCGCTGTGAATGGAGTGACCTTGTGGATATGCGCATCCAGGGCCACGAGTGGACGATGATTTGCTGTAGTACTAATATTAGGCACGCCAATGTCTTGATCCCGCGAAACTGGGACCCACGGAGTCTTACAACGAAGGGAGATGAATGAACGTGGGATATCGTCAGTCGCTGAACGTGGACATGGCAGGAGAATCAGTGATGGAGGACCCCTACGCGAATCTGGCGCAGATCTGGCACGGAGAGGGAGGCATTGTGCACTCGCGGTGCATAGGGAGGACACCCGGATGTACAACGTTTGGCAGCCACTTGGCCAGTGTTAAACTTTGTGCGCAGGTAAGGTTATGTCAGTATGCACACAAACTTGTGTCAGCTAGAAACTGCGGTATGCCCGAGTATGTACTAGGCTGAATGATCAGACAGAACAGTTTCTGCTGTTTGATGATGTGATGCAAATGGTAGCGCTATAAGAGAGCCTAGCTTGGGTACCTAATCCATGTACGGTTACAACAGAATGAAACTTAGCTTGTTGAATGCAGGTCGCCGCCGGGTGCCGCAAGAATGTTCTGACATCAGAGATGCGGTGTTCGACCATACTACTATGCAGCTTCCTTTTCGGTGCTCCGGAAGGAGCTTGCAACTTGCAAGGCAAGACTTTCAGCGTCTGGTACCAACCTCACGCCGGGTGCCGGTACATGCCACACACAGCTTCAGTCGTCCGTGGAGGAGGACATGTGCTATGAGTCGGATATACTTGAGTTGCCACGAGCGGTGCCGTGACAAGTGTACTGCTGCATGGAGAAATCCGTGACATTTCCCCAGTTTTGGGTTGACGGGGATCATAGCATATAAGAGGAGCGGGATCGACCTCACCTTCCCAGCTACTAGCTATTACTATGCGCCCCTACACCATCTACGAGCATCCAGATTTCTCTATCTCGTCAGGCAGCGTATCCACATTGCGCACTGTCGCAACTGCGCTGACCGTCGTCGCTGCATCGTCAGCAGCTGTTTATGAACTCATCGCACACAAGACGAGGTACGTGCGAATCTTGCTTTGGATTATCCCCCCCTGCTAAACGCACGGCCAATAGTATCCCCTTCTTGTCATGATTGCAACCCCCTCTTGTGTTGTTGAACAAGACCTAAACCCTATCACATCATATCCGTAATCTCCATTCACGACTCAATCTTGCAACGCACAAAGGCTTTCCATCTTCCATCCACAGTATATGCAAATCCCATGAGCCTGATTCTCAACGAGGCAGAGTGTAGGATATCTGCGGTGAATCGGAACCACAGAGTACCATAATGGTTATAATCAGGGGCAGGAGTAACTGGTGGGTGTCAGACTAGCAAGGCTGCTGAAGGCTGCTGTAGGTTGTGGGCCTGCACTATGTATGTATCTATACTAAGGTCTCTTCGCGGGTTGTTATTTTCACTATATATGTTTGTTTCTGCAACGCACCTGGTTTTTCTTAGGTCTGGACAGTGTCAACGGGTCGTCTGATCAAAGGCACAATAAAGTGGGAATCTGCATCTTTCGAGTGCGCCAAGTAACATGCGACAAACCAACGGACGGAAAGGGGTGCAGTTACAGTTGCTGTATCCTCTGTTGGACCTTTTCCCTGACCGTCTGATACGCACTCAAGAGAGTTTGCTCATTGATCACGATCTCCGTCGTATCTGCCTTGGGCCGACTTACTCTCGACGCGATCGTCGTCGAGTCCGTCTCCACGATGATCCTGTAAACGCGCGTTCTCTCGGTCAGCCCTCTCCGCCCCGCCTCCCCAAGGCAAACAAAAGAGCGCACCCATCATCAATCGTCTCGTCCAAGCACAACAGCACCAGATCCAAATTCTCCAACACAACCCTCTTCTCGACCTGGTTTCTTAGCAAGAGATGTACGGCATCAGACAGAGCCACCAGCGCGCTATGGAGCATAATCTCGTTCTCGGACGGTCCACCAATGATGTAGAATATGAGGTCGAGAGAGTGCCGATACACGGCGAGGTGCGAGTCGTACAGGATAATATCGCCTACGCAACAGGAAGAACGAGAGAACCCGACGTCATTCAGATTCAGACACGACATATACCAAGGAGGGACAAAAACGCACCACCAGGCTTCTTCGTTTTCCCCCAGAGTCCCTTCTCAAATGCCCGCTGCTCCTTGAGCGTTGTGAGGCTCTTGCTTACATCTGCAGCATTGGGGTGGCTTTTTGGGCGGTAGTACTTTGCAAGGACGCGATGGCCCTCTGCATCGAGGATGAGGAAAGCGCTGACCGTGTAGAGGGAAAGGTTGAGGGACATGGGTGAAGCGGGCGGGCGGTTCGCGTTGGGGAGACGTGGGAGGGAATAGCGTGGGAAAGATGTACTTGTACCACATTTAGTATTTGTTTTCAACCACTGTCTTTTTCATCCGACCAATAGTGCTTCGAACGGTCAGTGACTCCCCTTCATCCGCATGAGCAAATAAATGTCCTTGGAACTTTTGTCCAGGACTAGTAGTAGGTAGACCAGAGACTCGAAGGACGACAGTCGTTCCTTCGCGACTACTACGATGCAACACTTTACCACTTTGAAACTGCGTTCTCTCTCGACTATGGCTCAAAATCCACCTCCAGGGCTTTCTGTCGCGTCATACCACCTCTGGTCTCGATTAGCGCATTTGTTTTTCCTTCTCGAATCTCGCCTGTCGACTGTCCCCTTCCCGGAGAATAATGCATTTGAAGACATGTAAGTCAATGAATATAGCTTATGGCATTTATCTTTCCCTCCCTACGCCCGTTCCATGTGGGCTCCAGTTGAATTGCTTTCAAGGTGAGGCTTTTTACATAAAAGTTATAAGGTTTCGATGCTTTATACCTTTATGCTACACTTTCTACCAATGGACCATCTAGTTATAGCCCTTGTGGCGTACCGACCTCCCCGAGCGTGTGAATGCACCACCGGCCAGGTCTTAAGGTCTGCCTCGTTTTCGTCGCGCCTGACGTGGTGGGGCGGGGTTTGTGACCTTACTAGACGTTGTCTGCGTGAACAGTTTCGGTCGTCTACGCAAAACCGAGAAGAAAACAAGGGCACTACAACCACACTCTGATCACTGTCTGCTTTTGTGCATATATGTCCTTTGAAGGTGAAACTTTTGGATTTGTAGCGTGCATACTTCGTCTCTCCCGGCTATTTGCAAGGCAGACCAGCCAGCTTAGATGTATATGGTCAGTCAAAACACCCACTGGTTGACAAAGGTACCCCATGTCAGTAAATCTGATTGACATGCTGCTCTAGATCCATGGCACTTTGCAGCATAGCTGGTTGCATATTATTGGAAAATGTATGAAAGTATGTGACCTTTTCACTCACTCTACTTGCCAGTGGGTCAAGCCACAGATCCTTAACACACAATACCATTGCCAAGGTGTAGTTCTCGAGGGTCCTCATAACCTTGAGCTCCTGCGACCAATGTGCATGTACCAAGACTCCCCAGCTTATATCAAAGTTTGGAATCGTCAACCTCATAAACTAATGCACTTGCATCTATAAAGACTCTTCGTATGTGATCAGGGGCATGTATGCTCCCACTCATCATGAAATGCCAAATGTTGCTTGCTTTTCGACGGGAGGACTTCCTGTCTTGTCAGGGCTCGGACAAGCTCGGGAGTGCAAATTAGCACAAGATGGGATCATCATTCAGAGGCGAGGTATGACCTGGAGTCTCTCTCGCTTGACCAACAGTTATGACTTCATGTGGCATGATACCCCAGCTTCATCTTTGGCACAGGAACCACCACTTCGGTCTTATACGTCACAAGGAAATGAAAGACAAAAGGACCAGAGTGGGGTACCGCGGCGGATAACGCCACAGGTGTGACAGCATGATTTGGAATAGTATACCAACTTGTATAAACCCTCCCACTTTCTCAGTCATCTGGACCGATCCGGGCCTTAGTCTCGTAAGTCCCACCGAAAAAATACTTTCCCCGGTTCTTCCGAGTTCCTGAATACAGGTGAAACACAACCAAGAATACGACCAAAACCCATACCAGCTTTTACAACCCGTCTCGGATGTGATCCGTGTGATTTCAGAGAGGGGGTGAGAGATTCCCAGCCCACAGACCAAGCGTGCGTGTGAATGCACTACAACCTTCGGGTTTACTCAGATCATCCAACAACAGCATGCACAGAAAAAGCCGAAGCTGTATGGACATGAGGAAGAACAAACACGCGCACTGAACTTCTACCTTACTCTGTCATTGAGAGGGCCGACATTTTCTCCCCCGCAGCACCTCGGTTTGGCGCTCACGGCCCGGGTGAACCCTAGGTGGGTAAATTTTATTAGACTGCATGCACTAATCAAACATGAACAGAGTGATGACCACGTCTTCACAACGGCCTCAGTGTCTGCCTTGTCCTTGGCACTCCTCGTAAGTACTGCCCTCCATATTAAGTAAACCCCAAACCCCTACCATTAAAGAATACTCACTCCCCATCTGCTGACATTATCAATGCCATCATCTTCATCACTACCATCCGGGTCGTCGGCTCGGAGGAAACCGTCCAGCAGAGGAACTCCGATGTGTGGCGGCGTGGTCGTGGGGAAGATACCTGTTAACACGTATCGTCATCGTTTTGGAGTAAATATTAATTGTGTCTCGGCGCGGAGGAAAAGGACCGGATCTAACCCTTCCTCGCGTGCGCATGTTACCGTCGTATCCGTCCTTGCCAGATATCCGGTGAGCGTTGTGGGGGTGAGGGTGCGTTGCAGGGGGTATTGAGGTACAGGAGTTATTATGATCTTGGATCCGCCGAGTTGCACAGTGTGCGGCGAGTTGCTTGCAGGCTAACCTTGTAGCTTAGGACAGGTTTGGAAGCCACGCAAAAGAAGACTATTTGCGGATCCTACACGTGTATTCCTTTCGAAACTGACAAGGCATTGCTGTGTCGAACACGGCCGCATAACTGCGGTTGGGTACGTTTCTCGTGAGGACCACGGGATATCCTGCTAGATGGCCCAGCAGGACAACGGCAGTGCCGTTGCGGGAATGCAAGACAGCACCGGGCATTGGGTTGAGAGGCGCCAGAATGGATGGAGAAGGTGTGTGTTTCATTTTTAATTGGCTGGTTTCGATTTCCTTGGGTATGAACTAGCCATGAACAAGGCCTGGCCTCGCTCTTTGAATGCTCGATGGAGGAACTTACAACATTGTGGATGGCTGAATGCAAACAAGAAACTTTTGCTATCACAGCCATCGATACATGAGGTAACTGAAAGTCACCCCATGATGCTGTGCACGCGGGGTCTAGGCAGTCAGGCTCCGTTCTAAAACATGGCCAGTTTTTACTCAATAAAACCTGTGTTGAAATTACGTCTTTTCGTTCCGCGAATGACGCAAATTTGAACAGGCGTACATAATTGAGACTATTGGCGCAATGTTTCAACACATGGTACCTCGTGCTTTCAAAGCTGCTGTCGCATGGGGAAAGGTATTTATTAAGAAACCGACCGCCCTAAGATATCATCTGACCAGTCGTATTCGGTTATGACCCCAGTGAACTGTATTTGTGGGAAGCTGAGACTGCGACGCCAGCCAATCAAGAATGTGAAGGTATTGAGAATCATCTTTGATCGCAAAACAGCACACTCCAGGAATGGTATGTTGAAGGGCGGCGAATATGTGGGGATCCTGATGACCTCAGTCAGGGATGCTCCGTGGCGTCAGGGGTCATACCTAGTATTATTATGTAGAATATCGGTCATGCAGGAAGAAGCCCTTCTTCATGCCCTCGCACCTATCCGCATAATGGAATAGAGAGTACAAGCGCCTATTGGAGCTCGGGTTCCGTCGACGTCAGTGGCTTCGAGAGGTCCCCGCTGCTAAGATCCGGAGTTCCGCGGGGAAATGGAACGAGGAAAAGGTGAAACACGATGCACGATTGAACAGTGTCAAGATGACATAGTACGTCCGAATCGGAGGATTCCATTTCACGTCGAGCGGAATTGCTGCGTACATGTGTTCGTGGAGCCTTTGGTCTTTCGTATCTTGTTCGTATTCATTAACGACACTATCCGCCAGTAACACTAGATGATCGATGATCGATGTGATCTTGGACCATCGAAAGTTGACGTTGGACACTCACTGGATTGCGCTTGTAGGCGTCCTAGGCTCCAGCCACTTCATGGTTGGGGGCCTACAAGCACTCCGTCACCCATCTCGCATTCAGAAATAACACAGGGCACGATCCATTCCATATGGCACCCAATTCTTGATCTTTGTGTTCGCCGCTTTTCGCGAACTCCCGCGACCAGGATCACTCAATGCCCATAACCCCAACACCTGTGCAAGTATACTGGACGGATCTCGCCTTCTGGAAAATGGCATACTCTCAATATCAAGGGTCACGGACATGGTAATTCGTGTAACTTATATGGGATCTTGAAGCGGTGATAGTCAGATCAGCGAAGCGGTGCCCGACACGTCGACGATAAGTTATCAACGGGACACACCTCCAACATTGGTTCACCTCCGGCACCTATGGTCGTTGGATAAACGTGGCCTGCGTTGTTTTCAGCTATGCACTTCACGAACGGGACTGTAACTCTAACTTGCAGACTCTGGCAGCACTCAACAGTCTTCGCCGGCGCCGCTCTTCCAGTACTATGTAGTTCTTTCCTTCAGTGTGCGAATTCAGTGATATGTGCGAACGCTCACTTGTTAGATGTCGGTATTAACGGAAGGAAAACTAAAATGGAAAAATGCGGGGGATCACGCAATGATCCAATGGCAAACTGCGTCAAAGTGACTGAAGTCATACCTTTGCGGATCAAATGTGAATGGGTTTCAGACCCAAGAGCGAATTTTGATCTCTGTTGAGGATGAATCCAGATTATCTTAGCGGATATTGAGTTTATCGGGAAAGACTCGATCGCCCAAGGGTCGCACCCTGTCGGCATCCAAACATCTTCTCATTTACTACGGAGTGTGACGAATGGAGTATGGTATGCTGTATCCTCCAGCAGCCGCTGCGATGTGGCGTATGCTGTATAGTACCGTGGTGCTGCGCTTGTGCCAGCGCCTGTTGTCAGTTTTTTTTTTCCAAAGAAAAGTACTGAGATGATCTTGAAAAATCTCTTTGCTATTAGGTCGGAGAGATCGGGGACGGAAGAATCCGCATTCAAACACCGCTCATTACGCCATACAAGAAACACTCGTTCTCCTGCCTCCAGGTCGGTAATGCGCGGGTGCAGGCAGTGTGCTTGCTTGTATACGGTCCTTAGTACAGGAATTTGTTTATCCTTTCTCCACGGACACGCTGAAGTCGGTGTGCAAGGGCTGTAACCACTATACAATCCGTTGGTGCGTTGAAATCGGCGCCTTTTCAACCAATTGACAACTTACTGACAGTCGTGGGGTGGCTTTCATCCATTTGCTATCGCCGAGGCGCATTACGGATTGGTGCAGCTCGGTGTCTGAGAGGCTGGCTTCGGGATGTCCATCCGCGCGAACGGACACTTGGCAATTTCCGTTCGCCGTTCCATTCCGAGTGATTGGTACACGATTTTGATTGAACAGGTGCACAAACCGTTGGATTCTCTTTGCTTAGGAGCTCCGTATGTACTAGGTCAGGTGCTTATGATTGGCCAGCAAGGCTCTGAATGACCAGCACATGACATCACAGCTAACACTGCCTGTTGACGGACCGATCGGGCGTCAACCTAAACGCTTCGGACCTTACTTATTTGATGGATGGCTCCAGCCTCGTGAGTGTCGCGTCGTGGACACGATCGTTTTGTCGTACGTGCCGTTGACTCACCTCTCGCACCTCTCAGCTCTGCTCTACAGCAAAAGTGTGGAACTGTGGAAACTGGCGGGCACCTCGTGTTGTCCGTGTTTCGTTATGGTAAATGCATGGAACTCATGGATGCTCCGCCTCTGGTTTCCCTGAAATTGGGTGTATGACCGTTAAGGCTAACATAAAAGCCCGTCCCCTACAATCCGTCCAGCTGTTCAAGTCACCACCTTACTTCTCGCCGCCACTTTCCCATTCCTTCGAAGGAACGTGACGACATCATCGTCGTTTGCTGTACTATTCCCTTACCCGACTCTTGCCTTATGTCTAATTCTAATTTTGCATCATCTTCACTTTAGTGAGTACCATTGTCATTGGGATGGGTCGGTCATTCTGATGCTGTCGTTTGGGGAACCAGTGGCGCATTGACGCCCTCTCCACCAAAAACAAAGCGGGAACACTGCATTTTCCAAGGCGAAATGGACGAGGTCACCGCCAGGGAGCAACAAATTCAACGTCACACTGTGCAACGTGATGATTTTCCCTTGAGGTGCGCTTCTATTTTTCTTCGGCCTCGCGCGTGGAATCTGAGTCGGGGATATTGCTAGCACTGACGCATACACAACACGTAGTTCGGCAGTTGTTGATCACCCACGTGCAGGTCACTCGACGTTTTTCGGACCATCCGGACCTGGCAGCGAGGCACAACCAGCCGTGGGCGACTATGACCTGCCTTCTTATCTACCCACTGAAAACGTGCATGCCCTCGAGGAAACACAAAGCAATAGTTTATGCGATCAGCTCTATGATTTCCACATCGAGACTCTTCATCAAGGACGTATTCTCCCTGAACAGAGCGGAGCGCAGAACGTGTCGCAAACTGCGTCATCCTCCATTGATACTTCCTCGTCAGTATCCACATCATCCCGAGCTGTTGTGCCAACTAATGTCGTTGCACATGCAGCTCCCAAACAACGCGCTATTCACTCTTGGGTTATGACAGTAATTGCTTTCAGAATCCAGGGGCCATCGGGTTCCAAGCTTCAGGTGACACCGCCTTCATTCCCGAACACCAAGGGGTCCCGTCTCTTGAAAGCGGATATGTTCACCACGCCGTTTCGGCACAGGGAGCCAGGCGGACGCGGACCAGCCCTACACAGTCCCATCCTGTACCCCGATCAATTCACAATGAACACGGGATGTCCTTCCAACCGACCCGTGGCTATGTCGTGCCCTCTAGTAGGATGAATATGGCGGTCACCGCCACGGAGTCGGATGCAGTACAGGATCAGGGGCTCCAAATTCAAATGATTGGTCGGTTTGCTGGTGGTGATCGTGATCATGCAAGTGCGCAATCGCAGTCGGCATCATTTCTGCAACACCAATACCAGCCGCCGCCGTCACACTCCTCACGACAGCTTCCATCACGGCTTTCATCTGATCACTCCTCTTTACCCACGCATATGTCAGGTTTTCCCATGTCGCAGCAGTTAGGCAGTGATGCCGCTCCTACCTCCAATCGTGGTCCCTTTCCCATCCATTATCCATTCGCGACACCTGCACCTGGCCCTTCAGCAAATAGTTTTTCCAATTACCTTTCAACAACTCCTTTGCAGCCCAAATCTCCTCCACCATTAACCCATGAATGGTCATCCGCGCCTTTATTTGGCGACACTCGTTTAGCGGCCGGTCAAGGGGGTACCATGTCGCCTCGGTCCTTTGGCGGGCCTCAACCACTGTGTGCGCTCAGGCATGATGCATCGACAACTTTTGGTCATGAGGGGGAATCTTTGGCCTCCGACCACATGGATAGCGCGGAAATGACAGCAGAGGGGTGGCGCTCTCTTCCCATGCCTGCTGCGGACACGCAGTTGGATCCTTCCTCATCCCGGCTTGTTGCGAATAGTTTTGGTCCGAGCCACTTCGCGTCAGCGTCCCCAGTGCAGTCCTCATCATCCCTGGCAACTCAGCCATCATCCCGTCACCTCCGTCGCTGGTCTTCTGCAACCAGTGGCTCGACTGTACCACTCCGCCCCATGCCAACATTTCAGGGTGGAAACCCGTATCAGGCTGCCCGTCATCGTCGGTACTCCCAAGCCGACACCTCATCCGAGTTCTTCCAGCGCTCAGGTAGAAAGGGTCCCTCCCGGAGTCGAAGCCCAACTCCTGGCTTAGGCCAGGCATCTGCGCAGGTCACTCACATGCTCCACCCCGTCCCCGACACTGATGCCCAGTCACCTATGTCTACCGCCTCCGCAAGCACTTCTCTGAACACAAGCCCCTTAGAGCGGCATGTAGTGAGTTGCGATGACCGGCTCGTCGATGAAGAGGCCGTACACAACGCCCTCCAAAAACCCGACAAGTTGTTGTATGTGTACGAGTGTTTCTGGGACCGTGAGAACACGCCGTGCGGAATGTGGGTTGAAGGAGATCAGCCTAGCATTGCTGACCATCTCCATCTCTTCCACGGATTCAAAGGCGGCGAGACAACGACGCGTTGTTTATGGAAAGACTGTCCCAAGTCGAATATGAAGGGGACAAGTATTGCACGACATGTAGTCACCCACGTAGGGTTCCGGATCAAGTGCGACACGTGCAAACACGAGTTCGCTAGAGGAGACGCATGCAATAGGGCCCATAGTAGGTCTCATTGTCCAGGGATGGGTCAGCCTATGTATGGAGATTTGGTATGTGTGCTCGACGCACGTAAAGTCGATTCTGGACATCGGCTCTTAAAGAAGAGGCGCTTGGAAGACTTATAGATATTGGCTTTTAGTATGCCTGACAGACCTTTTTTTTAGTTTACGGGAAGGACCTAGCATAGATACTTTCTCCATTGGGGTCGAAACCTAGAAGGTCTCACTCGTTGATAACTTATGCTTCTCATAATCTGGTATCTTACATACCCGTCCCCCTTGGACAAGATTACATATCATTATTCACGGCATACATGAATGTGCTTATCGGTACAGCGAGCTCTCGTAAATCATTGACATCCAGTATGGGTGCTGGACCTGTTCAACTAATGTTCACTTTTCTTTGTGCTAGAAATTGGTTGAGTAGGGAATTCTTTTCGTCAGTAGGAATATCACGACGTACTTCCACGCAGTCAGTGCATACAATCCAAGCACTTCATTTGAAGCCACATTGCTGTAAGGTTTGATGTCGTTCCTAGTATAATTCTTCGGGGGTTTCAAGCTATTCAGCGCTGTGATAATATCATCCACTTTGTAATCGAGAAAGATAAGATCGACAGTGCCATTGGCGGGCTTGGGAGGCGGAATTGAGCTCAGATAATGGGGAGGGTACACGTCAGGAGCAATTGGATTGTGTAAGGTGTCGTCACCATTAGTTGTGTCAGGGCAAGTGGCCTACATGGAAATTCCAGTTCGCCCCTGTTCATCTTAAAGTGAAGAAGAGGAATTTACTCACGTCGTTGGTAACGTAACCCGGAGTCTTGTAATCTGCCAGTACCTCCTGATGCCCAACGCTGGGACTGCTGGTCATCTCCCGCCATGTTGGGTAACGAGGGTCAACATCCCCACGTTCCTGTAGCTTCAGACCCTTTTTATTGTTGAGTTTGTTCGTGACTGCGTTGGCCAGGTCGAAATTAACACCAGGAATATAGCAGAACCCATCGGGATAAGATGAAGCAGAGAGCTGGTCGTTCTGCGTAAAGGGACCTTTGAAGATGTCATACCGCAAGACACCTGTATTTATAACCGCGATGTAAGGTGCCCTGCTATGAACATCAAGCGCAACCGGTAAAGCCTGCAGCAGATATCGTGAGACATGACAAAGGCAATCGCATCAGCTTACTTGATTGATAAAGAGGGGCCAGATGGAATCACTGGAATTGTAGGGCACTCTAATCCCAGATCAACGTGTGCAAGTTTAGTATGGAAGAACGCCTACCGAGAGAATATGTAGTCCTGGGGTGCTATACCGTACTGATAGGTCAAGTTGTACCTATCGGCAAGGTCCTTCAGGCCCTTTGTGATATCGAGACCCTCTGGCGTGTCGAATGACACATTCAATTCTCGAGTGTGGTACTGAAGGCATAAACGTTAGTCTCACAGGCGGAATGTGCAGAGTGTCGTGATTTCCAATTCACCTCATAGGTTACGCGGTTCTGATCAAGATACCTTCTACTAAATGCAATATCTGCAGGGTTGACCTTTGCAGCAGTGAGGTTAGCACCTGGTATTTCTCAGTGTTAGCGAATATCTTTCATCAAGGAATACACTCACTCATCCAGCCTGCAAAAGTAATGTTAAGTCAATCATGAGGGAGAGAAATGAGGGCAAATGACCAACCAATGGTATCCAAATAGCGTCCACTCTGTAATGCCATGGTAAGGGCACCATAGCTTGAACAGTTTCGGACGTGACTGTGACCTGTATGGTCCTTAATTCTCTCTACGTGTGTAAGGGCAAGGAAGACATACCTCCAAAGATCATAATGGGAGTGTTAGGGTTTTCCTTGCGAATCTCCTTCACGAGGATATCCCCTTCCGTCAAGTGTCAGACTCTACAAATTCTCCAGCAAGGAAAACCCCACATTTTGATTCCAGAGGTTCACGGGCCACTGGCATGTGCCTGAAGGCAATCACGTGCTCAATTCGTGTTAGAAGTCAAGAACTAATTCCATACCCCACCAGGACGAATACATCCGTTTGGCCCCTCGCGGTGGCGTTCTTGAACTGATGGACGAACATAAGAAAGCTGAAACAAAATTAACATATCAAACACACCCATGGCTCATTGATCATAACTTCTACAGGCTGCACCAAGAGTCTCTTCTCACCCGAGCCTATGGTTATGTTGTATAGGACACCAAGGGCCGTTACGCGTTGGCCACTATGTGAGGAAATTGGTGGGGATGTTCAATGGGTACGTGAAAGAAGAACAGTACTTGGAAGTATTGAACTGCGCAAAACGTTCTATGAGCGGAGAGCTTGTCAGCCTGTCCCAGTTCTCCGAAATGTTCTACCCACCTGCAAAATTCACGCTTTTGGCCACCCCCGAAGGTTGGAGAATGGTAATGTTGACATTCGAGGCCAGGTAACGTTTGTGCATGTTGGGGACGAAGCTGGTATACCTAGATAAATGCAATAACCGGGGAAAATATGCACGGGAGTGAGTTATTCTAGGTTGACTATGTCAAAATGAGGACAAACATGTCGTAGGTGACTTCATATTGGTATAGTTCGTGGCTATAACAAGTCATAAGTGAGGTATACGAGATTAGAGCACTGCACACACTTTCCAATGGTCATGACGTCATATGGAAGCTTGCGGAGGAATTTGTTGGACTAGCATCCGTGTCGCCGCTGTTTCAGCTAATATCCTGGAAACGTACCAAACAGCTTACCTCGTGCCCATCCACATCACCGGGTGGATAACCATCAGAAAGGCCGGTCCCTGACGGACATTTGGTACAGTTTTGCATGAAATATGTATTCCACCTACCATCGTGAGTATCCCCAGAATCAACCAACAAAAGGTCAACACTTTTGTTCTGCAATCAAGTGCATGAAGTGATCCAACCCGCTGAAACAATCTCGAAGGAAAACATACTTTCGCTATCCCTTTCATGTGAGTGACAAAACTTGCCAAGTCGCCAAGGTCACCACTGCAGAAGAAACGCGTCGTGAGTAGCTTTGCTTAGCGGTTGCATCTCGACTTCAGCGAGCACAATACATTCCCTTAACTCCAACTGACACCAAGGAATGCACTTCCACTTCCTGCATAGGAGATGCATGGATAGGAACACACACCTGTAATTGGGTTCAGGCCAACTAGTCCTCTGATGACCCAGAAGCCAACCATGGATGTCTGTTGTGTGGAGTACATTGAAGTCACCCCACACGAGGTCACGTTCTGGGGGCCTGAGGAAAAACTGAGGGCGCTCCTGGTCGTGAGCCTCACGGGGATGAGGAGCATAAGCCGTTGCAACGCCGACAAGCGCAAGTAACGGCAAGAACATAATAGAGACTCTGTAGAAGGGTGGGCCCTGGAAGTGCCCCCAGAGGCTTTTATGACCCGAACGTGTGACATTATTGTATATGTCGCCCTGTGAACTCAGTTCGTGAAGGTCCTGACTAGTTCAATCCGAGGCCTGTAGGCTGTAAGAATCTCCGGCCCGTCAGTAAACTCGGGTTAGAATTATGCACGCAGTGAGATGGGGGAAAAACTTTGCTTCTGTTCGGTACAAAAGAATGTTCCAAGATCATTTCTGTCAAATGACCCCCGAATAATGTCCAACGTCGTTTCCATAAACAGTAAAGCGTGTTATCTAAGCTACATACAAGTTGTTGTCGCGAAGACTGATTTCGCACACCATGGAAGCATTCCCTTATTTTTCTGGCAAGATAGTAACTTTTGAAGACGTTGAAGACGTCTTCTCAATTCACTCACAAGTGGAATTGCATCATCACACTTCGAAAGTCTGATTCATCATGGGGGCACAGGTGATAGTAGTTTCCAACGGAAGTTGCCTTACCTCGCTTCTCTTCGTCGTGATCCGGAACTTGCTACATACGTATATCTGTCAATCAGCGTTGTTGATCAGTGATCAGCCCCTAGGGTTATTCGTGTGCTATGTATCATGCTTTCCTCCACGGGCCTTCTGAGGGCCTTGTTACGGACGGCTTTATGTAAATCCATTCCTTCGCTCAATTGTTTTGAATTCATTTCATGCTTACCTGACAGTTTAGTCTTTCAGGGAGCGCATACAAAGCAAGCCACTGGGCGGCCGTATGATATTCGTGTATATACACCTGCGAGGTGCGACTGCACATGTACACGTGATGACTTCATAATTGCTTTGATGATCAAGCCTAGCCAACCCTGAGGCAGCCGCTTCGGCACTTCCTAACGAAGTGATTCTTTGGGAATTATCATTGTCCGACGGTGAGGGCATGCCATAAGTAACACACATGTCTTTGTGTTCGGAAGCTGATCAGGTTGGCACTCCCCACAGTTGAAATCAATCTGAGTTTGCTGTAGATCTTACAGAGCACTATGGTTGAAAGGTATGCAGGGGTCTGGGTAGCGAAGAGCTTGAGTACTGCAACTCTGGATGGCTTACAGTCTGCGAATGAGTGAACTAAGAGTGCACAATGACATGCACATTGCACAGTGCACACACCTCGTCTTTGAAAGTTCAAATCCCAGCAGTATTGCCCGAGCAGCACCATGTTAATTTGGTTCTTCAGAATTTGCATGTACCGGATATCTATGCCTCACAAAGACTTGGAAGCTCTGAGAAAGAGGAGAAGTCCGGCGTGACGCAGACTACAAGAATGTATATAGGTTAGCTACCTAGTGTGGTAAATACATTGTGTGGGTATTGATGAGGTGGGGCCCGCAGGGCCACTGGTCCAAAGTGATGCTGTGATTCTGGGCAGGCTGGGCGCCGAACAGGTCGACTCGCTGCGCGTGAAGAAGTCACAAGCCAGCACGTCGGGCGAGGAGAAGGGGGGTGAAAACACACTGGATATTCACCCTGACCTGAGAGAGGGAGTGGGGCAGGGCGAAGGACCAGCGGCAGACTTGCCAGCTGAAATGAGTGCGAGGTAGTAGAAGAAAGAGAAGAGGCTGCGCCACCTCTCACTCTCATGCATAGACTGAGGTAGCCTGTTAGTAAACTCTATGCGACCACAACAATCAATAATCAAATCACTCTTACTTCATCTATGCTCGATGTACATTACCTTGACCTTCGTAACTGTAAAAACTCACCAAAGATTCGGTACGGCCTGTATCTGCTGCAGTCGGTGTGCACTGGGGATAACTGCTAAGGAGTCTACGCACCTTCCGATAATTCGAGAGCGATCATTCCAACACCTGGGAAACTTACATTGAATACTGTAAATGTTACGTATCTGTCGATAGCCCCTGAAGTGTATTTCGTCCTTGAATGCCGCAGTATCGTAATGTGGTTGTTTAAGTGCAGCTGATACTTGCCTATGATCACTCACAATCAGATCCAGAGGAGCAGTCACGGCTATCGGAGGCACCTTACGACTAGTTACAGGAAAGTACCTGGGGCTTCGGTGGCGAAGCCATGCGGTGAGCTCCTGAAGAGGGCATTACGCACGGAAGTACTTGTCACTACCTGGATAATTCTTTCTCGTTCGAGATGTCGTGGCACAAGCTCGAGGATGACATGGACAGAAGAATCGGTCATAGGAGCATCTTACCGTCACAGAGGTAATGAGAATCCGAGACTGGTGACTGTCCCATTCTCTTGCGTGGCAATCCGCCTCAACCCACTCCAACAGTTGCTCGTGAAAACAGGTATCAGCGAGTAACGTCATATCTGAACGCGAGTTACAGGGACTGAGGGAAGAGCATCGCAAGTCCCAACCCATAGTTGAAGTTCATATGAGCTGAGTACCATGTTTCTTCGAGACTCGGAGGAAGATAGTGCCGACCAAGACAAGTAACAAGCAGGGGGAAGAAATAACAGCGTGTGAGACAACTGGAAGAACTTCAAAACTGTTGGAAGTTCCCGGCGCTAACCGGAACCGGCCGAGTGGCAAACAAGATTCACCCAGATTCGCTTCTTTGTAACTGTGAATCCAAGGAAGACAATCGTTCCTTCTATACATCTTTCGCTGATAAGGGTACACACTTTTGTATGGACAAACCCATTTCTTCGTATTTCCTGACGTGTAGAGCTATCACCACTTAGTTCCACTTGGCTTGTGCAAACAACCCTAACACTTCGTTTGTCAGAAGCGGACTATACTCCAACACATCCGACTTGGTATAATTCTTGGTGCTTTGCAGGCTATTCAGAACTTGCAGAACCTGACTCTCGGTGAAGTCGACGAAGACAAGGTCGATAGGCACGTCGTTGGTCACGGTGGGTGGAGTAGATCCAACGAAATCAGGGACCGAATAGTAAGGAAGGGCAATGTGAGGCGTGTCATCACCAGTACCAGGGCATGACTGAAATGTTATGAGGACCGGCTCGTAATGTGCTTTCAGGCCAAAGAATGAAATCCGCTCA
>Ga0307516_10000334_pt1 | contig 61476 bp, 78 predicted proteins | sample 19_EM_MG_FD_203310 | JGI IMG/M metagenome (GOLD analysis project Ga0307516, IMG submission 203310) | Populus trichocarpa ectomycorrhiza microbial communities from riparian zone in the Pacific Northwest, United States - 19_EM | ecosystem: Host-associated > Plants > Roots > Unclassified | place...
GGAATGGATGGAATGGAAGGGGAAGGGAGGGAAGGGAGGGGGGGGCGGGGGTTGTTATGGACGGGAACGTAGCCAAGGTATGAAGGGACAATATAAAGACGAATAGAGAGGGGGAGGCGTTGTGCACGTACCCTAGAAAGAAGGAATTTACAGCAGTGAAGAGATATTACCTCCCGGAGACCGGGTTCCCAGACAGACGCAGCGAGACGCAGGGGTGCGAAGTCCAGGCTGACGAGACGATTGCGATGGACGATGGAAGTTGCTCTGGTCAGATGTGGAGACGAAACGAACCCGCCGATGCAAAGGAGAAGGGGAAAGAAAGCTCGTAGGAAGGTGGATACAGCACGCAGGGACGACGAGGTGGAGGTGGAGGTTTGTATTCCCGATTCCGGATGTCCAGCGGATTCCTATTGGCCCTCGGGGCAGAGCCAGCGAGCAGGCGAAGCGAGCGGTGCTGCTAATTGTAGCCGGTATGGGCGAACTGTGAGGTAGATATGGCTGGGACGTTCGAAGTGGAGCGAAGTGCGGATGTAGTCCGTGCTAGAATCGACTCGAACGGACTGGGTCGATGTCCCGTGATGCTGTGCACGTGCAAGTACGAAGCAAGCAGGTGCGGAATGTGCTGGGAAGAGCTGTCCGTCCAGCTGGATATCTAGACGGGCAGAAGCGGTCGAGCAGAGGGAGAGAGGGACAGATGGGCGACCACAGGGAGTTCGGAGAGGAACGAGCGATGGAGTGTGTTTGGGGAGCGATGTCGAAGTGCAAGGCAGCAAAGCGAAGACGGACAAGGGGCGGGTTTTCTTGTCTTCTCTTTTTCCTTTTCTTTTTCTTCTTCTTTTCCTTTTTTTCCCCCTTGACATCGAGGGCTCGTTCGCAGCGAACACTCCACGGAGCACTCCACGCTGCTAAAATCGCATCTGGGGGGTTCTCTTGCTCTCCGCCAGCAACCCCGGTCCGAACCCAAGTCCAACACCGCCAGAAGCCACCCGCTGCCCACCACTGGACACACACGCGCCAATCACATCCACCACACATGCCCAGCATCTCTCGACCGCACCGGCAGGCAACATTACTGCTCCGGCGCAGACGATGGAAACAGAAGGGAATCCGCCCTGCATCCCTTGAAATCGGACCGCAGGAATGGCAGAACCAGACGCGCAAGCCGGCGAAAGACTGTCGGGAGAAGATGACGCAACTCTCGCATATATTCGTATTTCTGTGCTACGCAGAGCATTCACGATAAATCCTCCGCTCCGGTGAGCTCAAGTCGCTTCTACATATCTACATACCCTGCTTGCGCACTCCGCCTACATACTGTACCCTTGCCCCGCTCCACCAGTCGTCTCTCGGGAACCATGCTAACCGCAGCTGGATAGCGTCCACACCCCCCCCCCCCCGGACCGTTCGTTTTGTCTCCGCGACGACGGCATCGCGATCTCCACCCCCTGTTTCACGACCGCCGCGGTCATGTTGATCCGTCTTCCTCTTGCTTCGCTGTTTCGCTGTTGTCTTCGTGGCGGACAGAATATGCGAACTCTCTCGTTCTCTCCCTCGCTCTCTCTTTCTCATACGTCTCGTCGGGAACGTGTCGCATCTTCCTCCTCCTCCTCCTCCTCTGGACCACGGGGCAACGGACAGGCGGACGGACACGGTTTCGCCGGTTTGGTGGGTTCCAATAATAACGCAATCCCGAACCACGTTGCGCGCTCTCGCCTTCTCTGAGTTTTGCAAGGAGCTCCCCTCCCGCGAAGGAAAAGGGCGCCCCACACACATCCCCAGCCGCAAAGCTACTTACTTACATATCTAGCCGCATAGCGAAGGGGCCGCCGGCCAGATCCGTATCCGCTCTCGGCGTGTTTGTGTCGTGGATGTTGCGCAAAAGAAAAGAAATAAAACGAGAGAAACCCGAGACGTGTTTGCGGGCGCAGATACGCAGAACCGGGGAGGCGGGCGGAACGCATATCTAGATTACATACGTCGTCGTCGGAACAGCTGGAAAGGATCGCAGCTGCAGAGCTGGAACGAGCTGAGCGAGGCTCCGGTTCCAGCGCCGCATGCAGTGAGAACGGCGCTACGATCGACGGCTCAGCACATGCTCGATCCGTCCCGCTTGTTGGACATGTATGTATGTGTGCATGTATTTGTGTATCGCAGGCTGAAGCGCGCGCCCAGCTCAGCCGGGGAAAACGAACGAACGCACGGAAGCAACACGCACTCCCCGGCCTTCCGCTCCGGCGACGATGCGCAATCCCTACCCGCTCGGCTTCCCGGGTTGGGGGCTGTCGGACTGCCGCATCGATCCGTGTCGTCGCTGTGTAGATGGAGCATACATACCTACATACGTCCGGCGGAGCAGATGTCCGCCCAACTCGCTCCCTTCGCGACGTTGATTCGTTTAGCGGTTGCAAGTGCTCTTTGTTGGCTGGTTACCAGCGATACTTGTGATTAGGTATGTAGATATGCAGTGAGCACTCTCCGCCTGCACCGGCGATCTATGTGCCTAGATATCTATTTGCAGACTGCAGCTAACTAGTGGTTGGTTGGTTAGCAACGACAAAGCTATGTGCGTATCGAACCCAAGTTGGGAACACCGATGTTGCCCGTGACTCCTCTCTCCGAGTCAAGCCCGTAGATAGCAAGGCGAAAAGCCTTGTTTCCGGCTGTTGGGTGGTGATGGGGATTCTCCTCTTCATCCGCCTCGTCTCGGCGGTGCCACAATCGCGTTTGAGCTAACTATGGCTTGGGATGGAGGCGAGAGGAACTTGCGGAGACGGGGACGCTGGGGCGACGCGTTGCTGCTGGCCGAGCCCGAGGCTGGAGATTGTATTGCGGCGCGAGCGCGACCAGCCGCGCGGGACGGAGCGAGGGGGAGACAGCAGTGGAAGTTCCGCACTGTCTGTTTGCCGATCGTCGGGCCGCGGGACCGCGGCTTGGCTGCTCGTTATATGAACCGGACGCTTGCCGCGTAAACCGGCTACCGATGCCCGATCCGGGGGCGGCTGCGGCTGGCTCTGGTTGCGGAGGGCGATGTCGCGCCGGATCTTCGGTGTTCGTCACTTCACACAACAGCCGTGACCTTGGCGGCCACTGCCAAGCGTCGTACCTACATAGATAGCAGCTGGGGGCTGCCTCGGGTGAGCGGCATCTCTCGCCTCCCGGTATGTAAAATGAATCCCGCCGTGAGAGCCAGCGCGGATCGTGCGCGCAACGGAAGCTCTCCACAGGCCTGTTCTGCAGTCGTGGCCAAGGCCCTGCCGCCGCTGGGCAGGCACGCGTGACGCACGCGGTCTCCCATTGGCTGTTGGTTGCGGACGTCGCCCCAAGACAATGCGTGTGGGTCTTGGCAAACGTACCAACTGTCGATTCTGGTGCCTTCCTCGGCTATAGCCCCGCCAAATAATCTCCGCGGACGTACCCAGCCTCGCCGACTCCGTATTCGCAGTCAGAACCTCCACCAGTCTATGTACTCTACAGCTACATACATATTGACCTGATTTCGATCGCCCCGCCGTGTCTGCTCTGTGCACCGCTCGTGGCCCGCTCCCGATTGGCAGGTGTTGAACAGTCGGTAGCGGCGCAGCTTCAGACTGGGAAATGCCTGATAGTGGCCCTCCAGGGAAATAAGATGTTCTCGTATAGTATCTATTGTACGGGTCATATTCCATCACTCGGATGTTAGCCTGATTTGGCAGCTGCAGTGCGCCAAGATTCGCCAAGCGACATAGAGTACAAGATGTATCTATCCCCCTTATATATATAAAGTACATACATATCATAGAATCGCCATTCCTCCCGGCGCCCTCGTTCCTGGCCTCCACGGAGGAGGAGCAAGGGGGGTTACGGTTTCTTTTGTTCTTTCTTTGGCTCCCGATCATGACTTCCACTTGTTCTTTCTCTTGTCTGCACCCTGCTTTTCCTTTGTGATTTCTTTGGTGCACGTTTTATTTTCTGGGACAGGCCTAGGCGGAGGGCAAAGGGGCGCTTAGATACAACGTGCCGCCTCGCGCGGACAGCGGACGGGAAACCTAGATAAAAAGTGTGCCGCCATATGTATGTAGTCTGCATAGATACACAGGCTTCACGCGAGTACAAGAATGGAAAGCGAGAAATGTTCTCCACATGCTTCTCTTCCAGTATGTGCTGCTCAATACATACAGTACATACAGTACATAGATACATGTTCTTTTCTTAGGTTGGGTGGTGGAGCAGAGGTCGGGACCACTTCACTCTAATGCCCGGCCCTGTCAGTCTCTAATTGTCCGACACTCTATTCGCCGAAGGTAGGGCACGACGTTCCTACTCTACATACATACAGGTGCAGCGAACGACGACGACAAAGGGAAATGAGAAGTGAGGGTGAGAACCTGCCCGATGCGGAATATTTTAACCCATGCTATCGGGGACGTGTGTAGATAGACAGAGTATCTATGTATGTGCATACACCGACTTGCACGTGGGTCTGTTTAAACGGCAAACCTTTGAAATGCCATCGTTTTTGGCGTCTTACTTTTGAATGCCACAGCCGGCGCTTTTCCTTTGGAATGCCACCAATTTCGAGCAACCACCAAAAAAACCTCACCACAACACACCGCACCTCAACCCCAACAACCCTCAAGCATGCAAAAAGACGGCACCTCAGCAGTAAATCCGGAGTCAGGAATTCGATAATCTGAAGGCATTGAAGCAAGCGGCCATGGATTGGGCGGTTGCAATGCAATTCAGCACCCCGCACGGCCAAGAGTGACAAGTAGGTAATCGCATTCAATACCCAGCCAGCCAGCTTACTAACCGCCTGGTCTGCTCAGGGAACATCTCGAAGTGTGCAGTGTCCATTCCATATCCAGGGTAGCTGGAACAAGAAGAAGGGGCGCGTCGTGGTATGTAGCGCCAGTCGAACCAAAACACATTCGTGGGAGTCGCCGTCAGGTGTGGGGTCGCACGAACACAGAAGTGGTTGCTTCGGAAAGCACCCGTCTCCACCTCTGTCACCAAGTCGACGCCAGCTCAGGCGATCGTAGGTGCCTACAAGGAGACCTATAACTACGGAGAACCTGGTGGCTGTCAAACATCGCCGACTACACCAAGTGGGGATGACTGTTATCCGCCCCATCTGGGGAAGCCACGTGGTCGGCCACTGCGCAAATGGGAACGCTGCCGCTGGAGCACTGGCGAGGTCTCAGAAAACACTGTACAGCGTTGTAGCCAATGTCGCGGTGTGGGACACAACTGTGCTGCTTGCCGTGAGGTCGGACAATTCCCAATTGGTGGTTTGTAGATACCTACCTGAAGTTCTCCGATTGCTAAATAAGAGCTGTTTTTTTTTTGGTGGTTGCCCACGCCAAAAACGATGGCATTTTAAAGGTTTGCCGTTGTATAAAATTGTATGCTGCTGCTGCTCTCGTGCCCTCATCTTCCTCTTCCTCCTCCTCGTCCTCGTCCTCCTCCTCCTCGCTCTCGCGATCCCTTGGCCACTATGGCCGCCGTCCGCCCACTCCTCTCCTTGCTGGCGCTGGCGCAATGCCTCCTCGTCGCCTCGGCGAACCCGCACCCTCGCGTTGAAGCCGCTGCCAACACGACGACATGTGCGGGCGCTCGTTTCGTGCACCACGGGCTCGCCGGCTACGGCGCCTTGCCGTCCGACATGCGCGACAAGTTCGGCGACACGCTGAGCACGGGCAGCGCGATATCCGTCAGCGGCTGGAAGGCGGTCAAGGGGGGCCGGTCCTACAAGGCCACCGTCTGGGCGCTGCCCGACCGCGGCTGGCAAGTTCAACCCGCCCGGTTGCGTTGGGAGGGGACAAGTAACTGATCGTCCCAAAGGAACACGGAGGGAACAACGGCGTACCAGCCACGGATCCACAAGTTCTCGCTCACCTTCACGCCGACGGACGGGTATTCCTCGGGGCAGAACCTGGAGTACGAGTACCAGGACACGGTCCTGTTCTCGGACCCGCAGGGCACGCCGTTCGCGGGCCTGGACCCGACCACGTCGCTCGCGATCCCAGGCTTCCCGGCACTGCCCGCGGCGTCGTTCCCGGGCGACGGCTTCGGCGGCGCCGGGCCGGGCGGGCTCCGCGCGTCGCTGGACCCGGAGGGCCTCGCGCTCGACACGGCGTCGAAGGACGGCGGGTTCTGGATCTCGGACGAGTACGGCCCCTACCTGTACCACTTCGCGCTGAACGGGACTATGGACGCTGCTGTCGCGCCGCCGAACGCTCTGCTGCCGGTCAGGAACGGCAAGGTCGACTTCAGCTCCGACAATCCGCCCATCTTCGGTCGCGAGCAGCACCCGGCCCCCATCAATCCCACTTCCGGCCGGTACGTCGCCTACAGAGAGAGGGAGAGGGAGAGAGGCGTGCGCTGACCCCGTATCCACAGCGCTAACAACCAGGGCTTCGAGGGCCTCACCTACTCCCGCGAAGACAACGCGCTCTACGCCATGCTGCAGTCGGCGAGCGTCAACAACGGTGGCCTCAAGAAGACGACCAACCGCTACACAACGTTGCTCAAGTACGCACTCGACGAGTGCGGCCGCAACGCGCGGTTGGCGGGAGAATGGGCCGTGCCGCTGCCGCAGTACGTCGACCCGTCGGCGAAAATCAACCCTCGCACGGCCGCCGCCAGCGAGATCCGCGCGCTCGGCTCGGGCCGCTTCCTGGTGCTCTCGCGCGACGGCGGCGCGGGGCGGGGACAGGACTTGACGCGATCGCTGTACCGGCAGGTGGACGTCTTTTCGCTCCGGGATGCCACGGATATCGTGGGCCGCTACGACGACTTCGGTGCCGCCTTCGCGCCGGGCGGCGTCCTGCGCGCCGGCATCGTCGCGGCGCAGTACTGCCCCTTCCTGGACATCAACAACGACCGCGAGCTCGCCAAGTTCGGCCTGCTGAACGGCGGCGCCGACAACGACGCCCCCGGCCTGCTCAACGAGAAGTGGGAGGGCCTCGACCTCGTGCCTGTGCACGGCGAGAAGGACATGTTCTTCCTCCTCGCCAGCAGCGACAACGACTTCATCACCCAGAACGGCTTCTTCAACTTTGGCCGGGACACCTACCGCGATGCGGGCGGCTTTGGCCTGCTCTCGCAGACGCTCGTGTTCAAGGTCAGTATTGGCGGGGAGAAATAGACGCGGAGGGTGGGCGGCGGAGAAGGGTACGGTAGCTGGATGTGTGTGGGAATGTACTTATAAGGAAGCCGCGTAAACTTTATGTGCTGATTTCCGCGTTGAGAATGAATTCATAATAGCCACATTATAGTCGCCGTGAAAAATATGGCTGCATAATGGTTATCTGCAAATAAGGGCTTTCCACTAAAAGCCATGAGAACTAGCTTTGCCTCACATAATAGCAATAGTGCATACGTCGTTCAGCACAGTCTGCTGCTGTAGCCCTCGGCCTGTCCCCATGCATGTCATCGAGCTAAAACATGCCTTCAGCTAATCGTCCTCGATGACGAAACATTGAGGCGTATGAAAGATTAGTGCGCGCCTAATATGTTCAGCGCAAAAGGGCCAGAACACCAGCACATGGGGCACGATACCAATTAAGCGATTTAGACGCGCGGAAATGTTTCAGGTTCTATAAGGATCAATCGGTGACAAGAAGGACTCTCTCTCCGCGAGTCTTCTCCCACCCCCGCCACCCCCCCCTTCTCCCACTGCATGATCGTCTAGAGAGGATGTAGTCGTAATCAGCGTTGGCCATGCGGATATCTTCGCGCCAAGATACGACTATGAATCCATCCTCTCCATCGTCGCAGCACCCTCGAGTCCCCTCCCCTGCACTCGCGGTCACCCTTGACGCCTTTCCGTCGTCCTCCGATCTCACGACGCGGGATCAAATGCAGCGGATACTGTTTAACCTCATGGTAGCTACTATAACATAGGAACATGGTAGGTACAATGTATGTACGCATTTCCCAAAGTACCCGTTTCCTTCGGGCGCGTGCCGTGGCTGATCGAGGACTTCTCACTCGGCGAGCGGAGATCGCATTCACATGCACAATCACTCGCACACGGAACCATCGGAACTGTTGCAATATCTCACTCGTTCTGCTTATCATATGTGTAGAATCACGTCATACACGTGTATTCAGGCTTTGCAGAAAAGGAGTGGGAAGCTGGTCGGAGAGGAGGATTAAGGAGAAGAAATACAAGATGCCAGGAAAGATGCACCAGAGCACAGCAGTGGCACGGGGGCCGAAGCGGCTGGCAGAGCGATTTCATCAGCTCAGAACGGGGCACTGCCGCACAGGGCAATACCTAGAATGGGCGAAGAACGCGAACACGGCGGCATACGGGTGGGTGTCAATACAAGAACCAGACACGGAACCACCTGTTCAAAGAATGCAAACGATGGCAATCGCAGCAGAAAACGTTGTGGGCAGAGGTCCGAAGAGCTACCGGAAAAGGGAAGAATCGCATCAAGATCCGAGACCTCCTCGCAAACGAGCGGCGCACCCGACCAGTCCTAGACTTCCTACACACCGCCGGTGTGGGAAGTAGAAGTAGAGTGGGTCCCAGGTACAGTACCCTCCGGAACCGGGGGACGAAGGGGCGGAGAGGCACGGAAGCAAGGACAAGGAAGCAGATGAGGAACTGGAAGGCGAGAGGGACGCAAATGAGGGGAAGGAGCAGGAGAAGAAATCCCCTTCCTTTTCCTTTGTCTTTTCCCACCACCGGTCGTTACGGTGTCTTTTTCATTTAACTGTCGTTACTTCTTACTAGTCTTATTCCTTTATGTTGGGGAAGGCCAGGAGGGGGCAGGGGGGAGTTGCTGCGGGCCACCGGCGGACTGGTCCTGGTGGACGGCGAACCGGGACAGGACTGTGTACAATATCGCCATGATTCGATAGGGTTGCGTGCGATCAATGAATCAGCATCATCGTGTATCCAGACTTTTCACTTTTTCAGCCTTTCTCTCTAAGACAATACAACACCTCAAGACATTGTTTCCACCAATCCATCCATTATTTTGACAGGAAAGTAGCAAAGACGCCAAGTGATTGACGGGCTTTGACCAGGGTAGAGCCGAAGCAGTCGTTCCGCCGCGCCGAAGGACTCCCCATCGGACGACGTCAGGACCAAATGTTGGGAACAGCGGGGCGTCGTTTTCCCGGGAGGCAATCCGATGGGCGGGGAGTCTGGCCCGGCTCCCCACTGACACCACTCCATCCAGCTGAAGTCACGGACGCGCAAGCGGCCATCAAACGGCCATGGCATCGGGCGAACCTGGTCCTGGGCAGCAGTAAGCCCTCCAGGTGCGGAAGCACATCGCCGCGCTGCGTAGGGCCAGGCCGGGTATCATTATCGAAATCCGATGGTGCCCGGCACACAAGGGAGTCGGCGGCAACGAGAAGGCCGACGAGCGGGCAAAGATTGCGGCGGAGGAGCCAGACACCCACGGGGTGGAATGGCTGAACCACTTCGATCGGACGGAAGTACTGGCGATGTCCCTCCCACGGCCGCTCGCTAACCTCAAGCGGGAGATCTCAGAGAAGTGGGTGGAGGCGCGCCAGTGGGCTGGAGGCCGGACATCCAGGACGAAGTACCGGATGCCCAAAAGCCAGAGGCCGGACGGCACGGCTGCTGGGAGCACCAAGAGGCTTGCCTCGCGGCTCTACCAGCTCAAGACGGGGCACTGTCTGTCCGGGCAGTACCTCCATTGGGCGATTGGTGATGCCGGTACCCGACCCAGGCCCGGGAGCACCTCTTCAAGGTGTGTCCCGAGTGGAAGCCCCAGCAGAAGATCCTGTGGGCGGAGGTGCGGAAGGAGACCGGGAGGTGGAAGGATAGGTGGAAGATCCGGGACCTCCTGGCGGATGAAAGGTGCAGCCAGGCGGTACTAGACTTCCTCTCCTCTACGGATGTGGGAAGGCGGGTGCCGGCTGAGGAGGAAGACGCCGTGAGTGAGGTGTCCGAGGCGGAGCTGCGGGCCGAGGGGCCGAGCGCAGGGGAGGAACCACCACTGTTCTTACCCACGCCTGACTTCATGGCGTCTGCAGGAACGGTATAGGGGCTGGGCGGTGCTCTTCCTTTGTTCATTTTCTTTTGTCCTTTACGCTCGCTGTCCTTTCCTTTGTAATTCCCTTGGTGCGCATCACATCTTCTTGGGACAGGCCTGGGCGGAGGGCAAAGGGGTGCTTGCAACGGGCCGCCACTGCGCGGACAGCGGACAGGAAACGGACTGTACATATTCTCGCCATGATCTAGATAGGTCGCATGCGAGTAATGATTAAACAAAGGGAGGGAAAGTCCATCCAGCCGAAGAAGGGAAGAACCGCCTTGAGCCGGTTCGATGGGCTTGTCACCAGACGGCTGTCGAAAGGCTGCGACGGCATGTGTCCAGCCAACTGCAATTTTCTGCTCAGAGCTCGGGTGGAAGGGAGGCCAGACCCACGCTACCCGGTCAGCCAGGAAGCCAGGGCCAACCCTTGGAGCATTCCGAACGACGAACCAAGGGTGCCCTATCGCTGGAATCGGGGATGAGGGCCGCCACAGCGCAGCTTGATCACAGGAGGAGGCGATTTAGCCGCGGGCTCAGTAGTCTACCGGAGGGGAGATCAGGCTGCGGAACTGAACTGCGTGGCATCGGCCCTGGGTAGAAACGGCTGTCCTCCTACCGGGAGCAACACCGCTCCGGGCGACTGTCGTCACCGACGATGAGGGAACCGCAAAGCGGACGGCAGAAGGCCCTCAGCCCCCTGGGCTAACTGTGTTCGCGGATGACTCACGGACGGATTCGGAAGCAGCCGGCTACTCTGTTGCCTGGCGGAGGTGGGGGAGCAGCGGAGTGGCCATAAGGTACATTTGGGCTTTCAACAAGTCTATGATGCCGATTGCCCGGGCTCTCGAAACGGCAGCTTGCTGGCCACACGTCCCCAAGCGGGTGACAATCCACACAGACGTCCGGGCGGCGGTCTTGAGGGCGCCTTCAGACGGGCCCGGTCCCGGGCAGGCAGATGCCGTCGGGGCCAGGAAGCATATTTTCACCCTCCGACAGAGGGGGCCGTCCGCTACAGTCGAACTTCGGTGGTGCCCTGCTCATAAGGGGGGTAGCTGCGAACGACAAGGGCGGAGCCGGCCGCAGATGAGCCGGGTGCCCGGGGCGGGAACGGCTTCGGCTCGGCCGGTATGGAGACCGGCCTGGCATAAGACGCTTGCCACCTCGGTCGCTCGCCCATCTGAAGCGGTCAATCACCGAGGCCAAGCGGGTAGAAGCTAAGGCTTGGGCGGAGGCCAAAGTTGCTGGGAAGAAATACCGGTACAGCCGGCATCGAAAGCCGCAGAGATGTAAGGATCGCTCACGATTAGTGACCTCTTCGCCGCAGAGATGTAAGGATCGCTCACGATTAGTGACCTCTTCGCCGACGAGATGCAGCCAGGAAATCGTGGACATCCTCTCCACTACTGATGTGGGAAGGGCAACCATGTTGAGGAAAACGCGCAGAGCGAGGTGTCTGAGTGGGAACTGAAGGGGAAGAGGAGCGGCGGCAGGAGGCCGAGGAGCTGGGCGCGGAGGGTGAGGAATGACCGCTGTTCCCCCCCATGCCCTCCTTCATGGCCTCCACGGAAGAGGGAGAGGGGGGCTCTTGGGAACGGTGTCCTTTCGTCTTCCCTGTGCGTTTTCCTTTGAGCAACTTTTTAATTTCGGACAGGACTGGGCGGAGGGCAAAGGGGGAATCACACCGAGCCGAAAGGACAGTTGGACGGAAACGGACTGTGTGTATCGCCATGATCTATAGGTCGCACGCGATGAATAAATAATTAACAAAACCAAAAGATGCCGGGAAATTGTGATTGCAATTCGCAGGTGGTTGCCATCACGGGCGTCCACCGATGAGCATGTTCGTACCACCAGTCGCGGCTGCCCTCCGTCAGTCACTCCATCCAGCCATCCATCGAGTCATCATCCATCCATCGAGTCATCATCCATCATCCACCACCGGTCCATCCATCCCTATCCATCCACCCCCGCCTGTCACCATCAGTCACTGTTTATCACGATCCACTCGTTCCACCTTACCGGTTCATCACATTGCATCCCGTCACATCACTGGAAGTGGCGGCAAGGAGACGAATGGGGCCGAAAGCGGTCACGATTTTCACGGATGCGCAGGCAGCGATGGCAAGAATCGCATCAGACGAACCAGGCCCCGCCCAGCAATATGCCAGACAGGCTAGAAAATAGATAGCAAAGCTGAGGGAGAGGGTTCGAAATGTCCGAATCGAAATCCGTTGGTGCCCCGCCCACAGCGGAGTCACAGGGAATGAGGGAGCAGATAAGTGGGCAAAGCAGGCGGCTGAGGAGCCGGATGCGCGGGGAGTTGAATGGATGGGCTACAAGGACAGATACGGGAGGCGGCCGATGCCACCTCCCAGATCTTTAGCCAACCTGAAGCGGGAGATTCGGAAAAGAAGTGGGAAGAGGCGTGGACATGGTCGAGGAATAGGGACAAAGGGAAGAAATACCAGATGCCGAAAACGATGCACCAGAACATGGTGGCACGAGGACCGAAGAGGCTGGCAGGGAGGTTCCATCAGCTCAAGACGGGGCACTGCCGTACAGGCCAATACCTGAAGTGGACGAAGAACTCGGACACGGCAGAGTGCGGGTGGTGTCAGTACAAGACGCAGACGAGGGAGCACCTGTTCAAGAATTGCGACAAATAGAGGCCGCAACAGAAGATAATGTGGGCAGAGATACGGAAAAAGACAGGAAGAGGGAAGAACCGGTTCGCAATCACGGAACTATTTGCGGACGAGCGGTGCACCGGAGCGATCTTGGACTTCTTGAGAACGACGAAGGTGGGGGCGAGGGTGGGGCCGCGGGAGCTGCCACCACAACCAACGAGGGAGAGGGAGGAGGGAGATATACGGTCTCCTTAGTCACGCTCTTTTGTCCTTTTCTTTCGTTCTGTCTCTTTCTCCCATGTCAGCTTTGAGTCTTTCTCTTACTCTCTCTCTTTCTTTCTTTCTTTCTCTTTCTCCTTTCGGGGGACAGGCCAGGCGGGGGCAGGGGGAGTCGCCGCGAGCCGCTGGCGGACTGCTCGAGGGCGCAGCGGACGGCGAACAGGAAAAAAAGGACTGTATATAATATCGTCATGATCCAATAGGGTCGCACACGATTAATGAATCATCATCATCACCCGTCTCGGTCCCGGCCCGTGATCACTCACGGGCCAGCGCGCTCGCCTTGTCCCTGCCCAGTCTGTTCTCTCACTCCCACACTCACGCTCACTCTCACTCCGCACGGACACATCCACACCACACACATAGCAGTCAACATATCGACGCGTGTCGAGCTCCAATACCGCAGCATCGGGGAGTGGGCGGGGAACGGACGGGGACGAGGGGAGAGCACGCAATCACACCGTACCACATACCACACCGTGTCTACCACTTTTCAAGGGTCAGCTGTCGAGACCGAAATATTTGCAAGTGTAATGTACGTTCTGCACGGACGATGTAGCGGCGCAGCAGCGACTTGTAGCGGCCGTGTGTAGCAACGGACACAGCAAGGAAGCAACACCTGCAACTTGCATGTTTGGATATGGGCGACATCAACGATATTAGCGAGATGGACTACAGAAATATCTCCAATGTTCCGACGAAAAGGGAGGGAGGGGGAAGGATTCGCGCCTGGGGTGTCGTTGCGGCTGGCTTCCAGCTGGTGGGCTGCAGCTGGAGCGATATCACATCACTTCGAACAGTTCAGACCACTGTGCCCGGTCCCGGAGCGAAGGGTCACGAATGCACGGCATCGCGCTCAGCATATCTCTGCTCGCCAGACCGTAAGAGGCTCCGGACTGTCGTTGGGGCCAACTGCCGCGGACGACCGAACGGGTTGCACTGACGAACCGGCGAGGAACGATATGATACGGTACGTTACGAACGGAGATCCGGCCGAAACGACGCACGACCGACTGGCCGGCACGAACGGACAGACGATGTGGTTCACGGCTAGCCGTACGGCTCGGTGAACGACCATGTACGATCGACCGGCTGGACGGTGCGGACGGACGAGTGATACATCAGGTGTATGGAACATGAGATAGTTCTAAAAGGTCAGCCCATTTCACGCACTTTGCACCGCGCGACGACTCGTAAGCTATTTGATTCTCGAAACCCACACCCAACCGCCCCAAGACGCAAGGAAAGATAGAATAGATACAACCTATTCTCGCTTCGGTTTCTGGTCCTTTAGTTGCATGTTTCGATGAATGATGGTCCCGTGCGTCGCTCCCTTTTTTTCTTTGTTTTCGACTCTTTCTGTCCTCCCTGTGTACCTGGTCTGTTGTGGTGAGGAGGGGGGGGTCGGTGGAGAAAAGGATGGAAAAAAGGGAAAAGATAACGCCCTCCCACCAAACACCAGTCCAACAAACAAAAAAGGAGCCAAATGAGAAGTTTTGCGATAGAATAATAAGGGAAATAAAAACTGATGGGATGGGCAATGTATGCACATGAAAGAGACGCGCGTTAAGTAAGCCGCGATGTGCTCCTAGGTCGCCGCGATGTGCTTCTAGGCCAGAGCGAATAAGAACCAGCGCCAAATCAGATCAAAGAAATAAAAATAAAAATAAAAATAAAAACACCGAAAGAAAAGGGAATCCGGGCCAAAATGCTTGCAATAACGCCGTTCCAATGCTGTAGTTAAGGACTTCTCATCAACCTTCACGATCCATGGTTTTTTTTTATGAGGGCAAGCGACTGACCTATGCCCTCAAAGGAGCCAACCTCATGAGCAACTGCTTCAAGTCCATGATGCCTTGCTGTGTCTCTTGACGGATGGTGTGCATCTCCGACCGGAGAGAGTTGATGTCCTCGCGGAGCCCACCGATGTCGTTCTTGAGCTCGCCTCTAGTATCATCCAGCGAGTTTCCCATGTGGTCCACCTTGTGATGGACGACATCGAGGTCGGTGCCGACATTGCGGATGGACGAGTCGTGCTCGCGCTGGTTGGACGACACGAAGTCGAGCATCCTGCGGGAGTCGGTCAGGTCGTTATTCATGCGACCGACGCCCTCGGACAGCTCGAACACATGGTGGGCGAGCATCTGCATGTTCTGCACCGGGTTGTAGCGCTCAAAGTCGCTGAGGAAGATGGCCCGACGAGACATGTACTCGCTGACCTGCAACCGCCGGTGTTCGGACACAGGCTCGGTCGCGATTTCGCTGTATGGTGAGGAGTTGCCACTGTCCGCCGACATGGTGATTTCCGTGCGGCTGGTGGAGGAGCGGGAAGAGTGTAAGAGTAAGAGGGAAAGGAGGAAGAGGAAGACGGGTAGCAGGAGAAGAGAAGCAAACAGGTTAGAAGGGGACGGATGGATGGATGCACGGAGGCGTGAGTGATCTTTTGTGCTGTTGTTTGTTCGGGGTCAGTCCGGAAAGGAGCCAAATCCTCTGTGATGGATGAACAGACCTAAGAGCTGGGAGCGAGAACGATGTCTAGCCAGTACCGGGACGGCGGCAGGAACGGCGGATAGAACGGACTGTGTTGCTACCGAAGTATGGCTTGCGAAGCAGGTATTTCGTGTATACTGTGAGGTCTGCCGTGGGTGAGCAGCGGACTTGGACGGGCGGGAGGCGGAATTGCAGCGAAGGTCGGGGGCGTGGGAGTCTGGCAGCACTTTTTTACACATTATCACTCGCGCACAATGGCAGTGGCAGGCTGCATGCCAGCTCGCAGATGATGGCGGGCAACAAAAAGCAATCGAACGGCACCAGTGTGTAACCTGGTTCCGTGCGTCCAATGGCAGTACGGGCCCCTACACCCCTTTTCCGCTTGTGCTTCTACACCGCAAAACCTCAGGTTGGGTCACACACTGCTTTTCGCTCGCGCTGCCAGGTACGGACATGGTGGCGGATTATGCGTCTCCACAGAGTATGGGGCAACAAATCGCCATCTATGCAGCATGTTGGAACGACAAGCCACAGCACCGACGCGGAGATGGTCGAAACGCAAGAGGGGTATCTATGTATGTAACTTTCCACTGTCCTCATTGGCTAGAGTTCTTACGCTAAAAGTTCCACCTGGGGAGGTTCGCCCGCATGCACATTGGTCACTCCTATTGGCGGCCGACCTTCCTATTGGCGGCCGACCTTCCTCCGCTGAGTATGTAGATAGTGTATGTAGACACCAGCCTCCACATCCGGCGTGACTCGCGACAGGACTGAAGCAATTGTCCCACCCCTTCCCACACCCGTGCACGAGTCGTGCAAAGCCGGTGCTGCGCCCCGCATCCAGCATAATTCTGCTCTTCCGTCTCCGCTCGCACTCGTCGATGACTCCGCCAGCCCACCGCCAGCCCCCCAGTCCCAGGCCCCTTCGAGAAGTCGAAGTCGAAGCCGAAGCCGAAGCCGAACAAAGCGAAGGAGAAGAGGAAGAAGAATCCGTGCCGCTGGCTGTCTTCCTTCCGTTGTTCTTCGAAACAGAGAAAGGATGAATACAAAGGATCGGGGGTTGAGCTGACACCCAACCAGAAAATAATACTCAACCCCCCATAATCCCGCAGCAGAGCTGAAGCTGACCCTGGTCCGGCCTGACCCGTCAGCGGCACGAATGAATGTCAAATCTTACGTAGGGTATCGCTGGGTGGCTGTGTTCCTGTTGCCTCCCCCGTCGTGGCGTGCTGTGAAGCAGTGTCCGTTTTGATTCGTTTTCCTGTTTCGCCAGACGCGCGTTATGTAGAGTAGATAGAGTGGAGTATGTATTGTACGTGGGTAGTGTCGTATGTACTCAACTTGGATAATTTCCCTCGGACCTTGGCAGCTGACCGTCGGGCAGGTATCGTAAGTTCATGCGTGATCCGAGCGATGATGAACCCCTCACGAAAGGAGAAGCTCACTCCCTCCTCCCTCCTCCTCCCTCTCACCCCACCCCGCTATGTTGCCCCCCACAGGGCGATGTAGAGTATTGTTTTTCGGACGGGCTGAAAGCCAGGTCCAGCCTTGTCAGCACCTTTGCTTGAGCAAATTTCTGAGGGAAGCCCCCCCCCCCCCCATATTGCTGTTCCCCGATCGATTATGAGGGAGGTTCTGCAGATTCCGTGCACAAGAACTAAACTATGCAGGGTGTACGAAATAGGTTAGCCGGTGCACGAAAACTGAGGGCCACAATTGCCGCCGGTCCGAAATATGTTCGGTCGAACCTCGAGCTCCGATTGGACGTGCGTCCCCCAACCCATGCAACGATGTAAGTATGGTACATATATAAACGTGCTCGTGCATGAGTTAGGCGGGATCGGGGCTCCGTTGCACGTAGGTCGATGTGCTTCGTGACATGGTTAGCCACTAGCCGAACGCGGACAATAGCTGCGCCACAGCAACTAGAATTAAAACTACCTTGGCGCTCCAGGTAACTCCTGTGCTAGATAGAGAATATCTATGATAAGGAACGTGGTAGTTAACATCCATTGGACCATGCCGCCTCCAACAACCGCGTCATCACCAAGAATCACCAGCCCACCTACTATCACCACCATACCCATCACGATGACGACAGCATTAATTCCCCGCCCCTGGGAACGCTACCGACCGCGATGCCCCTCCCAACGCGAGACGGCAGCAATGATGACGATGCACCCCACGACGCGACGGACTTCTCGACCCGAGACGACTGCGATGATGACTAGCTTCTCGACGAGAGACGATGCCCTTCCCGATGCGACACGGCGGCAGTAGCGGTGCACTTCAGACACCTCTACGGACACATTTCGTGACGCGATTTAGGGCAACCCAACAGGAATAGAGTTGCACTTCTCTACGTGATTCGAGACAACTCGACGACAATGACGAGGCGCTTCTCGACTCCATTAGGGACTACGAAACGGCAATAGTGATGCACTTCACACGTTCTAAGGTAAGGTCTCTGTACAATACTTCGCGACGGAATGCCCTCGGCGACGCGATTCAAGACGGCGCATATATAGAGTTCTCCGTTAACTAAAAGTGACGTAAGTGCGATCTTCAGAATGGCGTAGTCGACTCCAGCTAGAGCATCGCCAACTGCGCGAGAATCGAGTGTATATATAACTGCTTCGGTAGCATGCTGGTTGCTCTGGTAAAGCCAGTACTCATTGCGTGCACGTGACAGAGTTCGCTTTTTAATTTTAATTTTATTTAACCATTATGTAATATGTCTGGCTGTGGCTGAAAGCAGTAGGCACACCCCTGCAGCAACATAGCCTCCGATCTCAGACGCGGCCAAGGGGAACGTGCGGAAATTCGAACGCGGGTCTGCGAGTAACACAATGCAGTCATGCTACTCTAGGTTCGACCGCCATGCACGCACTCTATGGCACTAGTACAGTCCCAGCCACCAATATGGTTGCTGCAACCTAGATGGTAGTCAAACCCGCAGGCGCGCTGACAAGTTAGCGTTACTTAAAATTGGTTAGCGCGAGTGCTTTATTATGATTACACCTCTGTTGCTCACGGCCATGTGCTCTTTTATAGAAATCTGTCCTTCTAGCTAACCCCATCTTCGATGCCCCATAACTCCGCCATATCTCATACATAGAGAGAGTATGATCTAGATATGGTAGTTGAACCTGTATGGCAGTTGAATCCCCACGCGCTAGTAGAATCAGTTTATGGATATTGCATTTTTTCTTTTTCTTCTTTCGTGGATTTTCTTTTTTTTCTCTGGGGGAGCTTCAGGGGGACTGATCTATCTCTGTAGTGGTATGTGTTCGGCAAATGGCGAATATTAGCCAAGGAGGTTGCTGGCAATGACGAGATTATTACTGGCGGTGATGAGACGACGCGGGTTGCTGGCGGCAGTATGGTTACGCGGGTTGCCTGCAGAGATGAGGAGAAGAAATTGTAACTGATTTTTAGGGGTCTATATGGGGCATCGAGATAGGGTTAGCTAAAAGGACAGGTGTCTATGTATAAAAGAGCACATGGCCGTGAGGAAGCGACGTAATCATAATAAAGCACTCGCGCTAACCCATTTTAAGTAACGCTAACTTGTTAGCACATCTACAGGTTTACACAGGTTCGACTATGTACCATGCATGCTCTCTGATCTCGCCAGATCTAGATGCGAGTAGTTGGACGGAAGCTATTGGTGGGTGTAGCCAACCCAGTTGATTGGTGGCTTCAACCTACACCGCTTGAAGGGTGGAAGAGTGGGGTTGTCGCTGGCAAATCCGAACTCTATGATACCACCGCTCATTTATGACGCATTTCTATTTCTCTCTGTTCTGATAACTTGTTATCTGGTGCTGATTTCGCCGTGAACACACAGGTGGCTATGATAGAGCAGGATTATCGTATGGATCATTATCCTATATGGATGGTCCCCACTGCGGAATGTGTGGAAAGGCCTGCTAAGGTCGCAAACTCTGTTCTGGTGGCGTTGCGTGAGGCATGGGAGGCAACTTGTGCACCCAAGAAAAAGCCTGTTGCGGGGATCCCGATAACTGTGGAAAGATTGCTTGCAGGAAAATCGAGCAGTTTCTGAGGTATAGCTGTCGCTTTGCACATAGATATCCGCTATGTACTTTGCTCTCATGTTTTTCCTCTTAGCGGTGAGAGTAAAGAGTTGACTCTTCCGATCTGGCAGTTTTTTGGATTTTTCGTGGATATGAAGTGTGCGAGATGATCGAACGGGAATGGGTGGTTGTAGAGGACCGGCCAGGTCAAAAATCAAGTTTCGGCCTCGAATGTCAATACACTATATATTCCCATGGTCTCCGCTGTACAATTTAAATTCTTCAAGTGCAATCTGCGTTGGGTTGCACTGATGAATGAACATGATCCATCTACGCAGCCTGTGACCATTTCCCGCCGTTCCTCCGGCGTAGTTTCATGATTTCCCACATCAATTTCTCCCAGCCCCAAGATACTTCTCGTCCTGGTGGAGTATCCACGTTCATCTCAACCCGGCCCCCCATCTCAAGAGTTGCAGAACGCCTCTATTGTGAATTATGGGTGGCGACGACACGGTGATGGCTATCGACTGTCTCCGACCTCCACCGGCTGAGAGAGTAAGTGGCTGAGCGAAAATGCGACCGAGTGAGAGAGTGACTGCGTAAGAAAGCGACCAGTCAGCGGCGTCGCCGGCAGCAAGCCTGTATCACGCCACGTGTATCACACAATGTTGGAGCATGACTGCCTAACCACTCCTCCGCGGCCAAGGGGGGTGAGATCCCAGGCGGTCACTCGGGTGCCTTGCACAGACACATCACAAGCCCGTTTTCTTCTTGTCAATAAAGGGATACAACAAGCCGGACATGTATACACCCGGATACCCGGGGGGGGTGGTTAGCGACCCGCGAAAACGAAGACGTCACTGCGGATGAGTAGCCGCGCACGATCACGGGTGTCACTCGGCTGAATGGGCTGACGAACTTCACGGACGCCCAGGCGGCTGTCCTTCGGAGCCTCGGACGAGCCTGGCCCCCGGCCAAGTGGAAGGGGAAGGCAGACCGGAAAGTCGCCCACAGGAAATACCGACGAAACCCGGTCTTTCATCCCGGCCAACGCAAACAAGCAGTCCCACCTCCAGTTGAAGACAGGGCGCTGTCTCACCGGCCAATACTATCTCCGGTGGACGAGGAGCCGGCCCCCCGCTCTCGCGTCACGCATTACGCAATCGTGTCCTCCTCAACAAACTCCAAGGCACAAGCGCCAGATCCAAAAACTACACCGATGCGCACTCCCGCAGGAAGAAGCATTTCCAACAGTGGTGCCCGTACCGAGCCCGTACATACCGAGAGCATCTCTCCAAGAACTGCCCCCCACTGGAAGCGCCAGCCGAAAAATCCCATGGGCGGAAAAAGCCCCAGGAAGAACGAGGACGAAAGCGACGGTCGATGTTAGTAAGCAGCGACTAGCAAACGGACATGATGGATTGGCCGCCGTCTATCGACCTGGAGGCGCGGCACCCGCCAAACCCGCCGACGTCAGCCACGACAGCAGTCGCCACCGTCGCTCTTGCCCCCCGCTAGCAGTCCAGCAGCAACAGGCAAGGCACCGGCGGCTTCATCGCCGATTGCGACAGGTCCGGTCCGGGAGCACTGGGCGGACCCGCAGGCATGGGCACGAAAAATCACCCGCTATTCGCCTCCAGGTTCGACGAGAGACGATAGAGCAGATTTTTGCATTTCCCATTCACTACCGTCAACTCCCGCTTCCAGCAGCTGCAAGACGAGGCTTCCCTCCCCCTGCCATCTAAGCGTCAAACTAGGTAGCAAAACATACAAACATACTCCAATCGACAGGCCTCGGAGAACAACAAGCAGGGAAGAATACGACCCGTCCAGACAGAAAAAGAAAGACCAACAGATCAAACGGATATACGAGACAGAGTAACCCTTTTTCAAAACTCAAACGTGCTAAGAAAAAAGAAAGAAAAAAGAAAGAAAGAAAAAGTGCTGGAATGTGGAATGTAAAAAGTGAAACGAGAGCCTCGTCTCGGTGATAGCAGTATGATGTGCGGACAACAAACGCGACGACATGGAGAAGCGGAGTGCACTGTCACCCCACGGCGAGGGCGCCGTCCCGCCCAGGACTCAAGCTTTCTGTACGGAGTCTCCCGCGCGGACCAGCCCGGCCTCAGTCTCGCCGGTGCTCGACGGGCTCGTGCTGCCGTCGAGACTCGGCACGCAGCTGTCCGGTCTCGGCGTGTATCCGTCAGGCCTGGAGACGTAGCTGTCGCGCCTGGGGATGTACCTCTGGCGACCGAGGAAGCAGCTAGCATGTCTGTCGTAGGCGGCCGCCGATTCGGGGAAAGCCTCGTCGTCGTCGCGGCGCTTGACCAGCTTGTCGCCGGAGCGTGTGGTCTCGCGATACTGCGACGGCAGCTGCGCGGAAGGCGGCAGCGCGATTGGCCGCAGAGCGAACCCGCTCTCGCAGTCCTTCGAGTGGAAGCAGGGGCGGCCCGGGCGCTTGTCGCCCACGCGGCGGCACTCGGAGCAGCGCTTCTCGCTCTTCCGCTTGAGCTTGGAGCGCGAGCCGGGGTCGTTCAGGCCCCACCAAAGGCTCCACACCCAGAAGCAGAGACTGAACACCCTGCGCGCATGTTAGCCAGCGGAAAGAGCTGGAGGGGTGGGAGGTGGCACACACATAACGACAGTGCAGGCGATGAACGCATAGGGCTTGTGCGCGTCGCTGATTACCACGCCGTTGATGACGCACAGCATGAACCAGGCGACTCCGGAGAGCGCATTCTTGATGAGCACGTCGATCGGGAGCGGCGAGGCCATCACCGCCCACACCAGGAGGGCGCCGTCCAGGGCCAGACAGAAGCCGGCCACCGGGACGGTGCTGGACGACGACGACATCAGCGGACGATCCGGGCACCGATGACGGACGGAGAGAACTCACAAGAAAGCGCCGCCGGTGAAGAACACCAACATCAGCACCACCACGTCCAGGGACGCCTGCACCGCCAGTCCGGCGATGCAAGCGATCCTGTGCTGGGGCGAAATCGTCTGTTCCGGTTCGTCGCCTCTGGAAGCATCGCCACGAATCGGCCGCGGAGGCGGAGCGCGACGAGGCGGGGCAGGGCCGATCGGAGGCGCCGGACGGCCTATCATCGAGCCGATCGCACCGCGTGGTATGGGTGACGGGTACGAATGAGTGTAGCCGTCGGCCATTTCCAGATCGCTTTCTCGTGAATTGGGGGCTGTGAAGCGACCAAGCGCTGCCACGAGCGAGATTGGATGATTGTCAAGCCGTTAGTGCGATCTTGTTTCTACGCAGTCATAAGGAAATCGCATCAAATGGGAAGTGGTGAATGCGAATGGAAACGCTACCGGTGCAAACGAAGGAGCACCAGACGTGTGGGGAGGAGGCGAGAGAGGAGGTAAGTGCGCCCGGGAGGGAGGGAGGAAAGGTAAGACTGTGATGGATACTCTAGATGTCATGGACGAATGTACTCAGGGACTGGTGGGCAGACGGGGAGAAGACAAACAGATGCAGGAGGGGATTCCGCCGCCGATACGATACGAACGAACGGATGGAGCGATGGGTTCCCGGTCCGGAAACACAGACACGGAAGCAGCCGTCCATCGCTCGCGGGGACTGGCGAGCAGGGCCAATGACCGATGCAGCGCCGCCTCGATGCGTCCTGCTGCGATCCACGTCTCGAGGGGTGAGTAAGAGCCCGGGCGGGTGCTTGGGGGCACTTTTCTTTTCGCCCTGGGGGGCACACGGGTGCTCGGGGACGGTACGGCAGAGCGCAGAGCGAGCCACCGCAATCCGCAGCAGCAGAGAGCGAGGAGCGAAGGGCCCGGCAGAGCGCAGGATGTGGTGCGGGCTGATGCCCTAGAACGACCGCGGCGAGGCAAACAACTTCCGGAAGTGCAACTACCGTGGTCTCGCGCGTCGGCCAATGGCAAATCCTGCCGAACATGTTGCCGCCATTGGCCCCACCCAAGTTGCCGCCATTGGCCTCCCGTCCAAATCCGCGGCCAAGGGCGAAGCGAGGGCGGGTGGGCTCCGCATTCCGTCCGGCCAGCCTCTTCCGCAAGCCGCCATCGCCGCGCAGCATGCAGGTCAGTTGCCAGAAGTGCAAAAGCGAGCCCGTCGCACGAGATGGAGTGATTCACTTTCGTGCGCAGCCACCCGAGGCGGCGCCGGAGTCGTTTTGCTGTTCCCGGCGCGCGTGGTGTAGTCGCGCTGTGTGTGCGAGTGAGTATCGGACAAGCATGGCGTGGACATGGGGAACGCGGGAGCCCGCAGTCTCCAGCCCTGGAAATCACTCTCTATCGTCGACGCAACGGCGCTGCTGTGCGTGGCACCCTCCGTTCCCGTCGCGACCGCTCGAGATCCGCTCGAGTCGCAGCGCCGTCCGCAGCGCAGCGAATCGGAACCCCCCCCCCCCCCTCCGCCAGGCCATCTCCGCTCCCGTGCCAGCGGAGACAGACGTCCCTCCACGCACTACAGCTCTGCAGCAGCAGCCGGCGTTGCGTGCATCCGTAGCACGCGGCGATTGCCCGCTGGATTCTCCATGCGTATGCGCGTTTCTGATGGGCTGCACGAGTGACACGGTAACAGACTGTCGCCACGCCACGGATCGGGCTCCATCCTCGCGTCGGGCAGGAAGGTGTGTGTGTGTGTGCGGTGTAAGGCGCGCGGGGTGCGGTGGAGTGGGGTGCCAGGCCGGCCGGCTGCTGCTCGTCATGAACACCAGACATCGAGCCAGAGTCGGTGCACGTTTTTTGAACGCCTCCGCCTCCCCGCCCATGGTTTCGCAGCCGCAACAGGTGCGCACGCAAGCTCGGGATTTCCGACCAGCGGGAGTATCCGCAGCAATTGCACACACGATACACCCCGCCTCTGTCCTGGCCATCGTCCTCCCGCAACGTGCCCGCCTTCGCGATCCGCATTTCCAACAACATCCCGCGCATAGACGTGCCAGCGCTGGCGGTGGATGTGAGCGTGTAGAATCGCAAGCGGACGGACGGCTCCTCGCAGTGTTCTCCATCGGGGGGTGGTCTCCCCGACGGCGCGAAGCCGCCAGTGGTCCGCGTGGCAGATTGTGAACTCGGCGTCCGGAAGATCTCTGGCGGCGACGCAACGGGACGTCGAAAGTCGTCGAAGCGCAAGTCGATCGTGGGCCGCGAAGCCGCAGACGAGAGCCACGATGGTGAGCATGTCGGGCGGCGATGGCGAGCTCGACGGCCAGCGCGTACAGAACGCCGCGCACCGGCTCTCTGGCGGGAAGTAGGCCATGTAGCCACTTGGGGGCAGTTGCGCGCAGATGGAGACGGAAGAGTGGCGAGTGGAATTTGAATCTTTGAGGATGGTACATAGAATGGTGGGCGGTGGGTGGTGATAGTGATGGTGATGATTCATTGATCACATGCGACCCTGCTGGATCATGGCGATATTATGTACAGTCCTTTTCCTGTTCCCCGTCCGCCGCAACCTCATCCGGTTTGCCGGCGGCCCGCGGCAACTCCCCCTGCCCCCGCCCGGCCTTTCCCAAGATCAAGGAAATAAAGAAAGAGAATATAACGACGGATAGCTTACGAAAGGAAAGAATGGAAAGGGATCTCCGCTCCCGCCCTCTACTCGTGGTGGGTGGTGGGTGAAAGGGACAGCAGCCGCACTGATCCAGCAAGACGAGTGCCGGCGGATGACTCGTGCTCTACAACCTTAGCTACCCCAGAGCATTCTCATAGCGCCGTAGCCAGATGCAGACAGAGGGGCGAGGTCTGGTTCGTCCTTTTGGCGAGAAAATTCGAAGGGCACTCCAGACCTCTACCGTTCCCCTGGGCCGGCGCGGCCAACTTGCGACATTACACACCCAGGCGGTGAGGGTGCGCTTCGTGCGTGTAGATCTGGCCGGGGGCTAGTTATCTACGCCGCCGAAGCGCCTAGCGAGGCGACATGTTGCCGATTCAAGGCTGGCTCTGACAAGGGGAGTGCCGATGGCCGACGGACCTATCTAGTGCGGGTTCGGCTGCAAAAACTCGGTAGCGAGTTGTGCTGCTGGTACGGCTCATGCACAGGGCTTTCACTGACCAACCAATATTATTTTCGGCAGCGAAGAAAAAGGGCCTGGCTTCAGGGCACTGCTTCGAGTGTCCCAGAATTTGGAGAGAAATGTCACCAGTATCGCCATAACATCCATCCATCTAGTAATACAATTTGGTAATCACGCCAAAGTTTAAAGAAATTCTGCCCACTGCGGGAAGAGAATCGACCTAATTATATCACTAGCCGTTCCAGTTTGCATGGTGGGGTATCGGGTATATATATATGTACCTGTATCGTGAAGTCTCAAACTCAGCCCTCCCCATCCCCCACGGGAATCACAGCTCAACGTTGCAGTATTCCCATCTCCGTGCCTGGCCGTAAGTTAATGGTTGGTATCCGACGCTATGGCCGGCGGGGTGGGGTACGGGTCGAGGCATCTGCGTACGCGGATCATCAAGCGGTGGAATTCGGTCTCAGGTGGTGGTCTACATACTGTTTACTAGCAGAGGCACCGACATGCTATCGCTCCTATCGCCCGTCACTCGCACCTGTCGCCGTATAGCGTGCTCGAGTGGCCCCTCCAGTAGGATCCTCGCCAACGTATCCGCAGCCATCGGACCGGACTCATCGACGGCCTTCAAGATGTCGGCGTACGCCTTGATGAAGTCCGGCAGCTTCGCCAGCACCTTCGGTCCCAGCGAGTCGGATACTGCAGTGGAGAGGTCCAGCAGGGGATCGATGCGAAACTGGCGACATTCCTCCCATGGTTGGAGAGCGGGATCGGCGGAGCGGTTCGACAGCGTCAGCGGCGAGAACGTTGCAGGGGCATCTACCGGCGGGGGTGTCGTACATAACGGCGGGCCCGCCCAGTATCCGTACGGCGGGTCCGGAGGCAAGGGTGGCTGTCGTTCGAGGGCCTGCGCGGTTCGGAAGCGACAGGATTAGCGGCTGTGCAACTCACAACGAAGGCCCCCAAAACAAAGGATTTGACTGTGTACCTCGACATTGCTGGTCGCTGGCGACCACTCTGCACCGTGCGCCGCCACTTCACCGCATCCGGGAACCGAAACGGATGGCTTTCGGGGGGCGTCGAGTTTCTGTCTCCCCGACGGTCGCGGGCGCTGTTCCTTGGGCGCCGGATACGCACACGCGCGGCCGATCTTCTCACAGCCTGTCGAGAGAGCGAGAGAGAGAGAGAGAGCGTATCAGCTCCGGAAAGAATTATCTAGGTCATGACGGACAACTCACGTGAGCAGATAGGATGCGCTTCATCGCACTGGGCCGAGTGCGTCAGCGGAAAGCGGCACTCGGACGGGGGCGCGCGTATGTAGCTGGGGGGCGGCAGGAAGATGGCTTACCTTGATCTTTCGCACTCTGCAGGTGAGGCAGCCAGATTTGGAGCGCCGGCGGGTGCGCTTTGCGTTGTCGGCGGGCATATTGGAGGATTGGGGAGCCCGGTTGGAGAGCTGGCGGTGCCGTGGGAGGTGTCGGACCGGCAACTCGTGTGTCTAAGGATGCCCGCTGTCGGGGCTCGAACGCCGAGCCAGGGGTTATCCATTCTGATTGGGCGCGGCAGAACGTCTGGGGTATCGTACCTCCATACTCTGCATGATCCATCACACTTCCAACAACTCTGACACCTGTAGCTCCCATTCATGCGTGGCCATGCTGCATCATGTCACAAGCGCGGGGGTGCAGGCGCCGCAGTGCCGCAGTGCCGCAGGCGCCTGAGTCAGCCAGAGCATTGCATTTGCCGGCAGACGGCGAGCCGCGGGCAGCAGCCGCGCCACCAGCTCACTTCATGGCAAGGTCGCAAAGCTAGTGCAGCGTCACGACAATGCAGTTTGCAGCGTGGCCGACGGGAGGCGCAGATGTGGTGCCGGCATTCCCACAGTCCACGAGGAGATACATACATAACTGCATGCTCCGTTCTCAATATAGCTAGCAGTATCGCAGGCCTAGCTCTGTCGTCGTATGGACGGTCGATGACGCTTTGCTGCCACAGACCAGTCACCAGATACGCAGGTATCCGGCATCCCCATCTCACCGCACAGAAGAGCAAACGGCACAAGCCCACAAAATCCTAGACGCACTATATACACCGCCCCATCAAGTCCTTCCCCCCCGCCACTCCCTCGCAGTTCGATCGGTTCAAAGAGAACGAGGTCTAGGGCGGTTATCGTCTAGCCGTAAGGCGAGTGTGTGCGTGTGTTTCTGCTGCTCCAGTGACGGCTCGATTAGGGAAGAAGTACAGGAGTGTTCACTGAGTGCAAAGACTATCGGGACATGACGACTGCCCAGTAAAAGCGCATAGATACCGCATAGAGCGAGTGGGGCCATCCGTCAATACGGTTTTACCTCGCCTTGTCCCCCCGTACAGCCATCGCCCATTCGCGGTTGCTCTCTTGTTGGCTGTGAGATCGGCCACCCGCTCCTTGGCGATTTCCACTGCCTCCGCTCCCGCGCCGAGGAGAAGATTTTCGTCATGGATGAAGCGAGAAAGCCCACCGCATGACTGGACGCGGCATCGGCGGTGTTCCTCCCTCCGCGCAGAACCAACAGAAGCACCGAAAGGCGGTGCAATGCTGGTTGCGGACTCGACCTTGTCCACGGCTGGCTGCAGTTCAAGAGCTTCAATGAACCTGTCGGGGCGGATTCGACAGGTGGCCCGAGAACCGGTTGGAACTCTGGCGTGGGCCTCCTTTGGTTCGCGCGGGAAATTTAAAGACTTGACATGATCCCACCACATACTTATGCCGCCTAGGACGGCATCAGCCCGCGGTCAGCCAATCGGAGCCACGAAAGAGGTCCCCGCTCCGTCCGAAGGTTCCCGGATCCGGGAAATCTCTACAGAGGCTCTCGGAATGGCGCCTGAAATCTCTAAGGTTACCTTGCTGGCACCAAACGCTTCCTTTGCATCAAACCAGCCTCCAGCAGACACTCCATTGAGTACCTACTGCAATGGCGCTCTTCCGAAGATGCTTGTCGGGTTGGTCTCAGTGCATGCACTTTCAAAAGCATGTCGTCCGAGGGAACGGAACTGCCGATAGACACTCTCCCCTAGTGATGTTGCCCAGTGGTCCGTCCTAGGGGTGGCGTGCAAATCCACTTCCAAAATGAAGACCGTCGGAAATTCCCCCCACCTCCCCCAAAAAACAAATTTTTTTTGCCCCCCCCCCCCCCCCCCCCCCCTCCAAAGAACTCACACCACCAATAGCGCACAACCCATTTCCTTTGGTGCACCTATCTGTTCTGCCCGTCAGGCTAGAACATAACTTATATTTTATCTATAGTGAAAAGCGTGCATGTAAAAACTATCGCCGAGTAACCCAGTGCTTTGGGCTGAAACCAATCCTCCCATATCCAGCGCCCTGAGAATCCCCTGCAATCCCTCGCCCCCAATGCTGCTGCCAATAGACCGGTGAGAATCCCGAATCGTCGCGACTCACGGAAGGTCTAAAACGTGCTCAAGATCGGGTGGGACTCGCCACCACACTCTGGGATGTTCAGTCCCGGTATATGTAAGGCCCAGACGGAGAATCCCTCGCGAACCCTGGTGGCTCGCCCGGGGGCTCTAACTGGCTTCTCGGTCGTGAGGGTGAGGGTGAACGATCGTCACTGGTGCGTCTCTTCCTCGCCTCTGAGGGGGCGCTTTCGCTCGAGGAGGGTCGGGCCGGAGGGCGCTCAATGATTCTCTGCTCCTTAAGGTACCGCACGATGCCCGAAAACATTTTTGGGCTGTTTTGGTGCATGTTTTGCGCGAGCGTATGGCCAGCTAATTCTTGCAGCTCCGATTCGCCATAAACAGGGACCTCTCGTTGGTGGTAAGCGTTGCCCTGCCCGTGGTATGGCGACGGCTCCGAAGGGCTCGGGGATCCTGACCGAGCAGACAACCTGTGATCGCCCATCTTGTCGGACAGACTAGAGATGGCAGGTGAAGCCGAAACCGGAAGAGGGTCTCGTGCGGCTGGTCGGGAGGTTACAGCTTCATTTTCGCCGTCATTGGTGCCCACAGCACGTTGGATTTTGTGCTCCGTGGACGGGGGATTAGGGGCGGACATGCTGTCCCTATCCTCAACTTCGAAGTGGCTTTCCGGAGGGCTATGGAGCCCCACTTCCGAGGCCACTGTACCTGTGGGTCTGGGGGCTCCTGATACCGCAGTGGAAGGCGGAGAGTGCCTATATTCCGTGGGCACACAAGCCACGGCGACCGGAGCGAGGATACTAGCAACGGATATACTGTTCGCCACTGATATACGACCTGCCACTGATGGTGGAGCAAGCGAGTTTGAGCGCCATTTGAGACTCTTGGATGCAGAAGTAGAGGAGCAAGAGGGCGAAGTGCTGCCGCGACTGGGGTTTGGTGGATCGTGTGCCGGGGCCTGCTTCGGAGCCTCGGAAGGAATCGGCTCAGTTCCTTGTTGTGGAGGCGGATCCTCGCGTATAGCGGTCCTGGATGGCGAGCATGGCCGCACGTAATCAAAGACGGAATCGTCACAACACTGGCTGAGTCCTAATCGATCAGAACTACGTTTGGATTGCCCGTGTAAGGGTCACCTACTATCCACCGGCCCCGCCGGATCGTCATAGTCGTATAGCTTCTCTCCGTGCTGATACAAGTATCCCTTCATCTGTTCTTTGGTCTTGCTTCCCTTGAATGCCGAAACCAACGCAGAGAGCTGTGGGTATCCAAGATTCGAGCCCGAGTCACCCCAGGCTCTGAGTCCCGGCGGAGCATTGGCATGTTTCATGGCGTCTTCGATATCATCTTTTGTGTGCGGGCTCCTTGGGTTCTTCCCGCCAAATCCCAGGTGCTTTTTCAGTCCACGAGAATCGAACCTCTTGCTACACGGAGGGACAAGACATTTATATGGCCTCAGATGGACCCGAAGGACATGGGGCCTGGGTGGGCGTCAGCACCATGCCCATGCCCAAGCTCCGAGTCCCAAAGCACGACGTCCTCAGGTACGGAAATGAGTAAGGCACTTACTTCATTAGCTTATCCTTGAAGAAGATATTCTCGATCGTGCCGTCCTTGAGCCCGTATCGCCCGCCGCCCAAGTCAACAATCCTCTCTTCGCAAATAGGACAGCAGTTGCCCCGGTGTGCATCCACAAGATGCCGTCTGCAAGAGGACAACGGTTAGCAATGTCTGCACCAATTGAAGGGGGCAGTGAAGGAACGTACAACAAACTGTCGGAGTCCGGATAATTGGAAATGTGGCAGATGGGACACTCCATACCCTGCCCAAGGGACTCGGGATCTCCGGTAGGGTCTCCGCAGTCGCCGTCGTCACCGCCGTTGTCGTGGTAGTCGTCTCCCCCCGTACCACTATTGCCACTCTCGGAGAGTGTCGTTCTCCTTCTCTTATTCCGACTCGTGTCTCCCTCATCACCGCTGCTTCTCTCTGCACGGCGTTTCTTTGCCGTACCGTCGTAAGCTCCTCTCCCGCAATCCTGTATGTCGGAGCTTCTTGTAACAACGTCGTTGGTTGAGGTTAGCATGCGACTGCAGTCTTCGACGTGCCGGTCCTGAGGTATAAGCTTTGTAGGGTTCAATAAACCGCTGACCTTAAGCGAGTGCTTTTGCTCCGAGAACTAGACGTGTCCATAAGTCTCCGGCAAGTTTGTTCTGGAAGTACTGCACAAGGCGGTGTAACTCACCGTTCCAGGGCGTTGGGGTTTGATGCGCGCGACCCAACCACATACTGACTGGCTGACGACGGCACAAATCATAATCCGCTCAAGCGCGGGGTGCTCGCGCCGAGACCCCAGCGGCGCCTCTTCGACATCGACGGACGCTGCTGCTGGGTCCACAGCAACAGACAGATCCGGAGCAACAGCTTGGGCTGCGTGGGCGAGCGTCTGAAAGCGCCGAAGTTTGGCAATGGCAATCAGCGATACATCGATGACAAGCTACTTCGGTTTTCACCAGCCAGGTGAGTACGCAAAGAAGATGCGGTTACGCGTTACCTGAAGTTCACGGTCCCCAGGAGGCCGCGACATGATGTGTGTTCAGCAGCGAGGGCCGCAGAACTTTCGGAGAGTGCAGATGCTATCACAGCAAAAGGCTGCAGTATGTATCTGTCAACCGGACGTTAGCGGAGAAGGCTGGGAGAAACGAGGAGTCTGGTTTCCTGTCCGAGTTCTTACCGTGGGGCCGATTCATATACTGTAGCAGGGGTAGCGACTTGGCAGCGGAAACTGGTTATGTATGTATCTACCAACATAGCCGCCGCCGCCCCGCGGAGAGGAGAAGCCGCGCCGGCCCCCTGAATTTCCCAACCACGAGGCTATAGAGACACAACAGTCTCAGCCTTATCTACCTAGACACGCTGATGGCGCTGTCCATACGTATGCTTCGAATATCCTACTGCGGTATAAGGAGAAGAAAACGAAAAGGCCAACAGCTGTGGTTAAGTTGCAGGTACCTAGTCAATAACGCGCCATGAGCAGTCATCCGTTGTGGATGAACAAAATGTGTGGCATAATTGATTCAGTATGCACGTCGACAAAGCGGAGTTGGCTGTATCGCTTAACATCGGAACCTGCAGTGTGTAGGCATTATTTCTCTGGCATAGTCTTGTGCGAACATTGCCCTTCCAGAAGCTGAAACCAGCTCTAAAGCCTGTGAGCCTCATGGGCCCAGACCCTCGTCGCTTGGACTGGGCTGCTCGGGACCGAGATTCCTGCCCTAACGGCTTAGCAATGGGGTGATCAAAGCGCGGTGGTGGAACTTTTAGTGTCGCCGAGTTTTGCCAGAGATAAAGATAATTGGCTATCTATTGAGTTCATGCTGGAAAATGCGCGGGGCTAAATATAGTTATAGGGTAAAAACCAGAAACTAGACAGAAGCTAGTTAGCACTGCTGCACTAATGCAGAGTGTACGTAGGCTCCGCAGCGATGTCTGCACGGTCTGTACATATTAGTGCCGTGGACTCCACAGCTTCTCCACTGCCAAAGTTCCACCTGGGGGGAGTCAAAGTGTCTCCACCACCATTGGCTACAGCCACCGCACTTTGATTACCCTAATGTTCTGCGATTTCCCGGCGACGGGAAGGAATTGCAATCGCTTCAAGGGCAAACGGTCGAAGGAACAGAGCCTGCATGGGGTTCTGTTCTTTTCCGTGTGTGTGTGCACCCACAGTTTTGATAGGACGGCTATTTGGGAGGCTGAATGAAACCGGCTCTTGTCGACGCCAGTAGTCGTGGAGAGGGTGCCCTGAAGTCAGCAGGGCATCTTCCATGCATCCTAGCGATGCAGCCCCTTGATTGGGAGTTTTCCGACAAACCAGGAGCGCATGTATATATGCCGTTCTCGCCGTCGACTCAGGAGCGGACAGAGTCGCCACACAGCTGGCTTCAGAGCTACGGATCTCTGCGACCCGGCCCGGCGATGAAGGGCCAGTAGTGTCGCCACTGCTTTCTCGATTGGTCGGCGATCTTCTGCGGTATGGCTTCGTCACCACCCATCACTGGGTTGAGACCAAGTTCTGCTGACTTGCATGACCCACAGGGACACCCACTGGCACTCCCCACGGTCCCACTTGGCACACCGGAAGCCGCAGGACTGCATATGTAGAGGGCATTCACCAGTGGTCCCCCACACATTGGATGTACGGCCATCAACCCCCAAACGAAATTCGTTTGCTGTACGTTACGCCCATCACTACGCTGAGACGGATTCTCATTCGTTACGCTTTCAAAATCCGGAGCAACTCTGCACAGCCCCCCTCAGCCTTATCACCGGCTCTTTATTCGTCAAAATGTCGGACAATCCCCCACTCCTGGCCTATGTATCATGTAGGAGGGTGATGGCTTGCTCGTATCTATCGGCCATCACCGATCCCAGGCCTTGGCGCACGTCGAAAAAAGAAACGTCTGCTGTCGGCGATGTGGCCGCGATGTAGCGCATTAGACAGCGCATCATGCGACTGGGGAGAGGAGGGGGGGAAGGAGAGCGGTTAGTGTCGGAGTGAGCATTTCTATCTACGGCACTGCGCACTACGAGAATGTGCGCGAGCTGCCAGATAGCCAGAAGCGCCGGACATCGGGCGCTAGATACGGTAAGCTTTGGCACATTTCCTGCATGCTGTGACGTTTGGCACACGGCACATCTGACGCACACAGGCAGCCACATCCGACACATCACGCGGGTCACTATCGGACGCTCGAGCGGAGGAGAGGTGCGACGCGGCATGCACGAGGGAGGGACTTGTTTTCTTGCCGGAATGCACCGTGCCGTGGAGGCTTGCTGCCTGCAATATCCCCGCTGCTCGGTTCCTCTTCGACTGCGCGGCCACTGGCCCCCCCCCCAGTACATACACATGCCAAAAGGCCACGGCTTTGTTCGACCAGCCGAGAAATTTGTCCGCGAAGACCTTCAAGATCGCGGCCGGGTATAACATCACCAGGGCGGAGAGGCTCATGGCGATGTCCGTGGAGGTCTGCCGGAATATTTCCCACATTTTCTCAACGGCATCAAGGATGCCAATCTCGGCCGCGCGTACCGCCGGCCCCACCGAGCCTTTGAGGGCGGTTGGCTCGCGCTCTGCCGCAACCTGCCACTGAAGGACCGTATCTTTGTTAGCTATGTCCGGCCGCGGGGATCGTCGTCGGCTGGCGCTTCGGCGAGGCCGGCGGGGCAGGACCCTGCCGTACGCTGACGCCGCCGTGATGCGTACATCAGCGAGATGGGTGTCCTGATCGGCCCGGATGGGCACAAGGTGCAAACTGGCCGCGGGAGTGAGATGTATACTCACCGCCTGATGCCTGCTGCTTGAGCTGGTGAGAACGCAGTCCACTGCTCCTGACTTCATGTGCAAACCAAACTCATCGCCGTATCCCGGTTCCGGTGAGTGATAGTTGCGTACATACTTATGTCACTATGCATGCAATCGTGTACATATGTACATATATACTAGATACCTTCGACTTCAATTGGGGGAGAAACATCATAACGTTCTGGGAACTATGATGTGGTTGCGTATGTGTACAAGAGGTATGGGAGATATCAGACCTTCTAGTATGTACTGTGTGTACCTTTTCTCCAAAGCTTGCCATCGTTCTACAAGTCAATCGCCCCCGGTTTCGATCGCGATTCCAAAACCTATTCACTCCTCCGGTTGTATTGACTAGGAAAACAGATATGACAGTTTGCATGCACACAAAGAAACCATTACACCAGATCCACCACCAGACCCACCACTAAATACCCATACATGTCCATCACTTCTAAACCCAACCCTCGAGGTCGAGAGTGCTCCCGTGCCGTCGACCCTGTACTCCTTCCCCCGGACCATCCGCGCGCCTGGCTGCAACATCCCCGGCCCCTTCCTCCGGACCGCTGGCTTGACCCACTGACTCCGTGTCAGGCTGTTCAGGCCCCCTGCCCCACCAAAACTCAAAGAGTCCCTAGCATGACACCCACAACCGTTATCCGCACAACCTCGCTGACAGGGTGACAATCAACATGCGAAAATGAGAAAACAGCCCTCTCCCTCCTCTCCTCCCCCCCCCCCCTCCCGATACGCAGCGAATCGTCTCCGTCCGTTAACATCGGTCTATGGTAGCACGCAACCAGTCTATGGGGGCTGGCTGGCGTGTGAGCGATAAGGGGTGTCATATCGGCCGTCCTGCGGAGGACGATGAGTCGCTGATTGGAATTGGTCGTTACCCATATGCTGGTTGGCTTCTCTTGCGCTTCTGCGGCTCTTCTTCGACTTTCCGGAGCCGCTGTCTCTAGGCAAGGTTGGCGCCTGGGGCGGGAAGACGGGCTGGGGGAGCTGGCCCAAGAGGCGTTTCTCCGCAATGTACTGCATCACTCCCCCAAAAGCTTCTGGGTTTGTCATGTGAAACGTTTGCGCGATATTGTACCCTAATTGCCAGGCCGAAGCCGCTCCGCTCGGCGATGGCTGTTGCTGGGCGCCGACTGACAATTGGGGGGATTGCGGTGTTTGGCCATATACCAGAGATCCAGTTGTTTGTTCAATGGTGCATTCCTGATCGTTTTCTTCTGGAACTGGCACATCTAGCCTTGATGAATAAGTGGATTGGGAACTCTGTGGCAGCAGGAAAAAACCCAAATGGGACTCATGAGAATTGTATGTATTGTTGCTGTAGAAACTATTTGTCGTTGATGGGTACAATCCAGTAGGGGCCAGGGACCCGACTTCCGGTGGAAAGGCGTCAAGCTGAAACGGTGGGTCGTAAGGTACGAGTGGCACAGATGGCCCAACAGAGCCGACAGAATCATAGGTCCTTTTAGGGCTCTGATGACCTAGAAGAGCAGTTGGCCCATAGGATGGATTCTCCCCGTTGCTGGTGTTTGGTAGACCAGTTCCCTGTGGCTGGTCTGTATCATAGGAAGAACCGTGCTCATCTCCTTGTTGCGGTAGCTCACTCCAGCCTCCAGGCACAGGAGCTTCCGGAAGCCTCGAATCTCTGTAGGCGGCTGCCGTATTGGATAATCCTAACCAGCCAATTAGAATACTGCTCAAATTCCCGCTTCGAGGGTCACCTACTATCCACCGGCCCCGCCGGATCGTCATAGTCATATAGCTTCTCTCCGCACCGATACAAGTACCCCTTCATCTGTTCTTTGGACTTGCTTCCCTTGAATGCCGAAACCAAAGCAGAGAGCTCTGGATATTCCAGATTCGAACCCGAGTCGCCCCAGTCTAGCGCTCTGAGTCCCGGCGGAGCCTTGGCACGTTTCATGGCGTCTTCGATATCATCTTTTGTGTGCGGGCTCCTTGGGTTCCTCCCGCCAAATCCCAGGTGCTTTTTCAGTCCACGAGAATCGAACCTCTTGCTACACGGAGGGACAAGGCACTTGTAAGGCCTCAGATGGACCCGAAGGACATGGGGCCTGGGTGGGCGTTAGCACCATACCCATGCCCAAACTCTGAGTCCCAAAGCACGATGTCCTCAGGTACGGAAATGAGTAAAGGCACTTACTTCATTAGCTTATCCTTGAAGAAGATATTCTCGATCGTGCCGTCCTTGATCTCGTATCGCCCGTCGTCCGAGACATGAATCTTCTCTTCGCAAATAGGACAGCAGTTGCCCCGGTGTGCATCCACAAGATGCCGTCTGCAAGCGACAACCGTTAGTACTGTGCGTGCCAATTGAAGGATGCAGTGAAGCAACGTACAATAAACTGTCAGAGTCCGGATAGTTAGCTTGACAAAGTGGGCATTTCATACCCTGCCCAAGGGACTTAGGATCTCCGGTAAGGTCTCCGTAGTCGCCGTCGTCACTGTCGTTGGCATCATCCTCGCCCTGGTCTTCGCCTTCATTGCATTCGTCCTCTCGAGTAACGCCTTTGTTGTTGGATGTTGACAATCTTGGTCTCTTCGTCCTTCTTGTCTCGCCCTCGTTGCCAGCGGTGGTCTCAGCGCTGTGTTTACCTGCCGTGCAGACGTTGCCTCTGTCGTGCACCTGCATGGCGGGGCTGTGGTGGATCGGGAGGAAATTGTTGATCGAATTAAGTAGCCGACTGAGGTCCTCGAGATGACGTTCCATTGAAAATGGCATTGCGGAGGTCCACGAACTGCAATCCTCAGGGGAGTACGTGTATCTTATCAACTACTCCCACCAAAGCAGTCAGCATATATCCTGCATATACCGGTATCGAAGGATGGTGCCACGGTCAAGAGAGGCCGCATGCGTGGTGGGTTTGGCCGTTATCATCGTCAACTAACTGCCCACTCACACTTGCGTTGCCGAAAGTAGTCCTTCGCCAAACATGTTCGATGCCGGAAACCCTTCCCAAATCTTCAAACATCCGCATCTTAGAGCAAAGTGTGGTATTTTTTCTGGGACCGGGGGCTTCGGCAGCCTCGGTCTCGCCGGCCGAGCCACCGGAACTGGCGTTGGTCTGGGAGCGAACGCCTCGTCAGTTCAGATCATCGGCGTCCATTGGATATTGGTGACGTACGTTATCGTGAATAGATCTAGACTCGCGCTCCGGACGGCTATCCCATTTATCCTCCCGTGGCTGCGTGCGACGGCCGTGGTCGACATCTTTATAGACTGGCGGAGGCAAGATCTCTATTACCACGTCCTCCGATACGGAACGCAATCCAGAGCAATCGATGACCCGACTTTCCTGCAATATGCTCCCCCCCGACCCAAGCAATTCGTAGTCCGCTCGAGATGGTTGAAGGATCACTTTTGGACCGAGGCTAATCGGTGCTTCCAGCAGGGCGATGTAGAGATTTGGAGCTAGAAATTGAGTAATTCCGACTAACGCCTGGCTGACGAAAAGAACGGTCAGCATCGTATCAACAACAAGTCACAGTGCCGTTCTCATTCCTGGCAGCGAACACCATCGGAAGAGGGCGACACCCACCCGGAGTTGAAGTCGAAAAGGCTCTGACATCGCCACAATGTTGAGACCAGAAGGATGCCGATAGCGGGAAGGGCGCTGCACTTGGGCGGTCGTCGGAGGGAAAGGGAGAAGACGGGTTGTCGGTAATCTTCCAGCCCTTTTGTTTTGTCTGCTGGCCATCGTGGTGGTGTGGCCCTCACATCGGCGCACATTGGCGTACATAGGCACACATCAGCACACATCGGTGCACACTGGCACACATCGGCGCACATCTGCATCTAGGATCAGTCTGGCGAGTAGAGTGGTCTGCCACCAGGCAGCCGCCGCCAGTAGGTTGAGTACGAAGAGTCAAAGATTAGGAGTGGCGATCCGAGGGAACGAAATGAAAAAAAAAGAACACCTCTTCCCTGGTGGGGTTGCCAGAACGAGAAGGCAGTGGCTACTTATATTGTGGGGGATTTCCGCTCCTCTCTGCTGGCTGGCGAAGAGCTTCCCCGCTCTCCCGCTCTGGTCAGCTCGAAGTGAGCGCTGACACCTGCCGCTCTTGCTTCTGAGACAATTGGCCGGCCGGATGCGGTGCTTAGGAAACTCTCACCTTTGAATCAGCGCTGCAGGTTTGCTTGAATTTGGGGATATCGGTAGTTTGTTGTAACCCGCAAAAGATGCGCTGCTGGGGAAGATGCGGGGTGGCTTCTGAGACATCTGTGGGGTAGCGGCGAGAGGGGTAGCGGCGAGAGGGGATGGGGAAGCGACTGGCTGCCGTTGTCCATATGGATCAACGAGAAAAAAGCATCATAAGCATAGCTGTCAAAACAACAACGGCGTTAAAATCGATCTCTGTAACGAACGTTTATCACAATGCCGCCTTGTCACAGAAACGTGTGGAAGTCCAGTATGCACTGCCTTCTCACCTATTGATGCAACTGTAGAGTTCTCCGGAAGATAGCCCAACAAGTACTGGATTTCCACCAGGAGGTCGATAGAGCACATACTCCACGAGACTAAGGGGTGCACTTTCGAGGCGACAAAAGAAAGCAGACAATAGTCATCGCATCTCTGCTCTTTACAAATCGCCAGAGGGGCTCAGTAACCGGCCAACGACGCAGTTTTCTCGATGAATTCCACATTCCATCGTACTCTAGGTGCTGCCCTTTCCTTTGCCTCCATGAGGGGGGGCTTTCCCCTTGCGGTTGTGTGGAAGCGTGTGAACGTGCGGCCGGAACAGCGGTTGCTCGATAGGCGTTCATGCAAGCCACGATGTAACGAGCGATCGATTTCAGCGCAAGGCAGATCGCATAGGGTGGTTGGCTTAGACAGGGCTCCTGAGTCAGTTTCGAGGCTGGCAAAATCGAGTATGTAGAGTAGATACATAGTGCAACCGCACGTAATGGGGGGATTTTTTTCTTTTTTTTGGCCGGGGTTTCGGTAATGCGAGTGGTAAATCGTGATTGATGGATGATGACCCATACCCAGAAAATGCATCGCAGCGTACTGGCCCCAAATATTTAATCGGCTTTCAGATGAACACCAGGGCTGGAAGTGAGATCGACAGAAGTAGGTAGCGGAAGAAGAAACGCGGGCCGTAGCCCGAGCCAATACAAGTAATATCTGTCACTTCCTTTCGACGACCACCCTCCAATTCGTAGCCCCTCTCATCCTCCCTCTCATCTCCCTCTCGTCCTCCCTCTCGTCCTCCTCGTGGATGGCTGGCAACCGCAGGGCCTCGGGGCCGACTGGTAGCAGATCCCTCGTGAGCATCGGCCAACCGCCGAGGTACTGACGGGCGACGTTCCAGTCGATGTCTAGCAGCCGTACGCTGGCACAGAACTGCTGTCGGTCGCTCCAGTACCGGCTCTCCTCGAGCCCCAGCTCCGTGCGCAGGTGCGCGAGCTGGGCTGCGAGGGATCGAGCGAACTGCCCGTCGGCGGCGGCTGCGGCTGTGGCGGCTGCGGCTGCGAGTGAGCACTCGCACTGGTCGATGTCGGCTTCGAGCCGCGCGCTGCTGGCTGCATACTGCAGCCGTGAGACTGCCATCTTTCGTATCGCCCGCTGCGTGGCCCGCTGGATCCGTATCTGCGCCTGCTGCGACGCATGGTGCTGGGCATTCTGGCGCCTGATCATGGCGCGAATGACGTGTTCTGGAAACAGGCGTTCGTTAGCATCAGACAGGAAAGCACGGACAAAGTCGGTGGGGCAGACGAGGAGTTTGTTGTGGAGGGGGGGCCAATTTGCTTCCTGTTGTTGGGGTGTCCATGATGGTCAAAGGTTTGACTTTCACTTACCGTCTGTTTCAAGGTGCCCAAAGTACATGTGTAGGGCGCCGAGTCTTGAGAGTGAAGTGCTGTCCGCGAGTGGGCTAGACTGGTTTGATGCGGCGATCGCAAATCTGAACTTGTTGATGGGAAACATTTTGAACCCGTGGTCGCAGTCCTTGGTAGAGAGGGATGATGGATAGAGACTCCGAGTTGGATATCGAGGCATCGAATCAAACGAGCCGCCAGTATTTATTAGCGCCAAACTTTTTCAAGCTGGAACACACCTGGCGAGGGACTTTGTATTCGAGTGGAGCGTGTGATATACTGTGATCCTCATTAAAAGATCACTCGGTATCGCCATGGGAAAAAGGGGTCGAATGAAATTGCTTTCTCTTCCTTTTAGGTCGCATGCAATGGAATGATCATTTGAATAGTAGTCGTTAGGTGGGAACGGCCCACCGGTGTTGAGGTCAAACGACAAACCAACTTTTTTCTTCTTTTTTTTATTATGCATTCATTAATCGCCCGCGACCCATTTATCTAGTCAGTCGTCGTATTCGGGCCGGGGCTGTGGTAGGAGGGCGACCAAATCTGGGGTACCATCGGCCAGGCAAATGATTTGCAGCTTCTGGTCAACCAAGAGGCACGCACGATCACAGGCTGCTTCCGGACAACCAGCCCAGGGGCCCTGTTCATGGAATCGGGCCTTAGATCGGCAGCAGCTCAGCTGGAGAACAAGCAGCGCCGGTTCGGACTACGGCTACTCAGGCTATCGCAGGGCGGCCAGGCAAGGGAGATGGTCGGTGCCCCAACAGCGATGGACGGAGAGTACAATTTTGCTAGAGAAACCAGAGACACTCGACGCGGAACTGCTGCAGGAGGAGGAGGCTGAGGCAGAAGGGACGAAGCCGGGACTAACAATGTTAACGGACGGGCCACGACTGGAGGATGGAGCCACCAGGTATCCGGTGGATTAGAAGAATGGGCAATCTTGGGCGGGCACCAAGACCCACATGGACTACAGTCAGGAGGTCTACGATGCAGAATGCGTTGCCCTTGCCAGGGCACTGGAAACCGCTTCGAGAAGGCAAACACTCCTCGAAAGGATCACGATCTTCACAGACGCTCAGGCTGCCATCAGACGGATGGCCTCGAAGGAGCCTGGCCGGCCAGAGGTACGCGCTTCAGGCATGAAAGCATATCGCAGACGGAGGACCCGGCCGGACATCACCATCGAGATCCGGTGGTGCCCAGTGCACAAGGGGGTTGCAGCTGCAGGGAATGAGAAGGGCGATGAGCCAAACTCGCTGCGGAAGAGCCAGATGCCCGTGGGGTGGAATGGCGAGGGTATTTTGACCGAGCGGAGGCGCGCGCGATGCTGCTCCCTTGGTCTCTTGCACACATCAAGAGGGAGATATCGGAGAAGAAGTGGGCTGAAGCGAGGCAGTGGGCAGGAGGCTGGACCTCCAGAAAGAGGTACAGGATGCCGAGCAGAAAGGAGCCCGAAATCACGGTTGCGGGTAGTTCCAAGAGGCTTACCTCGAGGTTCTACCAACTGAACACAGGCCACTGCCTTACCGGGCAGTATCTCCAGTGGACAAAGAACCGCTCCACCGCTCAGTGTTGGTGGCGCAAGTGCGGGGCGCAGACGCGGGACCACCTCTTTAAGGTGTGCCCCAAGTGAAAGGCCCAGCAGAAGTTCCTGTGGGCAGAGGTGCGGGAAGAAAGCGGGAGGGGGAAGAGCCGGTTCAAGATCCAGGACCTCCCTACCGACGGGAGGTGCAGCCAAGCGGTGCTAGACTTCCTCTTTACTACGAATGTGGAGAGGCTAGTCCCGGCTGAGGAAGACGTGGGGAGCGAGGTGTCAGAATGGGAGCGCAGGGAGCGGGAAGAACCTAGCGGAGGTGGAGGCCGAGGAGCTGGGTGCCAGGGAGGGATTACCATTATTTCTGCCTACATCCTTCTCCGTGGCGTCCGCAGAACGGGAGTAGAGAACGGTCGTGTTTCCCTTTGTTTCTCTCTTTGGTGCGCATCTTATTTTCTCGAGATAGGCCTGGGCGGAGGGCAAAGGGGAGCTTGCAACGTGCCGCCATCGCGCGGACGGCGAAAGGGAACCAGACAAAATATACACCGCCATAGCCTAGATAGGCTGAATGCGAGAATGATTACACAAAAAAAACCATCCGCTCGCGAAGAGTCTCTACACTGTGACGAGGTGTCGAGTGATCTTCGCAGAGCTGGTCACGTGTCGCGCTAGCAAGACTAAGTATGTAGATACAGGGGTGAGCGACGGTTTTCAATTGGTCGCAGCATGTCTCAGTTCAACCTCCTCGACTGGGTGGACTACGCTTTCTCGTCCGCCAGACACCATGAAAGATGCGAGGAAATGATCAGTCGAAAGTGATGGTTATCGCTTTCTCCGATGCCCACGGTGGCATCTCTACGGCTTCTCTTCTCGTCGGCCGCCCTTGGTCTACGGTGAAGAGCTTCCTCAACCGCTACTATGAGCGCGGCCTCGCTGACAATCTCCCGCGATCCAGACCGGCTGAAGTGCTCAGCAGACGAGACAAACGGACGATTCTATGTACGCGCCGGACGCAAGAACCGGCAGTACTTCGTCGGATCTCTGCCCCCATGTTTCACTCGACACCCTAGACCGCCTGCTTCGTCGGCACAATAAAGGCGGAAAATGTGGGGGCCGCGCATAGTGGAAGACTTTCAGAAGGCAAACAACAGCGACGAGTGTAGTATGGAACAGGAGCCTGCTGGACGGCGGAGATGGGTTGTCAGTACACCTGGAAAGAGAGAGGTAGCGAGAGTGTGTCAATATTGTAAAGCACCACCAAGTGAAATTGATGGTGTGGGTTGCTTCTGGGCCCCACCGACAAACGGTTCCGTCTACGCCCGTGTCCACCGAGATCTACTTGGTTGCAGGTTGCTTCCTGTCCTCGAGGGCGTATGGACGGCTCGGAACCCCCCTTTTTTTCAGCAGGATAATGCAAAGTCCACACCACGAAGGTCACCACGCACGAGTCCCATCCTGCTTTTTCACCCGGTCTGGATCCGATTGATCACCTGGACATTCCTCGAGCGACACCTCTGGGCGGATTACCCAGCTTCTTCCCCTCTGCTGAGAGATTTTCGCCAGATGTCGCCTCTCCCGCTAGCGACCAGGACCAACCCCACTACGCGTCAGAATTCTTCATGCCGTGTTCGTGACCAGAACACACACCATCACTCGCATGTGTCTCCGGCTGTGACTTTGTCGCGGATTTCGGTCCTGTATTATTCAGTGGGCGGAGGTTCGAGAAGCCGCGGGAAGGGCTTCACGGTCCGCGGCCTCCTAGCAGGCGGACGGAGCACCCATTCGGTTATGGACTTTTTGCGCACTACTAAGGTGGGGAGAGTAAGGGTAGGGCCACGAGCCGTGCCACCGAAACCGGGCGAAGGCCGAACAGCAGGTGTGGGCCGAGGGGAAGATGAGGAATTGGAAGGCGAGGAGGAGGAGTAGAGAACGGGAGCGAAGAACTCTTTCATTTTTTCCCCCCCGTAAGCTATCTGTCGTTACATACTCGTTCTGTATTTCCTTGATCGTGGGGAAGGCCGGGCGGGGGCAGGGGGAGTTGCCGCAGGCCGCCGGCAGACTGTTTGAGGTCGCGGCGGACGGTGAACAGGAAAGGACTGCACATAATATCGCCGTGGTCCAGCAGGGTCGCATGCGACACGAATCATTATCGCTATCATCAATCCTGTATTATTACCCCACTGTCCCATGCCAGTGACGGCTCTCACCGTCACCACACACGGATGGTTCAGATGAGGTGAGCGCACGTGGAGCCCAAAGGGCTAACAGGAATAACTAGAAACTAGGCGATGCTACAAGGGTTTATCCATGCCAGTTTTTAGTTGTTACATGGGCTTTTTGTCATTATGTACCTATGTAGGCAGGGCTGAGCACCGCCAGCCATGCTGTCGGGCCAGACGGAAGGTAGATATATCCCGTTGACACAGCGCCCAAGATCACCAGTATCTATAGCTCCTTTGACAATTTGTAACTTCATAAATTTCCATCGGATTAGCATGAAAAGTGGCTATTAATGAAGCTGAAAGTGTGCCCGTTGTCGCCATGTCGTCGCTGTCGCCACAGGAAGTTGTTCCCTCTCGGTAGCCTCAACCCAGTCGCCGACGGCTGGCGGTGCTCAACTCTACACCTACTCTCAACCCTACCTACATAATAGAAACTAAAAACTAGCACGGAGAAACTCTTGTGGCATCGAGGACCTTTTCAGCTCGTGTTCTGGCATTGTGGACCTTTCTTCCTGCGGGAGGACATCGAGAGCGGGGCAGCGATGATGTATCAAGATTTTGAAGAGCGTGATTCGGTTAACACAACAAACGAACAGAGATGTGCGGAGAAACCTCGCCAACACAACGGGCAAGAGATAAGGTGATAAGTTTGCGAACTGCGGTAGGCTACAGCTGAAGAATCCACCAGAGAGAGCCGGAGACGCATACATAGCACCACCCCCCATCAAACGTCGAGTAGATACGGCACACACCCGAAGACCCCGCTCTCCCACATATGAAGCTATGCACTGTAGCCCCTAAGCTCTCGGGTCTCAGGGCCCATGGTAAGTAGGCCAGTCGGGAGTCGACAGCGAGGAAGCGGCGGTGAGCCGGAGGAGAGGTGCGGACAAAGAGGGGAAGGTTGGAGATGCGATAAGGAGGAGGGTGCGACGGAGGATTTGCTGTAGGATTCGCCGTAGGAGTCACCTCCTCGATCGATCGTTCTCATTGGTGGGGAGTACAACCGACTCCGGATACCTGGAGGGACGCGAATCTTCGATGGTCGGAGAGTCGTCGTGCGATGCGGAAGGTGCATCGCGACCCGATATCCCGGTGGTTGGTGGCAGTCCAGCCGCAAAATAAGAATGGCCTAGACTCGCCGACTATGTTTCCAGCGCTTGTAAACAGGCGCGTCCGGCACGGCCGCGGTGTCTGGCTTGGACAAGGGCGTGTTAGAGAATGCGTGACAACTCCCCGAGTCTTAAAACTTGACTATGAAGCTGAAATCCGCCAGCACATGAGTATTTGACCCTTGAGCATATCTGTTGCAGGAATTTCAAATCGCCATGCAATATGCTCGAAACGTCGGAGCATCAAGGCGTAAGTAATCGTTGCGTCTATCTGATTATTTGGTGGTGAGGAGATGGTGGCAACGGACCGCATTGCCCACCAAGGAACTCTTTCCTAGGCGCTCTTCTAATTTCACGATCGAGTATCAGCATGGCTATAAACTTCTAGGCTTTATCAGACGGCCGTGGGGTGCTGAGGACGACCAACCACCACGATTGCCAACCGCCACGATTGTTCGCCTTCCTTTCTTTGTCTCATGTGGGCACCCCCTCCAGGTTGCCGCTGGTGATGGTAATGGAACGGGACATCGTTGCGGATCATTCACGTAATCCCGATGGCAGTTCGTCCAGTTGAGACCCCCGGCAACTTAAAGGTTTGAGCTGTTCGATCTCGGCCAAATATGTGCCGAGAGATGATGCTAGGCGGATGACAATGTTTCTGGTGGCCCAAGGGTTGGGTTCCATGTGAGACCACAAATTTTGTAATATGTAGTGTGTCTGGACGCAGATCGGGACATACGGAGAACCCTCCCATAGTCGTAAAAGAGCCATTTTCCCAGATCTTTCGTTGCGAGTTTGCCTGGACAAATCGCGTGTATTGCATGGCGCGGCGTCTGTTTGATCTGTATATGTAGGTAACCCTAAAACCTTTCGTTGGCTTTCGTTCTGCCAGCTGGCTCGACTTAGGTTAAAATCGCAGGAGAGGCTCGCCGCCGCCTGGATCCAATCACTCCGCCGCCGTTTCTGTGGTGACTGCATTTAACCGAATATGACCGAAAGGGTTAATAACCCAGCGGCGTCGCCACCACTCAGAATCTTGGTGTTTGGGGGATAGGAAATTCGATTCATCCAGGCTCGATCCAAATAACCATAAAACAGCATGCAAACCAACTCCATATAGGTAGCTGGCTCTCTCGTAGAGCGAATAGGAGGTTGAAAGGCTTTCGGCAGGAATAAGCATCCGGCCGTTGTTGGATGCTGCCTGACAGGAATCGCTGTGACCGCAAGTTCAGGATGCCCAAGTGAGAATATCACGGGATCACCAGGACTGTGCTTCAAACTGGGTTTCCCTCTCTCTGCCGTATCGTCGCTATGGCGTGCATATCCGCGAATTTGTGGCTTCAGATAAAACACTTGTCGCCGAAACCGTCAGTCTTGGCGACCCATCACCGCAGCAACGGGAGTGATACATAGATCCGTCGAGAGAACTTCGTAACGGGGACACCTCGTTGTCCGCTTTTGGGCCATTTTCCGCGTTCTCGCAGCTGCCGTGGATGTCGCTAGTGTTTAACACATTGGCGGCCCATTCTGTTCATCGCTGAAGATATCTGGTCGGTCTGCATCGCGCGATGATGCCTGTCTCTCTGTGAATAATGGCGTCAGTACATTACATGGAGAGGGTATCCAATCGGAGTGTCCACGCAGTGCTTAGTCATCGCCTCTTGAGGTTGGAACAATTCTGGGCCAATCGCTCTTTTCTTGTGGGAGCAACGGGGAGTGAGGTACTTCCCCCCTCATCCTCCTCCTCAGCGATGAAAGTCGTTGCTCTCTGTCATCTACGGCGCCATCGCCACGGTATTCCCCCTCATCCGTCGTCCCTGGTCGACTGCGAAGAGCTTTCTCGACCAGTACTATAAGCACGGTGCGACAGATCACCTCCCATGATCCACTCAGCCTGAAGTTTTCAGCAAACGGGACAACCGAACGTGTACGGGGGGCATCGAAGTAAATTCGTCGGATCAATGCCCTATGTATTAGTCTCGCACCCCAGACCGCCCGCTCCGTCAGCACGATACAAACAAGCGGCGAGCGAAGTGACCAAAGTTAAAGGGAGTCTCGGCTTCAATGGGCTCTTGCACATAGGCGCTGGACCAAAGGACTTCCAATGGTGCCTGGACCCTACGGAAGTGCCAGCTCCGAGCGATTATCTTGACCTTACCAACTGCCCAGATGCCACGAGAAGGAGAAAATTCCGCCTAAGCAGTTTGAGGCGCTGTGGAGGTCTGTGGAGGTCTGTGCAGGCAACCCGCCAGATAGTGACTGTGCCCGCTGGGGTCCTCTGTCTTTCCTACATATGCTCTTCTCTGTTTCTCTCTCTTATCCAGGAGGGGGCAACCCCTGGTCGATGCGGCTTATCCGAGACACAATCCGACAAATCATGAAGACTTTTCATTAGGCACAGTACTTAAGGATCCTCTTTAGTCGAATGGCCGCACGTCCCTGCAGTTGCTGCCTGTGGACAGCGATTCCTATTTATTCCGTTTCTCGCCGCTAAAACCGAATGTCGAATGCAACACCAACACACAGATTGAGTGGGCCGTAACATCAATCATGAAATCGTCGTCGCCCAACAGCCCGGCGGAGGACGGCATCGTGAGGAAAGAACCACGGCGTAACATTCCTCGCGCCTGTGAGCCTTGTAGGCAGCGGAAAGTGAAAGTAGGTGTCACCTGGTACCACGTACGGACTTTTCCCCCGTGGTTGGCATTTCCGGTTAGCTAACATGACATGTACCAAGTGCAATGGAAAAAGGTCTGAACACCGGTTTTCCTGGCTATTTGCCCGTACCCCTCCCACGGCTTTTTTCGTCTCAGACTCAGGAGTATCCCTGCGACTGAAGGTTTTGGATGTGCGGTCGAACAGCGAGTGGAGATATAAACAGCTGACGATGGTGGAGCAGACCGGTTTGTGGCCACTGTACAGACTACAGGGTAGACTGCTTCTATGGCGGGACGAAGAAGGAAGCGACCGCGAGGTATGCCGCCTTTATCTATCCATCGCCTTCGAACTTCCGGTTATTGGGCTTTCGTTCTGGGTAGGTATCTCTAAACAGATGACTGATAGTTTCACAGGAGACTGCGGGACCTGGAAATCCGGGTCAAAACATACACGACGCTTCTTGAGGGCCTTCATCCTTTTGCGGACACCAGTAGTCAGCTTGCCATCCAGAACGCTCTTGCTTCGGTGCATACTACCCTCGACCCGACGAAACTCCATGCCCTATTTCAGCGAATGCTGATACTTCCAGAACCTCGATTCCTCGGGTTTCGCGGCGCTGACCGCCTATCCTGTCGCGCCCGGACACCACGGCCCGGCTTCCGTTTCCGATACCGAATCGGAAACGCCGTCTGAGCTCAACGCACCCGCCCCACGAGACGTCGACGCGGACGGTTTCGACGGCATTCCCGGCAATGCCGGCGACACACTCGGCTTCATGGGGAAAGGGAGCGGGATCGCGTTGCTTCGCCGAGTGGAGCGGGAACTCAACAACGAAATGCAAACTAGTGAAGAACTGGGAATTAGCAAGCGCACCCGATGTAAGTTATGGGCGGCACAAGGAAAGGAGTCGTTTCTCACCTCATGAAGGCAGCTCATACCATCTCGACAGCGATGTTTCCCAATGGACGGGACAAGTCGACCCGCTCTTCGTCCCGAGCAGGCAAACAGCCAACAAACTAATTTCGGTTTATCTAACGACCGTCCATCCCTTGTTTCCCATCATTTGGAAACAATCTCTCTTCGATGATGTCGAAAATGTCTATGAGTCCATTATGGATCCGACCGTTTCGATAGACAACTGCTGTTGGACAACACTCAACCTAGTCTTCGCCATCGGTCAGACATTCCTATCCCTTTTAGGAGAAGACGAGCCGGAAGATATTGACCATACAATCTATTTCTCGAGGGCTCGATTGTTGGGCGCCTTGGACGGAGTTTCCGGGATCTCAACAGCAACTTTAAACCAATTGCAGGCTTGGGGTCTGGCCAGTATGTATTTGCTGGCAATCCAACACACGAACAAGTTAGTGTTTTGGCCCCATTCATCGTCGCTATCTTTGGTCGCCATGTTGATGAGAGACCAGGGCGTGGAACATTGCCGGTCTGGCTGTTCGAATGGCATATGGAGTTGGGCTGGTAAGCCTCCCGGCAAGGCGTGTGCCCCCCGACTGAAAGATAACCCAGTTGCAGCACGTCAAGATTGACTCCCCGGACGTAAGTTTCCACCACCGAGAGTTGCGTCTGCGCGTATGGCACTCTCTCTGCTATCTCGACTCGATGTTACACCTCGCCACAGGAAGACCGCCCGCCATTCAAGAAAGTGCGTGCAACGTCCCAATGCCGCGAATGCTCCGTGTGACCACAGTGGGAGGGCCAGAAGAGATTGATCCTACGACACCGGATCCATATGTGGTGGCTTGCGCGAGTCTGTCGGCAATCACGGCGGAGACCATGACACGCTTGTACTCGCCCCGTTCACACCTCCAGGAGACAATTCCGGAAAACCTTCGTAGGGATACTGAACTGCTCGACTGCTTCCTTCAGAGATGGAAGAAAGACCTCCCCGAGTCGCTCGATTTCGAGAAAGCGCAAACGGATCAGGTTTTCATCCATCAAGTATGTCCATTCCGGAGCAGGTAAAAAACGGAACCGTTTGCTGATTTGAAGTTTCCTGAACAGAGAATTGACCTTGCCCTTCGGTACCACAATACGCTGATGATCTTGAATCGCCCGTGTCTGCGCCGACCAGACCATGATCGATACCTGGGGGCCCCGCCACAGTTCAAGGAATTCGCCAGAGGTGCTGCGGTCAGTTGTCTCGAGGCGGCCCATCAGATAATCACTCTTATCGTGCACGGACTCGCTGCCGATCCGACCAACCCGATGCGAATGGGTCCCTGGTGGTGCATCCTACAACCTGCGGTATCTGCTACAGCGGTCATCTTGTTGGAGTTGACGTACCGGGCCGCACACGTCCCCCAACACCGCGATGCCATGTTTGATGATGTCTCCAATCTCATCTCGTGGCTAGATGCTATATCATTAACTGGGAGAAACGAGGGTGCCAGGAAGTGTTGCGATGAACTGTCGGATCTATTGCGACAGATTGCACCCCGGGTGAACCGTCAGTACGACGGCCCAGCAGCTGGTCGACGTCGAAGAAGTAAAATCATCGGTTCCGCCTCACAAGACAATCTCATGCAGGATATCCGCCACGGTGACAGTGAGGTGCTGGAGCAATACTTTCCGGCGCCAAATTTCCTGCACGAGCCTGGAAGCTCGGGCTATATGCGGCCGTATCTAGGTTGAGGTGAACAGTCGGGGTCTTGAAGCCGTGTGCCTATTGGCGAGGGGGTATTGTCCATTCGGACTGTCTTTCCCCGGAGCACTTGTTCTCGTAGCTAAGTTTCGATCGTCTTCTTTCATTTGGAGCTTCTTCTGCGGGTTGGATGTCAAAAAATTAGTCAACTTTCGGTTCATCAGCTCTTCCTTTCCCCCAATACAAGAACCGTGCGTTGGTTGCTCTCACCGGGTTGGTACCTTCAGTTTTGCGTTCTAACGGCCTTCTTGCTCAGGCTTGGAGATTCGGTTGCTGCTCAGCGTGCTAGATGAGAAGGCTGAAGTCAGCCAATCGACTCAAGCCCGTGTTTTTAACGTTCGCCATTCATCCGGCAGAGCGCCGCCTCGCTAAAGTATTGCTTTGGCTTCTGACCGCGGTTCGGCAGCAAGTGGCCAAAATGACGCGAAACTGCGCCCCGACTTTTTTTTAACACCATTCGGCGGAACGAGGCGAGCTAGATCGGGGGTCAGCGACGGTGGGGACTCCGATGATCGTCTTGCTCTTGCCTTGCTGCTGCCGCCGACGCAATACTGACGATAGCCCATTCAGGGATGACCTTTTTTTTTCGGCGGGGGGCGCAAGTTGAGGGAGTTGGGGGCCGGGGGGGGGGGGGGGGGATGTTGAGGGTTGTTGGCCGAAGGTGGGATCCTGTTTTATTAAGTCAGTCCAGGTGGGCGGCCATTTTACTGGATTATGCCGCTCACAGGATGCTTTTGGTCACGACCCGTCCACGGACCCGCCGCTGAAACCGCAAAGTTCGTAGGCTAGGTGCAAGTATTGCTGCCGGTCGAGTCGGGAACGAGACATGGAGGCTTGCGGGAAGCCCCCTAGCCTCTCTCCTATCTGCGCCACTGCCAACTGCTCTCGAAGCCCGGAACCGTGGCGAAGATGGAGACGGCTGCCGGGAGCGGATTAGCCCTCGTCAATGGGAAAAGTTAGAACAGCATACGACAACTCCAGTACGGTGGGGCATGATGCAGCTTTTTTACACTCCGCTTGTATTCTGTGTAATGCAGCCGTGTTCTTGGCTGGCGGACTGATCGCACAGCAACGAAGAGAATTCCAACGGATACGCATCGCTCCGTCGTCGATAGCCGAGGCGTCTGAATTCTTCCTCAAGGCCAGGGTTGAGTGCATACGGCGACTAGCCGACAAACCGAAGAGAAACGGAACGCGGGGGGTCCCGTACGTATGCGGACAGGGCCGAGGACACAGTTGCAAATTTATTGCCGCCCTGGATGCACAGCTACTTGGCAGCAGCAGACTGCCGCTCGGGCAGGGCAACCAATTTTGCTCATCGCCAATCGTCTTGCTTTCCTGTTGCGTAACACGGGTATAGTTATAGGGCCGAGCTACCACCCGTCGCCAGCTGATGCGGTAGCAAGACGCATTAGGAGGAACGCTTTGGAAGCTACGTTGGACCGACGAACCGGACCGAAAAAAAAACAAGATACCGGGAAGAAATCCTTTATTTTATCGCTTTCCCGGAAATCCTGGGTGTGGCTGGTTGCGATTGGACCAGGCAGAAGCACGGATAACGGAAGCGAAGGGGCGACATTCCGCTATTCGTTTAATTACGGAACTGGATCTGGCGTCGAGGAAGGGAACGGCCGCCGCTATTACCCTGTTCCAATTTGTTGTCTTATCTAGAGTGTGTGGAGTCGGTGTCGAACAGACAGGCAGCTATTCGCTTTGTTTCCTTCAAGTGACTCTCTACTTTCTCCACGGAGCGCCGAAGCCTCACGCCCCACTCCCCGTTGGGTGGTGGCATGCCAACAGCTGACGAAAGCTCCGGGCGTTGAAACCACCACCGACGATTCTGAAGATTTACCGTGAGAATCGGTGTTGCGAGTGAGATATCAGCAGTGTTGTTAACAGCCCTGCCGGATTTTACCCGGCCTAGGCTAGGCCATTCTTGGTAGTGTGGGTTCATGGATCGCAAGCGTTAGCGTGGTAGCACAATAACTACGCCTGCGGCACCCACTGTGGCGTTGTGACTCTGCCTGGTGAGAGTGGACGGGGCAGAAGGCCACTGGTCGATGAGGAATGTAGGTTCCGATGACCCCGCACCGCTGGGAGAGCGGCGGGGACACGGCGAGAGGTTGATGGACCCCCAAAGAGAAGTAGATATCTAGAAGACAGCTGGTAGTGATACTTGCTGGTAACTCGTAGTGTTGTTCACCACGGGCGACCAGCTGTTAGCAGCGACAATATAACGCAGTGCCGTACTGACTGCAGTACTGCTGTCACTAGATGAATTACTACTGTTTTACACTGAACTAAACATTACTTTTGAATACGTCAGCTATTCAGTGATGCTGCACCACAGATACCGTTGATACGCAATGTTACTACGTGGTACTGCGCAGTAGTGCTCGCTCGCCGCGGCAATGTCAAATACCTCAACCAAAAATTCAAGATTTTTTTTTTCGAATCTCTTAGCAGTAGTGAAACGTGCCGGTAACCTGTAATGTTAGTTACGGGCGACTAGCTGTTAGCAGCAACACTACAACGCAGTACCGTATGGTATACTACAGTATCGCTGTCACTGGATGAATTACTAGCGTTTGCACTGTACTCCGAATATATTACTTGTCAATATAGGTCGGTATACCTATCAGTAATACAGCACCACAAATACCATTGATCGCGCAATGGTACTGCGTGGTGTTGCACGGTGCTGCTAGCATCCAGATTTTCTCGCAAAAATTGTATGTTATCCCGTAGTATCGCCTCCGTACTCTGCTTTACTTGTGAATGCCTTGGGTGGTCCTTAATGCGCATTACTACACCGCTGTACTGCGTGGCAATGTTCGCTTAGATACAGAAATAGAAATGATCGCAATTTCCTGCACAGGACTAACGAAGCAATGATCTGTATTCGTCGGTAGCGGCTTTTCTTGATTTTTTTTGTGAGTTTTAGATGTGTTATTTCGCTCCTTCAAGCCTCTGATCGCTTTTGGTCAGTGTCGATCAAACCCATAATCCGCCATTACATACCGACAAATACTAGGCAGTATGGACGTGATGGGTTTCGACGCATTTCGATCACCACCTTCGGGCGTGAAAATTGGTAGTCAAACGATCTCGCCCAAGGAGTAGCAGATTGAGGAAATAAGCCAAAGGTTAACCAGCGTTGATCACGATTCTTCCAAGTTTTGCTATTAGTTGTATGGGTTACTGAGGTGCATCCACGTTGTATCGCGCAATCACCCAACCAACCACTGCTTCATGGCAGCCAAATTGCCAGTATGAGTTGCACCTCGTTTCCTGTGACTGTCTGATACCCCAGGATTGCCATTACGTGTCCCAATCTTGTTGGTCTTGCGGTTTCAAGTAGTTGATCGTTTTTGGTCGGTGTCGGTCGAGCCCGTAATCCGCAACTACCAATAAATACTTGGTAGTACGGTCCGTGATCGGTTTCAACCCATTTCAATAGCCACCTTCCCGCGACAAGAGGACTACACATAAACCCTACCAGCAGACAAACTATATCGCCTAGGCAGATGGGCTTGCACAATTAGTGTAGCAGCTTCACAGTGAATAGTATTGTACATTACCGCACACGCATGGGAGGAACTTCCGAAGAAAAAAATGTTGTCGATTTTGTTTTGTTGATGTGACTATTGAAGAGAAATCTGACGTGAAAACGGTATGCAGTACACAATACTGAATAGTAAAATAGCGGTATATGTGATCCTACTATCTGTTGACACGTAGTTGCAAGTAATGTACTCTACTGGATGATTCACGCAGTTTGACAGTGCGTCTGTGGTACAGTCAAGAAGGGCAAATACAGTATGTTATAATTTGTTCAATTATTGTAGCTACTGGACGGCGAAGTAGTGTACAGTATATGTACGTTACTGCGCTTGCACGGGACAAAAAAAACCGCAGCTTATAGTCACGATACTTGACATAACCACGTCAGAATCTGACCCGAATGTGGTACTAGATACACAGGACTGCATAGTACCGCCATAGTATATACTGGTATATGCAATGCTCCTGTTAGTAGACAGACACGTGCTTGTAAGTAATGCACATTACTGGATGGAGAATGTGCCCCCCATAGGTGAATTACCCAATATTTCTCTTGCAAAAAAAAAAAAGAGAAAAAAAAAAGTGTGAAACCCACCTGGCTCTAGTTAGCCCCAACCGCACAGAATGTTGCAATACGATTCTTTGCTTGCTTTTTGCTCCACAAAAAACCCACGCTGCCTACGCCCACGGACAAAGAGGCAGGTCGTACGGATAATAGACGCCGTTGATGCCGGTGTACTCTGGTCAGGAAGGTCGATTTCCCTGGTTTCTCTGCAACATCTGCTGCACGACTCGCTACCACGTTTTTGCAACCGCACTTTTCCTGGTAGCGCCGCACTGTTAGTATCCTACAGTAGACTAGATAAGATCTAACCGTTGGCCACCGGCGGCTCGCCACGCAGACGCCGCAGCGACACAATTACTAGTTGAGTAGCCAGACGTAGCGACCGGATAGATACGCACCAAGCGCCTCCTCGCCGCGTAGGTGATGCCGCTCGTTGGCCGGGCCGGACAGGCCCGTAGGACGGCAATGCCCTGGCCAATGGAGGTCCGGAGTGCCGATTAAGTCGTTCCGCCCACAGCCGAATCGGAGCCCAACTTCGTCTGTACAATGACTATGGTGCGAGAGTGGGTCGCGTAAGTCATCCTCCGGCACTCGTCTCGATTCGGTCGTCTCTTTCTCGCTTCAGATCGGGGCTTGTGCTGCCAGGATCTATGTAGAGGGCCATTCACCGTTCGCAGCGCGGATGCCCCCTTCACCTTCTTTCAAGACACAACACTGCATCCCCCAGCATCCCAATTTCTCTCACCACTCCCCATCTCCGACCGCAGTCAGCATGCTCCCCCACTCCCTGGCTGGCTATACAACCTACCATCCGCCAAGGAGACCGAGCCGCGGGATAGGCCACTGGGTTCCCTACGTGCTGGCCATCGAGCCCGCCATCGCCGCCGACATACCCGTCATCGTGTCTCTCATCTGCGACTTCGCACCATGGATCGACCCACGCTTCGACAGCCTCTTCCCACGGCGGACGCGGTTCCCGGGCGACTTCCGCCAGTTCGTTACCGACCGGCTGCAGGAGTTCCTCTCCTCGGGGCGGCACCGCGTGCTGTCGGCCGTGATCCGGGTGGACGGCAAGGACCCGCGGTGCGGCTGCGGGGTGGCCAGGGCCGGGACCGTCGTCGTCGGGTTCGCGGTGTGGGAGCGGGTGGGCGGCGAGAAGCTCGAGGAGATATCCGGTTTCGGCAGTTTCACGCGGGCGGTGCGGATGCTTGTCGCTGCCGTCGTCGCGCCGCTGGAGTACAACCTCGCGGTCGACCACGACGCCTATGCGCGCTACGTCGCCGCCAGAGATCTCCAGGACGCCAAGTTCGCAGCCTTCCACGCCGACCACTGGCGGCTCCACGCCGTCGTCGTCAATCCCCGCTGGCGCGCCTGGGGCATAGGTTCCAGGCTCGCCTCGTGGGGCCTAAACAAGGCGCGCGAGGAGGGCGTCGCCGTACTCGCCGAAACCACCCCCGATGGAGAGCACTGCGAGGAGATGTTCGTCCGCTTGAGGTTCCACAGGTTCGGCACGTTCATGCCCACCGTCAACGGCGTCAACATGGGCACGTGCATGCGCTTGATGCCGTGGATGTGGCCCCCGCCGCGGACAACGTGGATCGCGAAGATGGCCGCAGCGGCGGAGGAAAATGAGCGGGTGAAGAGGTGGATCCAGGGGGTCAGGACAAAGGCGGATGTGTGTACTTGCTTTGGGTAATGGGGCCGATTGGTGAGGATATATATGGGGGTCCCCGCTGGTCAGAACCGATGAACTTGTGTACGATTACGGAGCCGTATGGCTATGTGTTCTTATGAATGGAACCCTGCCATGCCCATGCTCGTGCTCGTGCACTACGAACTAACTTTGACTCGATATCTGGCATTTGTATTGGCGCTTCTCCAGCGAGAAGCCGTACATGACCTGTGGGCGGTTCGGGGAGTTCCATGGCCCGAAACAGTATGTGCCCAAAAACCACGAAAGCTGTCCTCACATGGGGTCACTGTTGCGATGCCCTTTCTTCTCCTCTCCGCCCAACGAACCCAAAAGATCACACTGTCTTGGGTGGATGACACAGCGCGGGTCGAGCCATCTACTGTGACGTGCGGTACGAGGTGCAGGAAGTGTGCATGGGTGAGAGCGATATCGAACGTCACCAACGAACACTACCTCCTATTGAAGTTCGTACAGTAATTTCCAGTCAAACTCAAAATCACTGCTCACCCGACTAGAAAAAACCGCTTTTCCAATCCGTAACAGAGAAGAAACAAAACACCAGTCCCCAGTTCAGGCAAACGCCAATGCCTCCCCCATAAAGATCAGGAGAAACCCGATGCATCAAGGACGAGCAAATCACACCAAAGAGATCTCCTTCCTCCGTCGGTCTGTAGATCGACGTCGACGAACTAGGGGATCGCCCGTCCGCCTCCGCGTCCACCGGTGTGCTGATCGTTGGAGTACCACTGCCTCCTCGTTCCGTTAGCACCACCACCACGAGCACCCAGACCGCCGCGAGGGTCACGAGCGCCACGAGCGTCTCCGGGAACTCCAGCACCGCGAGCGTCCCAACGACCACGAGCGCTCCGAGCATCCCGAGTGCCACGAACATCGCTATTCTCATTGTTGTCGATGCGGCCGCCGAAAACCCACTCCTCAAAGTTCCTGGAATTGCGCATAGCGGCATCTATCCAATGGCCGGGAGAGGTATCGGGGGGGTAGCCGTGTCCGACCTGGCTTCTCGAGATGATCGGCAAGTGTGCGGACGGAGGGAAGGCCCCTCTGCTGGGGCCGTAGGGGCGGCGGCTGGGGGGTAGGTTTTCGTCTCCGCGGTACAGGTGGTGGTGCTCGATATCTCGCAGGCTGCCGCAACGGTATCGGCTCTCGCTCGCGCTCTCGCTGCAACCTCCGTCGTAGCCGCTGCCTTCGGATTCGTAGGAAGCGCCACGGGGATCGCCGTCTGGTCGGTCGGACCGGGGAGAATACGAACGAGGTCGATGCAGGCCGATCGAAAGAAGGTTCAGGTTGTATTCTGAGCCGAAACTGGAAGCGGCTCCGAATCCAAGACGCTCTCGGCGTGTCGCGGGCTGGTGGCGCGAAACTGGCGGACAAGAAATCCGCCTCGGCATGCGAGGCTCGCGCCCAGGCGTGGGAGCGGGAAGGTTGTAGAGACGCTGCTGGCGATGTTCGTATGCTGGGCGTGGGCTGTTACTGGGGCTGGTCCCATTGGTAACTCGCAGTTCGCGACGTTGAGACATTGCGTTTGTTGTAGTTGAAGCCGTTAAAGTTGTTGTGTTTGAGGGTTGTATTCGAGAAGGTAAATTGCGTTGAGGTGGAGGAGTGGCGGGAAAAGGAGGTGCAGAATAGCTTTATTTATGGGCCAAGGAGGCGAGATACTTTCTATACAACGTCCGTGTATGTGATATATTCGCCGCAACGACATTTGAAGTCAAACGTACACCTAGAATGTGATGTTTTACGTTCTAGAAGATGGATTCCGGGTGATATTCTATGATTCTGAGAACGTGTGCCGTCAGTCACAAGCACGATCTGATGCTCAGATAGAATATATCCTTCTGGAAAAATCAGATAAGCTTTTGCCCAAACTCACTACTTCAATTCCCTCCAGAAATCCTCTTTTCATAAGCCTCCCATCCGGCCTTTCTGTACTCCTCCGCAGTCTTGACTGGATCACTAGCACCAATAATCCCCCTCCCAACAATGATGATGTCACTCCCCTTCTCCCCGACAACCCTTTCGGGCGTATTATATTGCTGCCCCAAACCATCCCCTTTCCGGCCCAAATCCACCCCAGGTGTCATGACTATCCAATCTTCTCCCTCCCACGCCTCCATAGCGCCCTGCGCGATGAACCCCATGACAAACTCTTTCTCCTTCCTCGCCATCACCAGGGTCTTCGCCGCGTACTCGCCACCACCGAGGTTACCGGCACTCGACATCTCAGCGAGCAGTAGGAGTGCACGGGGCTGGTGGATGGTAGCGGATACTTCCTTGAGGCCGTCGATGATGCCCGGACCGGGAACGGTATGTGCGTTGGTGATGTGGGACCAATCGGCGATGCGGTAGACACCACCGCCGTACTGGGCCTTGACGGTGCTGCCGATGTCGGCGAACTTTCGGTCCTCGAAGATCAGGAAGTCGTGCTTTTTGGCGAGCGCGGCGAGCGCAGACGTGAACTCGGCAATCTCGTTCGGCCCCGCGAACGGCAGGATGTCGATGTGCGTCTTTGCAACGCAGATCGATGGCCCCACAGACTCGAGCAGACCCAAGATCTGCGACGGCGACGGGATGTCCAGGCTGACGCAGAGGTTGGTGCGCTTGCGCTCCATCAGCGATAGGAGAGTGCGCCCAAGCGCCGTCGGGTGCGTCTGCGCGCGCTGGGCGTACGTTTGTGCTTGCTTCGACATCGTGGCGGTGTGAGGGGACACTGAAGTGAAGAGATGGGGAAACCCGAGAAGAAAACAAGGTTGGTGAGCGGACAGCCGCGGATTGTGCTGATGATTGTGGGGACTACGATGGCGCCTGAGCACAGGAAAAGGAAAAGGTTTATAGCTATGGTCATGCAATGCAAAGTTGGTAAGAGGATTTTTCGTACGTCACGCTGTTTGACTTTTGACGGGGGGGGGGGTGGGATTTCACGCTAGGCTGGATTGGTGCTGTCATGGCGCATGTGCAAGGTCGCTGAACTTGTCAGGCCAATAATCAAAGTGCGTTGAAACTTTTCAGTTGAAACTTTTAGCGTGGCAAAATTGGCCAATTAAGATGAAGATACTTTGATTGCCCCAGTTGAAACCCCATTGGTTGCTAGCATGTGGCGACGACAAATTTTCTTTTCTTTATGTATACACAACTCTGCCGATCCTACACGCTATCTTGCATTCGGCGCAGCCTAGCTAAACTGCTTCTGTCATTTTAGTAAACTGCTTCTGTCGTTTTAGTCCGTTGAAACCTTTTCAACTGCTAAAATCTCACTAGTCAATTATCATCCCTTTGGCGACGCTAAAAGTTTCAACTGAAAAGTTTCAACGCACTTTGATTATGTACCCCTAACGACTTGCAGGACCGACACGCTGGACACCGGAGCAGCCAATATAACTTAGAGATACTAGGAGTACATGCTAGACACGATTACGGATCTATGGGAGGAGGGAAGATATAACAGAATAGTTAAGCTAGATGCCCAAAAGGCATAACCGACAAATTGTCTCGATGCCTCCCAGCCGGTAGAGTGATAGTTTGGAATTAGCCGATCACATGCCAAAAGAATATTCACTCTAATTGTTGCCCGGTGTAAGGCTGGGGAGTCTGGAAGGAAAAGTAAGTACTTACTTAGGTACTTACATACCCCTTATTACATACAAAAATTTCCACACACCCGACCCACCAACTTTCAAATCAACGTAGCTTCCGGGCCATCGGAAAACCATTAAAGAACCTCGAACCACCACACATTTGTGCCGAGCAGACTTTGGCACACTCGGGAAAAATCAGTTAGTACCCACAACTCCTCCGGCGAGTTCGGGGTTTGGGGGTTCAGACTTTTCCTTTCAGACCCTGTGGGAAAGAAATTTATTATTAATAAGTGCTAGCGTAGTGATGTGTGATGACGGACATGGCGAAAGGTCAGGCGAGACTAACTGACAAACACCTGGTGACCGAACCGTCTATCTTACCGCCCTTTCCCATACATTGATACCACCATCTCCACTGGTATGCTCTCCTCCTTTTCCCTCCCCCCCCCTCTCTCCCACCGCGCAATACTCCCCGTCTCCACCTCCTTCACTCCCTCCATCTTCTCGAGAGCAGCAAACCTTGAAGATCCGGGTGATACTAGGTGCGGGAACGTACCGATCGTAGGACCGATGAACGGAGCGGCGCTGAAGGCCGCCATAGGAACACCCCGTTGTTCGTTCCTCCACAGATCTACCAGGATTCCACCGGCCTAGCCACTCGGTCAGCGCACTGCCCCTCTCGTCGGACGGGAGGTGTCCGTACCAAAGTCATGGGCGCCGACATAGCAATTCCTGGCTCTACAGACTAACATGGTCTGGATATCATTCGCCAGGGCACAGGAATTGAAGAACGCCACCGACACGCCCAAAGTCGAAATATAAATGACCCTTCTTCCCAATAGCTCGCTCATGGGCGCAAATGCCAAAGGATCGATTCCAAAGCCAATCAAAAACAGTGTGACGCCCAACAATGCCACCTCTCTTCAGACTCCAAATTCCTCCCGAACACCCGGATTCCGGGGGTGATAACCGACTAACACAGGGTGACAATGAAGCACATAACGGCGATAACCAGCGTGATCTACCATTTGTAGACTTTGTACCAATTCTTGGGAATGGCTGGGTCGTCGACAGTGAAGGTTGCGAGTTTATACGAGACCTCGCCGCGCGAGGAGATGGTGCGCCCGGAAATCTTGCCGGTAGCGGTTCCAGTGGTGTGTTCGTCTGTGTTGGCGATGCTACTCAATGCGCGGTAGATAGGCTAGATATGGGTAGCTGGAGAGGTTTCTGATGGTTCGGCGGATGTTTTGTTTGTATGGGTGTACTCAGCACCACCCTCGGTCTAAGAAGTTTGAAGGGGAACCATACAGTTCTACAGACTCGTCCCCGGGAAAGGGAGCAGTAGAAGGGGCGGCCGAAGTCATAACTGAAACTGTTGCCATTTCTCTCGAGCTCACAACTGGGAACGGATCAACGAGGGTCCGAGTGCAGACGTATGTCTCAACTGCCAGCCTTCTCTTTCCCTCTGGGGATAGGGAGCAGCCATATATCTGTAGAGAATAAAAGCCCTGGCGAGACATCTCCGATTCGGTCCGGCCTCTATCCCGCCAGAGAGAGAACTTGCAGCGCCGCTCGTTACCGGTTACCTGCCTTGTACCTATTGTTGGCGATGCCGGCTTTGCCGTGTTCACGGTGCGCGAAAGAAGCATTTGCAGCCAAAAAGTAGAGCTGTATGTAGCCCCCCCCCCCCCAACCGACCGTGAGTTGGTGACAGGAGTGGCTATTTCAGTCGTCATTTTTCCTGGCTTTCGGGGGTGGAGGCCGATTGTCTCTCTATCTTCACGTTGTGTTGTAGTTTGATCCC
>Ga0307516_10000335_pt1 | contig 61438 bp, 63 predicted proteins | sample 19_EM_MG_FD_203310 | JGI IMG/M metagenome (GOLD analysis project Ga0307516, IMG submission 203310) | Populus trichocarpa ectomycorrhiza microbial communities from riparian zone in the Pacific Northwest, United States - 19_EM | ecosystem: Host-associated > Plants > Roots > Unclassified | place...
ATTCATGATGTATGCCAACTACTGAGACTTTCTAAATTGTGGTTGTGGGGATCGAGAAGGTTGAGTGAGGGCATCATGGGCAGTTGTACCTGGGTGTACGGAAACTTTTGGCCTAGTACTTTATAACAGAAACAAATCGGATTTTTTCAGTGTATTATCAACCGAACATGCCAATCAATGTCTTACTGGGCGACAATACCAGTATTCAAATAACCCATTACGGTACAATATACGTTCAAAATCTTCAGATTGACACAATTCATACACAGATAGTCGCTATTATCCATAGGAGAACTCAATGTCAATGGGAAGTCACCAAACGAGGTACTACACAGGTATATATGCTTGAAGAAGGCGGTCGTCAGCGCGTAGAATTTAGTCGTCGGCGCGTAGAATCCGATTGCCGGCGTGTAGAACCTGGTCGCCGGCGGCACGCAGGGTTCGGTCGACACACAAGACTCGAGGAGAACGAGTCCGGTCGACGCGCAAGACTTGAGAAGACCTCCGGTTGGTACGAATAATCCGGTCGTCGGTGCAAATAATCCGGTCATCGGCAGGAATAATCCGGTCGTCGGCACGAATAATCCGGTTGTCGGTGCGAATAATTTGGTCGTCAGCGCGAATAATCCGGTCGTCGGCACGAATAATCCAGTCGTCGGCACGAAAAAATCCGGTCGTCGGCGCGCAAGATTCAGTCGTCGGCGGTGCGCAGAATCTAGATATCGACAAGCCTCCACTGCAACACCTACGGCGTTTTGGCTGTATTGCTTATAAGCTTATACCTCAGAACCTCAGAACGGACAACAAGATGGGAGCACATGCCAAACGATGTATGATAACAGCCTATGTTCGCAATGCCACTGGTATCTGGCGCTTGTGGGATATGGAGTCCAAACGCATTATTGAATGCTCGGATGTCAAGTTTGACGAAGACTCTACGGCCCACTCGGAGGACTCTACATTCAATGAGGGAGATCCACTAGGACTTCCACCGGAGAAGCCAATATATGAAGAAGTTCAAGTTGAAGGGCCTATATCTAAAGTAGCACCTGACGAGGTGACTACAAGCATACCTGAGGAGGCTGCTGCTGCTATGAGCGATCCCAAGGGGGGGCTCATAAGCAAGAAAAAGCTTTGAGCGATCCCAAGGGGACTAATAAGCAAGAAAAAGCTTTGAGCGATCCCAAGGGGGGGCTCATAAGCAAGAAAAAGCTTTGAGCGATCCCAAGGGGACTAATAAGCAAGAAAAAGCTTTGAGTGATCCCAAGGGGACTCATAAGCAAGAAAAAGCTTTGAGCGATCCCAAGGGGACTAATAAGCAAGAAAAAGCTTTGAGTGATCCCAAGGGGACTCATAAGCAAGAAAAAGCATTGAGTGATCCCAAGGGGACTCATGAGCAGAGAACCGCTATGAGCGATCCAAGGGGACTCATGAGCAGAAGAACGCAAAGAAGAGAAAGAAGGAAAAACAAAAGTACGCCTTCTGTGCCTACATGTCGATCAACGAGGATACAAGGACAAGCAGCTACTGGCGCGAAGAATCCGGTTGTCGGCGGCGCGCAGGATCTGGTAAGCGCGCAAGACTTGAGAAGAACTCCAGTCAGTGCACAGAATCTGGCCGTCGGCGGCGCGATCATCTCATCCGGTCAGCGTGCAAGACTCGAGAAGACCTCCGGGTGGCGCGCAAGATCTGGTCGGCACGTAAGATCCAGTCGTCGGCGGCGTGCAAGATCCGGTTGGCGCGCAAGACTCGAGAAGACCTCCGGTCGGTGTGCAAGATCCAGTCAGCGTGCAAGAGTCGAGAAGACCTCCGGGCGGCGCGTAAGATCCGGTCGGCACGCAAGATCCGGTCATCGGCCGCACGCAAGATTCGGTCAGCTCGCAAGACTCGAGAAGACCTCCTGTCGGCGCGTAAGATCCGGTTGTCGTGTAAGCCATGGAAGACAACCAGAATTCGGTCGCCATGCAAGCTCGGAAGTCGGTCAATGCTCTTGTGGTCGATCCAGACCTACCGATCAAGAATACTACAATGTCTGATTTGCCGCTAAACGGAAACGATCCGCGAACCTACCGACAAGCTATGGCCTGCGACCTACAGAGACAATAGCAGGAAGCAATGAGGAAAGAATATGCGTTACTCATAAAGAACAACACCTATCCACCAGTATCCGAGGCAAATAGTTAGCCTATTGGTTGCAAATAGGTGTACAAAATCAAGCACAATCCAAATGGCACAATTAGATACAAAGCCCGGCTGTTTGTTAAAGGATATGAGCAAGTTGAAGACATCAACTTTGACGAAACCTATGTGCCGCGACGGTATATTAAAAATGCCCTGATGAAACAGTACCAGATGTCGAATCTCGGTCTGGCAAAGTGGTTTGGTATGGAAGATGCAAATTCAATGCCTACACCATTATACTATAAGATTCGACTCGATACCGATATGTCAACCGACTGAGAAGTGGATTCAGCTGTCTACCAAGCCATTGTTGGAAGTCTGATGTATGGGGCTACGTCAACACGGCCCGATATTACCTACTCTGTTGCTGCACTCTGCCGATATAATGCAAAACCGTATACGACCCATATGACGGTAGCGAAACGGGTTCTTCGCTATCTAAAGGGTACTTCAGACGTTGGATTGGTTTTTCCCGGAAGATCGACATTGGGAGCGGAGAAGGATGTCTTGCTTGGCTATACCGATTCGGACTTCGCAGGCGACAGAGCAGATAGAAAGTCTCAAGGTGGATATATCTTTTACGCACATGGTGGACCGATAGACTGGCAATCGAAGAAACAGCTTCTAGTTGCAATATCGACCACCGAAGCGGAATACGTTGCTTGTTCTGAAGCTACACGAAAGGCCCGATGCCTTATTCAGCTACACAAAGACGTTACCGGCGAACTCGTCACACCACCGATATACTGCGACAGCAATGGCGTGTTGAAGAATATCTGGTCGGGCGTTTCAAGTGCAAAGACGAAGCACATCGATATTTGATTTCACGACAGTCGAGAGCTTCATGCTCAAGGTATAGTCAAATTCGCCTACGTCTTGACTGATGTAAATCTAGCCGATATCATGACGAAGCCCCTTGCACCGGAACGTCATCAGTGTCTAGTTGAAGGAATGGGTTTGGGCAGAGTTGAGGGCACGGGATTGAGCAAATGTTGAAGACTGTTTTGTATAGGACTGCGGCGAGTTGGTACTCTTTTCCCTAGCAGCTTTTTTCCCACTGGGTTTTACTGCGTAGGTTTTAATGAGGCTAGTGGGGAGTTTGATTTTTTTGTTTGTCTCCTTGGGCTTACTGGCGTTTGGAAAGCGTAGTAAGGGGGGGGAAGTGTTGTCGTGTATGCTTAGTCAGATCACGTGATGTTCCTCACATACATCTTGAGCAGTGGCGTCAGTCCTAGAACAATAAACCATCTCTTCTACACATCTCATATTCTGACAATCGGCAGACCCAGACCAAAAAAGCCCGTTGGCCCTACTGGCCCAGTCAACGACAATACTCTGCAAATAATCGCCACCATATTCCTCTCCCTCCGCTAGTTCTACTTCCACCTCCACCGATTCATCCTCCTCCTCCACCAAGCCATCACTCTCTTTCTCATTCTACTTCTCTGGCCTTCCGTCCCACATCGGTAGTCTTCAGAAACGCGAACGGATCGGCAATTCGGAAGCGATCCCGTCCACGCTTTGTCTGTGATCTGACTTCCTTCCATAGCACCTTTTAGTGCTTTCGCCATGCAGTACATACTTGAACAGATATTCACGTGTTGAGTAACCCCAAGTCTGTGCCACCACTAGCACGTATCACCTTCTCGGCTTCCGATCCATTGCAAGTACAGACTTGTAAGGGCATGTCCAGTCTTCAGCTGGTAGTAGCGAGATGCTGTACCCTTCTGTGCCTTTGCTGGTTCTGGATCTGGTCGGTTCTTCCGCCACTGGCGGCACTTCACCCAACCCTTCGCTTCCTCCCATTTCTCCTCTGCCGCCTGTCTGGAGAGGTGTGCCAAGGAGACAGGGGGCATCGTCTCGGCCGGTTGTTGATGGGTGAGCCATTCCACACCATGCTCGTGCGGTTGATCTGCAGATGCTTTTACCAATTCATCCGCTTTCTCGTTGTCTCGTGGGCAGAACACCATCGAATCTTTACCGGACAGTCAATCTCCGCCAGAATGCGTCGCCCCTGCAGGCAAAGACCTGTCCCGGACCAACCTCCAAGGTCTGCATCCGTTCGATCGCAGCCTGTGCGTCCGTGAAAATCGTGATTTTTGAAACCCGTTGTTTCCGACGATCGCGACCAACACGTAGTGCTCAGACGATCGCAGCACACTTTACGTCGTGTGCCTCCTGTTTGCATTCCAAGTGGACTTGGTGTCCTTTCCATGCGCGTGGCAATGGAAGAAGGCGACGGTGGTTTCAAGTCGGCCAGTTGGCGCGGCCATCGGTGTTTGCGCCACACGCGCGGATTCACGGACACCACACATCTACGGACAGGCCGGACGGCACCTATTTTCGTTGCATCGCCTACCGCGCCATCCATCCGCCATCGACCACCAGGGTCTCGCCGGCGACGTACCCGCTCGCGCGATCGCTGGCGAGGAACATGGCAGGGCCGGCGAAGTCTTCGGGGCGGCGCCAGCGCGCGGCGGGGATGCGCTCGAGGATCTGCATGTTACAGACGGCGTCGGCTAGGAGCTCGGCATTAACGTCGGTGGCGACGTATCCGGGAGCGATGGCGTTGACGCCGCCGTTCGGGAGCGCGGCCTGCAACTCCTCGAGCCGCGGCATGATGGAGGCGACCGACGCCGCGTTAGCGAGGTCTGCCTCCACGATGATGCATCCGCGGCCCAGGCTGTGCACAGCAATGAGCACCGACTCGTTGGAGCGGTCATGCTGTAGGTGGCCAGCGAGTCAGCAGTCGCGAACGATTGCCCGGCGGGAGTTCGGAGAGGATCACCTGCACAAGGATGATGTCCGCCCCAGCTTCGGCAATAGCCATTGTCATGGCCCGGCCAATGCCACGGGTTCCGCCAGTTACGAGCGCGGTCTTGCCGGTGAGGTCGAACATGAACTCCATTGTAGCTATCGAGGTGGCGACGGTCAATGGTGGGGTGAGGATCGAGTGGGGTAACCGGCATCAGATAACCCTTGACCACAGCATGATAGAGAGAGTTATCGGGTGGAAGCGAGACGGCCGGGTAACTTTATGATATTTTCTCACCAACCACAATTGATTATGTAAAGAGTCACTCAACAACTAAAGAAGAGGTGTAATTACTAATGGGGGTGTTAGGCTCAGGTTACCGGTGCAGGTGCGCTCGGGGTTGTGGGTGGTGGTGGGAGACGGGGCGGTTTTGGTGCAGTGGGGAGTCCGTCCGAGAGTAGAAACCACAAATCTTCTTCTACTTATATAAAATCTGTGTCCAAAGCCAATTAAAATGTGTGGATGATTGTTACGTGGTTCACAGGCTAGTGCGGTACTGTCGGTAGTTGTTGCCCCTTGCAGTGTTAGAGAAGATACACAAGTATAGGATCAAAACCACACCGGATCCATTAGTATGTAGACACTTCTGATAATCCGCGAAGTGTAGGTGACTGAAAGTAGTCTCAAGATGCCGGGCAAAGACAACCACTCGATTACCTGGAAGACGACTGGAGGAGGCAGGCACGACAAAAGAGACGAAAGCTATACACCGGGATGGCAGCACTAAGCGGCCTCTGGGTGCATACACATTGCATCCAGGACCATACAGCGGGTTGAAGACTGTTAAGCGGTGTCGTGAGTCTAGTACTTGTACGGAGCAGACAGCTGGAAAAACAAATAAGCTCACCAGTGGAAAGGAAGAGACACAATGATGTTGGAAAGCCACCCAAGCCATGAGAACAGCTGCAGTAGTGCTTCATACAGCTGATATTTAGTCCTCTTCTACACCAATGGCGTACGTTATTGCACACCGACGAGCAAGGTTGTTGCAAGGAAGGTTTTAAGTTTCCCGATTTGTGAATTCGACCATTTTTGAGTTCTTGCCATTGCCTACTGTTGATGGCACGACGGCGACGAGCGCACTTCCAGCTTCATTAATAGCCACTTTTTATATCAATCGAATAGAAATTGATGGAGTTGTGGGTGGTTGAAAGCGGGGCATGGGTACAGCTACAGTGGTGGTAGGCCGTTGCGCATGCCGTGAAAAAAAAAAAGTTTCACATAGAGCGGTGTGTTATCCGGCCGTCTCGCTTCCACCTGGCTAACGTTATGGGTTAACTACCCACTATGCTACTTACCTAGGTAGAAATAAGGAGAATGACGATGCTTAGCAACCATAGAAGGAGAGACGAAACCCTGTAGACCGCGTTTGGACCTGTGAGGCTCTGTTCGGGTTGCTATGATGCAGTATGGCTCCTAACTCACACTCACTACCCGCGGTGGTAGCGTGCTGTCCTGTGGGAGCATACGTAGTTAGTGAGCGTTTGGTCGCGTGTATTGGTGTGCAGTATTCGTTCCTGGCTGGTTTGAATTAGTATGGGTTAGAGAGCACAAGATGCCGGTGAGGGGGGCAGCGGAATCGAATCATCATTACGCCTCACTATACGGATACACCCTCTTATACGAGTCCTGCATTGGTAGCAACACCAGTTCATCAGAGACCTTGGAACTCCCCCGCGCAAGCAATTGTACACGAGTATTATTGAACACAACGAAATGGCCGACACCTCCGATGAAATGATGACATTCACGGCGGCGCCACTCGATTACAGGTGCCCTACGGACAGGGGGACTAGGGGTGGGTGGACCAACGATAGGAAATCATCAATGGGGAAGACTCACAAGCACGGCGACGGCAGATGTGGCCATCCAGGATATAGCACGGCAGTTAAAGTTCGAAATGAACGACATGACAGATGATAAGACAGAGGGCGGAGATCAATGGCAAGACGGCCGCACTAGAGAAGACAGGAAAGGACCTTGAGGTAGTTAGCAACCAGATTGTGTTCCATCGAGGACTCGGAACGGAACTTGACACGACGGACACGATACGCTATCTCATACCTGAAGGGAACTGCAAATGAATGGGCTAGTAAAACCTGGCCGGACGCAAGGAAAGAAGGAGAATGGGGCAGAGATTCGCCGCCGAATACCTTCCCCAGGATGCCCTACGCAGGGCACAGGAGATCCACCTACGGGAAGAGGTAGAAGCGGGAGGATGAAAGGACCGCTTGTATGCGGAGAGGGAGGCGATGTGGGAGCATCTGCAGAAGTGGCTAGTAAACAATGAGACAGGCATATGGGCAGTCTTGGTTACGAGCTGGTTAGAGCTAGTATAGTAGAGCTTAAGATGCTGGTGAGGGGGCGGCGGAATAGAATCATCTTTACACCTCACTATACGAGTATATATCCCCCCTTGTACGAGTCCTGCACGTCCGGGTTCCGATTATGCACGGCGGGGTGCTGGCGGCAAGACGTTCTACTTACATACTTGCGGTAACGGGTTGACGAGGCAGTGCCGTCTCGGTGTGCTGGGGTGGACTGTTGGGGTGGTATCGCTGGTGATTACCAGTGAACCTGTGGAAGGCCAGCCTGTCGCAGTTCCTTTGTGGGATTCCCGATAGTAAACAGAAAAGTTTTGAAGTATACAAAAGCAGCCTGGGGCCCTAGCAGGCCGTATTTCCTTGGATTGTTGTTCGGAAACCGTACCTCGAATTTTGGGTCTCCGGGTGTGAGCTTGGCGGACTATTTGATGTCCTACACCGTAATGATGACGTAGGCATGAGGAAATCAAGAGGACGCTGCATTAAGCGAAGTGGCACTATGCAACCATTCCTAGGAGGCACCGCTTACCGTTGAACCGTTGGGGAGCTTCTGAAACCCGGTGCCCTAGTAGGCGATTTGAACACCACCGAGGGCGCCCAGGGCCCCAAACCGCCGTCAGAACCGTCAGCGATACCCAAAGTACGTCTAGGACACCCTAATCACCACATATCAGTGAAAACTCGCTGCACCAGTTTCCACCACGTGCCCGGCCGCCCCCTTCCCCTTCCCCTTCCCGTCAATGTTCCACATCCCTGGAGGAGGCTCATCAACGGATGGTTTGCGCATCTGGAGGTCTAGCATGTGTGGGAGCAGTACTGTGAGTGATGAACCGCTGACGATGGGTTAGAATTGCCTTGTAGCTGTTGGATCTGTTCCTACACTTACGCCGATACGTATGGTACTAACGGAAGCCGGATGTGGGCAGTGCAGCTGTTGCCGTCGCTTCGGCATCGATCGCAACGGTGCCAACAAGAAAAAAGGAGCTGTCCGGTGCGAGGATCAAACTCGCGATCTTCGGATTGCCGCTACTGAGTGGAAGCCACATCGCAGGGGTATGAGACCGACGCTCTACCAACTGAGCCAACCAGACCGGATTGCCGCACCTCCGTCAACACAGCACTCATACCTCAGTTTCCTTTTCCTGTTTAATCATACTCACGTCCAGCCTATGTAGACTATGGCGGCGTATATTTTGACCAAAGGAAATAACAAAGGAAAGTACCAAGGAAAGCAGGCCTCCCCCCTTACTCCTCGTCTGCGAATGCCATGAAGGAAGGTGTGGGCAGGAATAGCGGCAGTGGCCCCGGCCCCCAGTTCCTCCGCCTCCACCCTCCTCTCCTCTTCCCGCTCCCTGCGCTCCCTGCGCTCCCACTCGGACACCTCGCACCCCGCGTCTTCTTCGGCCGGGAACAGCCTTCCCACATCCGTGGTGGAAACTTGAAAGGAAGTCCAATACCACCTGGCTGCACCTCCCGTCGGCAAGGAGGTCCCGGATCTCCAACCGGCTCTTCCCCCTCCCGCTTTCCTCCTGCGCCCCGCCCACAGGATCCACGCTGGGCCTTCCACGCTGGGCACACCTTGAAGGGGTAGTCCTGTGTCTGCGCCCGGCACCGGCACCACCAGCACTGAGCGGTGGGCCGATTCTTCGTCCAATGTAGGTACTGCCCGGTGAGGCAGTGACCTGCCTTCAGCTGGTAAAACTTCGAGGCAAGCCTCTTGGAACTCCCCGCATCCGCCATGTCAAGCCTCTTCCTGCTCGGCATTCTGTACTTTTTCCCGGACTTCCGGCCCCCACCCATTTTCGTACCTCTGCCCACTTCTTCTCGGATATCTCTCTCCCAAGGAGTGAAAGGGATCTGGGGAGCGGCATCGCGCGCGCCTCCACCCCACGGGCGTCAGGCTCCTCTGCCGCCAGCTTAGCTCATTCGCCGGCCTTCTCATTCCCTGGGGATCCCCTTGTGCGCCGGGCACCACCTGGTCGCGATGGTGATATCCGGCCATGACCGTCGCAGCACCGCGATGTGCTTTCTTGCCTGAAGCGCGTACATCTGGCCGGGGCAGGCTCCTCCGAAGCCATCCGTCCGATTGCGCCTTGGGCATCCGTGAAGATCGTGACTCTTTCCGGGATTGTTTCTCTTCTCGGAGCCGTTTCCAGTGCCTTGCCCGTGCCTCAATCTGTATTCATTACGGCGGAAGTATCCTCCACCCCGCCCAGACACACGCCGCATCGCTCGCAGCACCACAGCGTCCATCGCCCCTCGAGTTGCCATTCCGCCCATTCCGCTCAGTCTTCGCTCAGCCCTCATATGACCCCCAAAAGGAACCAACAAAACACAGAAGAACTGGAAGTACGCACGTATGTACCGCCGCCGCAAGGGCAGTGCTGGAATGTGCAGCGCATCGTATTGCGTCCTCTCCACATCTACCCACGAAGACTTCGAGACGTGGGAATTCGGCGGAACGCGCAGGCGCATCTTTCAGCACTACTCAGCCCTACGGCAAGACGATTGATATCCCATGATCAACCTTTAGCCGGATGCAACCAACCACGTAAGCAGCGTTGCACTGGCATCAACACCTCGTATTGCATCCTCGATCTACAGTGCTGCGCCCAGCGGGATCCCTTCGTCGAGCACTCGGTGTCGGCCACTCGCTGGGCGCGACGACATGTGCCGTACGCAGCCACCATTCCAGGGTGAGCTTTCCATCCACACGGACCGGCCGCAGCGTGGGTGCAGACGTGAGGTTTTATCTATTCTCCACGGAGGATGAGGAAATTCGTTGCTGATCTGGGCTATCACAGCTCGAAACAGAGTGGCTCTCGCATCGGCCGACCGGGCCCGGCCAATCGTCTCGCTTCGCGTTCGCGTCCGCGTCCTGCGCTGCGTGCAGGCACTGCCCCCCCCTCACCCCGCATCGTTCGAGCAGTCATATGCTCGACTCTTTTCGCTCGGCTACTTCCGCACTCCTCCGCCCGGGGTCGCGATACGGGCGAGCCACGTGGTGGAGCTGGGTGTGGGGTGGTCTGACTGGCTGGCGAGTCACTCGATTGATGGGGGACAGCTATTAAAGAGAATGTGTACCCCGCCCCTCGCTGCCGCAACGTGAGGAATATCTACGCAGCCCTCTTCCGTGTCTCAGTTCGACAACCGGACAAACGCACCCAGCGCGGGGAGAAGAGGAAAAAAGAAAAAGGTAAAAAAGAAAAAAGGGCCGGCCCGCCCGCATGGCTATGACGACCACAGCACTTGCGCCTCCCAGTGTGTCCGATGCGCACGGGAAGAACATCCTCTGGGGCATTCCCGCCACGGCGGCCGAATTCACCAAGAAGCCGCACCACCTGGGGCTGAAGGTGAGGACGGCGGCGACGACGACGAAGAAAGCGCCCGACATCGAGACCACCATCGCCCAGCTGAAGACGTACCGTCGCGAGCTGCAGGACGCCGCCGCCGCCAGCGACGACGAGCTCTTCCCCGAGGCCGGCGAGACCATGCGGCCCGACGAGTGGAGGGCGTTTCCGCGGCCGCCCGAGCTGTCGCTCCTCGACGACGCCGTGCCGGAGGAGATCCGCGCGGACCTGCGAGGCGAGCGCGACAGATACGGTGCCGCGCCCGGGACCCCACAGCCGCAGCCGCAGCCGCAGCCGGATGTCCTCGGGGAGATGGTGTTCGCCAGCCCCACCACATCGCTGCACTCGTCGTCCGGCGGCTCCAGCGGCGTCAGCAACACCGCGCCCGCTGCCGGGCCGAGCAGCGTGCGCAGTCTCCGCAGCAGGATCTCGCGCATGCGCATCGGCCGCGCGTCGACCACGAGTCCGGCCTCGACCGCGTCCGGCGGCTCGGCGTCCGTGCCAGCCCCGAGCAAGGCCGCGGCCAAGACGGCGCTGCACAGGCACCGCATCGTTGAGCACGCCGTCTCGACCGCCGGCGACCTCGTGTACTCGGCGTACTTCACTGCGTCGCTGCCCCTGACCGGCCGGCCGGAAATACCCAAGCTCGTGAGCCCGCGCGGCGAGGCCATCAGGAAATACCTCAAGAGCCTGAAAGAGCAGGGGTGGCGTCTCCCGTCTCCGTTCGTAGCTCGATCCGTCGACTGATTGCCACAGCAAATGCGCCTCGTGCCTCGATGACCACCGCGCCAAGACTCTCTCGACTCTGACGTGCCAGCACAAATACTGCGCCTCGTGTATGCGGAAATTGATCACGTGCGCATCTCCCCTCCGCTCTAGCCCCTTCCCCCGCCGTGCCCGACTAACACGATTCAGCATCGCGCTCAAGGACGAAGCCCTTTTCCCGCCCAAGTGCTGTCTCTCGGAGGTCCCGGCGGCGGTGATCAACTCGGTGCTGACGCGCACGGAGCGCGCGCTATACAGGGAGAAGGCGCCGGAGTACGAGGTGCCGTGGGAGCAGCGCCACTTTTGTGCGCGGCCCAACTGCGGCGCCTGGATCCCGCCGAACCTGGCCGAGTCAGCCGCCACGTCGTACATGTTTCGCTGCAAGAAATGCCACTACCGGATGTGCCGCTACTGCAAGGGCCCGATGCACCCGGCCGGCACCGAGTGTCCCGAGGACACGGGGCTGGCGGCGGTGATGGACGTGGCGCAGCGCAGCGGGTGGCGGCGATGCTACAAGTGCCATGCGATGGTGGAGTTGGTCAGCGGCTGCCGACACATGTAAGTCTCGCGCCCACGCTCCCCCCTCCCGTGTCCGCGGCTGACAACCCAATCCCAGGCGCTGCCGCTGCAAAGCTGAGTTCTGCTACATCTGCGGTGCGCGCTGGCGCACGTGCAAGTGCACCGGCACGGAGCCGGTGCACACCCGGCCACGGCTGACGATCGACACGACTACGGTCAAGGAGCGGCAGGAGGTGACAGCCGCGGTCGAGGCCGTGGACAGCGTCGAAGCCGCCGAGCTGCGGCGCGTCGAGAACGCCCGGCAGCTGTTCATCCGGCTGGCGGACGAGCAGGCGCGGCAGCGGCGGGTAGCGGCGGAGCGAGAGCGCGAGGAGCGGCGGGCAGCGGCGGAGCGAGAGCGCCTGGAGCGGCGGCGGCGCGAAGTCCAGGCTGCGCTGGACGACATCGGGGAGCGGTACGACGGCCTCGCGGTCGCGCTGACGGTGCTCTGCGCGGAGCAGCGGGCAAAGATGGAGGACAGACACCAGACCCTCCAGGACGGCCTCACGACGCGGTGGAAGACGGAGATGGCCAACATAGCGTTCTTCCTGGACGTCGGGATCGCGGAGATCGAGGCCGCGGTTGGCGCGAGCGAGGCGACCCTCCACGACCGCCGCGCCGAGGAGAGACTGGACCTGCGCAGCCGCCACGCCTCAGAGGAAGACGACTATTGGTTCTCGCTGCAGCAGTACCTCAAGGGCAAGCCCGACCGCGCGGAACGCGAGAAGGACCTGATGGACCGCTTGCGGGCCGACCACGCGCGGGAGCTGGCGGAGCTGCTGTTGTGGTGCCGGCAGGAAGCCGACGCAGCGCTGCTGGCGGATGCCCTGGGTGTCCTGTCGGAGGCGGAGCGGCGGCGGGCGGCGCTGGAGAAGGATGTCGGGAAGAGCCGGCGGGCGCAGCTGACTAGGACCTGGGAGGCGGAGCGCCACTGGATGGACCTGGTCGAGGTGGACAGGGCGAACTCGCTGGCCACTCGGCGGGGTGAGGAAGAGAATGCGACTAGGGCAAGGCTGCCGCTCGACACGTGGGAGGGCGACTCTTCATTTTCCCATGTACATACTCTGTAGAAATCGTCGTTAGAAGCAAAACGCTGGGGGTCGCACGGGGCGCCCTGTTTCCAGACAGGCCGCGAGAGCAGCAGCCAATAGCGGCAAACAGCGCAGCAAACACTGCGGAGAGCGCTAGCACAAGCCAGTCACAGCCCCCGCCGCAGCCGTGCTCACAGGGCCCAAGGGTAAGTGCATGCCCAGCGAAACCACAGACTGGTGTTGGTCAGACAGACTAGGGCCAGTGCGGAACCGCCAGTTCTCGTTGGGTCTGCGCCGGTTTTCCCGTTTGCTCACGCAGACAGGTCCGTGCACGGTGTGCTCACCCGTAGAAACCATCGCCCAGCCACATCAACCGTCGCCCACCCATATAAACCATCGCTCAGCCGTATCAACCGTCGCCCACCCGTATAAGCCATCGCTCAACCATACCATCCGTTGCTCACCCGTATCCACCGTCGCTGACGATATCACATCACCAAGCTCTATGCGGGCTGGCGGTCGGTGGGTTTGCTTGGGTGTTCCGACGAACAGCCATTATGAACCCAGCCACCGACCTCCCCAGCCCCGCACACCGGATTCAAGAAGCCGGGCCCGCACTGCCCCGTCCGCCTTGGCCACTGGCCGTCCGTCGTCGCCGGTCGCTCTCCGCACCATCCCAAAGCCCTCCTCGGCGCCGCCCAAGCCATGGTACGTGTGCTTCACGAGCTCCTCCAGCCGGGCGAGTTTCCCGGACCCGAGCAGCGCGATCCCTGGCGGGCACGTGCTCGCGAATCTGAACCCGCCCAGGATATCGATCTCCCTGTGGGCGGCGGCCGAGATCGGCAGCGCAATCACGGGCGTCCCCACACCCACGAGTATCACGGCGCCGCCGGGCCGCGTCGCGAAGTTCGCCGTCTGCGCGCAGGCCTCGGCCCCGGTGCAAGTCGTAGACGACGTCGACGCCGTTCGGTCGCGCGGCCTCCGCGAGGATGTCGGCAGTGGTGGCCTTCGCCAGCGCGAGTTTGTCGTCGCCGATGACTAGCACCGCGGCACCGCCTGCGTGAAGCTGATCCCGTCGACGATCCGGTGCACCACCTGGCCGGGTGGTTGACGCGCTCCTGCAACGTGCCCCAGGCGTGCGGTGTCGGCTCCGCACTGCCCCGGAACCGCTACGTCGCGCAGATGTAGCGCCCTTCGAGACGCCGCGCACAGCCGCCGCACGGAACCCTGACCTCCAACGCGACGCGGTCGCCGGCCCTCCAGCCCTGCGCGCCGCTGCCGACGCCGACCACGCTCCCCGCTGGCTCGTGGCCGAGGCTGAGCGGATGCTTCACTGCGATGTCGCCGTTGCGGCAGTGGTCTCAGTGGTGCAGGTCCGAGCCACAGATCGTCGTTGAGCGGATCCGAACCTGCAGCTCGCCGGGCCGTGGCGGCGGCTGTTCAACGCTTTCCTGAGGGTTCGTGAGCGGGGAGAACGGAGGTGAGGAGGGCGGCGGCATACCGTGCGGAGGTCTTTGGCGCCGTGGAGGACCGACGGTCCACTGCCTGCGATTGCATCGTGGAGATGGGGGACAACTACGGGGTGATGCCGAGAAGGTACGATGCGTGCAAACAAGAGACCCCGGGGAAGCTGGCGGCTGCGCGGAGAGGTACGCGTTATCGACGCGGATGTGGCGGCTTTGGCCGAGTCGCTGCGGAGTTACCGCAGCTGCGCATGCATGCTGCACTTCGTCCAAGGAGGCTAGCCGCCCGACTCCGTCCCCCGAGCGGGGAAGTCTTGCGGTATTGCGCAGTGCCGTGCACACAAGCTTTCGGAAAGTCAGCGAGCAACACGATTTGGAATCGTATGCAGGTGGATCAGCAGGCACGCGACGTCACTCGGCACCGAACGCTGCCGGCACATCTTCGTCAGCAACGCCGACTCGCGGCCATGGGTCCGCGCCACTCCTGGCCGGTCCGCGCTGCCCGTTGCTCGTGCACCGAGCCCGGCACGGGGACCGTGGACAGAGCTGTTGTCCGCCCGTTGCCCGGAACGCCCGTCGCATCGCATTTCTCGGATTCCCTAGAACCTCCGACCTTTCTTCTGTTTCTCGGCAGCGCCACTTCTCCGCGCCGCCGTCAGCTGCGCCTCGCCATCGGCATCCGTGACCGCCCGCCTACGGCTGCTCGCTCAAGGCCGCAAAAGACGATGGAAGAGAGACATCGCGACGGGCGACGAGCGGTGGCTGCCGAAGAGCCCCGGGACCAGCCATTCGCGTCCTGGACGCCGCGACTGAGTCCCGCCTGAACGAACCGGGCAGCTCGACTACCCGCGGTGCGTGTATGTGCGCGCACGCGTGTCCTCGCACTTTGCTGACCAGATCCTTCGATTCCTTCAGGACTCGAGACGGCGCAGAACAGCACGATCACCCACGCGACCCCCAACCCTACCACGCCGGACCGGCACGCCCTTCGCACCCACTGGGGCGCTCGGTAGACGTCGGGAGTGCTTGTCCGCGCACAGCTGTCGATTCCCTCCTGCCATTGCGGGATATGTTCTCCAGCCCCTGCCGACCTGACATCCGCGGAGAACCAACCTGCGCCGTTGCTTCTCCCTGCACATCCACGCCATCGGGCATCCAACCAGCTCCACTCCTCTGCTCACCGCCGGAACGTGCGCAGCGCACGCCTCGCCCCCCTCGACGCGATCCCAGTCGTCTGCCAGGAGCGTGGTTTCGTCCGCCTTTCGCACTGCAGTCCTGTGCCGGGCCGGGAATCGAATTTTTTTATCCGCTGAACGAACGACCGAGCGAGCCGGGCGGCCCTATTGGTTGTGGCGACCCCCTGTCCGGCGTGCAGCACATGCATACTAGTCGATCCAACAAAGACGACGACGGTGGGGGGTTTTTTTTTAAGCAATCGTACTCGCATTCAGCCTGTGTCGGCGTACGTTTCGGTGGCGGCGAGGAAATCCAGGACTGTCTGGCTGCACTTGCCCCTCCCCGTCTCTTTGCGTATCTCTTTCCGCAGAACCCTCTGCTGACCTCTCCACCGCCAGCAATCCTTGCAGAGGTGCTCGCGGGTTTTGCTCTTGCATCACCCACACTTTGGCATCAGGGGCGGTTCTTCGGGTATCAGCCAGTCAATGTGTACCCGGGCTTCAACTGGTAGAGCGGCGAGGCGATTCTGTTACCTCTAGTTGCCGGCCGCCAGCCCATCCGGACGCTGCTTGCGGCGGGGCAAACTGTGCATACTTCCTTCCGGTAACTCGGTCGGCGAGCTTCCATCCGAGATCACCGTCAGAGGACAACGCTGTCGCTCAGCCGCAATGCACCCCTGACACCCTTGGCCCGAGGGATCGCTCATGAGTTCGGGCAGACAGGGCTCCGATGTCGTCGCGGGGCCCAACAAAAACCACCAGTGTTGGTACGGACATCACGGTTAAAGCCGGCAAATGGGAGAATCAGGCAGGAAAGAAAAATCACGATAGCAATCCAGCAAACCTGGGTCCAGAGGATTACAGACACAATTTGCTTAAACCGTGAAAAGTACTACCCCCCCGCCAGCAGCAATACACCGCCGCATAACACAGAAAAACAGTGCTACTCTTGTCGGCGGTGGTGCAGTCCTGTTCATCGTTCCCGTCTCGGCTGCAACTGTCTTGGCAGAATGTTTCAGAGGGAGAAGAACACCCACTAGCCGAAGTAGGCCCCCGGTGACTCCCCCCAACCCTCGTTAGATCGTTCTCCGGCGCGGTGAGAAATTCTTTCCCGTATGATCCACCCCTCATGCCCTTCTGTGCACGGAATGTGGCTGGGCTAAGCCGGCACATTGTGTGCGCGCAACTATCTATCTACATATGTACTAGTACAATATGTACATATACAACTAACACATGTCAATTGTTAGCTCCGAGCTTGGTATAACTTCCGCTGTCGGAAGGTGGTAACTCTCACACTACCCGATCCCGGAACATCCCCCCGGCAACGTTACTATGTAGAGCACGTTCCAATAGATAGAGCACTACACTACACTACATGTCGCGTTTCTGGTTGGTGGATGGATGGGTGGAGTAGGGAGTCAGTCGCCGGGGAGGTGATGATGGTGGTGAATTCATTGATCGCATGCGACCCTGTGGTCGCCGGGGAGGACAGACTCGAAGTGGTGAGAGGGACGTGGTAGCCCATGTGATATTCTGTGCCCGACGTCATAGGCTGGAGGTTCTAATTTTCGAGGCACGATCGAGCACACTGAACACTATACGGTAGATACACATCTGCATTCGGAAGGCGCTCTGTGGTACGGCTACGGCGGATATGTACGCCCGGTGCGAGCCCGGTTTGGATTCTCGATCCCGCCCACAACAGCCCACAGCATTCCCAACACGGGCAGCACCTCATCCAACACGAACAGCCCAACCCATCCCACACCGCCCACCCTCCCGTTCACGTCCTGCTCTGCGGCGGAACGACGTCACAGCCGTTGCGGTTGTTATGCACCTGCAGCCTCCAGTTGTCGTCGAGCCCCCAGTCGCCGGTCCACTGCGCCATGCATCGCCCGCGCCGGAACTCAGCGGCGACGTGCGTGCACCTGAGCGCCCAGTCGTCGAAGACCTTGTTGCAGAAGCCGCATCGCGAGGTGAGCGGGGGGTCGGCGACCTTCCTGCATGACTCGAGCACGGCGGCGCGTTGTCCCTTGGCAATGCCGGAGATGCCGTGGGTCTTGAGGTGTTCTAGCAAGTGCTCTCCGCGTCTGAACTCGTGATCCCTCTCGGCGCACGCCAGCGCTTTCCCGCGACACAGACACCCCGTCCCGGCCACCGCACCGCAGCAGTGGCACGCGCCCGTCGCCGGGTCTCGCGCCCCGGAGTGCCCGCATACGTACACTTCGAGCACGACGTGGTTCGCGCGCTCGTGCCGCTTCCAGTTCGCGGCGTTCGTGAAGTGCGTCGGGCAGAACGTGCACGGGTAGCCGCCTTTGGCGCCCTTGGACGCCCGTCGCTTGCGGAATCGCTTCGGAGGCAGCGCTGGTGCACTTTGGCCGACTGATACGTCGCCGGCCGCTACGAAGGGGGGGCTGAGCGGGCTGATCATCCCGTTGTTCTTGACCACGTTGGCGGTGAGGACGAGTGGTTTTGGTAACGGAGGCGACGTGGGCGGGTGCCGTATGTGCGGCGGCGGCAGGGTGTGCGGTGGCTTGGGACTATCCGGTGGGAGTTGGGGGGAGAGGGACCAGGGTTGTATGCGACATTGACTGGGATGGCGCCATGGCGTTCGAGCAGAATTCCAGCCACGCACAACGGGACGGAAGGCACCAGCAGACTCTGGCGGGAGAGAGGCAGCGGTCCCCGGGAACGAACAGCCACCAGAAGCCCCCGCTGCCGCGCCCTGCATCGTGCTGTCTTGGCCCTCGGGCAGCGGGGTCTGTGGGATGTCGGGAATGCGGCACTGAACGTGAGGAATCAGCCACTTTTCCAAGAGCGTAGAGTTAGATATTTGGGATAACCACCATAGCGTTGTTCCGGATCCAGTTGAATAGGGCCCTCTCGGCCATCAGTGCTCTGTAGTCGCTGGGATTGATCTTGCTTCGTTCTAGTATGGACCGGAGCTCGTGCTCTCTCGCCAGAACGCTGGCCTGGCTCCCCGCCGAGAAGGGGGAAAGCAGGAGCGGGTCATGCGCATTGTACCTTGTGTTCTGATGGATCGTGTGGTAGCCACTGCACCGGCCGCACCACGCAGAGAAGCCCTCCCCGAATTCCACAATCGGAGGGGGTCTGCCGCGCATGGCAGGGTCCGCGTTGAGGCGCTGCACGAAGTACTCCCAGAGGTACTGGAATTCGAGATCCCAGAGAGGACTGTCCACGGCAGGGACCGCGTCCAGTTTGTCGTGGTGCACCATGCTGTGCACGAGCAGATCATTGAAGTTGTTGCACTGCTGGTAGCAGTGGTCGATGCTGCACACGTAGACGTCTTCCGCCAAAGTGTGGTTATCGATTACGTGGAAGGAGTAGGCGACCAGATTGTCGCAATGGACTCCGCACTGCGCGCAATCCCCGCCGGCCGGACGCTCGGAATCGGGGCATGCAAACTGTACCACCCCATCAGTCAGTGCCTTGGGCGGATAGCATAAGGCGGTAACAAAGCACATACCGTGAAGCTGGGTGATGGATCAGGTAGAAGGCTCGCATCTCCAACGGCGGCAGCCGGCTGTGCCTCTCCGCCGCTTTGCAGTGACAGCGCCGCATTGCTGTATTGACGCAACACGGGATAGTCGACGTATTCATTCGGGCAGTCGCCCTGGCGCTGAGTGCTCCTCATTACTTCGAAGAATGAACGGTAATGTAGCTATATGTGCCAATAAAAGGGTGTTGATGGGGATCACTGAAAATCGTATGCCTGCCGTGTTTATATGCGCCTGATCCCTTTATACACGCACAGTGCGCACAAAAGTAGGGAAGGCATCGCTTCACTGCTGCAAGTTTGCTGATCCAAACCGATCGGGGTTCCGAGCAAATGGCACTTCCGCCGGGAAACCGACTGGAATCTGGGCAACGGCGGGCGATGATGTTGGTTTTTTGCATCCCTGGATAAGGTTGGGGGGAGAATCCGGGACGGCAAGAAGCCCAGCCTCTTCCCCCCCGCGATGTGCCGTCATTTGCTCGGCCTATTCGCCGCGCGAGCGGGGCTCGCCCCCGCCGGCGCACATGAAACCGACCTGGCTCGACAACTGTGACCGCGACCCTTTGGTGCCGAAGCGAGTTTCAAGAAAGTGCCTAACCAGCCTATCGGACCGGTGTTCGATCGTTCGGGGTGGGGTTTAATCCATCTTCGCCGCTTTAGCACTGTTAGCTGGCTGGATCCCGAATGGAACTGCTCCCAAGAGGCTCAGTTATATAACCCTTGTCGTCCCCGTGGGGCGGCCGAAGCCGGGAAGCCCTATCTCAGGCTATCCGGAACTCGTTGTCCGGTGCGGGTGGATAGGTATTCTGCGTCTGGGTCAGCGGACGAGAGGTGCGATACTCGCACCCTGAGGTCCTCCCTACGTACGCACGGTATCAGGGATCACTGCTGAAGTATCTAGCAACCTGAGGGGTTTTCCCTATAGCTCCCTAGAGCTGTGCGCGGTGCGAATGCCAGTCAACTCTGGATGACGCAATGCTATGGGTCGCTGTCATCCGGACGGCATCGACAACCTGCCAGTCTGCCAGTCTGCCAGTTCGCGCACCGGCACGAGAGCATAGCACCCGCGGAAAGGAAAGGAAGTGAAAGGAAAGCCGCCAAGATCGCGCACACGGAGAGGGCCTCGAACAGTCACTCATGCTGGTAAAACTAAGGGCATCCCTAGAGCGCGCACATCGAGGGACGCTGCGAGGGAGAACCGCCGCTACCCTGCAACCGCAGGCCAGTAGGAAGAATATCACACACGTTAGCAGCCGTGGGGAATACCGCCTCATCGAACTCTAACTAAGGACGTTGGGGACCAACAAGAGGGGAATGTGGTGCTTGCGGACCTCCCGTTGGCGCAGCGCTCGGTCAGTCATCTGGCCGTGGGGGGTCCGGCCCGACTGGGTTCGCCGCAGCATCGGCGGCCGGCCGACGCACCGCGCGCAGAGCTGGGCACATCCGATCACTCATGCAGCACAGCCCACAGGGGTCCTGAGGTAACTCGGGTGCCACAGCGGCGAGGCTGAAATGTGCAAGAGCTCACTCAGACCCTAGTCCGTTGCGCACAACCATCTGTTCTGAAGTAGAGCGAAAATGTGTGCCCGCACGGTGGGGTTGTGGGGGCTGGCAGCGAAGTGTTCAGTGGTCCGAAACACATTCAGGCTCTAGCCAACCAGCAGTTAGATGGAGAATCCGCCAAGAGTTTTCGAGTTCAGCTGAGACGTGCACCCCGCTCTCGGCGCTCGCAAGGCGTACCGGCATCTGGCGGCGGCCGATGTATGTACATAGGCGGTTTCGCGGTTGCAGTTCGCTGAGATTGTCTGCCCCTTTGGAGCGATGAGTTCGATGACAGTCCGAGGGTGGGAGTGCACTTGCGGCGGGGAGGAGTGGAGTGCAGATTTCCCGCCGTCCAGCGTGCTCGCCGCGCCGAGTCGGAGGCGCGACTCAGGATGGATGCACTCCTTGCTGGTAATTATCCCTGCTCAGCTGCAGGCAGTCTGTCTGCGCGCTGGGGTGCGTACGTAGAGTAATGGCGAGACTGAGTTACAGGAGCAGTAGTGGTGCTATTGTAGGGAGGGTGGATGCCATAGGGAGCGAACTTGCATGTTTTAAGTGAATAGAACGGCATTTTTTGGACGAAACAGCAGTTTGGAACTTGTTGTGTTCGCCGGTGAAGAACATAGCTATGCACAACTACAGCGACCACGACTACTCCCGATCCTCTAGTTCGGTGGGAAATAACTTCTATGTAGATCCGCGGCATCTGCAACTGGTATGTTCCGCCAGCTACCTTCTACCGTCTACCGATTCGATACTGCGACTAGGCGATCCAACCGAGCTAATCGCGCGTTCCGGCGCTTGCTTTCTAGGATTTCCGGCCAACTTTGTCTGTGCAGTCTGCACCGTTTCCGTCGCCGGGCGGAAACAACACATTACCGGAGCAAGCACGATTGCTGGATGAGCCGGACAGCTATGACCCGACGTCGGAGCCTCCGGATGGACAGGACCTCCCCATTTGCCCGGATTTGGGTTCCCTGAGTGGTTGCCGCGGCCTCGCAGGAACAGATGATGGCCAGAAAGCCCAGGACATGCCAGCGGAATCGGACCGGCCATTTTTGCAGGATTCTCCGGAGCCCACTGCGATTGCCCCAGACGCCGCGATGTACTCACCGCCATCCACCCCTGCCATGCGAGCTGACCCCAAGCCCGCCACAGTAGGGACTCAGGTTTCGTTCGAAAAGAGGAGGAGAAATGCTGCCCGATCCGCTGGGAAAGCCCAAGCCCCGATGAGGAGCGCGGTTGTGAAGAGGACGAGCACCAGAATTAGTCAACGCTCGCCCGGTGCCAGTGGCGAGAAGCCAAGAGCTCCATACATATTCCGCTGTGTGTGGGGGGGGTGCGAAATGATCTTCAACAAACCCTGCAACCTCTTCCGTCACGAAGAGTCGAAACATCTGCAGCGGTCAAGATGGATTTGCGCGCCCAACGGGCCCACCGAACCGTTGACAGGGAGATGTGTGTACTGCCAGAGTACACATGGCGGACCCCTCAGCCCGGATAACCTGGAGAGACTGCCGGATTCTGTTGCGCTGAACCCGGATTTGCCCACATGCCGCGCCCCCAAGGATTTGGACCAAACCATGGATTGCCAGTCCGCGGATGTTTCGCTCTTGCAAGATGGCCGCTGCCAGCCAGCTTCCATGTTGGGTACCGGAACAAATGGTCGTTTATCTGCTGTCGTTCATGTTTCTCAGGACGCAGCTCCTCCAGGTCAGATACTACAAACACTGAGCGGGGTTCCATCTCCTATTTCTTCTGCCCTGGAGGATACATATGCTCAATTCCAGATATTTCCAGGGTTGCACGACAGCCTTCATGAGGCGCAACAGCCTCTGACGCCTGAGCACACGCCGCAGTTCCCAGCCGCCACTAGCCCCAGCCAGCTCTCCCCCGGCGCGCGCGGCTGGCGATTGGACAGCCCTGAACCGCTCCAGATACCGCGGCTTGAAGCGGACCTGCGCACGGAATGGAAGCGCCAGCAGTCGCTGGCAGAAGTGATGACGCCGGTATCGTTACCATCGCCGGGTCGACCGGAGCCGCCGAAACCGCCCGACTATCCAGCACCACCACCACCGCCACCATCGCCGCCATGCGGTCGCGGCTGCGCGGACAAGCCGGAAGGGGCCCGCTCCTTCCTCCGCAAGGACAACTTCATGCAGCATCTAAAGCACTGCCATCCGCACGTGCGCCGGGACACCGCCCACACCGCAAGCTGGGCCCGCGACGCGCCGCCGCCCCCGGCGTCGCGGTGTGGGTTCTGCGGAGCGCAGTTCACGGTCTGGGCCCAAAGGAAGAAGCACATCGCCGAGGAGTATGCGAAAGGCCGCAAGATCGCCGACTGGAAGGGAGACGGACTAGGATTCGTAAACGACGGCGACGGCGATGAGGAGGTGGGAGGTAACCGACCAGATGGTTGTCCGATATAGGCGCGACCCAGTTAATGACGGAATTGCAAGATCACGACAGTAGGAGCCCTTCGCACCAGCCCGTTTCCCCCCATCCTGGACACGACGGAATCCGTAACAACCTTCCCTGATATATTGTGTTTTCTCTTCTTTTTTGCATTTTTTTTCTTTCTATCTCTCCCTTTTCCATTTTCCATTTTCCCTTGCTATTGTTTTTCTGCCGACTTACATCGTTTTCTTCTCTGGATTGGAGGAACGTGATCCACGGGTTTTATTTTTTGCCTCGCTTGAAGTCTTTGTTTCCGGGCTGTCGGCGGCTGTTTTCACACTGAGGTTTGATGGGTGGAGTGGAGAATGACGTTGAATTGGGGCCGAATGGGGTTCGAGGAACATATTGTTAGCGTAGCAAGTTGGCATAGGTAGAGATTTCGAATCAAGGGTTGTTTGTTCAATGTCCGGTCCGAAAATAAATCTTCGGTTCAGTTCGAGTCTGCGTGGGAACCTACGTAGTCGGAGGATTGGAAACACCATAGGGGGGCTGTGCAGCAAACCGTCCACCTACAAAGCAAGCTGATATACATACCTACATATCTCCAGCTTTCTCTGGGAACCAATCTCTCTGTCTCGCTCGCTTACAATTGGGGCGGTAGTGAGCCCCATATCGCTCAGCCGCACCCCGCACCCGACACACGTGCACAGCAATCCAGTCTGGCGATAACGCTTTCGGCAGACCGAACGGCTCGCTGCTGTCCTGTGTCAATACCCACACAACACAGTATTTGCAAGTCGGCGGTGTCAGTCTCACCCTTGCCCACCGATATGCACCGTGTGCGCTCCACGATAAACCAGTCAGATGACGACCTCAGTAGCCACTCCAAACTGCAGTCACTGCGCACGCACGCATTCACGCGCTGTACCTCGCCCGGAAAGCGCTGGAAATAGCCACCGAACAAACCTGAGGATGTCTACCTAGGTAGGTGTGCCGAACTCCCGGCTGTGCTGCCTGCTGTGTGCGCACACGCGGGTGACTCGGGTTTCCAACGGCCATGTCCGTATGTAGTTGCGCACACTGCAGCGGGTGACTCAATTGACAGAACGGGATGTCAGCTGCTGGCATGGTAGCGGTGTTCGGCAGCGGCGGCAAGGTGGAGGAGGAGGAGGAGGAGGAGGTGGTGGTGGTGGTGGTGGAGAGGAGGATGGCCGGGGTGAGGGCTACGATGGCGAGGTGGTGGTGGAGCACATAGGAATGCAGCGGCTAGTGCGTACGAACTCTCTCGCAGTTACAGACGGCAGTCAGCAGACTGCTTCAGGTTCCAGCGGGTTGATAACGTATTGGCAGTGCACTTCCGTCCGCATGCTTGGAGTAATTACTTGGCGGCAGCTTGAGGAGTAAAGACGGGCAGTGCGGCTGAATATAGCCTTGTGTGGTGCCCACATCCCATCACCGGCGACAACCCGGGATCCCTATAACAACATCCGTCGTCCACTTCGCCTCCAGTGTTCGCTGCTTCGAAAGCACCCGACAAGTTAGGATTCCACCAGCACCTGCGCGCACAAGCCAACTCTCCGACTGACCAGCCAACCTCCGCACTCCGGATCGGTGACGGATGCCTGCGCGGGAAACGAAAATCAGCTCACTACAGCACCCTACAGCTTCCTGGAGCTTGGAATGAAGCGGAGACCCCGTGCCCCCGGAAGGCTGGAGCTGGAGGATGCGGGAACCGGAGTGGAGTGGATTCCAGCCCGGCAACTACACACGCCGGATGGATGGGAGCCCGTGAGGAAGCCTTGACGCGAGAGTGGATTTTCCTCCAACGGAGTCCAGAGTTGCCACTGGAATCGCCCGACCCGGACCCTGGACTGGAGAGCGGAAAGCCTGGAGGAGACGGTACAGGACCGCACCCGCGAAGACAGGATTGGACCCTGGATGGACCGTAATGCGGACATGCGTTCCTGCTCTCTATCTTCTTGTGTTTTTTCTTTCTGTTCGCTATCTTTTGTCAGCTGGTCGGACTGTTATTTGCTGTGTCTGGTGATGCGTTTCCTTGGAAGGATTGGGAATGTATGGACGCGGGAGCAATGGTTACTGCTCTTTTTCCTGGGTGTTGACGAGGGTTACTGGCGAGTAGTTAATTTGTATGTATGTACGTAACCAAAAGTCATCCAGCTCATGGACAGAGAGACTGTCTGGGCCAGCACTTAACGCTGGTGATTGATGTTTAGTTTACTAAATTAGCATGTAGTTAGTCTTCAATAGATAATAACTACTTCAATATTCATGGATAGTGCGACGAGTAGACTAACTAAATACGGCCAACATGCTGAGGTGCCGCTGTCACGGTTTACCCGGCGTTTTCCACTTCAACGATCTGCGATCGTGACCCCGCAATTGCCAACAGCCCCACAACCATGGGAATACGCAACCTCTATTCGCATCTCACCCGCTTTGCGCGCCCCGGGACCTTCTCTTCTTCTGATGACCCCAAAACTCCTATCTACATCGATGGGCCGGCGCTGTGCCACCACATCTACCACCTTATCTTCTGTGCCGGTGGCGCCGTAGGTGGCAATCCATTCGAGACCACGCTCTCGTACCGAACGTTCGCGCTCGCCTTCAATTCGTACCTCTTGCGTCTTGAGACCTCCGGATTCCGAATGTTCCTATTCCCCCCTCCTTCGTGCCTCTCCAAATGTGCCGCACCACCGCTGACGTGTTGTGTTCAGCGCGGAGATCCTGTTCGACTCGGCCCTTCCATCGTCGAAAACCCAGACACGGTTGTCGCGTCTCAACGACTCGCTCCGGAAGCTCACGAATTATCGATCTGCGAATCCCACTATCCGACATGGCGCTCAATCCATCGTTGAATCGCCGGAAACGTTCTTTGCCGACGAAACATCGAAAGCGGCCTTTGTCTCCCGCACGCAGCCGCTCTCGGCGCCACCATTTATCGTAGCCGCCGCGCTCTCGTGGCTGAGCTCGCACAACCGCTATCGGGATTTGACGAAGACGGTGCCGGGGGAGGCGGACCCTTTCCTTGCCGCCGCGGCAATCCGGAACGGCGGGATAGTGTTGACGGGGGACTCGGACCTCCTGGTGTTTGGGGATGATGTCGACGGTTGGGGCGTCGTCATGCTGCAGGATCTTGTGTTCACTGAGGAGGGGGTAATGGCCCGTGTGTCGCGACCCGCAGACGTGGCAAGGGCTCTCAAATATCCCCTACTGCACGTAGCGTACCAGACCGCGCTGGATTCAAGCGCGTCGCTCGGTCAGATCTTAGACCGGCTCGGCAGGATCGAGACGCGCAGGCGGCAGGGCGCGGCGGTGGAATCCATTCCTGCAGCGTTTGTCCGAGAATACTCGTTGCCGGCCGAGGGCGGCGCCGTCCGGATGGTGGAGGAACCAAGGATTGGGGAGTTGCTATTTCTCGCGGCGAAGGGCAAGACGGATCGGAGGATGTATTTTCCGTTTCTGAACGAGGACCCACAACGTGCACCAGCATGGGAGATTGGCTGTTCCACCAGAGCGCTTGCTTACTCCCTGCTGTTTGGCGGCGGAGAGGTGAAAGAGGTGTTTCGACGCGGATCTAGGATCACTGAATCGCCCGTACTCTGTGAGAACGCGGCCAAAAAGCTAGAAGAGTTTGCTGGAGCAGTCGCGGATGCGCCAGAAACCTCCTGGTGGGTGGTTGCCGTACTTGATGGCATCTGCTCCACCATGAAGGGGCGGAATCAACCGGTACTATCACCCGACGAACTTGCCGCCACTGCAGCAATACTGCTTCCGAACCCAGGGTTCACACCGCCTAAGGAGACGAAGCACAAGTGGAACTGGCGACTGGTTCACATCTTTGCCATGGCGCAGGCTGGATGGTATTCGTTGTTGTTGCTGCGCGAAGTGCTGCGATTTATCACTATTCGTGATACGCCGGTATTCGGAGATGTGCGAAGCCTGGAGGCTCTGCATAAGAGCCTACTGCAGCTGCCTGATATTCTGGATCTTTTGGATGGTCGTGTGTTCTTGTTCAGCTTCGAGAAACCGACAGAGAAAGCGAAGGCGGTTGCCAGGTACGTGCTGGAGCTTCGTTGGCGTGCTGTCAAGGCTCTTGAAACTGAAGAGACTGCGATCTCAGAGTCGCCAACCAACGAGAACGGCAAGCAGCCGAGTGATGGTGCCGAAGAAAAGAGAGGTGGGGTGGATAGCTGGGAAGTTGTAGAATATAAGAAGGCCAAGCCGGAAAAGAAGAGGCGAGGGACACTTTCGAATTCTATAGCGTCCGACTTCAATAAATTCGCCGTCTTGGCAGCTGATATGTAGAAGTCAGCAATCTTTAAGCGAAAGACAACCACCGAACGGCAATTACCACACGCTAGTTGAAAAGCTGCTCGCGCACCTAGAATGCATCTCCAACGATCTGTGGAAAAAAATCTCCCCTCTTAACCTCATCTGTACCACGATTACCAGCAACTACCATCACTCCCATCAACCTATCACCTCTGGGGAATTCCAAAATGTCGCAGATTGGCACCTTCCCACCAACATCCCTCTCGACTGTGTCTCAACCGATGTTCCCTACCGCCGCGTCTGCTCTCATCTCCACCGCCACCCCTGCCGACTTCGTGAAGCCCGCGGCAGGTCGGCCCACCATCACCATCACTGTCACAAAAACTCGCCCCAGACCTGGGACCGCCCATGGTCCTTCGACCGTTCAACTCGCTCCGGACGTCACGGAGCTTGACTACGTAACAACGATTAGTCTGGAACATCCGCCCGCGCAGTTCGAACCCACCACGTCCCTGTGGGAGGAAACCCCGTTTCCGACGCGTACCACCTTGCCGCGACCGACGAGGCGGCGGTTCGTCTGCAAGCGCCATTTCCTCGGGAAGGTGTCGAAAGTCTGGAGCGATAAGGGCTGCTGGGAGTGGAGGATCATCTTCATCGGGGTAGCGATAATCGGGCTCATAGCAGGGATGATCGTCGGGGATGCAGGGGCGGACACGAACTTCTGGTAAAGCCGTGCTGGAGGAGAGAATTTCTGGTGCATTTTGGAAGGCGCCAGGCCGGGTGGGATTTCTTGGGGGGTCGAGCTGCTGTATGATGCTTAGCTGGTTACTCCTCCACGCTGTCATTCGGTGGAAATACCTGCAGGTTATCGCTTTTGCAGTGATGGTTGATTACCAGACGGCGAACATATGTACATATATAACGTCAGTTGTGAGGTTTTGGATGTCGATTTTTTTTGGGGGCGGATCTTACCCTGACGTCGGGCGCAATATGTACGTTGAATTAAAGGATGAGCTGGGTGTTCCAATCAGGTGTGTTGGCCACTGCGAATGCGGTGAGTATCAAGTTTGGAAGACTGGAAAATATTCCCTCGACTTACCGGACGTCACAGAAGAGGAAAGGAGAGTGGAGGAGGAGCAATTGGGTGATGGGGGGGGGGGGGGGGGGGGGGAAACCCTTTTCCTCCCGACGCCCTCCTTCATTGCGGGAGAGGAGAAAGGGGCGGGTTGCGCTTTCCTTTGTTCTTTCTTTTGTTAGAATTCTTTTCCTTTGTGATTTCGTTGGTGCACGTCATATTCTCTTGGGACAGGACTGGGCGGAGGACAAAGGGGCTTGCAACTTGCCACCTCGCACGGACAGCGAACGGGGAAACCGGTTTGAAAAGTGCGCCGCCTCAGTCTAGTAAGGCTGTATGCGAGTATGAATAAATAAAATAAATAAATCATCGGACGTCACAATGAGACCCAGATGAGTGGAGACGAGACTCGCTCCCATAAAAGCAATCCCTGAATCGATCTGCCGTACACCCATGCAGTCCTGTCACATATGACATCTAAATAGCCGAGTCCCAAGCACACGGAACTTATGTAGTTAGCGGCTATATGCTTAGTTGAACGAGCACAATGCTTAGCTGAACGAATACAATAGTGATGTTTTGTGATTTCATACTCCACTACCGATGAATGGAGATAAAAGAGAGTAGGAGAAAGCCGGAGGCGGGGAGGTCAGAAAGAGAGACAGAGGAACGGAGATACATTGAAACTGCGCGGCAAAGGAAATAAGAATGAATGACTAGGATAACCTTGCGGAACCGCAGACAAAAGGAGAAAAGAGAACGGCCGACCGCCGTAGCGGAAACATAACGAGAAAATACCCATTACCGAGCCCGATGAAACAAGGAGGAGAAAAACTTCCACAAAGACGCACTCCTGGCGAATGAGACAGTCACCGCGGGCGGTAGCTCGCCTAGAGTCCCCAAGACAGGTCTAGTAGCTTAGCTCACTGATGGCTCGCCACACCTTCCATGGGGCCGCCGCCAGAAACCCACACGCCAGCAGCCCACTCAAGGAAGCGCGCGAGCTCCGTCCCCGCAACGAGGCGGTCGGGATCGATTCCGACGTCGTGGATGAACTGCCTCGCCGCCCGATCGATATCGAGCTCGCTACCGACATCAGGCATATCGACGTCGACGTTCTGGTCCGTCTGCTGCTGACCGCCAGCCGTAGCTAGGATGCCCGGATGATGGTTCTCTAGGGACGTAGCGAGAGCCTCGAGGCGTTGCTTCTGGACCAGCAGCCAGCGGGCGACGATGATCGGTGAGATTGTGAGCGAGTGGACGTTCGGGCTGCCAAGAGCACCATTGCCACTATTGACGACCAGCGAACCATGCTGCGTTGCTGGGCTAGCGCTTCCGCCAACGCTAGCTGCAGGGTGCGACATTAAGTCCTTGAAATCTTGATATTAGCTAGATTGTTGGAGACAAAATATTAGAAACTGCTGGATAATTACCCGTAGAAATGATAGAACAAAAATAAGGTGATAATTGTCTTCTTTGGTTTTTGCAGAAGGATAAAGCAAATTGAGTGATACTGAAATAGTAGTTTTTGCAATACTCAATATAGGATCTTATGGTTTGGTGGCTATACAAGTGTGAACAATTAATCTGGTAAATTCACATCCCTATAAGGGTTATAAATACAGAACAATCTAGTTTCGACAGGATATAACATCGGATTTAGACGTAAATACGACTAACTCCGATCGCTTAACTCCGTAAGTGTTTCAGATAGGATCCCTATTTATACACCAATTATAAATATTGAAGAATCTAGTTTCGACTGGATATTAGATCGGATTTAAGTGTAAATACGATTAACTCCGATCGCTAAACTCCGAAACTGTTCCAATGATCTTATATACAACCAATTATAAATACTGAATAATCTAGTTTCACCTGGATATAATCTGGATTTTAATATAAATATGGTTAACTCCAATTATTTAACTCTGTAACTATTTCAGATAGAATTCCATTCATATACAGATTATACATACTGAATTATTAAATTATTTTAGATATATCAGATTTAAGTGTAAATATAAATAATTCTAACATTTAACTCTGACTATTTCAAGTGTGATTCTATTTATATACTAATTATATAAACAAATTTTTTTTGGTTTTAACTGTAAATAACACCAGATTTAAATCTAATTTAATTAACTTCAATCATTTAACTAATAACTGATCCAAATACAATTCCATTTAGTACAGTATACATATTCAGATGATGGACTTAATATGATACCTCACACTGGAGCTAATGTATATACTCAGGATATGGATGTAATCTCGTTTATATAAAGATTATAAATACCAAACTATTTAAATGTAACTGGATATAATACTGGATTCAGGTGTAAATACAATTAACTCCAATTATTTAACTTGATAACTATTATACCCAGTATGCTAGTGATACTCTTAAAATTTATAGTTATCATGACTAGCAACTAAAGATACACAATCTATAGATTGAAACTTTATAATTTCTTATGAGTAAAAGTTATTTGCAGGGGAAAGACTTAAGAAAAAGAGTAGGTTATCTAACAGCAGAAATAAAGGTAACAGATAGTTATCTAAGAGTGAGGAGATAAGTAAAACTCCTAGATAGAAATATAGCTACATTCTCAGTAGGTGTCAATATTATTGTCTATAAGTTCCATTTAAGAAATCACTAGTTATAGAGTATTAATACAAAAGAATTACATTTTCTAAATACAATATATTTTAGAACTGTTATGTAGGATTCATAAAGCAAAATAGATCTAGTGGACTGAAGATCAACTATAACTTGTTAAGTTATAGAAATTATAATAATTCTTAAGTAAACTGCAATTGCTATAACATTATATAGATATTAACTGTTACACCCAAGGGTAACAAGGGAAAAAAGGATACAAAGAGAAAGGTAGCCGAACGGTAAGTCACGTGACCAGGAATCCCTGATGAACGTCTCGGGACCTCGGAAAGCAGTTCGGCAAGAAAAAGCAACACTGAGGGTAACCTCGGCGGGTGATGGATCTTAGGCCAGCCCGCCGGGTAGACCCAAGGCACTGCCGACTCTTGTAGCCGCTGCATACGAGAACGAGACAAGGGTAGAAACTAGCTTCCTGCGAGTCGCACGCCATAAGCGGGGCCCATGTTGCAAGACAAGTCTGGGAGAGTCTAGACGGGAGATAAGACCCGGAGTTAGGACCTTACGGCCGAGACGAACGGACAAAAGAATAACTCCGGAGAGGGGCCAGCGGCAAACTAGGAAGGGACGGCGAACTCCGAAAGAGTTACGACCGATCCAGACTAGGACCTCGATACGAAGCCCGCATAGTCCGAAAGACTAGCGCCGGGGGGAATACGAGGTCGCCGACTGTTAGCCTCCACCCTTATCGCTAGGACCGGTCAGGGCCAACCTCACCTATGTGCGGAGCTCTCTGAGACCGCGCGTCTTGGGACTGGGATCCCTGGCGTGATGACGGGAAGAAGGACCACGTGACCAACAAAGAAAAAGGCATATATACCGAACAGGAACTCCACCAAATTCCCTTCGATTCCCCATCCTCGGATACCACGCTCACGAAACACCCCGACACGACGAACCTAAGATTATTCCGCTGTGAATAAAGAAATCGAACCTGACTCTACGTTATCTCTACCTCCACCTCTGTACTCGCGTACCCAGGTGTCACACTATAATCTTGGTTCACAAGTCACCTTCGATTTACACACGACCCTTATGCCCTCGTTCGAGCAAGATCACTTCTTTCTTCTCGAACTAGCAAACATCTTCGAACCACTCTCCACCCAGCACTTCGATCAGAGCTACCAGTCAATTGAAGCACTGATTTACGAAGACCCTTGGGACAAACACATCGACGGCCCAATCCCTTCAGAAGCCATCGATTGCACACCCCAGCACTGGTATACCCAATACTGGTACGACTGCGCCTTTGCCCATCAGTGCGCAAACCTCACAGGACTCGACTTTCGGGACATCTGTGACTACGAATTCACAGACGACGAAACGATCTACACAGGACACTTCCTAGACCTGTACTAGAAAAATGACCGAATCCAACGTTGATATGCTCCGTCTGGAGTATCCACGGACTGCGTTGGAGGTATACAACGATACCGAAACCGACCAACCAACAATCGACCTCCCAAATCCCACTGCTTGGGTCCGACTGCTGGTTACGCAGCACCAGCAGGCCCAATGGGACCTAGAACAGCTACACGGAATGTGCGGCGACGCCTACGACCGGGCTGACCGACGAATCGTCGCAATTGAGCGGAACTACCACCTGCTCACGCAAGCCCTCGAATACGTCTACAAGACGGCCGAGGCCAACACAACCGTATCCCACGAGTGGATGCAAACCGAGCTGATGCGCACCGCAAGCGCTGCTCAGAAATTCACCACGGACATCTGGACAGCCATCACCACCCGGGATAAGGACCAGGCCGAAAAGGAGAGCCACCAGATCACCCGAGTCACACGGCTGAACGATGCCGTCCAGTTTCTCCAAGTTGCAGACCGGAAACGGGCGGAGGAACAACAAACCTGGAACGCCAACTGTGAAAAGTGGGCTATGAACCAGCAGGAGGAGACCGAGCGGCTAGCCAGAGAACAGCAACGGCTGCGCACGGAGGTAAGTGCCATCAAACGGGCGACCACCATGCCCACTTACCTACAGTCGGCTCTACCAAAGGACGTCCCCCTTCCGACTTCAAGGGAAGGAACCCCTGAGGCGGCAGTGGGAGGGGCCGGAGGAGAACCCCCAAGGCGACCCCGAACAAGGTTGGTACTCCGGTCCTCTTCCCCGGAGCCGGAGAACCCGACCAGAGACGGAGGCTTGAGCGACCACAACGACAACGACATGTATACGGTCCCGGATAGGCGACGAGGCCCGGCGACCGGAAGGCCTCCACCAGGGGCCACCCCACTCCAAGAAGGGCACATCGCCACCATGCTCACCCCAGAAGAAATCGCTCGACTGGTGGGGGAGGGCATCGCGGCAGCCCGGACCGACCAAAGGGCCCCGGAGGTAAGGACCAATACTTCCCGGCTTAAGCTGAAGAACCCAGAACCCTTCGACGGGAAACCCACCTCGGCATTTAATGTCTGGTGGGAATCGGTTCTCGAGTACATTGGGTTCTATCCAGAAACCCTCGACACCCAAAAAATCGCTTGGGTAGGAACGCTGCTGTCGGACACCGCAAAAGCCTGGCACCAGCACCGACGAAGGACAATGGCGGACAGAGACACCTGGGCCCGCTACACTGCGGCGATCCGAGCTGAGTTTCGGGACACCAGGGAAGCTGCAAACGCCCAGCTGAAGCTCAGTCAGCTGCGGTACAAAGGCGACATCAAGGCATATTTCACCGAATTCCGCGCCTTGAATGTGTACGCTCGAGCTACCGGCGAAGGGCTCAGGGAAAAAATCGACCAGGCCATGCCCGACAACATCCTGGATATGCGCTTCGCCCACTACATGGAGGAGTTCATGGACGATGAGCACTTCCTCACGGCCACCTACAATGCCGGACTTCACGTGGAACGGAGAAAGGCCCTGAAGGTAGCGCGTGAAGCCCAGCCAGGAAGCGGCACAGGACGAAAGGACGGCCTGGATGGGAAAAATCCGGGCAATGCCCGAAAGGGCAAGGAGAGCGGTGGCCCCAAGCAGACTGGGAAGTCTGACTCGGGGGGCAAGGCTGAAAAGCCAAGGAAAACATGGGAACAGAGCCACTGGGGAAGCGGTAGCAACGCCTACAAGGGGGTTCCCCAGAGCGAGATCGACTCCCACAGGCACAGCAAAGCCAGCTGCTGGAGGTGTGGCCAGGACAGCCACGACACCCAAGACTGCTATGCCCGAACAACGGTCAAGGGCACGGAGCTACCAGAAGCCCCGAAGAAGGCGAGCTCGATCCAAGGAAAACGAAAGAGGGGTGAGGAGGCCGAGGAGGCTCCGACCCCTAAGCAAACCAAAACCGGCCACATCAAAACCGAGGACGAAGACATGCGAGAAGCGGCGGCCGTGACACTGCAGTCGGCCTGGCAAGAAGACTCGGATTTTTAGAAGGACGGGGCCCGCCGCACCCCAGGTCCTTCCCAATAATTTGTGGAACAAATCGGAAACGAAAGGGTCCGGAGGAACCAAGCGCTGGAACCTCGCAGGATAGACAACGAAGAAGGCTAAACCCGAACGAAGCCTCGCCCGAAAAGACTACGAATAAACCACGATGCGGCAAAAGACCGATCACCACCATGATCATCTCATGGGGCCCGACTCAGCATGCGGTACGAGCCCTACTCGACACTGGTTGCTCGGTACCGTTGATCAGCACGAGGATCACGGAGCAACTCGACATACCCCGAATCCGCAGGAAGGAAGCAGCCCCACTACTGAACTGCTCAGGGGAGGAGGTCAAAGGGGCAGGAATGGAGTACACTGAGCCGCTCCTGCTCCAACATCGAAAGCACTATTCGCGAGAAGTATTCGAAGTTGCTCCTTTGGAACCAGTAGTCGACCTCTTCCTCCCATTCTGGTGGATTGCAAAGCACCCCCCCCAAGGCGCATGGGACTCAGAAGAACTGCGCTTCAGCAGCCACAACTGCCTGGAGAAGTGCACGAAATTCGAAACCGCAGAATTCTCCCTGTCCCTGGACGAAGCGGTCACCCTTGACCCAGAGGCCAAAGTCATCGGGTATGTCTCAGCGACAACTGAGGGGGATTCTCAGGATCGAATTCTGAGGGAGTTCAGGAGCTACCTCGACATCATGAGCCAGGAGGCGGCGGAAGTGCTACCGGTACACCGGCCATACGATTGCAAGATCGACCTCAAGGAAGGAGAAACCGCCCCCTGGGGACCCATCTATCCCCTCTCAGAATACGAACTTCAGACCCTCAGAGAATGGCTCAAGGAGATGCTAAGGATGGGCAAAATTCGGAGGTCCACCTCACCGGCAGGGTCCCCGATTTTGTTTGTACCAAAGCCGAACGGGAAGGGACTTCGGTTGTGCGTCGATTACCGAGCCCTTAACAGGATAACGATCCCCAACCGATACCCCCTTCCCCTCATGCAGGAACTGCAGGACCGAGTTCAGGGAGCCAAATGGTTCACCAAGCTAGATCTGAAAAACGGATTCAACCTGATTCGCATTCGGGAAGGTGATGAATGGAAAACAGCCTTCCGAACCCGTTATGGGCTCTATGAATTCCAGGTCATGCCATTCGGATTAACCAACGCTCCATCAACCTTCCAAGACATGATGAACCACGTCTTCTCCGACATGATCGACCTAGGCCTCCTGGTTTACATGGACGACTTCCTGATCTATGCAAAGACCGAGGAGGAACACGATCAACAGGTTAAGGAAGTGTTGAGAAGGTTGAGAGAAAACCGGCTGGCAGTCTCACCCGACAAGTGCGTCTGGAAAACTCAGGAAGTGGAATTCCTGGGATATATCATTGGTCGGGACGGAATCAAAATGGCAAAAGGAAAGGTGGAGGCAGTGCTGGAATGGAAGACCCCGGCATCGCTAACGGAAGTACAGTCCTTTTTAGGATTTGCTAATTTCTACCGTCGCTTCATCAAGGACTACTCCCGGGTCGCCAGACCCCTAACGGAACTAACAAAAGGGGGAAAGAAGGAGTGGGAATGGAACCCTCAGGCAGAAGAAGCCTTTCGGGAGCTAAAGCAACAGTTCACGACAGCGCCAGTACTTGCCCATTTCGACGCCACCAAACCCGTGATCATCGAAACAGACACCTCCGACTTTGCCATCGGCGCCGTCCTGTCACAAAGAGATAAGGAAGGGAAACTACACGCGGTCGCCTTCCACTCCCGGAAGTTCCAGCCGGCGGAAATCAACTACGAGATCCACGACAAGGAACTCCTGGCAATCGTCGATGCCTTCAAACATTGGCGCCGGTACTGCGAGGGAGCAACGAACCAGGTCCAGGTGTTCAGCGACCACCAGAACCTCAAGTACTTTACAACCACGAAGATACTCAACCGACGCCAGGCACGGTGGGCACAAGAATTGGCCAGGATCGACTTCCGCATTTACTACCGTCCAGGGAACCGGAACGGAAAACCAGATGCTCTTTCAAGGCGTTCGGAGTACCGCCCTGAAAAAGGGGGGAGTGAAAACCAGCCGATCACGACAGTTTTGCGAAGAACCAACCTCGCGGGACCAGAATTTGCGGAACCAGATAGACGAGAAAGAACGTTCATCTGCTCTTCGGCAAGATTGGCATCACTCCAACCCCGACAATGGTCAAAAGAGTTCGTGGAAGCGATCAAGGAAGCGGGGAAAAAGGACGACGAATACCAGGGCGCATGGAAAGGACTGGAGGCAGTGCTGGGGAACGCAGCACTGAATGACCGAGAGGTCGAGGAGGAAGCTGCCCGCCCTCGTGAGGCGCGGCAGAGGGACCGAAAGGTCAGGACGGAAGAGGTCCTCGAGATCAAGGATGGGCTACTCTACCGAAGGGGTATGCTCTGGATCCCGGAGGATGGAAACCTCAAAAGAATGATTCTCGAATCAGAACACGACACGAGAGTCGCAGGGCACATGGGCCAGGATAAAACGATCGAACTTATCCGACGAAACTTCTGGTGGCCAAAGATGAACGAAAGAATTGTCGACTTCGTCCGAAGCTGCCCCGAATGCCAGAAGAATAAAGTGGCCCGGCACCAACCATACGGACTTTCCTCTCCCCTGGAACTACCGTACGCCCCTTGGCAGTCCATCGCAATGGACTTCATTACGGAACTGCCACCCTCGGAAGGATGCGACCAATTGTGGGTGGTTATAGACCGATTCACAAAAATGGCGCACTTTCTCCCCCTCGAAAAGGAAAAGAAAACAGCGGCCGACTTAGCGGTCCTCTTCGCTCGGGAAGTCTGGAAGTACCACGGACTCCCCACGGACATCGTCTCGGACCGCGACTCCCGATTCACCTCCGAAACATGGCAAGAATTCCTTCGGCTGTCCGGCATTCGCCCAAGGATGTCGACAGCCTTCCACCCCCAAACAGACGGACAGACGGAACGCCTCAACCAGACAATCGAGGCTTACCTCCGAGCGTTCGTCGGCCATGAGCAAGACAAATGGGTAGGCCTACTCCCAATGGCGGAGTTCGCCTACAACAACTCGATCACCATGGGAAATGGGATGTCCCCGTTTTACGCTAACTACGGATTCCATCCCGTGTCCTCCGACCCAGCTGCCGCCGGACCCTTGAACTCCGCCAGCAAGCTCTACGCCCACTGGATGCACGCGGTACACAAGGCGTCCGCTGAACGGCTGGAAGCGGCACACGAACGAATGCGCCGCTACACGGACCCCCAGCGCACCAAACCCCCGGAATACCATGTCGGGGACTTGGTGATGCTCAATGGGCGCAACATCAAAACGCGTCGACCCTCCCGGAAGTTGGACCACAAGAATCATGGCCCCTTCCAGGTGGAAAAAATCGTTTCACCCCTCGCAGTCCGACTCACGCTGCCCCGGAAATGGAAGATCCACAACGTCTTTCATGTGTCACTGCTCGAACCCTACCGAACCAGCGAACACCGGGCACCGACGGACCCCTCAAAGATCCTCCAAGAGGCCGACGACATCGAACAAAGCGAGGAATACGACGTTGACGAGGTCCTTGGGAGCACCAAGAAAGGGCGCCGTGTCCTGTACCTCGTCAAATGGCTCGACTACCTAGACCGAAAGGACTGGACGGAAGAGCCATACGATAACTTTTCGGTAGGTGGCCTGGAGAAACTTCGAGAGTTTCACCGACAGAATTCAGACGCGCCGAGGGACTACCAGCTCACCGAGGGCTAGACTCCGACCCGCCCCTGGCGCATATCGAAGCCGAGGGGGTTGAAGCACGGTCGGGGGGTAGTAGGATGAAGGGGAGGAGGACTTCATCCGAACAAAGAATCTTTCGACGAGCAGAAGAGCAAAAGGTATGGTAATCCCAGAAAGAAACAGCACCCGTCCTTTAACTGTGGCGAGGTGTGGGTGGCCGGTTAAGAGCCACTGGTTTTGACCGGCTCTGGCGGCGAGACTACCGTACGGCCAGCCTGATCCCCTGCTACACCGGCGTGCCAGGCCAACCCGTCTTCTGATCACCTCTTCGGGGGAACGGTGCTGTTTCCTGGTTTCCTTTTGCACCACTCCGACGTAGGATCCTGGACCGGTCGGAAGACCACCCAGATCCGAGGGCCGACCGCCAATCGAATTGGTTCCGAAGTTTTTTCCCGCTGGAGGGTTTTCTTCGGGACCAGGCGGCTGGAGGGATGCAGGGGATGGAGGACTGCATTCCACCAAATTCACACGAAGAAGGAGGAGGAATCAGGGGATTAGCTTCGGGCCGAAGCTAAGAAGGAGGGGGAGTAGTGTTACACCCGAGGGTAACAAGGGAAAAAAGGATACAAAGAGAAAGGTAGCCGAACGGTAAGTCACGTGACCAGGAATCCCTGATGAACGTCTCGGGACCTCGGAAAGCAGTTCGGCAAGAAAAAGCAACACTGAGGGTAACCTCGGCGGGTGATGGATCTTAGGCCAGCCCGCCGGGTAGACCCAAGGCACTGCCGACTCTTGTAGCCGCTGCATACGAGAACGAGACAAGGGTAGAAACTAGCTTCCTGCGAGTCGCACGCCATAAGCGGGGCCCATGTTGCAAGACAAGTCTGGGAGAGTCTAGACGGGAGATAAGACCCGGAGTTAGGACCTTACGGCCGAGACGAACGGACAAAAGAATAACTCCGGAGAGGGGCCAGCGGCAAACTAGGAAGGGACGGCGAACTCCGAAAGAGTTACGACCGATCCAGACTAGGACCTCGATACGAAGCCCGCATAGTCCGAAAGACTAGCGCCGGGGGGAATACGAGGTCGCCGACTGTTAGCCTCCACCCTTATCGCTAGGACCGGTCAGGGCCAACCTCACCTATGTGCGGAGCTCTCTGAGACCGCGCGTCTTGGGACTGGGATCCCTGGCGTGATGACGGGAAGAAGGACCACGTGACCAACAAAGAAAAAGGCATATATACCGAACAGGAACTCCACCAAATTCCCTTCGATTCCCCATCCTCGGATACCACGCTCACGAAACACCCCGACACGACGAACCTAAGATTATTCCGCTGTGAATAAAGAAATCGAACCTGACTCTACGTTATCTCTACCTCCACCTCTGTACTCGCGTACCCAGGTGTCACATTAACTGATATTTCTGGATACATGTAAATTGTTGGATTATATCAATCCTAAAGATATACAGTAATCAGATAGCTAGTAAAAATTGTATGCAGATATACAGTGGTGATTATACCAGCAAGGGATACAAATAAACATTGATTCCAAATATTTAGATAAAAGGTCATCTGAATCTATATTATATAATAGTATTTTCACAGAATATAAAGATCCATTCAGAGTCAAACTGTATAGTGAAAAGATATTACTGAATCCTCTTTGCAAAGGTACTCAGAAATGATAACTTTTAGAGTATTCATATTATTTGGACATCCTTGGTACTTGGATGCTAAGATACATAAGATAATTTAGAATAGTGAATATTGTGAGATTTCTTGTTTCAAGTATTTTCTTTTTTTTACAAGGTTGATGGGGAGAGTAATTTCTGCAAAAAATGGAAAGTTGAAGAGTATATTGCTTTTTTTAAAGCTGAGAAACAAATTTTAACTAATATTTCTCAAGGTTTCAACAAAAAGTAAGCCAATTGTTTTTTTTTCCAAATCCAAACAAGATACTATATTCAATAGTAATCAAGGGAAGAAGGAACACAGGACAGGGAAGTAGTGGTAAGTCACATAACAAGTACTCTGGAAATCAGCTTAACTAAGAGACCTAGAGGATATGTGACATCTGGGTGTAGGCATACGGAGGTAAAGGTCGAGCGAGAATAGAGTCAGGTTCTATTTCGACAATTCACAGCGGAATAATCTTAGGTTCAGTGTTTTGTATTCGGTGTTCAGTGTTTCAGCACATTTCTTGAGGAGGTGTCTGTCTGGGTGTGAGACTGGGGTGCTGACACGTCACCAGAGTTACAGTAGAATCGATATCTTAGTCAGGTTTTCGATAATTCACAGCAGAATAGTCTAAGGGGTGTCGTTACAGGTTCTCTCTCTCTGTTCTCCCCTTTGTGCGGCGCGCTAAATGTCTATAAGAGTGGAGTCGACCTATGCTACCACTGTCCTCTATCCTTTAACCTTGTCTTCAGGAATAGAGAGCCGTGTAAGCACATACCGATCTCACTCTTTGTCCTCGGCGTACCACACATTCAATTCCTGCTCTTTTCCCTCAGTGGTACGTGCATGCCAATTCCTTCTCTTCTTCCTCAGTGTGCAAGCCGATTCCTTCACTTTGTCTTCAGCACCGTGCAAGTGCATACCAATCCGTACTCTTTGTCTTCAGCATACCACTCATCCAATTCCTGCTCTTTTCCCTCAGTACTGTGCGCATGCTAATTCCTTCTCTTCTTCCTCAGCGCGCAAGCCGATTCCTTCTCTTTGTCTTCGGTGCATGAGCACATGCTGATTCCGTACTTCTTTGCCCTCAGGAACTCACTCACGTATGCACCAGCCAAAGCCAAGGTGAATGTGGGCCTAGACCCAGACTGTACTCGTTCTGACTGGTACCAACAACAAGATACAGCAGCTGCTGCAAACCTCGTTGTTCCCATAGCTTCTATGGGTCATACAGGTTCCACTTTGCAGCTGCGGAGTAGTTCCCAGCAAACCACTTTAGCCACTGAGGTCCTACTTCCACTCTTATCTCCCGTCTAGACTCTCATGCTCCTTGTGTTTTGCCAATGCCTTAGAGTAGGTATCAGGCTGTCACTTGTCTGATGCTGTCTGCGCCATTGTTGTCTGGTGCTGCTGGTGCCATTGACATCGGCGCTGTCAGCGCTGTCAACGTCCGGCACTGTCGGCGCTGTTATTGCAGACGAAGGTGTCATTTGAGAGAACATCGCTATTGTGGTGTGGCATTCATGGGACTAATGCCATTGCGAGGTGGCATTCGCGAGACCGATGACATTGCAAGATGGCATTCACGAGACCGATAACATTGCGAGGTGGTATTCGTGAGACCATCAATGTTTGGAGAGTGGTATTCGTGAGACGGTCGACGTTTCAGGGTGGCATTCGTGAGACCGTTGATGTTTGGAAAGTGGCATTCGCGAGACCATCATCGTTTGGAGAGTGTCACTCGAGAGACCGTCAACGTTCTGCGCCAAATATCTATTACATTCTTGTTGAGCTGTTAGCCTATTATACTAGGGTGTAACACTACTCCCCCCATCCCTAAGCTTCGCCCCAAATCCTTTCTAACCCATGTCCTTCCTTCCATCATCCCTTTCCCCTTTCTTCCTTCCTACCCATACTCTTTGGTGAGCTGGTAATTTCTCGGCGCCTCTGGGTTCCAGCGGTGAAACTCCCTCAGCTTCTCCAACCCCCCTTCTGAGAAGTTGTCGAACGGCTTGTTGGTCCAATCCCTTCGGTCAGGGTAGTCTAGCCACTTGACCAGATAGAGAACTCATCGTCCCTTTTTGATGCTGCCTATGATTTCGTCCACATCGTATTCTTCACTGTTCTCAATGTCGTCCGCTTTCCTGAGTACCTTAACCGGGTCCGGTGTTGCTTGCATCTCGCCGGCTCGGTAGGGTTCGAGAAGGGAGACGTGGAACACGTCATGGATTCGCCATTTTCGTGGCAGGGTGAGCTTGACTGCAAGTGGGGAGATTACCTTTTCTACCTGGAACGGCCTGTGGTTTTTGTGGTCGAGCTTCCATGATGGGCGGCGGGTTTAAATGTTTCTACCATTGAGCATCACTAGGTCGCCCACTTGATATACTGGTGGTTGCTTTTTGTGGGGGTCTGTGTATCGGCGCATCCGTTCCCGTGCCTTGTCGAGCGTTTTCCTTGCCTCCCCATGTACTGCGTACATCCAATGGCCGTAGGCAAAACTTGCAGGATTTAGTGATAGCACTGCAGCTGGATTTGTCGCTGTAGGATGGAAGCTGTAGTTTACATAAAACGGCAAGATGCCTGTTGCATTGGTAGTCGAATTGTTGTAGGCGAACTCTGCCTGTCACGGCACATGCCAGCTATGCCTCAACCCTTGGTGCCATCAGGAATACGGGAGGAAGGAATGTGGAGTGACGCCGAGCAGGAGGAAGGAATGTGGAGTGATGCCGAGCAGGAGGAAGGAATGTGGAGTGACGCCAAGTGGGAGGATGGAATGTGGAGTGACGCCAAGCGGGTGACAGATATCTTTAAAAGGAGCCGTCACTCACTCCTTTCTTTCTTTCCTTCTTCTTCCCTTTCCTTCCTCACACAACAACTTGTTCCTTAAGTTTTCTAATAGAAGAACCACTCTCTTTTCCATACCTCTTCCCGCCGCGCGCCGTCCACTCGCTGTGCGCCGCCCCTGTCCTGTCCCCGTTCTGCTCGCTACGCATCGTCTGCTCGCCGCCGCCCTTGCCCTGTCCCTGCTACGCGCCGTCTGCTTGTCGCCGCCCTTGCCCTGTCCCCATTGCACACCGTCTGCTCGCCGCCGCCCTTGCCCTGTCCCCACTGCACGCCGTCTGCCCACCACCATCCTTGTCCTGTCTGCTACCGGGAGCTCGCCTGACCCTGCGCCATTACACTTTGTTGCGTCACTGCCAGCTCTCCCAGTAGCAGAACTCCCGAACCGCCCCCAGGACCCATCTTCATGACGGAAGAAATGTCCGAAGAGATACCACAGCCGACACAGGTGATCTGCCTCGAAATCTCTGCCAACCTCCACGAGAAGCTACGCTTCATTTCGAACAGCAGCGTATTCTCGGAAAATACGACCCTCCTCTCTGCATTTGCTGATATCAAGCAGCTAGTCAAGAAAATCCTGGATGCCCCGGCTGCGTACCCAGCCTGGTGTGTCGACGACCTGGAAGAACAATTGGCCTCATCCAGACGCATTGCAGACCAACTGGCCTCTGCTGATGCACCCAGCAGCAGTCGGGGAGACGAGATCTCAGACCCCACCGTTTACGAAGGCAACCGCGACACCCTTGAGGGGTTCATTGCCCAGCTCTACTTTAAACTCTTCAGTGACCCCACTCGCTTCCTGACCCCCGCTATTCAGATAGCATACACCTTCAACAGGCTGCAGGAATGAGTGCAGGCCCAAGTTCTCCCCTTCATTAAGGGAGAGACCATTGAGTTGAAGGACGTAGAAGACATCATCCACATCCTCCAGAATACCTTTGGCGACCCCAACCCTGTCGCCACTGCGTACGCCAAACTTGCCAACCTCAAGCAAGGAAAGAAAGAGTTTAACACATATTTCGCCGAATTTCAGATGCTTGTCTCCAAGCTCAACTGGAACGAAGATGTAAAGCTGGATGCCTTGCGCGAGGGAATGTCCCATGACCTACGCCGACTGCTATTGGGAAGAACCAAGAAGCTGACCTTCGATGAGCTGGTGGCACTGTGTCAGGAAACGGATACCGAGTCACGTGCTATCCATCTCAGCGAGGGTCGATCCTACCACCAGCGCAATTCCCAAGGCCACGCACACCCACGAGCTCCAGCCACTACCACAATTCCCAACCCATGGCAGAATGGTGTCGGACGGGCCCCACACCCCAACGCTATGGATCTGAGCGCGACTGGAGGCAGGGGAAAAATCTCGGAAGAAGAATGGGCTGCGAGGCTACGTGAGGGGTGCTGCCTTTACTGTGGAGGAGTCGGGTACATGGCTCGCCACTGCCCTAACAAAACTAAGAACCCTTTCTGTGCTGCTTCCGCTCACATGGAGGGGAACCCAAACCCGAACACGTTTGCGAACCCTTTCAGTGGCAGTGGCAGAGGTGGAAATAAGGGTGGAGGCGGAACTGGGGGCCAAGACCAGTCGGGAAATACTTAGACCAACAGCTGCATGATGGCACTGTTGTTGGTCGCACTCAAAAGAAGTCATTGTCTGTGTTTCATTTGTCTAGTTTGTCAGTCGGTAAGGGAGTAATGGAAGGAAAACATCTTGTTGTGCTATGCAATATCTCCTTCGGCAACAGGACTGTTGCCACCCATGCCCTTATCGACTGCGGAGCTACGGGAATCGCTTTCGTAGACGAAGATTTTGCACGCCATCACCAACTCCCACTTACACCCCTTTGGTACCCAAGAAACCTTGAGGTCATTGACGGCCGCCTGATATCCTCTGGGGACATTACCCATGTCGCCAACACCCATCTCTCAATACTCGAACATCACGAGTCCTTGCCGATGTTCGTCACAAAGCTTGGTCACTACCCCATTGTCCTGAGCATCCCGTGGTTGGAGCTCCACGATGTGGCCATCCGGTTCAGCTCCCGTACCCTCACATTTGGGTCACAATATTGTGTCTCACACTGCAACCAGACACCGACCGTGGTTCACGCCGATTCTCTTGCGCCAAAAGTAGCTCATGAGGAACCAGTGGTAAGTGCCGGGGCCGGTGAATTCGGGACCCAGTCATTTACGTCTCCCAAATGCCCTTTTCAGAACCAAGTTGACAATCACAAGGACTCCTTACCGGTCGCCGAAAGCAATTTGCCGAACACTGAAAACAATTTGCTGAACACCAGAAGCACTTTTCCGACGACAAGGAATATGTCACCAAAAGCCAGAAGCAATTTGTTGAACGCCGAAAGCACTTTGCCAAATGTCGAAAGCACTTTTGTCGGAAATTCTCCTATACGGATTTCAGCCATCGGAGGACAAGTGTTCCGACGAATGGCGTATAAGCAAAAATTGACTATTTTTTCGACTTCTCTATATGAGATCAATCAAGTGCTCAGCGTGGGCGAGCAAGCAAAGAAACCGAAGGAGCTGGATCTTAAGGATTATGTACCAGCGGAATACCATGAGTTCCTACCACTCTTTTCGGAAACCTTGGCAAAGAATCTACCACCCCACCGGCCCTATGACCATTCTCTTACGAGAGGGATTCACGCCTCCCTTCGGCCCGCTATACTCGATGACCAGAACTGAGTTGCAGACGTTAAAGGAATGGTTGGAAGAGAATTTGAGTAAGGGATTCATTAGGGCTTCGTCCTCCCCTGCAGCCTCACCAATCCTCTTTGTCAAAAAAACCGACGGCAGCCTACGGTTGTGTGTTGATTACCGTGGGCTGAATGAAGGAACTATCAAGAATCGTTACCTACTGCCGTTGCTACAAGAAACATTGATGCGGTTGTCGAAGGCCAAATACTTCACGACTCTGGACATTCGCAGTGCATACAACTTGGTACGTATGGCCGAAGGCGAAGAATGGAAGATGGTATTCCAGACGCGCTATGGGTTATTTGAATCTTTGGTTATGCCATTCGGGTTGACGAATGCACCATCTGATTTCCAGGCACTCATAAACGATGTGCTCGGTGCCTACCTTGACAACTTCTGTACCGCATTCCTCGACGACATCTTCATATACAGCAATTGTGACACTGGGATGTCTGGTCAATGTCGGAGTGACGGTAATATCGAACTAGTCAGGTTTCTCGATAGTTACGAAGGAGATGGGGTGCGCACCGTTATTGCCGGCGTTCAATTATTATACAAGAATATTTTCCCCAATAACCTCCTTCCAAGTTCGCCCACCGTTAGGGGAATCACAGCGAATAATCTAAGGGGTTCGGTTCGATATCTGTGGCGCCCACTGGCTGCGGCTTGAGCGCCGGATCGCATGCAGCTCTGTGGCAACGGCTTGCTCGACGGATCATTCGTATATCGCATTGGCGGATGGTGCGGATTCAGATGGGCCCGGTGTATTGCCCGATGGCTTGCTCATGGCGCTTCGGCGGATCGTTCGGATTGAGACGGGTCCGGCATCTTGCCCAACGGCTCACTCGTGTATCATTTCAGCGGATGGTTCGAGACGGGCCCCGCATCTTGCCCGACGGCTCACTCATGTCGCTTCGGCGGGTGGTTCGAGGCGGGCCCGGCATCTTGCCTGACGGCTCGCTCATGTCGCTTCTGCGGGTGGTTCGAGGCGGGTCCGGCGGCTTGCCTGACGGCTCGCTTGCGGCACTTTGGCGGATGCCAAACGCCTCGCGCGACAACTGCCTCACAGGTAAGATAAGATAAGGAATACGCTCACACACCAGATCCTCCTGGGTGCGGGCCAGAGCCCAAAGCTACTCGTCCTGGTCGGTCAGACGATAAGGAAACAAGGTTCTGTTTAGCACCGCATAACTTGCCCAACCCTTTCGGGGGTTAAGTCCCCCAACTTCACTCTGTTTCCCACCAGTTGCCGGTATCTCTTATCTCCCGAAGTTAACCCTCACAACCACTGGCGGCCGTAGGCCTTGTTAACTCCGCTTTTTATCTCCCACCTGGACTCTCGAGCCCCTCACGTATCCTTCCGTCTCCTTCCCGATCCAGTATATTCTCACTCACTGCGCTTAGGCGTATCTGCCCTTCGGCAGAGGGTGCGACGCATGCCCGGCGGCGGGCCAGACAGCTTACGTATATCGTTTTGGTTCGGCGATTCGTCTGACGCTTCGGCGACTGCCAAACGGCTCACTCGATAACTACCTCACTGGTAAGATAAGGTAAGGAATACACTCACACACCAGACCCTCCTGGGTGCGGGCCGGAGCCCGAAGCTACTCATCCTGGTCGGTCTGACAATAGGATCCACTGTTACACCCGAGGGTAACAAAGGGAATAAAGGTACAAGAAGAAAGGAAGCAAATGGTAAGTCACGTGACTAGAGATCCCTGATAGAATCTCGGGACCTCGGAAAGCAGTTCGGCAAGAGCAAGTAGAGCAAGGGTAACCTCAGCGGGTGATGGATCTTAGGCCAGCCTGCCGGGTAGACCCAATGCACTGCCGACTCTTGTAGCCGCTGCATACGAGAACGAGATAAGGGCACAACTAGCTTCCTGCAAGTCGCACACCATAAGCGGGGCTCATGTCGCAAGACAGGTCTGGGAGAGTCTAGACAGGAGATAAGACCCGGAGTTAGAACCTTATGGCTGAAACGAACGGACAAAAGAGTAACTCCGGAGTGGGGCCAGCGGCAAACTAAGAGGGATGGCGGACTCCGAAAGAGTTACGACCGATCCTGACTAGGACCTCGATACGAAGCCTGCATAGTCCGAAAGACTAGCGCCGGGGGGAGCACGAGGTCACCGATGTTAGCCTCCACCCTTATCGCTAGAACCGGTCAGGACCAACCACACCCATGTGCGGAGCTCTCTGAGGCCGCGTATCTTGAGACTGAGATCCCCGACGTGACGACGAGGGAGAAGGAAAACACGTGACGAGAAAAGAAAGTTCATATATACCGCACGAAGAAACTTCCCCGACTACCTTCTATTTCCCATCCTCAGATACCACACTCACGAAACACCCCGACACAATGAATCTAAGATTATTCCACTGTAAATAAAGAAATCGAACCTGACTCCACAATATCTTTACCTCCACCTCCGTACGCGTGTACCCAGGTGTCACAATATAATCTTGGTTCACAAGTCACCTTCGATTCACATACTACGCATGCCCTCATTCGAGCACGACCACTTTTACCTGCTCGAGCTCTCCTACATATTCGAGCCCACCTCGTAATACTCACTCGACTACATATTCTCCTCGATTGACAGTGAGATCTCGAGCTACGAGAAGTGGGACGAAGAAATCGACAGACCAATACCCTCCGAAGCAATCGATTGCACCCCCGAAAACTGGTACACTCTGTACTGGTTCAACTGCGCGCTTAACAATCTAAGCACTGACCTCGACGGATACGAATTCCGAGAAATCTGTGACTATGCATTCGAAGACGACGAAACAATCTACATCGGGCACTTCCTGGATCTATACTGAAAATGACTGAATCAAATGTCGACATGCTCCAACTGGAATATCCATGAACTGCGATGGAGGTCTACAACGACGCCAAAACCAACCAACCAACCATCGACCTCCCCAACCCAACTGCATGGGTCCGACTGTTGGTCATGCAGCACCAACAAGCCCAGTGGGAACTGGAGCAGCTCCACAGAATGTGCGGCGATGTCTATGATCGGGCTGACCGACGAATTGTCGCCATCGAGCGGAACTACCAGCTGCTCACCCAAGCCCTCGAATACGTCTACAGGACAGCCGAGGCCAACACTATGGTGTCCCACGAGTGGATGCAAACCGAGCTGATGCGCACTGCTGGCGCCGCTCAGAAATTTACCGCCGACGTATGGGTGGTAATTACCTCCCGCGACAAGGACCTGGCTGAGAAAGAGGCCCACCAAGCCACCAGAGTCACGCGGCTAAACGACCCCGTCCAGTTCCTACAGGTTGCAGACCAAAAACGAGGGGAGGAACAAAACACCTGGAACGTGAACTGCGAGAGTTGGGCCCAGAAACAACAGAAAGAAACCGAGCGACTGGCAAAGGAACAGCAGAAGCTCAGGACGGAGGTAAGTGCAATCAAACGGGCGACCACCATGCCCACTTACCTACAGTCAGCCCTCTCAGGAGAAATCCCGCTCCCCATCTCCAGAGAAGGCACCCCGGAGGCAGCCACCGGAGGACAAGGGGGAGGCCCTCCCAGAACGCCACGAACAAGGCTGGTACTCCGATCCCCCTCCCCGGATCCAGCCACGGGCGATGAAGAGCTAGCCGGAAGCAATGACGACAACGACATGTAAACAATCCCGAAAGGACTGCGAAACCCGGTAACCGGGAGACCCCCACCCGGAGCTATGCCACTCGGGGCTGAGCGTATCGCCACCATGTTAACCTCGGAGGAAATCACCTGGCTGGTGGGAGAAGGCATTGCGGCCGCGACAACCGATCAAAGGGCCCCAGAGGTAAGGATAAACACCTCACGGCTCAAGCTAAAGAACCCAGAATCCTTTGATGGGAAACCCACTTCGGCATTCAACGTCTGGTGGGAATCGGTTCTGGAGTAGATTGGGTTCTACCCGGAAACCCTTGATGCCCAAAAAATCGCCTGGGTAGGAATGCTGCTGTCGGACACGGCAAAAGCCTGGCACCAGCACCGACGAAGGACAATGGCAGACTGGGATACCTGGGCCTGATACACCATGGCAATCCGGGCCGAATTCAGAGACACCAGGGAGGCAGCGAACACCCAGCTAAAGCTCAGTCAGCTCCGCTACAAGGGCGACATCAAGGCCTACTTCACGGAATTCTGGGCCTTGAATGTATACACTCGAGCCACCGGTGAAGGGCTGAGGGAGAAAATCGACCAGGCTATGCCTGATAACATCCTGGACATGTGCTTCGCCCACTATATGGAGGAATTCGTTGACGACGAACACTTCCTGACAGCCACGTACAATGCTGGTCTCCATGTGGAACAGAGAAAGGCTTTGAAGGCGGCCCGTGAACCGCAGCCAGGGAGCGGGACAGGACGAAAGGACGGCCCGGATGGGAAAAATCCGGGCAATGTCCGAAAGGGCAAGGAGAGCGGTGGCCCCAAGCAGGCTGGGAAGCCTGACTTGGGGGGCAAGGCTAAAAAGCCAAGGAAATCATAGGCAGAGAGCTACTGGGGAAGTGGTAGCAACGCCTACAAAGGGGTCCCGCAAAACGAGATCGACTCCCACAGGAACAGCAAAGCCAGCTGCTGGAGGTGTGGCTGGGACAGCCACACTACCCAGGACTGCTACGCCTGAACAACGGTCAAGGGCACAGAGCTACCGGAAGCCCCAAAGCAGACAAGCTCGATCCAAGGGAAAAGGAAAAGAGGGGAGGATGCCGAGGAGGCTCCGGCCCCCAAACAAGCCAAAGCTGCCCATGTCAAAATCGAGGACGAGGATATGTGGGAAGCCACAGCTGTGACACTGCAGTCAGCCTGGCAGGACGACTCGGATTTTTAGGAGGATGGGGCCCATCGCACCCCATGTCCTCCCCAATAATTTGTGGGGCAAATCAAAAACGAAAGGGTCCGGAGGAACCACATGCTGGAACCTCGTAGGATAGATGACGAAGAAGGCTAAAACCTAACAGAGCCTCACTCGAAAAGTCTACGAACAAACCACAGTACGGCAAAAGACCGATCACCACCATGATCATTTCGTGGGGCCCGACCCAATACGCGGTGCGGATTCTACTCGACACTGGTTGCTCAGTATCTTTGATCAGCACGAGGATTACTGAGCAGCTCGACATACCCCGAATCCGCAGAAGTGAGGCAGCTCCACTACTGAACTGCTTGGGGGAAGAAGTCAAAGAGGCAGGAATGGAGTACACTGAGCTGCTTCTGCTCCAACATCGAAAGCATTACTCCCAGGAGGTGTTCGAGGTCGCGCCATTGGAGCCGGAAGTCGACCTCTTCCTCCCATTCTGGTGGATTGCGAAGCACCCCCACCAGGGCGCATGGGACTCGGAAGAACTCCGCTCCAGCAGCCGCAACTGCCTAGAAGAATGCATGCGATTCGTAACCGCAGAATTCTCTCTGTCCCTGGATGAGACGGTTACCCTTGACCCAGGAGCCAAAGTCATTGGGTATGTCTCAGCAATAAACGAAGAGGACCCTGAGGACCAGATACCTAAGGAGTTCAGGGGTTATCTTGACATCATAAGCCAGGAGGTGGCAGAGGCACTGCCGGCACACCGGCCATATGACTGTAAGATTGACCTCAAGGAAGGAGAAACTGCCCCCTGGGGACCGATTTACCCCCTTTCGGAAAACGAGCTCCAGACCCTCAGGGAGTGGCTCAAGGAAATGCTAAGGACAGGCAAGATTCAAGGTCCACCTCACCGGCGGGATCCCCAATTTTGTTCGTACCTAAACCAAATGGGAGGGGACTCCGGCTGTACGTCATCGGAAGAGAAGGGATTAAGATGGCAAAAGGAAAAGTGGAGGCAGTGCTGGAATAGAAAACCCCGGCCTCACTGACGGAAGTGCAGTCATTCCTGGGATTTGCCAACTTCTACCGACGCTTCATTCAAGACTACTCTCGAGTAGCCAGACCCCTGACAGAGTTGACCAAAGGAGACAAAAAGGAGTGGAAATGGAATACACAGGCGGAAGAAGCCTTCCAGGAACTGAAATGACGATTCACAATGGCACTGATACTAGCCCACTTTGACACCACGAAACCCGTGATTATCGAAACAGATGCCTCTGACTTCGCAATCGGGGCCATCCTATCACAGAGAGACGACAGAGGGAGACTACACCCTGTGGCCTTCCACTCGCGGAAGTTCCAGCCGGTGGAAATCAACTACAAAATCCACGACAAGGAACTTTTGGCCATCGTCGATACCTTCAAGCACTGGCGCCGATACTGCGAAGGAGCGACGAATCAGGTCCAGATGTTTAGCGATCACCAAAACCTTGAGTACTTCACGACTACGAAGATACTCAACCGTTGCCAGGCACGTTGGACCCATGAGCTAGCAGGTATCGACTTCCGCATTTACTACCGACCAGGAAACCGGAACGGAAAACCAGACGCTTTGTCAAGGCGTTCGGAGTACTGCCCTGAAAAGGGGGGGAGTGAAAACCAGCCGATTACAACAGTTTTACGAAAAGACAACTTCGCGGAACCAGACAGGCGAGAAAGAACGTTTATCTGCTCTTCGGCAAGGTTGGCATCACTCCCACCATGGCAATGGTCGGAAGAATTCGTGGAAGCAGTCAAAGAGGCAGGAAAGAAGGACAATGAATACCAAGGCGCGTAGAAGGAACTGGGAGCAGTGCAGGGGAACACTGCACTGAACGACCGAAAGGTCAAGGAGGCAGCTGCCCACCCCCATGAGGTACGGTAGAGGGACCGAAAGGTCAGGACGGAAGAGGTCCTCGAGATCAAGGACGGGCCATGCTACCGAAAGAGTATGCTCTGGATCCCAGAGGATGGTAACCTCAAAACCCTGATTCTCGAATCAGAACACGACACGAAAATCGCCAACCACATGGGCCAGGACAAGACAATTGAGCTAATCCGACACAACTTCTGGTGGCTAAAGATGAACGAAAGAATTATCGACTTTGTCCGAAGCTGCCCCGAATGCCAGAAGAACAAGGCAGCTCGCCACCAACGGTACGGACTTTCCTCTCCCCTGGAACTGCCGTACGCCCCCTGGCAGTCCATCGCAATGGACTTCATTACGGAACTGCCACTCTCGGAAGGATGCGACCAATTGTGGATAGTTATAGACCGATTCACAAAGATGACGCACTTTCTCCCCCTTAAAGTGGAAAAGAAGACGGTGGCCGACCTGGCGGTCATCTTCGCCCAGAAAGTCTGGAAACACCATGGGCTACCCTCGGACATCGTCTCGGACCGAGACTCACGATTCAGCTCCAAGACATGGCAAGAGTTCCTGCGGCTATCCAGCATTCGCCCAAGGATGTCGACGGCCTTCCACCCCCAAACCGACAGACAGACAGAACGCCTCAACCAGACAATCGAAGTATACCTCCGAGCGTTCGTCAGCCACGAACAGGACAACTGGGTAGGCCTACTCCCGATGGCAGAGTTCGCCTACAACAATTCGATTACCATGGGCAATGGGATGTCTCCGTTCTATGCTAACTACGGATTCCATCCCGTGTGCTCCGACCCAGCCGCCTTGGGACCCTTGAACCCCGCCAGCAAGCTCTACACCCACTGGATGCACGCGGTATACAAGGTGTCCGCCGAATGGCTAGAAGCGGCACACGAACGGATGTGCCGCTACACAGATCCCCAACGCACCGAGCCCCCGAAATACCAGATCGGAGACTTGGTGATGCTCAACGGGCGCAACATCAAGACGCACCGACCCTCCCGGAAGATGGACCACAACAATCATGGCCCCTTCCAGGTGGAAAAAATCGTCTCGCCCCTTGCAGTTTGACTTACACTGCCCCAGAAATGGAAGATTCACAACGTCTTTCATGTGTCGCTACTCGAACCCTATCGAACCAGCGAACACCGAGCGCCGCCGGACCCCGTGAAGATCCTCCGAGAGGCCGACGATATCGAACAGAGTGAGGAATACGATGTTGACGAGGTCCTTGGGAGCACCAGGAAAGGGCGCCGCATCCTGTACCATGTCAAATGGCAAGACTACCCAGACCAAAAGAACTGGACCGAAGAACCATACGATAACTTTTCGGTAGGCAGCCTGGAGAAACTCTGAGAGTTTCACCAACGAAATCCAGACGCGCCGAGGGACTACCGGCTCACCGAGAGCTAGACTCCAATCCGCCCCGGGCGTATGTCGAAGCTGAAGGGGTTGAAGCACGATCGGGGGATAGTAGGATGAAGGGGAGGAGGACTTCATCCAAAACCAAGCAATCAACGAGCAGAAGAGTGAAGGTATTGTAATCCCATCGTGATGGTGGTCGTCCCTTAACTGTGGTGAGGCGTGGGTGACCGGTTGAGAGCCACTGGTTTTGACCAGCTCTGGCAGCGAGACTACTGTACGGCCAGCCTGATCCCCTGCTACACCAGCATGCCAGGTCAACCTGTCTTCTGATCACCTCTTCAGGGGAACACGGTCGTCAAATGGTCTCCTTCACACCACTTTGACAGTAGGATCCTGGACCGGTTGGAAGACCACCCAGATCTGAGGGCCGGCCATCAACCGAATTGGTTCTGAAGTTTTTTCCCGCTGGAGGGTTTTCTTCGGGACCAGGCTGCAGGAGGGATGTAGGGGTTGGAGGATTTCATTCCACCGTTCACACGAAGGAGGAGAAGGAGTCAGGTTAAATTAGCTTCAGGCCAAAGCTAAGAAAGAGGGGGAGTAGTGTTATACCCGAGGGTAACAAAGGGAATAAAGGTACAAGAAGAAAGGAAGCAAATGGTAAGTCACGTGACTAGAGATCCCTGATAGAATCTCGGGACCTCGGAAAGCGGTTCGGCAAGAGCAAGTAGAGCAAGGGTAACCTCAGCGGGTGATGGATCTTAGGCCAGCCTGCCGGGTAGACCCAACACACTGCCGACTCTTGTAGCTGCTGCATACGAGAACGAGATAAGGGCAGAACTAGCTTCCTGCAAGTCGCACGCCATAAGCGGGGCTCATGTCGCAAGACAGGTCTGGGAGAGTCTAGACGGGAGATAAGACCCGGAGTTAGAACCTTACGGCCGAGACGAACGGATGAAAGAGTAACTCCGGAGCGGGGCTAGTGGCAAACTAAGAGGGACGGCGGACTCCGAAAGAGTTACAACCGATCCTAACTAGGACCTCGATACGAAGCCCGTATAGTCCGTAAGACTAGTGCCGGGGGGAGTACGAGGTTGCCGATGTTAGCCTCCACCCTTATCGCTAGAACTGGTCAGGACCAACCACACCCGTGTGCGGAGCTCTCTGAGGCCGCGCGTCTTGAGACTGAGATCCCCGACGTGACGACGAGGGAGAAGGAAAACACGTGACGAGAAAAGAAAGTGTATATATACCACACGAAGAAACTTCCCCGACTACCTTCTATTCCCCATCCTCGGATACCACACTCACGAAACACCCCGACACAATGAACCTAAGATTATTCCGCTGTGAATAAAGAAATCGAACCTGACTCCACAATATCTTTACCTCCACCTCTGTACTCGCGTACCCAGGTGTCACATCCACCCAATGGTATCACGGACCACGCCATTCCCTCAGCTTATAGCTGGGTTCAAGTCACGACACCACATCAGCCCTTGGCTACGGCCTCGGGGATTATACCCTCAACAGGGGTCCTATCTGTGCCGACCGACGTGTTACCCATCAGACCCTTCCTATCTCCCGCCTAGACTCTTGAGCCCCTTGCGTATCCTCCCATCTCCTTCCTGATCAACTGTTGTCTTGCTTGCGGCGCTTGTAGAAGCGCTTGTAGAATCGCTCGTAGAATCGCTCGTAGGATAGCTCGTAGGATTGCTCGTAGGATTGCTCGTAGGATTCCTTGTAGGGGAGTTGGTCGTTGACTCGATGTCTTCGTCACTGGTAGGTGGTCCATTGATGATTGACCGTTCTGTGGTTTATGGTTCCACTGATGAATACGATGATAGTTTCGATGGTTCTCTTTTTCCTTCGATGACAACCACTCGTCGGCGGGTCGTCGTATAAGTATCCGGCTGGGCAAAGTCACGTGCTGCAGGAAACTACCCCGTACTGCAATGTGAAAACTCTTCGCCTTGGCACTAGATTTCATCAGCATAAAGAGGATAACTCTCGATTGGGTCAGACAGTAGTGCTTTTCCCGTATCTTCCCGAGAGTGGCCAGAGCAGATGCCTCTCCTTAAGTCCTCTCGTCGTGATTGGGTGATGCGATTGGGTTGCTTGCTGGGTTGATTTCATTACTTGACCGGAGCCGGCAGCAATGAGCCCTCAACCGTTCCAGCTAATCCTTCTCAGCCACAACGGGCACCAAGGTATAGCTCCGCCCCATATCGCTCCCAACAGACCCTCGAACTGTTCCTGAGGTGCGGTCCTGTAGTGGCATTTGTACTTTCCCGAACACGAGTCAGTACTTGGTCTGGGGCTACCCAGTGCTACAGGATCGGCTTGAAGTCAAGCCTCCGCTTCAGTATTCGGTCAACTCGATGTCCCTCGCCTTGGTGCAGCGTATGCCCTGCATCATAATCGTTGTAAGCATCTCGGATAAGTGGGGGATATTCTTACGCTGTCGTGCGCTGGCAAAGCTCAGAGTTCATTGCCATAATCGGGTGTCAATGACAAGGATGCGAGTGGTAGCATGATCCCTCGTATCTCCTGACCACGGGGTGCAACGGTATCACCTGGGGCCTTCGAGCTGTCTGCGACGATGTAGCGATTCCCGACTCGTGGTGTTGTTCCTCTAGGCCGTGCCTCTGGAAACAACCCCGCACCTATTCTGCGATCTAGACTCGCAGCTCCTTGCGTTCCCGTTTTCCATCCGATCGCTTGTCCTGCTTATTATCACCACCAAGGTTGTCTTCCTCTGCGGCAGCGCTTGCACTTTCCCGGGCGGTGCCGGTACTTGGCCCAGGGGTTTCCTGGTGCTGCAGAGTCAGTTGACCCGAGCCGAGCCCCGACGCTGTCGGTTGCCCAGTCTCAGTATGCCGTCCTAAGACCGTGTGATGAGTTTCCGATACCTTCCTGCCCTGTCCATATCCGAATGTCCGACCCGTAATATTTAGGGTGTAACAGCAATACCTTGAAGGAGCACAAGAAACAGGTGTATAAGGTGTTGAAAGCTTTGTCGCAGGCGGGACTACACCTGAAGCCGGAGAAGTATCATTTTCACAAGCTGGATGTGAAGTATCTGGGATTCATCATCACCACCAAGGGAATCCGGATGGATCCGGAGAAGGTGTCCTGCGTCTTGGGTTGGAAAACCCCAAAAAATGTTACAGATGTCCAATGCTTCCTCAGGTTTGCCAACTTCTACAGGCGGTTTATCAAAGATTACTCGAAGGTGGTGACGCTGTTGACTAGAATGACGAAAAAGGAGGGAGGCAAATACGTTCTATTTGTGTGGGGACCAGAGCAGCAGGCAGCATTCGATCTCCTCAAAAATGCGTTCATGTCGGCCCCTATCCTCCGCCACTTCGACTACGACCGAGAAATAATAGTTGAAACCGACGCTTCAGACTACATTTCAGTCGGCATCCTCTCTCAATATGACGACGAAGGTATCTTGCACCCAGTGGCTTTTTACTCCAAAAAATACAGTCCTGCGGAGTGCAATTATGAAATCTACGATAAGGAACTCCTTGCAATTGTCTGTGTGTTCGAGGAATGGAGGCCTCACTTGGAAGGTTTGCACCACCCAATCCAGGTTTTGAGCGACCATAAGAACCTTGAATACTTCATGAGTACGAAACTGTTGAACCGTCAACAGGCCTGATGGTCCGAATTCCTTTCCCGTTATGACTTCAGGATCATGTATTGGCCAGGAAAAGCAGGATGAAAGCCGGATGCCTTGACTCGGAGATCAGGAGATCTCCCTAAAGAGGGGGATGAAAGACTACTAACCAACCGGCATGCCGTTTTGAAACCACGGAACCTGATTAACGTTCCAGACGTCGGACAGATCAACGTCTTGGGCAACGCTGGAGGGCCAGATGCGCTGGATGTCATCAAGAGCTTGAGGTTGATGGCTAACAACATGGCCGACACCAGACAGCAGGATGATGGACGGATCGACAGTCCAGTCGCTGGACAACCAGACGTCGGACAGCCGGACACTGGACAGCCAGCCGCCGGACAGCCGGATACTGGAAGGATATCCACCTTGCTCGCTGAATCCTATCGAGCGGACCCATTCCCGGCGCGGATACTGGGGCTGCTCCGGAACGGTGCCCGGCAATGTAAGGAGATATCACTAGCCGAATGCAAGGAACGGGATGGTCGGCTACTCTACAGGGATTGTGTTTATGTGCCGGACCACCCACCACTCAGACTGCAAATGCTACAAGACCATCATGACCCGCCGGCTATGGGTCACCCAGGACACGCCAAAACCCTGGAACTGCTCACGAGGAAGTACTTCTGGCCATCAATGAGGAAGGATGTCGACCAATTCATACGAAACTGCCATGTCTGCCGCCAAATGAAGTCCACACGACATGCGCCATATGGAGCTCTGAGACCGTTGTCGGTACCAGATCGGCCATGGCAGCACGTATCCGTCGACTTCGTAACTCGCCTACCGCGGTCTAATGGTTACGACGCTATCTGTGTGGTGGTGGATCGCCTGACCAAGCAGAGGCACCTCGTTTCCTGCACGACGACGATTATGGCCAAGGAACTGGGCATTCTCTTCTGCGATAGGATCTTCCACTACCACAGCCTACCGGAGACTATTATGTCAGACAGAGAACTGCAATTTGCATCCCGCTTTTGCAAGCACCTCTGTTCGTGTCTGAAAATTGAGGTACAACTTTCGACTGCATTCCACCCACAAACAGACGGACAGACCGAGCGAGTGAATGCAGTGGTGGAGCAACACCTACGGGCATATGTTGCGAACCTTCAAGACGATTGGGCGGATTATCTCTTTCTGGCAGAATTCGCAGGCAACAACCAAGTATCAGACACCTCGACCTTGTCGCTGTTCTTCGTCAATGGCGGTTTCCACCCCCGTTACGACTTCGAGCTAGACATTTGAGTGAATGCTCTGGAAGAGAGGGAGGCACAAACAGCAGCAGAACGATTGGAACTCATTCACGAAGTAGCCCGAACCGAGATGCGATATGCCCAGCTACGACAGGCCGAGGGGGCAGACGCCCACAGGATTCACGTACCAGCCTTCCGGCCCAGTGACCTCATATGGGTGGACGGCCGGAACTGGAGAATGGCACGCTCAAGTCGAAAGCTGGAAAACAAGCACCATGGACCCTACCACATTGTCTGCACCATCGGAACGCATGCCTACGAGTTGGACATACCAGCAACTGTACAAAAACACCAAACTTTCCCGGTATCACTCCTACATACTACCGCTAACGACCCGCTCCCTGGCCAGGTGGTTCCACCACCCCTACCAGTAGTAGTTGAGGGCGAAGAAGAGTGGGAGGTGGAAGAGATTCCGGACAGTAGGAGGGTGAGAGGGTGGTTGCAGTATTTGGTTAAGTGGAGGGGGTTTGCGGACCCAACATGGGAACCTGAGGAAAACCTTGTCGAGGTGGAAGCGGTAGACATTTACCACAGACGCTACCCAGAGCGGCCAGCACCTGTTTGGGCTGCCCTCATAGGAACTCAGGCCTAAGGGGGGGCTACTGTCACAGCGTGTGCCAGCTACACCTCGACCCTTGACGCCATCAGGAATGCGGGAGGAAGGAATGTGGAGTGACACCGAGTGGGAGGAAGGAATGTGGAGTGACGCCGAGCGGGAGGATGGAATGTGGAGTGACGCCGAGTGGGCGACGGATATCCTTAAAAGGAGCCATCACCCACTCCTTTCTTTCTTTCCTTCTTCTTTCCTTTCCTCCCTCATGCAACAACTTGTTTCCTAAGTTTCCTAATAGAAGAACCACTCTCTTTTCCACACCTCTTCCCTGCCACGCGCTGTCCGCTTGCTGTGCACCGCCTCTGTCCTGTCCCCGCTCTGCTTGCTGCGCTCCATCTGCTCGCCGCCACCCTTGCCCTGTCCCTGCTACACGCCGTCTGCTCGCCGCCGCCCTTGCCCTGTCTCCGCTGTGCGCCGTCTGCTCGCTACCGCCCTTGCCCTGTTCCCGCTGCGCATCGTCTGCCCGCCGCCGTCCTTGTCCTGTCTGCTACCAGGAGCCCGCCTGACCCTACGCCGTTACACTGCCATTGGTAGCAAACTAACCCAGTCGTCCTGTTCGTAGCTGATAAATAACCGGAGGTATACCTCGATGGTTTGGTTCAGCTGTTCGGTCTGGCCATCGGTTTGTGGGTGGAAAGCTGTTGACATTTGTGGTCGGATACCGGAGAGCATCAAGAACTCCTACCACACGGTAGAGGTGAAATGAGAGTCCTGACCTGATAAAATATCGGAGGGTAGTCCGTGGTGACATCACACTTCCCGGGCGAAGGTTCGTGCTAGGTCGCTTGCCAATTTGCCTCCCTTCTGCAGTGGTATGAAGTGGGCTATTTTTGTAAATCGGTCAACAACTACCCGAGCAGGTCACATTCGTCGGACAGTGGTAGGTCAGTTATGAAATCCATTGCGAACGACTGCCATGGGGCGTGTGGTAGTTCCATAGGAGTCAGGAGTCCATAGGGCTGGTGTCGAGCGGCCTTGTTCTCCTGACACTGAAGACAGCTCCGGATGAAGTCTGTGATTTGCTTGTTCATCTGTGGCCACCAGAAGTTACGTCGAATTAGCTCGATCATTTTGTCCTGCCACATGTGGCCTGCCACTTTTGTGTCATGCTCCGATTCCAGAATCTGTGGAATAAGGTCCTTATCGTTTGGTATCCACAGTATTCCCTTCCGATACACACATCCGTCCTTCATTTCTATTATCCCTTTTCCTGCCTGCGCCGTCTTCTTATCCTTGGCCATCCAGCCATTCGGTACAGACCCTGCCTGTGCCGCTTTCTCATTTTCCTCATTTCCCTCGTTCTCCTCGACCTCTCGGCCATCCGGCACAGGCCCTGCCCATACCGCTTCCCCGTTTTCCTCAGCCTTAAGTTCCTTGAGTGCATTGCAGTATTCCAGGTCCTTTTCCCCAGCACTTCGTACAAGTGTCAGGAATTCCTTCTTCTAGCTCCGGACCGGGAGAGAATAGAGTCGTGCAGCTGAAATGATGAATGTCATACCTTCTCGTAAAGTGTTGACTGCTCCTGCAAAGTGAGTTTTATGCAAGACCGTCGTTATCGGCTGGCTTTCACTCCCTCTCTTTTCAGGGCGGTACTCTGAATGTCTGGACAGTACGTCTGGTTTGCTATTTTTGGCGCCGGGTCGCTAGTAGATCTTGAAGTCGATGCCGGTCAGCTCCTAGGCCCAGCGGGCTTGCTGCCAGTTGAGAACCGTGGTGGTGATGAAGTATTCGAGGTTCTGGTGGTCCGAGTATACTTGTACCTGGTGATTTGCTCCTTCGAGCTATCGTCGCCAATGTTTGAATGAATCCACAACTGCCAACAGTTCCTTGTCATGGATTTCTTATTTGATTTCAGCAGAGGTGAACTTTCTTGAGTGGAAGGCGATTGGGTGTAGGTGGTTTTCATTATCCCTTTGGAATAGTACCGCACCAAGAGCAAAGTCCGAGGCATCGGTTTCCACGATTACTGGTCATTTGGGCTCGAAGTGCGCTAAGATCAGGGCGGATGTAAAGTGATGTTTCAGTTCCGAGAACCCTTGTTCTCCTTCAGCCATCCATTTCCAGTCTTTGGTTGTTGTGGCCTTTGTCAGTTCCGTGATTGGCTGTACCACTTGGGAAAAATCTTTGATGATGTGACACTGGGGTGGTCTCGTAACCGGAGTGTGGGGGTTTCAAAGGTAATCAGGCTACTTTTGATAATTCGCAACGGAATAATCTTAGATCTTGTGTGTGGGTTCGGTGGTAGTGTTGGTGAGGAT
>Ga0307516_10000336_pt1 | contig 61408 bp, 88 predicted proteins | sample 19_EM_MG_FD_203310 | JGI IMG/M metagenome (GOLD analysis project Ga0307516, IMG submission 203310) | Populus trichocarpa ectomycorrhiza microbial communities from riparian zone in the Pacific Northwest, United States - 19_EM | ecosystem: Host-associated > Plants > Roots > Unclassified | place...
TGGGAAGACATTTTTGGGTGACGCTGTGTAATGCGGGGTAGGTAAATCGGCGAATCGGCAGAAAAGTATGAAGATGAGATTTTTCAACCGAGCGTGAGGATAATAATCAATAGATTAAATGGATATGAATTCGAGAGTGGTATTGCGCTGACCCGGGCTCATAACCTGTCAAGATTATGATGGAAGTTTGATGGAACGATGAAGTCTTATGTGTATTGTCTTGTCTTAGAGAGAAAGGCAGGAAAAGTGAAAAGTCTGAATACACGTATATGACGTGATTCTACACGTGACAAAGCAGAACGAGTGAGATATTGCAACAGAGATTCTCAAATCACGACCGAGTGAGGAGATGTGAAGTCTTCGTGTAACCCGGCTTCCGTCTGCGACGATGATGCCAAGACAACTCCGCCACCACATCGGGGGATGCATGGGAGCTGCATGGGAGCTCGAGCTCTGCACCATGCACAATCCGACACAGCTACCAGCTCCGCTCTCCCCGGTTGGCTCACGAACGCCATTGCTCATTTCCCAAGTCTTGCCGATCTGTGCGTTTTACTGGATCGCGACTCCGCTGCCGGGTATGATTCATGCGCTTCTCCAGAAGTGAGGGGCACGGTATCGCTTTTCCTTCGGCCGCACTCTTGGGTGCGAGATATTCATATGTATGTATGTATGTGTGTATGTATGCGGAGGATGAGGCGCAAAGCTCGCTCTCAGGGGCGGAAAAGTCAGCAGCCCGAGATCCCTTCCTCTCGAGACGAAAAATCTGTTATGTAGGCGAAGCCCGAAAATAGCTGGCATCGTGGGTCTGGTGACGGATGCCTAGTCGACGATGTCGTTGGCTCGATGCGAGAGGTATGAGAGAGCGCATAAAAGAAAAAATAAGCAGATATTTATGGGCATTTCGTCCCAAAACGGATCGGCCCGATCTTATTTGAGCATGTAGAATATCATATTTTTTCTCTTTCCACTTCCCACACTTATTCCTTCTGGTGGCGGGCCACTCGCTGGTCGTCGCTGTGGTGTGTATGCAGGGTGGGTCCGAGGATATTCACCCTTATGCCTGGAGCTGTGAGCAGAAAAGGCCCTAAAAAAACCCCGCAGAGAGATATCGATGAAACGTCGCTGTGCAGCGCGCAGCGCATGGAGCGTTGCTGACGCCTAGGACTAGATACCGATACATAGGGCGGGCGTTCTCGCTGGCTGATTTGGATTCGAGACGCTGGAGCCCAGAGCATTGCCTTCTAGCCTCGCATTCTCACGGGCCCTTTTTATTTTTCCGTTCGTATTTTGCTTCTCGGGCTGTGACGACACCAAGCGACCGAAAACCCGAACCGCGTGTCAGACGTTGCTCTCTGGATTCCCAGAGTGACGACGAGAACGTGTCGGGCCTAGCCGACGGCCGTTTCTCGAAGTCTCCGGCCTATCATGTCTCCAGGGCTGGTTAACCGGCGAGTGTTGCTGGGTTGGGGGATTGGGACAGGGTGCTTGCCTGTTCGCCGCAGAACTCCCCTCCCCTCCTCTCCCCTCACGGTCCTCGCTGACTCCTCCGCACGTTGGCTTTGTGTTTGATTCTCGTTTGCTGGCGAGCGAGAAGAAGTAAGAGGACGGCTGCTGCGATAGGACGGTTGACCCACGACGCAGAACGCCGGGAGGATCATTGGCTGGCGCCCACGGTGGTCGTCCGTGGAGGAGGCGATGATTTCATGCAGCGTTGGCTGTCCGTTTATTCCCTGCAGATAAGTCGAGCAGGCAGGCGAGCAAGCAAGCAGAAGCAGGTGGAGGAGGAACATCAGCAGAGTGGTAGCGAACAAAAAGAAGGAACCGCGGCCCAACCTTAGAACCTTTTCTCCTCGCTGATATTTCTGCCTCTCCATCTGTCTCTGTCGATATATAGCCTTCGGAATCGCGCAGACCGGACCGATAAAGCGCTGTGCGCGCTTCTCTGACTCTTCTCCTCTGACCCTCCCCCCCCGACCCTTCTCTTCTGACTCTTCTCCTCTGACCCTCCCCCCCGACCCCTTCTCTTCCGACTCTTCCTCGTTGCGAGCCATTCAAGTTTGCCCCGGCGCTGTGAACGTCACCAGGCCAGGCCCACCAACCACCACCACCACCACCACCTCCGCCATCACTACCCCCGCCAATCACACCTTGCTGACCCAGCTCTGTGCGTGTTGCGCCCATTCCCCTCTTTACTCGTCCATCTTCTGTCAAGTTCTGCCTACTGATCCTGCAAACCAGAAAAAAAAAACATCATCGTCGCGAAAAACAAATAGCTGAAGCCGTCCAAAAAAAAACTACCTCGTCGCTTCGCCTGCGGGCTCCAACTCTGTCGCAGGGCCCGATTGGCCATCGATTTCATCATGAGCTACTATCCTCCGTACGACCCCGCTCGCGCCTCCTACTATGTTCCGCCCGGCTACCCTCCGGCCGGATATCCTCCCCCCCCCCCTCCGCACTCGCCGACGGACGCTCCTCCTGTGAGGCCGCACACTACCGCGCCGTTTCCGGCCTCGTCGCAGTATGCGCCCCCGCACTACTATGGCGTCCCCCCGCCGGTAGCTGGCGGCCCTCCCCCAACGCCGGGCGGCGGCCACCCCTCGCCAGCCGAATACCCTCCGATGCCTCCGGCCCCTCCGCCTGCGGCCGCGCCGCCTGTCCCCGGGCCTTCGGCCAGTCCGGCCCCGTTTGAAAGCATGTCGCCCGAGCAGCTCCAGGGCATGATCGACCAGCTGAGCAGGCTGAAGATGGGCAAGACCGCGTCGCCCGCACCGGCGCCGGCCGTTCCGGCAGCGCCTGCTCCTCCACCACCTGGCTCACCTCCGCCCCGGATTGACACTTCGATGGGGATGCCGCCACCGTCGCACGGGGTCCCGCACTCGGCTAGAGTGCTTCCTATGTCCTACGGTTACCCTCCTTATGGCTACTACGGCCGACCCGGCCCGGCGTCGCACAGCGGCGAGGTATCGCCACCGCCTCCTGCGCCCGTTCCTCCACTGGGCCGCGGCCACCCTGGTTATCCCCCGCCAAAGTCGAAGACCCCGGCCCCCGGCCCGATGCCCGGAGCTTTTGCGCCAGACGCTCCGGCCCCGCCCCCCGCGCCCGCCCCGCCGCCACCATCGAAAACTCCGGCTCCTCCTTCGGGACGCCCCGAGCCCGCGAGGAAAGTGTCGGGGCAGATGTCGGAGATGTCTTTCGGAAGCAGCAAGTCGCATGACATGGCCCATGCCTGGGAACTGTGGGGTGGGCCTCTCGTTGAGGTTGCACCGGGACGCGAGCCGAGGCCTAAGCCTAAGCTAGTCGCGCTTTTCCGCGGAATCGCGGCGTATATGGTTAGTCGTGCGATTGCTGCGCCGGGAATGTTTGAACGAAACGCTAACGCCGCGATAGGTTACTCTGTTGGAGCCTGCGCATAGCTGCGTGGTGACTCTGGGCAAGCTGATTCAGTTTTACAATACCTTCGCGGTCGGAGAGGGCGAGGCGACGGACTGGCAACGTTTGTGCATCCTTTCCGCTCGGGGGTTGATTTGGGTATCTAACCAGGCTTGCAGGATTCTTTAACCTACGTTCTCCCAAAGTCTTGTCGGAGCTTTTCTGCGCCCTTAATGTTGAACATCATTTAGTGCCTACCAAGCCGAACCAGACTCCCACTCTGCCGGGGCTTACGCCTCGCGGATTCGAGGTGTGGATGTTCACCCAGTTGATGACGGCCCCGCACCGTGAATGGCACCGCATCTCGAAGATTTTGGATCAATGGACCATCTTCGACCAGGGCGCCGAGATGCCCAGGGTGATTCCTCGGGAGTGCTTCCCCCAGACGGAGGACCGTGCCATATATCAGGGTTGGTGGCAGGCAGTCCGCGATGACTATCCTGAGGAAACACCGGAATCAGACGACGAACGTAAGGTTCCTCTGGGCCTCCCGGAGCCAGAGAAATCAAGGCGGAGAGGTTATTCTGTTCGTGGGGATGGGCCTTCGGATACTCCACCAGAGGACAGCGGCTCGAAAGATCCTCCGTCACCTGCTCCCCCTTCTCTCACCAGGAAGCGGACTTCTCGGCCATATTCCACTACCAACGTGGTTCCCGACCCCCAGGACTTCTTGACGTCCGAAGAGAAGGACAACTCGCCAGTTGAACGCTTTCGTTCTCCCTATTCTCCCGTTCCTCCTGCGCCTCCTCCCTGGAGGGAAGACCCCAGACGGGAGGAGGTCAACCCTCGCCCGACCCTAGGAGAGGAGCCGCCCAGGCCACCCACTCGCTCCCGCAGTATCAAGCCCAAGGGAGGGTCCACCAAAGACTCAGCATCCCGACATGCGGCGAAGCGCGGTCGAAGCGTACGTCGTAGACGGGACGACAGTCCCGAACGCTACAGTGACGATGAGTACGACGGCTACGGCAGGAAATACGAGGGCGATGGATTGTATGAGTCACTGCACCTTATTGGATACGGAACGCCCATCGAAAAAAAGGACGAAGAAACTAATATGTGGGCGTTGAGCAGATATGAAGACCCAAGTCCTCCGACTAGGGCCACCACGCCACACCACACCGCGCATCACCCCAGGGAGCCCAGTCGCGGCCCGCCTGCATCGCGCAAGGCCGAGAAAAACATCAGGGACTACACATATCAGGAGCAATACGAAAAGGATTATGTGGCACCGCCGACCGGCTCGACGGCACGGAGGCCGCACCGAGCCAGCGATGCCCACCTGCATCACGCATCCCGGAAGAGTGGCCAATGGAGGTATTAGTGTCCTGCGTTTCCTTTCCAGCTTTTCCATTTTCTTTTCCTTTTCCTTTCCTTTTCCATTCGGTTTGGGGCCAGAGAAATTTTTATTTGCTCCCGCAGAATTGGACAGAGGGTTAATGATGTCATGACGTGACGAAGACTTTATGTCGATGATGATGACTGTGATGTGAACGTTCGAAGGATGGTAGACAGGGGGGGGCGGGGCGAGGCGGAAAAGGGTATGGCTGAATGGGTTGGGGCTTATTATGGGGGGTGATATCTTTGATTTGTGGTAGTGAGGAGCACGCGCTTGAAAAGTGGGGGATGGATGGATAGGAAAGCAATGAGCGAGCTTGCTTGCTCACGTATGTTTGTTTTGTATGGTTGTTTTTGATAAGGAATCCTGTGTGTTTCTTCTGATTTTCTGGATCGATATATGTGATCACTTGAGGGTCTTCTCTATCTTTGTCTCTTGGCTTAGTTATATCTTGTGTCTGCTTCTTATTCTCTTCATGTCTTCTCCCAGTGACGATGATGGGTGGAGGTTTTTTTTCCTTCCATACCTCGGCTCTCTTACTTTTTTTTTTGTTCACTAAAAGTTCCGATGCGTCCAAAAGAAAAAGTGTTTTTCTATGTACCCCGATGATTGTGATAACGATGAGATGTGATGCGCAGTGGGGTGGAGGGAGAGATCCTATGTATGTGTTCTCCCTTGCTTTACATATCCGTCCGACCGAGGGGCGAAGATGAGTTGCCACACGCAGTGCGGGGGTTGGCGTGTTGAAGACTAAGTACATATTCCCAAAGACGCAGGACAGAAAATTGTATTGGGTGATAGAATGTATGGAGCAAACCCGCTCGACGACTCGTTAATGAGCCGCCAAAGCTGACTAACCCTCCCAGCGGACCCACATACGCACTGGCCCTTTTCCAGCCATCAGCACTTCCCATTATACCGCCTTCCTTCTGCTCACGCTCCATTACCCCCTCAGAATGCATACCCACTCTTGAAATGAACTACGGTGTTCAAATCCCCCTGGTATAAGGGGTGGGGAGGCGGGATTTTGTTTATATTGCTGACGGGCGTGTGGCGACATGGGTGGAGGCGTGGACGGGTAATACCATTATTCATTACTCGCATGCGACCTGGATAGATCATGGCGAGGTGCTCTCCCATCGGCGGTCTGCACGAAGGCGGCGTGTTGCAAACTCTCCTTTGCCCCTCCGCCTAGAGGCCTGTCCCAAGAAAGTAGAAGCGCACCAAAGAAATAACAAAGGAAAGAACAAAGGAAAAGACAAAGGAAAGATAAAAGAGAACAAAGGAAACCTGCTCCTCTCCTGCGGACGCCATGAAGGGCGGCGCGGGAAGAAACAGTGGGTGTTCCTCACCCCGGCACCCAGCTCCCTGGCCTCCGGCCTCCGCTCCTTTTCCCTCTCCCCAAGCCCCCGGAGCTCCAGGGTGGTATCGATGTTGCGGGGATACCTATCGAGCGACAATGTGGAACCGGAGGGATCAAGGGAGGGATGAATGGGGGAGGGACACTAAGGTGTCATTAGCAGTCACTCGAAGGTGGCCTTCCTTGATGTGTAATATGTGGCGAGTCATGTGTGTGGCGGGTGGCCTTCCCGCTCGTCACTCGTGGAGAGACAGACTGCAACGTCTGACAGCTGTCGCCGCACTGCATCTACATTCCGCAATCCTCGGTACCGTACTTCCTCCTTGCCACATAACTTGTTTCGTCCCTGACCGAACCCGAACCAACAGCCACATCATCGCATCTGTCTTTCTCCCCTTCCAAACCAGCTGTCTCTACCACCGATAACAACAACCACACTCTCGTTTGTAATGCAGTTCTCCAGAATCCTCCACTGTCTCCTCGTGGGAGCGTTGACGGTCTCCTTGTCAGCAGCCAAATCCCCTCGTGTCAGCCCTGCCTACAGCTACCCTTTCCGCTTCCCGCTGTCTATTCCGCCGGTCAAGTTTCCGATCACAACGTACAAGGGTGCCAGTACCGGGGTACTAATTGACTTCTACGTCGTGACGATCTCGCCCTTCAGCAAGAAGTTCTTTCCGAACCTCGACAGCGCCTCGCTGGTTGGCTACGACGGGCAGTATCCGGGTCCTCTATTCCGGGTCTCTCGTGGACGCCAGACGCTCATCCGCTTCATCAACAATGGCGTGCGGCCGGCCTCGGTGCACCTCCACGGCTCGTTCACGCGTGCGCCGTGGGACGGATGGGCGGCGGACCTGGTAAAGCCAGGACAGTTCAAAGACTACTACTACCCCAACTCGGCTGGCGCCCGAACACTGTGGTACCATGACCATGCCGAGGGGGTTACCACACTGAACGCCTACGCAGGACAGGTCGGGATGTATCTCATAGTTGATGAGGCGCTGGAGAACAGGCTGAAGCTGCCCCGCGGGAAGTTTGATGTCCCCCTGCTCCTGGATTCTCACTTCTTCACGAAGAATGGCGACATCTCCGATGAGAGCGCAGAGAGGACGAGTACGTATGGTGATACGTTTACGGTCAATGGCCAGATCCTGCCGTATCTCCGCGTGGAGCCGAGGAAGTACAGGTTCAGACTGCTCGATGCGTCGGTTTCGAGAACCTTCAACCTCACCCTGATGGATGGGGAGAAGGCGCTGCCGTTCTGGGTGATTGCCAGCGATGGAGGCTTCAGAGAGACGCCAGTGCAGACGAAGAGTTTGGTCATCTCAATGTCGGAGAGGTGGGAGGTGAGCATTCAGTCTGCAGCCGTGTCTGTTGGGCATGCATGTGTGTACGCGAGGGGGTGCTGATGGGGCCTCCAGATAGTAATCGACTTTGTGGGACTTTCCGGGAAAAATATCACACTCGCACATACGACGATATTCGCGGATACGGACTACGCAGGGAGCGACAGGGTGATGCAGTTCCAGGTAGGCACCAAAGTCACCGACAGGACCAATAATGGGCCGCTTCCAGCAAAGCTAGTGGAAGTGGATTTTCCCACGAATACTCCTAAAACCGAACGTACCCTCAGCTTTGTGAGGAATATCGGTCAGCCGTGGACCATCAACGGAAAGCCGTGGATGGATCCCATGTCTCGTGTCATCGCAAAACCACAGTTGGGGACCGTGGAGAAGTATACTTTCAGAGGAACCGGCGGGTGGAGCCATCCTGTCCACCTCCACCTTGTGGTAAGAACAACAAGACTTCGTGATGGACGAGAGCTGATGGGATATATACAGGATATGCAGCTTCTGTCCAGGACTGTGGGAAATCCGAACCAGAAGCCCGGAAGAAAATATCTAGAGGAATACGAGAAGGGCGCAATCAAAGATGTGGCTTTGCTGGGTGATAATGAAATGGTCACTGTGCTAGCGAAATTTGTTCCCTACCAGGGCGTGTATGTGAGTTATTCTTTTTTTTACTATGATCTGAACTTTGCCGGCTTCGAGCTAATCGCTGTAGATGATCCATTGTCACAACATGGTGCACGAAGACTTCTCTATGGTGAGTTCTCTCCGCCCAGGACTGGGTATATCTTCTGGATGGGAACCGACAAAATCCGTAGATGGCGGCGTTCAATATCACAGCACTCCAGAATTTCGGCTACGGGAATGTGACTGGCGGACTGGAAGATCCTAGAGACCCGAGGTTCAAGGCACAGAGCTTTGTTGCGACGGATGTGGAGCAGCTCCAATCCGTGGTGCTGCCATACTATGCTTCTCTGAACGCCTACCCCGAGCCCGAGGAGCTGATACAGAAGATCGACGATTACTGGAACAGCTCTATTGCGACCAAATCACCCACAGCTTCTTCAGCCGTGAGACGTGGAGCCACGGGCGGATTGCACGCCACAAGCTTGACGTTTGACCGGATGAGCACCGCTACGAGAGGTCCCATAACGATCACCACCGACCAACCCATGGTAATAGTAACCGAAATCCCACCGCTGCCGCTCAACGTCTCCTCATCGCCAAGTACTACGACGACATCCTACATCAAAGATTTCACGGCAACCCGAAGCTTCGAGTGGTTCAACACCGCCACCTTCAAGACATGGCCAAAAGCCCCCACAAGCACAAGCACCAGCCTGTGTCATTCGAATACGACGCGCATGCCGGGGCCAACGTCAGCCCCGACGCCGCCATCGACCACGGACGGGCGCTGCGGAAGGGCCAACAGTCAGCGGCGCTGCGATGGCTGGATCGGCGGTGAGTGCTGCAGTCCGTACAGTTGGTGTGGCCGTGGTCGCGAGTTCTGTGGCGTCGGATGCCAATCCGGACCGTGTTTTAGCGGCGCGAAATGATGTACTATCTAGTACGTAGATAGTCTGGCAAATTTTCTGGGCCGTGATTTTTTTTTTCTCTTGTCGTTCTTCACTCTTCCCCCCGGCGGCGGCGTGGCTGGCTTGGTCATCGATAAATTGTGCCTGCGCCTGTAGGCCGCACGCAATTAATGAGAAAGAAAAAAAATTCCCCGTTGCAGCTCGTAGCCATGCAAAGAAGTTTGCGACTGGATGACAGCCGGATCGAATGGAACTCGAATTGGAATTAAAAAGTCAAGCTGCGACTTCACGACCCACGAGTGGGAATTCTTCAGCCCCCCCGACTACTGACACACTCACGATCCACCAGCGCAGTCGAGGGTACATACGCTGCATATGGTTACTTACCTATATACAAGTTACTTATGTATGCATAAACTCCCCGTATAACTAACTATATATCCCTTTGTTAATTGAAATCTCATGACATGCATTAGCGCCACCTGAAGGGGTTAGAGTGTTTAGTAGCCCAACGACAAAGTCGAGTGAGACCGAGAGTGTAGTAGGTTCTGCGGCGGCACAATGTCACGGGTTGCGTAGACAAGAGAGGTCCAGCCCGAAGTGGGTAAAGTAGAGTAGTAGAGTGAACAGAGAGCCCGAGCGCCATCAGCTCCCCTACTCCTCGACAACAAGTTCTTCCCTGGCGGCGAATCGAATTCAACCAAGCCACCATCCGACGTTATCAGGCTCGGAAACCAACTGGAGCTGACGCCCCGGGCAAAAGGCCGAAGATGTCAGATGACGCCACTTCCGTTTTTTCCACCCCATTCGCTTGTCGTAAGCAAGAGCATATGGCTGAGGCCAGACTTTCTGAAGGTACTCCATTGTCGCCCATTGGCATCACTCTCGCTGTACTGGGATGGCGCGAAGTTGTTATCGTCTACCTTGTGCGGTACCGCAAGTGGAAGCCTGCATTGATTGGCGAGTTTCGGCGGTTTCTCAGTACAACTACCCTAACGGCATACAGCCGAAGACCGGCACGGAGCATCTTCTGAAAGCAGTCTTACGGCTGTAGTGGGAACTCGTTGCCTCAGGATCGATACCAGCAGATCAAACGGTACCTTCATATTTCCTCACCATCAACGACCCACTGGCGAAGGGCTGGTGGAAGGTGCTTGAGCCACTGCCCTCACATCTGCAACAGGGTTTCCATGAGCTGTATCTGCCAGGAGCCCTTGTGTGGCAAAACATGTATGCGCGCGGGGAATACTTTTGATATCACTCGGCTTTGTTAGCAAGACACTAACTTCCGCGCTAATGCATGTCATGAGATTTCACATAAAGTTCCACCAACAAAGGGTAGATACTTATGGAGTACCCCGAGATTGGCCCGCGCGTGGAGAGAAACCCGTTCGGAAAAATAATAATTTTGCGGGGTCTTAAAGTGCCACCGTGTCGGTCGCGTACATACATACACAGCCTAACATGTGCCAAAGAGTTTAAATGACATGGATATCTATGTATGTAATGCACACAGAGTATTTACGGGGTCGTTGCCGACGGACTTGCGGACACCGCTGGATGGCGCAACCCAACAAAGCATAGCTCCTGTGGTGGTCGACGTCACTACTATATCGAGTACATCAGCAGGTGCTTGGCAGGCACGTCTTCCAGCACGCCGGACCGCCCTCTCCTCCACGCTACATATATTCCCTGATCCCCCGCTTTTGAGCTCTCCAGTGTGTGTATATATGTATGTAGGGTCAGTGTGGAGCACCACTAAAGATTGAAGATCATATTCTGTATCGATTAAAGTGCATTTTTCCTCATGTGGTCTAGGTCCCTTCGCAGAAATCGGCGCGGCTGGGTGGCAGGACGGGACTAGCACGACGATGCACGGTTTTCTCCTGTGGGGGCCAGACTACGCACCAGAGTTTCTTCGCTCCCGCTTCCGCTCGACGACGTCTGTTTCAGGGAAGTGGGGTCGACGCATCGCAGTGCGGTGAGGGGGCGGGTGAGGATATCTTTTGCGATCTGGAACATTCTTCCCTTTGTGCTTCCCTCCAAACTGGGTGTGGGATCGCCTGGCACTGCGACGATGGTATGTATGTACGTGCCAACCGGAGAACGAGCCCCTCCCCCGTTCATGATGCGCTCTTGCACGCGGCGAGAAGACGTGGAGATCCGCCCCAAAACTCTTCTCGACGCAGGGACCGTTAAACCCCTTTAGGAGGACACCCAGACAAAAACTCAGCATCTTTGGTCAGATGTCAAAACCTTTCCTCAGACTTCGTATTTGTCTGACTGAACCTACACTCTGGCTGGCGGCAAACTGCTGAAGGAGTTCGCGAAAGTCTGTCAAAATGTTGAGAATTGGCTGATCGCAACACCACGAGATGAGAGTTAGAGTGCTTAGGCACTTTAACTAGTTTTCTGATGCGTGGGTTTTATGGCTTCTCAGGCCCTTCCTTCGGCAGTGTATTTGCCTTTTCTCCTTCTCAATCCCGGCTTCGGCCAGGCTCGCCGTGATCTTATTTAGGTCTCCAGATGCATGTAATGAATTGAAAAAGAAAAGAAAAATGAACGCGGCGAGATGGGCGGAGTGACATGGAGAATAGCGAGAAAAAACTGCATCCCCAGGAAACCCCTGGCATCGCAATTCTCCACGTCTCTCGAACTTCCGCCTTTCCTATATATTTCGTCCCGTAGTTTTTTTTTCTTCCTTTCTGTGACCGCTCGTTCGCTCTCCCCGTTCACTTCCACCTTCAATACGCTGGTTGAAAAAAACGGGTGCTGGATAACCCGAATACCCATACCTCCCAAGGGAAACCCCCCCAACCCCTTCGAGAAAAAAAAAGGAACCGCTGTCACGACCATGCTCAAGATGCATTCGTTACTCGTGACGCTATCGAGCCTGCTGCTCACCGTCGTCTCTGCGTCCGCGGGATCGGCGGCAGCGGCCCCGGCGCACAGTTCGTCCCCCCTTCGCCGTCGTCGACGGAAGCCATATCTGACGTCCACGGGTACAGACCCGACAACCTTAGTGACGGCATGGCAGTCGACCGTGACGCCGACCGCACCGCCCACGAACCCGGCCCCGAGCAACACAGCGTTCGCTGTCGTGACGCCTACCAGGCCGCTGCCTCCCATGATCGTCGTTGCCGTCGTCATCAGCGCGTGCGCGCTCGTGGCCGTCTGTTCGATACTCCGCTTCTGCTACCGTAGGTACCGCCGGAGAAAGTGGGTCCGGGAGCACAACACGCCGCTGGATGAGGGCTTCTTCCAGCCCACGTCGGCGATGGGGCACCGGCACATGGAGGAGGGGACCGGCAGATGGAGTATTATCGGACCTAATCAAGTCATGACCGTGGAGGAGAAGGTGCTGGGGGGTCCGCCGTATGAGATTTCGCCTGCCGCGCCGACCGCCGAAAGGTCGCAGTTTCTGCAGATAAAATATGTCCCGTCGAGACCGGAGGAGCATTCGCCTCCTCCACAGCCGCCAATGGCCCACAATCGAAGTGAGTCCAGAGGTGTCTCGACACCGGTGAGAGGATCTCGGGAGTGATGGACGTGGGTTTGGCAGTGGATTTGGATAGCTATTTGCTGTTCTTGGGAAAATGGGCGTTTGGTTCACAGCGTTGTAAATATTATATTCCTCCTATTGTATTGAAACGCCATTTCACTTTGTTCGATTCATAGCTCATCACTTGATGTTTGCTCGGTCGATCAGTCTGTATGTTTTCAATCAAATAGAGCGGGACGCGCGCATGGGTGATCCATGCAGAACAGCTATGGTGTTGATAGATCTCAGAATCAACCGCCCCTACACAGCGCCCTTCCACCCTCGAGCTGCAGTTGGCACAGTTTCGGCTGCAACCATAGACTCACGGTACTCGCAATCATGATGGCAACTGTATCCGGCAAAGCGATGGTACTCACCAGGAACTCGCGTACCTGCGTTTCGTCCCTCTGGCTCCACTTCTTTGGTCCAACCGCTGTCTTACCCTTCGAAGGGGCGCCTCCAGCGGGCGTCATCCGCATGGTATTGTAACCTCCCGCCCCACGAGACAAGAACACAGACCTGAGGCGTGGTCTCGGGCGGTCGCGCTGGAAGAAGTAGTCTTCGTCTTCGGCATCGTCCTCCGAGTCGTCGGAGATGTTGTCGTTCCCGACGGGGTGCATCGGCATCATCAGTCCCTCCAGCCCTGCGAGCGTGCGCTTCGATGTTGCATGTTCCAGAGCCTGCCATACGGCTGGCGGCAGCTGTTTCTTCGAGACTCGCCAGTAGGTGTTGCTCATTCCCAGTCCGCCGCACAAGCCCATGATGAATACCACCATAGCAATGAACACGGGCGAGAACCGAACCAGCACGTCGGCATCGGTATAGTCCGGCGGCAGGCGGTACGACATGCTGACTGACTGCGAAAGCATAGCGAGGAAGCAGATCAACTCGGTGAAGCACAGGGCGTAGTAAGCGGACGAGGAGCCACGGTTACCGCCAGGGAGGCGCACCAGGTTGACGGAGGTGCGGCCGACGAAGACGGCGGTTTGGAAGATTGTAAAGAAGGTCGGATAGAAGTCCCGTGTTGTGTGGAACAGTATGCCGAAGAGTGAGTCCGTCCCGGCGAGTTTACAGAAACGTGAGGACAGGGGGAGATGCCATAAGACCGTTGGGAGAATTCCCTTCCTGCCTGTCAGTAAGGCAACTATGGCACAGTATTCGGGGAGGGTAGAATCCGAACCTGTGTCGTGATATTCTCCAAAAACATCTGGATCGCCAACGGCGCCATATATCCCCAGATCAATGGCTTCACCAACGCCAGCTTGTCTCCAAGCTTCATACCCCCCATCGCAGACTCTTGACCGTAATCCACCACCTCCTCATCAGTTTCGTCCCCGCCACCCTCGGCCCTGACCTGCGCCTCAGATGGCAGCAATAAGAAGTATGTGGCCAGCATCAACGTGGGCACCAGTCCCACACCTGAAAGCACAGACTCGGGCCGCACACTGAACGTATTCGTAAGCGCGGTATAGATACCGGCACCGATAAGTCCTGCGGCACCACTCCCGGCAGCATACCCGCCGAAAGACATGTTGATCATCGGACCGAATCTCGTGCAAAGCTGGAAGAACGACCTGTATCTCCATCAGTTTCCTCTCCTTCCCGCGACGACCGGGCCAGGTAGTTCTCACATGTCACCAAGGTTACTGGACAAACTTGCCAACGCAATACCGACGATTCGAATACCGACATTGTCGCACCAAGCTAACAGCTGCAGTCCCGTGAACGACGCGACAGCACAGACGGTGAGGCGGGTAGGGTAGTCGATCTGCTGCGAGGCTTTCTCACTGCCGGAGGGGGGGGAGGAAGTGATCGGCATCCCTGCCGTCTTCCTTTTCCCACCCACTGTGGAATAGCAGCTTCTGCTTCCGAAGAGGCGGGAAAGTGTTATATCCGGGAACGTGATGTACGGTACTAACATCCGCACCAGAATACTGGGAAGCGTATATGCGAAGAGGATCAAGCCGGGGGGAGCGCTAGTTCCGACGAGACTGTGGGGGGATTAGTTTATGACGTCGCGACAAGCGGAGGAGGGGGCGGCAGGGTGGGGGTAACAGACTCGTTGGAAGCGGTGACCACAACGCCGAACTGCATGGTTACCATGGTCCCGAAGACCCAAAAGCAGGCGAACACCACATACTCCATGGGCAGCGTGCCAAAGCTCCATTTGTCGATCCCACTCATCGTTGTTGTTGGTTTTGTCGAGTTAGTCCGGCAGAATGTGTTGTAGCGGCGAGAAGCAGCGGTATTGTTTCTCCGCAGCTCTGTGCGCGAATTCAGAGATCTAGGAGGGAGAGGACGACGTGATGTGGGTGTACCGGAGGACATGGTGGAATGTTGTCGTTGCCGTGTATATCTATTAGCGGTTGGCGCAGTGTCAAGCAAGGTGCCTGTGCGACGTGTTGAATTGGGTGTAAAATACCGATTTGGGTTGCACGAGTGAAGAAACTCGAATCTGATGAGCTAGCGAGATGAAATCGGATCTTGTTGACACTGGGGAGCGGGGCGCAAACGCAGCACGGACGGTGTGCGGTGCACGGCTGGCGGCATGAGGCCAAGGCTCGGTAGCGAGTTGCCTTTGTTTCCAAACAAGCCGGAATCCAATGACGAGTAGATCTCCGCTGCGGCCCGAACAGCCGTCTCGTTCTGAGCGGGCCTCCTAGTGTAGCGAGAGCGCCGCGAGTGAGAGAAGATCAGCATAGGAATGCTGCACAGTGCACTCTTCATTTCTTCACCATTTAGATTGAGATTGGTAGGATGGGCTGGGCGAACCCAATCTTGGATTCCCCCATTCTTGCCCGTCTCCAACTATTCCGAAAATCCGATCCGTACGTGCATGCAAGTCTTCGATCACTTTTCTCGACCAGAAGCACTGACACAACGGAAGGACTCAAGCCCCCAACGTCAGCATATCGACGCATAAAGCCTCATTGGGCTTCACTCCTTGCTACAGGATTGCAGGTGGAATACATATAGCCTGTCGGGCTCAAGAGCTGCGTCAACGCTGCTGCTGAGAGATTTGAAGGCACGAAGCTCTGCGCGTTTGGGTTCGACGAGTGCAAGGTTGCTTGCCTTGCTTCCATCCGGGCTCGACGAAGCTCTTCAACTGACGGGAGAAGAGAGCGGTGCTGATCGACGGTGACATATTGATGATGCGCAACATCGACGACCTCTTCGACCTGCCACTGCCGCCGGACTGGATAGCCGCCAACCACGTGTGCGTCTGCGATCTGGGCCGGCGCCCATGGGCACCCAAAGACTTGTTCTTCCCACCCTTCCACTCTCCTTCTCCCAGCGTTCCATGTAGCTGAACCTACCAGGACCGAGTCCAATTGCGCCTGCACGCACCTCACGTACCCGACGCAGTTCACGCCCACCTCCCGGCGCACCCACATGCTGCTCAATAACGGCCTGGCGGTCTTCACGCCTTCCCGCAGTATACTTGACAGCATGCTTGAGTTCATGCTTGAGCTCTTGCACACCTCTCCGCTCGTGCAGACGTTCTTGTTCCCAAACCAGAGCTTCCTCTCCGATTGCTTCTTTGGGCGGTGGTCGCCGCCCGGCTGGCAGTATAGTGCGATCAAGTCCATGCGCTACTGGCGTCCAGAGATTTGGTACGACCCGAGGTCAGGAATTGCCACTACATCGTCGATACGCAGTGGAACGCCGAATACAAAGTGTGGTAGGAGGTGAGGGTGAGAGTGGGATCAAGACGGTGGAGAACGTCTGGAAGCATACGCCCAGGGTGAATTCCGAGGATGCGAAGGGTTGATATGTTAGAACGGTACACTGTATGTGAGCAACATGCATTGCATGCAATGGGAGACTAGTCAGTATCAAACGCCCATCAAGAGAAACAAATGAGATAGTTACAGTCCTACATCGGCTGCCAGATGCATTGATGCATGAAAATTTGATGCGGGGAAAGAATCTGGACTGTAACTGGGATTGCGAGAGATGAACAATTGAATAACATTTAAGCGAATGCAGGATGTACAAGTACTGCGGCTGACGGCCGACGAGCCGAATACATCTTGGAACACACAGACATTTGTTCCACCTCCTCTGTTCCGCTGGAGTTCCACTTTCTAGGTATCTAGTCCAGCCAAGTAACCAGCCCAATTTACCAGCTCGAGCAGAATCGGGGTACTACTCGCAGGCTTGTGCCCTTACTCACATTTTCTCACTCGGCCTTGGTGGTGTAACCATATTCTGTCGTCCGAAAACGGCTCAATACAACCGTCCCACCATGATCTAGATAGGTCGCATTTCGCGTGTGGGTAATGAATGATAATAATAAAAAAGCAAACGACGAAACAGAAGAAAAAGACAACGCTTTCGGGGCAAGCCTGCCGAGGGGCGGGATGGGAGTCACTTAAGTACTTATCTATGACTGACAGCTGAATGCTTCAGACCACATATCCCGTACGTTTTCACCCAGCTGCTCTATTCTGCCCTAGGTACGGACAAAGCGGAGAATGGTTGTTCCGGCTTAAGCTGTAGTCCATGCGTCTCGGACGAGTGCCCCACAGCGCATGTTGACAAGTGGCCGATAGTTAGGTGGGTACATATCGCGGCAGGAATCCTTACGGACTATCGGTACGCATGGCTGGAACACCCGTAGAGTATAGCAGGCAGTTTAGCCATCCATGCATGTACGGCCATGTGTGCCAAATTGTACATTGCTGCCAACCCCCCCGGTCCTTTTTACTTTGATTCCGCTACATGTGTTGTCTAAAAGTACATTTGAAAGGAACCTCCAAGGCAAAAGAAAAGAAAAGAAAAATAGGACATAGCGACAGAAAACGAATGTGTAAGAATGAGACAAGGACTCTTCAAAGGGACCTATCGTAAGTGTCAAATATAAGTCGAGCAGTTTGAAACCTATGATTCACATGCAAATCCAAAGATTGAACCGAAGTCCCCAGCCAGCCTCACCGCACCCTTATTCCCCACATCTATTCCGGTATTGTTTTTTTTTTGCTGGAAGTGTTACATTTATTTGCCCCACTGCATCCCCTTGCCCATCTTTTCGGTCAATTCCCGGATGTTCCTCTCTTCCTTACACCGTCTCTTGTGGCCGATCCTCCAATCGGTTGCCTGGCATTCGGTACCGCAGTACCAGGTAGCCCTACAACCGGCACAGACCTTGTACTCTCCCCGTTCCAACTCTACCTTACGGCAATCTCTCGCCGAGCACTCTCTCTTGGCAATATCGTCAGCTGTGGCACGGATCCACTCTCTTGGCTCTTCGGCCTCCCAGAGCTTCTTGGCGAAGAAAACGTAGTCCATAGCCTCTGGCTCGGATCCAAGACCGCGGGGGCTCGGGTTGGGGCCACTAGGCCAGGTGTCGACCGGTGCCAGCAACAAGTCGACGACATGGTTGTTGGCCTTATTGCCCTCGCGCAACCAGCTGGTGGAAAGCGTACACCGGCCGAAGAGCTCGAAGCATGCAAGGGCAGAGGTGAAGATCAATGACGTGTGGCCGAGGTTCTGCACCTTGATTTTTAGGGACTGGTCGGGGTTGAGGTCTTCCTTGCTGTAGCGGTCGAGCTGCGCGAATCCACCCTTGGGACAGTAGCGCGTGCTGTCATAGTCATCGTGGGCAGTGTCAAGCCAGCTAAGACAGAAGTTGAGGGCCTCCAGAGGACGGTTGAGGTGGAGGAGAAAAACGGGGACGCGGTCGCGGATACCTGCATACTGTCAGCTCGACGCCTGCTTGCAAACGGGCGGCCCCATGGAAACGGAGGGATGAGATAGCACAGAGAGGTAACCAACCATTGTTGTCACCGTGGTTTATCTCAAGCACTCGCTTGGCGTACTCGACAGCCGTTTCGTACTCTCCACAGTCGGCCGCAGAGATAACAATTTCGAGCAGCAACATCACGTAACCCCTGGTCTCGACTAGACGCCAGAAATGGCCGTAGAACTCGCTGGTGGGCTCGAAGCATTCTTCGCCGTAGAGCCTGACGATAGCTTGGTCGGCATCGGGGACAGCGAGAAGCAGGATCTCGAGCTTCTGGCTGTCGGTAAGGTTGGGACGGCGGATAGCATTGCGGAGTGGCTCCAGAGTCGAGTGGTTTCCACCAATGGCTCTGGACAAATGGGTCTTCGCCGTTGTGAGGTCAGGGGTGGCCCTCGAGAGAAGCCGTTTGATCTCATTGATGGCACGGCTCTGAGGAGGGGTAGGAGCACTGGACAAGATGAGGGGCTCAACGTTAGCCGATGCAGCTAGAGAGCAGGAAGGTGCTGCCATGTACGCACCTAGCGGGACCGCTTGACATGATGGGTATTGCTACTAGGTGTCTTCTTCTCAGGGGAACTAGGTGTTTTCTTCTCAGGGGAATTGATGGGTGGGGAGGGAGAGTGGGCTTCTCGATTGATGAGAATTGGTGGTTCAGAAGTTGGATAGGGAAAGCGGAGGATTCCAAGAAGAGAGAGAGTGAGTGGAAGAAGGGGCGAGAGAGGGAACTGGGCAATTTGAAAGGACAGGTGGAGCTTATTTGGGGGGTGGTTGTCTCGTGCGGTTGAGCACTTGTTAGTAAGGCTCGATATCCCTGAGCTGAACTGGAGCGTGTGCTTGTGCACCTGCAGGGGTTCTCCACAAAAAGCACGAATGCCGTCGATTGGCTCAGGGGCGGCGACTCAGAACAAGCAGTTATTATGTCAGCTGATTTTTTTCTCGGATTGGCCAGTAAAAATACGAGCAACAGTGTAACAGGAATCACAGCGTAGTCCATTTCTCCCTTGCAACCCGATCTGATAAGGTGCAAGAAGCTGTCAATTGATGGTAATGATAATTGTTTGATCTGCCTGTTTGTCTGGTGAACTTGAGCATCTCGATCGAACAAAAAAAAATCTTCAACTTTCCAGTGCAGTATGGTTGGCGTCTAGAAGCCATCGCCGGCTATTGATCGAACGGTATTAACAGGTTGCAGAAAAAAGAAACAGATGTGTTGCCCGGACATGGGTTCCGTCTTTCTGTACACAAGAAAAAATATCATTCTGTATGCAGAAAGGAAAAGCTAGAGAAGAGTAACCCTGCGTTTTCTGCATGCAGAAGCAACTCAGCCAGTCAGCGGCTTTGGTCGGTGATAGATAACTACTCGTCGCCAACATTTGTGCTGCTCCTTCGGGCTCTAGAGTACGATTCCAGGGCACCGCGTGGCAGCTGCGAGTCCTTCGACAAGATTCTATGATCTAAAGCGAGTTCAAAGATCAAAGCCAATCGCCGTTTCTAACGGCCCTGTGGTCGTCCGGTTTTCAACCTTTCGGCTGCGAGGACTCGCGACACGACTTCCTTGCGGCTCGGATGGAAACCCACCAAAGACCACTAGTCTCTTGGCACCTCCACTCTACCTCCCCCCCTCACGATGTCCCCCCACTATTTTCGCGTGCAGCGATATCTAGCTAGATTCTCTGCACGATTCCGAGCTCCCAGGTACCGGCATTGGCACGAAGACCTGTGCGAAGGAATGGATACGGTGGAGTGGAACAGATGGAATATACACTAAACTTAACCTAGCTCTCTACTGCAGCAAGATCTTCAAAGGGGTACGTAGAGACCGCGAGATGTATCCCAAGGTCTGGAGTCTGGACTAGATAGCGCTGCGACCCGGCCCTTGTTGGTGATGCAAGGTGCGGCTACCTGCTACATGCCCTATTTTCAGCCCACTTCGTGCGGCTATCATCCAGCAGCTCCAACTTGAAATACCACTCAATGTTCGCGCGGCGACTCCTCCTTGTACGACTCCTCCATTTCTTGAGATTGGCTTCACCACACGACATGTCACGCTGGCACTTTGGTTCCAGGATCCACGCCGGACAACACGACGATCGCCGTTTCTGGAAGACCATGGAAAGTTCCCCAACAAAGCTAATGTCGACGTTTGGAAGTCTCGAGTGTATGGCTTCGACTCCTCCACGAAGGAGTAAGGTACCTAACCTTACCAAGCCTGGAGATGGGGACGATTGCTTACGTATAGGATGGAGCTATCCGTGCGATCAGAGAATGATGCGGTCCTGACTGCCGGCATGGTGTGGTGGGAGTTGCTCTTGGTGGCCCGTTTCTTGTCATTCCCTGGAGTCCATGTGAGCCTCCACGATTTCAACGAACCCTCCGCCTAGATTTACGCAAGTGTGCCTGGCAGTGAGGGCTCTTCGTCCAGCAGCTCTTCGGATCGAGTGGGTCCTTGACCAGTATACATACTACTATCCCGCCAACTGGCGAGACGTTAGAATTTCCCCCTCTCTGGCGGATGGCTTGCGTATTGATTGGTCTCCAGATCCCATCCAGCCATGATACTTCTGGTCTACTACCTGGGCCTTAGAGTTCGGCTGCCACTAAGGCGACCCAAAATACAGACATCAAGCTTCGGGATGATGTTTTTCACACTATCTCCACCACATCATCCACATGGTGGCCACCCAGGCTGCGGCTGGGTCAAATACGGTATCGACTGTGTTCTCTCCTGCCGCAATTCTTAAGGAGGCGGTGGCATGGGATATCCCTTACTTTTATAAAGGCGACGGGAGTACGAAATATCGCTATAGACTTTACACCCATCCCGATCACCCACCCCGCAGGAGATACTACCAAGTTACCAGTGGATATTTCTCTCCGCTTCACTCTCTGGTCGCCAACACGATGAGGCTACTGGCAACAGCTGCTACCTCGCTCGCCGTTTGGGCAGTTGCCGCCGCGGGTCCTGTGTCGACGGCGAATGAGGTAGCGATTGCTGCTACAACTGTCGCTGCTGGCGCCAATATGTGAGTGGAAGTTGCCAGTTGGGGCGGGACGACGCTGACGGGATATAGGATACCGACTGAGACTGTACTCGATGATACGTCTCAAGAGGGCGATGAGGAGACATTCCGGCTTCTGGAGACCGGCTTACCTACTGCCGCCGCTGCTGCTACCTCTGAAGAAGAGAAAGAAGATGATCCTGTTGTCACTACGAGTACTGATGAAAATAGTCGAATAGCCACTTTCGCGGCTGCAGCCACTGATGTGGCTACCGCTTTTCATAAAGATACCGCTGTCACCGCCGTCTTGGAGGCTGTGGCGGTTGCAGGGGCGATAACTGCCGCTCCTACAACTACCGCATCTGCGACGTTCATCAATCCATATGGTGATGAGACAGTAGTTGATGATCTCTATGTTGAGCTGTGAGTAGAACCGATCGTGTTGCCACGGAGATGCTCACTGGTCTATAGTTCCCAATCCTTGTGGATCTCACCTATCGGTGAGAACGATGAGCAGTTCAACTACGAGCCCCCCGAGCGTATGATCTTGTCCACGGTTCAGCCGATTACCACCACCAATGAGGCCGTGCCCTCACCTACAACTATCACAACTACGTCGGGTTCCACGGCTATATCCGATTCCATGTATTCCGTAGAAACCGAGGTTGGCTTTGACGATATTATCGACAGCATGTTCAACGACACCAAGATACTGCATGCGCTGGCCCAGTCCGACGTCGATACCGTCGAGATCTGCAAGTCGTACGCCTTCGATCCCAGCCAAATCAACTGGCACCTCGCGAAGACCGAGGAGTGGCTACGCCAGTACACGCTTGAAAACAAACACCGCGAACACTTCAAAAGAAACGGGGTGATCTCGACCATCGCGTTCGATTTTCTCGGTCTCCATGGCTTCAAATGTGCAATCGGATTCGCTCATCTGTGCACTATCGATTGTCCCACCGTCGTCAGATATATCGAGGACTTGGAGTTAGCGAGGAACGTTTACTTCACTCTGGCCAGTGCCTCGCACCTGCTGTCCGTGTTGGACACTGTACACGTAAGTATCTCGCGGGCTCTCACTGCATTGGCTAATCACATTTTCAGGGCACCATGGAGGCGGCTCAGATGAACCTGCAGGGTATGATCCAGAAGATGTCCATGGACTTCTTTTACACCTCACCTACTATGGGAGAACGCGAGCGACAGCGACTGTGGCATTTCTTCGTGCAACTTACCATCTGGAGCGTCCAGACGGCCATCAATTCTGTCGTACCCCTTATCCCCTGGTCGACAATTCAAGACTACGTGATCTACAGGGCCAGCAAGGCGAGTAACGTTGCATTGGATACCGGTCCACGCCTGGATCGATTCGGCGACCCGGAATTCGACCAATGGCGCGGCGCCGTCCTCGAGGAGACACTGGGCGACATTATGTACTTTCAAGGGATCACCGGGGATGCTACGCTCACGGTACCGCCTAGTTACGGCGGACACGACCGCTGGAACCCAGGAGGTGCTACGGTTCAGGATTGGATGCGTGTCAATGCCGGTGCAGAAAGGCGATGGTACCACTACTTCTTCGACACGCCACTCCCCATGGATACCGCAACGGCGGAGGTGCGCGTGGACTCGCGAGAGGGATGGTTCCCCGACTTTCGGAGGAGGGCGCATTCGGACGGGGTGCTGGCAGCCATCAGCCACGCCTGGAAGGATTTCAAGGAGTTGGTCAGAGGCACGGCTGATCGTGAGGCGGGTGCTTGGTGGTGGGCGGGCAACTCCGGAAGCACCGAAAGCCTCGGATACCTGGATCACCAGCGACACACGGAGCCCCCGTCATTTTTGGAGCCTGGCCAGCAGCTCGCCTCTATCGGGCCGATGGAATCCTGGCACCCTAGCGATCAGTGGCGACACGAGTACGGTCAGTCCAGACACGATATGCTCCTGGACATTTGGACGCGCGGGCTCGCGTCGCAACTGGAGTACCGGTACCCGCCGCCCATGAAAGACACGGCTAATCATTTGATGACGAAGTTGGATAATGTTCGGATTGGCCTAGGAAAACTGTATCCTATTACTTTCAGCCTGGCTATGCCGATGTACATCCGAGAGACCATGGAAAGCTTCACATTTTCCGGAACAGATAGGAATCACGATGTGAACTCGGCAAATCTGGCATTCATGGTGCAGGAGTCAGGGAGATACTCGAGAAGGATCATAAAGCAGAATGTTAACACCATGTTTGAATCATCCGTCGTCGGACCCGAAGGTGTGTGATCCCTGCACGGCCTTTTGCCATGGCTGCGTGATGGCTGATGATTCTAGGCGAAACTCACATCTCCAATGCATTGTCGATGGGTTCCTACCTCCCGGTGGACAAGGGCACCCTCGCCAATTGGACTGATGCTACGATCGAGGATTCGGTCACCAAGAATATGTATTATAAGACGCTGGACTCGGCCTTGCGGTCACAGAAGCATTGGATCCAGTGCACCACCCACCTCCTGCGCAAACAGCACATCAACTCGATCCTACACAAGAAAGTCAAGGAAGTCCCCGTGTGCGTAGCGGACAACACGGGCCCGGAGCATCTACGTACATGTATTCCGGTGGCTTCTGGCCCCGAGGAAGGGAAGGAAATGGTGTGTTACATGTACCGGTGGGCGGACCGCGGGCTTGCCACCGCCCACCACATCGAGGATCCGTGGGGCTGGCAGAAGTACCAGGCCTTCGACCTCAGCGTCCAGGACATCACCACCTCCTCGTTCCTGACTCGCCTCTACCGGTTGTACCCGGACAGCACATCCACTCCCAGCGAAGATCCGGGCTTCCCGCTGCTCAACACGCGTACGATCGCATTCGGGCCGGGCTCGCAGTTCGTCACGGACCCGGGCAACCCGGGGATGTTCTCGATCCCCGTGTGCGTCTCTCCGTACAACTGGAACGGACACACGAACGGCTACTCGGTCCTAGACGATGTCAACGTCAACAGTGCGAAGAAGTCCCTCCCGTGCTATTGCGGGCCGCTGGGGGCCGAGACGAGCGCGATCTGGTCCGCGCTGCGTCTCGATGTCTCTGGGAAGAGGAAGGAATACCTAACGCACTTGTGTCCACGCCAGATCGCGGCAAAGATGACGAACCCGCTGGAGCGATACATCGCAAAGTGCCGCCTTGGTATCAAGAAGATCGGCGCGCTCCACTACGAGAAGAAGGACCACCTCTGCGACGTTGTCCTCTACGAGCTCGTCAAGCACGGCATCCAGGACATCCACCAGCTTACTGACCAGCAGGTCGTCGTCGCCATGTGCAAGATCAAGCAGGGCTGGCACAAGAGGCTGGATCCGAAGTGGACGAAGAAGTGCGGAAAGTTCATCAAGACCCCCGTCAGCAACATGTGGGACGAGGCCGAGGCCATGAGTCGGACATCTGCCAAGGACGCGCTGAACGACCTAGAGAAGGACCGGCTGGAGGAGGTCAAGGCGGCGGTCAGCCACGGGATGAAAGCGGAGAAGAATGGAGCCGGGGAGGGTTTATGGGGCAATAATGTGGCCGGAAGGGAATTTGATGAGGACTAATAGCGCGAGAGTGCGAGTCTGTACAGCTTAGTTTTTTTTTTTCAATTTTGGTATCGATACCGTTTTTGGTAATGACAAATATTTCGGTTCGCCGACTCTTTGTGTGTTGGTTTCTTTCCCATCGACTTGGCTGGGTAGGAGTTTCCCCACTCATGGAAACACGCACAGACGGACCACGACTAGATGAGCGTGACAGTATTAACATTTTTCCATTCCTCCGCCCACCAGCCCAACACACAGGAAAACGCACGAATGATATCCGACATCAGGTGCCGACGCTCTCCCTCTACGGCGTGCAAGCGGCACCGCACTCCGCCTGGCTGAATCTATCGCCGGCAGCCCTTTCCGCCTCCCGGCCATCGCAAGACAAAGCTCACCACCCCAGTATATAGCAACATCGCGGTAAACGGTGCCGGCGCCACAGCACCCGTATCCGCTGCAACATTGCCCATCGAACTCGCCTCCGGTGCAGGTGCAGCCGGCCTTGGGTCCGCACGAACCGTCGATGGAGGGCGGGGGTAGCGTAGGCAGTTGCAAAGCCCGGCCGACGGTCGACAGCAATCGACGGTTCAATGCCGCAGTGCGCTCCACTTCCTCGTCCTTCCCTCCTCCCCCCTGGACCCGTACCACTCCGGAAACGGCAATAAATATAATATCTGCATACTTACTCTGGAGCAGAGGATATGTAGAGCGCACCGAGTTCTGTCTGCAGTTTCCCAAAAAGGCGCAGCGCTCATTGGGTCCGAGAATTGAACGCCGCATGTGCAAACACGGAATTAGTTCGATACCGTACGTATGTATGGTACCCCGTTTTTTGGCTGCAGTGCCCTATGTACACGCCGGTCGAATCAGGCTTTCGATCTCGATCGGACTCGCTACTCTGTCAGATTCAATTTACCATACATCATCTCTCATCTCACCTTTCGATCCCTAGGAAACAAGAACACGGAAAAGCAGAGACCAGTATGACGGGAAAATCAAATGAAAACGGCATATACACCTTGTACCCCCCTGCCCAATCCGTACCACACTATGCATGCATCCAAACAGAGAAATATAAAATGAAAATAAAGGGAACCCCACCGCTTAGAATGTCCCGGGTATCAAATCAATCCCTCACGGTAAAAAAAAAACCCCCCCTCCCCCACAGCTTCCACAAAAAACCCCCTCCCTCACAGCTTCCACAAAAAAACCCCTCCCTCACAGCTTCCACAGCGGCTTGTCGAGCCCCTCTTTGCGGATCCTCTCGTTCTCGCGCATATACCACCACCGCAGACCCAGTGCGCATGCGGATCCGAGGAACAGCATGGCAACATTGACCCAGTGTCCCGTGGGATATCCGCGCTCTTGTTCTTCGCTGCGGTAGATCCACACGCCGACGATCTGACCCGGCGCGCCAAAGCTCACGTTGAGAGCGATTGCGAGGCCGGCGGCCGAGGTTGAGTGCAGGTTGCCCGTGAGCCAGCCGAGGAGTGGCGCGATGCAGGCGAAGGAGCCCGAGCATGCGACGATCAGCATTATGTAGCGTGCGAGGTAGCTGCCGGATGGAAGGATGGCGGACACGAGGAAGCCGATTGCGGCGACGGCCATCGATGCTGTTGCGTGCATCGCGCGCGCGTTGAAGCGGTCCGACGAGAAGGCGACGAGGACGGTGACGACGTAGGACACGGCCCACGGTGGGATCGTCATGAGCTGCGCCTGGAGCGAAGAGTAGCCGAGGCCGTCGACGATCGAGGGCGCGAAGAGGGACAGTGAGGAAAAAGGTACCGAAGAGGCAAAGTATATCTTGCGACCGATCAGCAAGCGGAAGCGCGGAGTGGTGGACGGGGGGGAGGATACACACCACATAGTGAATGTACAACCGCCAGTCTTGAAGGACCTCCTTCGCCTCCTTCCACGTCATGGAGGCGGAGCTCCCCTTGGATCCGTTAAAGGCTAGACGTTGGTCCGCCAGATGTGCCTCCTCCGACGTGAGCCATCTCGACGTTTCCGGATAATCCGGGAGGTAGTAATACACAGCTATGGCGGAGAGACACGACGGGATACCCTCTGGTTGGACATTAGTACTGTAGTGCCCGAGCGATAGAAAAAGACAGCTTACCCAGGATGAAGAGCCAGCGCCACGCTTCGAGGCCTCCGACTCCGTTCATGAACGAAATGCCTTGTACCACAGTCAGCGGCGACGTTCGCGCCATGTCGGGATTCCGCCGACTCACCGTAAGCGATGGCACCCCCGAAGGCGCCCGCCAAAGTCGAGCTCGCCATAATGAGCGCCACGCGCAAACTCCTCTCGTCGGAACGGTACCAAAAGGTGAGGTAGTACACCAGGCCGGGAAACAAGCCAGCCTCAAAGACGCCCAGCAGGAACCGCGTAGCCACAAGCCCTGGATAGTTCCTGACACCGCCGGTCCCGGTGGTGACGGCCCCCCAGCTCATCATCAAGAACGCGATCCATTTCTGCACCCATCAGTTCCTGGTCTCTTGCTCGTGGGGCTAATCGCCCACGGGGTGGCATACACTCGGCGTCACAGCCTTGAGAAAGTAGTTCGATGGGACCTCGAACAGCGCGTAGGCGATCAGAAACAGCATCAGCGAGATGATGTACGTGTCGTCGGTGATGTGCAACTCCGTCTCCAGATCATTGCCGTCGTCCAGATTCATGATGCGCGCGTTCCCGATATTCGACCGGTCGAGGTAGCAGAGGAGGTAGATGAACGCCGACAACGGCACGATCCGCAGATCCTGTCTCCACAGCAGGCGTCTGTTTTCCGGTGTCGCTGAATCGAAGAGGTCGTCGCCGAAAGCGCTCACGGTGAACTTCGACAGCTGTACGCCCGAACAAGCTTTCGATCAGCCCCGCCGTCCTCGCACCGCCAACATCTCGTCGGATACAAGGTTGGGGTTTTTTTTCTTTCCGCTCGGTCTCACTCACATCTACGCCATGTATGCGTCCCTCCTCCAAGCTCATGGGGGTAATTGCACCGCTGCCGGCCGAGTCGGGCCGCACGACGGGTTCCTCGAGCGAGATCTTGCTATCGCGACGCTCGTCGCGGTCTGCCGATTCCGACATTGTTCGGCGTGCCTACGAGCCGCTCTCGGGCTGTTGCGGGGAATCGAGGCGCGGCGGCGGTGGTGGCGGTGGCGGCGGAGACGGACGAGAGAGACAGCGATTACTCGGCATGCAATTCTGTATCCCAGCGTACGGGAGCGGGGGCGGGAGTGGGAGCGGGTGTCCGTGTGGGTGTGATATCTAGACCGAACACTGGCGAGCGAAGCTTGTGGAGAAGGAGGGTATCTATCCGATAGATAAGGTTCTCCACCGGCCTATCGAGTGCTTTTTTTTTCCCCTGCGAGAGTCAAGGTTGTTCTTGCCCGGCTTTAATGCGGAGGAAGCTGGGGATCCTCGGAGACGGGGGAGAGAGGGGTGGTTGGGTTTCTCGCGCTTGATGTGCAGTGCAGTGCGGCGAGGGCGCAAGGCAGCGAACACTGGGACTAGGCTGCAGACTCTGTTCTGTTTGCAGGGTCCACATGGCCAGAAGTGCATAATGCAACCTTGATATCTATCTATGTAGTCGAATGCCTAACTCTGTGGCGACGAGAGGGGATGCAGAAGGTGTGATGGATGGCCGATTGGTAGCTGTGGAAGATAGTGCGGAGAGATGCACTCGGGAGGGAAAAACTCTCCTCAACTACGTAACATGATACTGTATTTTGTAGTAGATACTGTACTGGAGATCGTCAACGGGTTGGCGCAGCCGAACCTACTCCACTTAGTTATAGTCTCGTCTCGTCTAGACAGTTGTTGGTTTTTGTTGGGAGGGTGATACATATCAACAGCCACAAACACCAAACGCATTGGGATTTCAAGGTCGAATAGACTGCGCACCTGGACAGTGGACAGTGGACAGTGGACAGTGGAGGGGCACAGCCGTGCTTTCTTTTCCTCGCATTCCTTCTCGGGAACTCTGTATCCACAGCAGTGCTTGGAGGCTTGGGGTTGGCCACTCTGGTGTGCCGGGGCGGGGACTGGCATAGATAGGAGCGCACATTAAAGGTTGCAGCTGGAAGGAAGGTGGGCGGAGTGATCATAGGAATTGAGTTTACATATTGTACCGCAGAAAGGAGGAGGTGGCGGCAACTGGACGGCGAACGGCGGAGGAGGCGGAAAAGAAGAACGGACGCATGGAACGGACATCCAGCAAGTCCCAGACTTTAAACCCGAACCTGTCCACCTTCCATTTGGTTTTGCAGCCGCCGGAACATTGCCAGGTGCTCGGAGGTGACGAAGCGCTCTGGGCGTGGGCTGAAGCGCGAACATCGCAGACGCAGTATGGTCCGTAGTCTACCCAAGTCGGCAACCAGGCCCGACACACCTCCGCCAACTGCAGCTCGCCTCATGATCTAGATGGGTTGCATGAGGAAATCAACTTCACACACACACCACACCATACCACACCACACCATCACCACACCACCATCGCCACCCACCCACCCACCATTTACCTCTCCAATCTCTACCGGTTTGCCGGATCCACCGCTCAGCTCAGCACCTACCACGATGGATACCCCCGCGGCCACAAGCGGCTTCGTGCCGACGTCGGAACAAGCCGAGTTTCGCTTGACCAGCTATCGCAGCCCGACGGTCGAAGACGAGTCCGAGCCCGTGTGGCCGCCACGCACGTCGGGCCGCCCCCGCCGCCCTGCAAACACGACCGACACCGACGACGACCTGCTCCGCAAGTGCCGGATCTGCTTCGAGACGTCGGCGCCGCCGTACGAGCCGTCGCCAGAGCTGGGGCGCATGTTCTCGCCGTGCGTGTGTCGCGGCAGCTCGCGGTACGTGCACACGGCGTGTCTGCAGTCGTGGCGGGCGACGTCGCGCGAGGCGCTGTACACGTGCCAGACGTGCAGGTACCCGTACCGTCTGTCGCGGCTCAAGTACGCGTCGTGGATCACGAGCACGCCGACCACGTTCGCGGCCACGACCGCCATCCTGCTGCTGATCGTGTGGGGGCTCGGTTTCGTCTCGGGGCCTATACTCGTGACCTACCTCGTCGACATGCCGGAGAACCTCGAGCTGCCCGTTCCCCGCGGCGGATGGGCCGAACACTTCCTGCGCGGGCTCGCGAGTCTCGGCCTGCTTGGCTTCGCAAAGGTCATGTACATCGTCGGCCCCAGCACCTGGCTGAATCTGCGCGCGTCGGGCACTGTGGGCGGAAGGGGCAGGATCGGCAGGCTCACGTGGGTCGTGATCGCGCTCGGCGTCGCAAACTTCTTTGTGTGGCTGTGGAAGCGGGTGGAGGATTTCGTCAGGGATCGCATGGAGCTGGTGGCGGACGACGTGCTGGATGTCGGCGAGGGCGGGGACGGTGGGGAGAGGAACGCCAAGGTTGCGTGGAGCACCTGGGCCGCCGCTACGGCAGCGCGGGCTTGGGCGAAGACGAGGGAGCTGGCCGAACGCGTTATGAGTTGGAATCCGGATGCGTAACTAGGACCGCGCGAGTTGTACATAGAAGTTTGCGCAGGAGCATCCGTGGCATCGTGTTCCCATTGTGCACCAACGAGCGTCTGGTTTCTTTCGTTTTCAGCATGGCGGGCGAGCAAGCACCACATGAGGTATTGTAGTTACTGGTTGGCACTTCACCCTTGGACAAAATCCCAATCCCACTGCCCACAGCGAAACACTCGTCCCATCGCTTCCTTTGCCACCGGAAAGAGATCGGCTTGGCCCTGCACATCGGCGTTGTGCCGTGCGATCCACACAAAACGCCACACCACCGAGGAGCCGCGGAAGAGCCCGACTGTTAAGGGTCTGAACTACAATCATCCAGCGGCGGGCCGATAGGTGGATATCCATTCGCCGTCTTGAGGATATGTATTCGCCGTCTTGAGGACATGAAGTATTCGCCGTCTTGACCGATTTGTGCTCGTTGTCCAAACCTCCGCCGATCTCATTTGCTCGCTTGAATATATATATATATACATGCTATGGCTGCGCACGCCTGAGGCCCCATCCAGCATCGCCGATTGACTAATGCACGTTTATAGTTACTGCTGTGGTGGGCAAGCTATCTAGTGCCAACCAATCCATCAACTGCACTTGAAAAACTCCTACATAGTACACCTACCAAACAACACGATTCCCACTAGAGGGCAGCTACGAGTACGCACCCAAGCCATACTCAACTGGGAATCAAATACAGTACACCGCCATGCTGTAACTCCATGCAACCTCGCCAAACTATAACCTCCTACAACCATTCACAAGATCCCCGATGCTTCCTTCCCGGGAAGCCAATGCATTCTGCAGGACATCGTTAGGGCCGGCCCCCGATCCATTGCCCACATGTTAACTTACGCAGAAGGGCACATCTGACGCATACTCGAAGACCTCCTGGTACGCGGAGCGTGCCACTGCCGTTGGGAGCTCGAGATCACCTTTGCTGGCCCGCCTCCAGAGTTCCCAGCACAATAGCCTTGGTCTTTGCAATGCTTGGTGAGTATCTGTCGTGGCATGAATGTGCTTGCCTCACACTGGGGGGAATACGTTAGCCACTAATTGTCACCTAAAAAGGAAGTAGTTACAAACCATTACTCCGAGGAGGTCCTTATGACGCTCCAATTCTCTCGCGTGATGCGCCAATTCTTCCGTCTGGCACTCCAATTCTTCTGTCTGACGCTGCAGTCTTTTCGTCTGAGACTCCATTTCCTTTTCCGTGCGCTCTCGAAACAATCCCATCTCATCCACGAGGGCCTCCATCTCATCGGTTGGTTCCTTCGAGCTTGATGTCAGCTCCCCACACTCCGCCGCAACCAGAGAGATAGGGTAGATGGTCGGGCTCACACCGATGGACTCCACCTGTATCTCATCGATGTCTCGAACGGTCCTTGCCGTGGACGGGACGGCCCTGATCCGTAGAGCTCCATGGGCGTCCAAGGAACTCACTATGCAGAAGAGAATGCTGTCGGGACAGAAAGCCAGCGGTGAGCGGCCCGTCCCTGAGGCAGATGTCGGCCCTCTTGCGCACCGCCACCAGAGGGATTGTGACACTCATTGTGGATCGGGCTGGTTCGCAGTCTCGAGCTACGAGATAAGCCAGCGGTGGGCGGAGGGTGGAGTCTGGCGGCAATCAGTGCAGCAGTGTCTGATGTGGCTCGAGCTTCGGTAGCAAGTGGATGGCGATAATAGGCTTGCGAAAGGAGCGAAGCACGAGAGTGACAATATACCAGAGTCGCCGTAGGAGAGGGAGGAGTTTACAGATATTGCTACGGGAAGACTTGGGAACCGTCTACTTGGCCGTACTTCTGCTCCTCGTGCTAGTTACATACGAACCTTAGCACTTGGCACCTCCCGTGTCACCGCATTGCCTTGTGTTTCCAGTGACAAATTTGAGGACAGCTGAACAGCAAGGTCTCCTAGCTGCGGACTTACACTAAGTAGTACTCTACATGACTTGGTATGAGGTGGTGTCGAATGCGGGTTTGGGGTAGGATTGCGCACAAGCTGGAGCAGTAATAGAATTGCGTATAAGCTGTAGCAGTAATAGAGAGCTGTTCCCCAGGACACCGATCCAAGCTGGAGCCGATTCCCGATCCTAGTTCTTGCCAGCTATATCTGTCGAGAGCAGATATAGAGTTGACTCCATGCCCTCTTCAGTGCCAGAATTTACCATGGGTTGTCGAACGAAAGCACAAATGCCGGCCCCTTCCTCGAACCAGACATCCAGCAGGCAGTTCGGGGAGCCAGCTCTACAGCATTGCGCCCTCGCGTTCGCAGCATAGGTAGTTAGACTCAGTTGTTCGAGCAGCCAGAGAGCGTTAGTGTAAAGTGCGGAACCACCGGCAGTGGGGTTGACAGTTCAGAAGAACTATCTCCACCTTGACAGCGAAGACTTCCAAACCCCAAGCAGAGCATCCTCGTTATCTTCCGCGTCCGCCGCGCCATCACCAACTCCCAACAGAGAACTAATGCCAAAGCTCCAGTCACGTGGATACAGCGCAGACCGAAGCCTCCGATACCGAGTGCCGCAGGTACTGACCGCAGTAGCTATGTAGGAAGCTACTCCGCCGGCGGACCCGCAGCTCGCAGAGGATTCGCCATAGCGTACTTCACATAAACAGATCGCAGCCCACAGGGTCTCACTCGTCTCGTAGTTAGTGAAATACTAGTATTAACTCGGCGTGCGGCTCCCGCTGCTGACAGAAAGTGACCAGATCACCCACTTCGCTCGACCTGCAGGTGACGTTATGCATTGGGTCGAATTCCGGGAAAGCCTGAAGAGCCGCAATTCTCCATCAATCTAAAGTGTCACGGGCATTATGCTACGGAAATCTCAAGTGTCAGATAGTACTACTAGGGATACTCCCATAGAGAAAAAAAATCCGAATGAAATAGCTACCACACATACTAATACATACAAGCACAGAAATTATGAAGGAAAGATGATGGCAGAAGAATCTAATACCGAACCCCCCCACACGCTGTCCCAGAACGATCGATCTCCCAGAAGACGATTGAAAACCGAACAGATCAAGTAAACCCTCCCATATCTTCCGCGCGCCAATTCTAATTTGCGTATAGTACAGTCACAAAGTCGTTCGAGTGGAGTGGTCTATAAAAAGGAAAGAGAACGGAGGAAAATGAGAAGCGCTAGATCGAGGATGGTTGAAGAAGAGGTACGTTGGGAGGACTGGTGGCGTTTTCTATTTTTTAGGAAAGACTCGTCGCTCGTGGGTAACAACACCGCTTATTTGGTGGCCTCCTTGAGGTAGCTGATCAGGTCGTTGCGGTCGTTGGCTTTCTTCAACCCTCCGAAAGCCATCTTGGTACCGGGAATGTACTTTTTGGGGTTCTCGAGGTACTCGAACTGCAGAACTGCGTGTCAGCAAACAAGGTTTGGAAACATCTCCACACGGTGGGAGGGGCGCAACGTACTAAAGTGTTCTCGTTCCACTCAACACCCTTCTGTTTGTTGGCATCGGTGTAGGCGTATCCCTCGACCTGGCCGGACTTGCGTCCGAAGATTCCGTGGAGAGCGGGTCCGGTCTTGCTGGCACCGCCGGCCTCGACGGTGTGACACTGCTCGCAGCGGGTCTTGAAGAGCTTGGAGCCCTTTGCGACGTTACCTGGGGGAGAGGAAGGATATCAGCTGTTGCTCCAACGGACGTCTGTCGACTTGTGAACGGCGAGAACGGCGAGCAAGAAAGACCCAAGCATCATGAGGCTCGTTGTACTGTATTGCTGCTTGCCCCCAACACACACAAGTCGCTGCGGTCACCGCAGCAAGAAAGGGGAAAAGAGCGATAGCGCCGGCGGCGGCGGCAGTTGGGAATGAAACGTACCCTCGGAGAAACCCATTGTGAAGTGTATGTGTGTGCGGTGTTCGAGGAAAGAGTGTTCGTGTGGATAGAAGGAGGTCGTGAGAACTTTGCGTGTGTTATAGATGGAAGAGAGCAAGGTCGGGGAGGTTGGGTGGGAAAGAGGACCAAATAAATAAAAATCTCTCGTTCTGCTATCTAGGAGGGTGGGCTGGGTTTGCAGAAAGACAAGACAAGAATTATTTTTTTTTGCGTTCACGGCCTGGCGCGAAAATCAGATTGGTACCTCTCGATCGGCACGGATCGCCACAAAAACCTTGGTTGTCCCGTTCCGCAATCGTAATTCTGCGTCCCGTGATTGGGCGGCGCCCCCTTGCTAGCCGCCAATAGATGAGTAACCAAGGCTGTCAGCCACAAACGCCTTCGCTCCGCTCCGATCTCGACCGAACTCGAAGCCCTTATCCGGTTCGTCCGGAGCCGGAATATCTGCACCCTTATGAAGAAGAAAAAATGTTCCGCCCGCCTCATCGCTTTCCTCCCTTGCTCTAAAGTTCTTCCGTGGACAGCCACAGAACGCGCTTGAAAATTACGGCTTCAGGTCCCAGGGTCCCATAATTACTGCATGTTCCATCTCATCTACATATCTAGATCTAGATATCCGTCGTTGTGACTCATCTAAGTAACTGCCACGGGAATCGGTATGTAAGGTTCTGCACCCACCTCCGGGCCGCGGCGCAGCATGTTTGTATCAAGAGGTCATGGTATAGATATATGGGTAGAGATGGTAGATGGCAGATTCGATGATGGTCTTCTGCCAGACGGCAGAGACATCTTATATACATGCTCGTCTCCGACTTCCTCCGTGCCCAGTTTCACTGCCACCTTTGCGTCGGGTGCCCTCGCAGGGTCGCACCCTCTTACGCATTGGTGTTCCGCATAAACACCGCCACTACGCATTGATGGCGTCGTCTCATGTTCTCATCTTGACAGTTTGTCCTGGGGAGTCCGACGAGTGAGGTTAGATGAAACCTCTGATCCGACATGTACGCACCGTATTCAAATCAGAAAAATGACCGGTCTACGGACCGACCGAGCTTTCTAGAGTACATACATGGTGCCATGGTCCGATGTAACCTCGAATAGGCAGACTGCTGTCATGAGCTTAAATAGTGGTCTGGCCTCGCAGATGCGCAACCCGGAACTGCGCTCTGGATGGGGGCTGAAGCTGCTCTTAACGGCCCGCAGTTAGCCGATTCGCGGAAAGATCGGCCCAACGGGATGTCCAAACATGCACTACTTTATATCAACTTTTACATAATACACATGTATCTACTAACTACCCACACACCCAAACTCCTCAAATACCCCAGTACAGCCATCCAGCGTCTCCAGACAAGTACCCATGTGTAAACACCTCACGCATCCAGCATATGATCTGCCACATATTACGGCTTCGGCTTCACTTCGCGCCTCCAGCCCTGTGCCTCGGCCAGCAATTCTGCCATACGCTCTCCGATCGCCAGTACCGTCAGCATCGGACTGTGCACAGAAACATTAGCTTGAATCCCTTGTGCAAGAAGAACGAACTACAGAAAACTCACTTGATGGTGACCATTGATGGGAACACTCCGGCATCCGCAATTCTGACAGCTTTGACGCCCTTCAATTTGAGATCTGGGCCGACCACCGCCAGTCTGTCGTTGCGAATGTCTCCCATCTTTGTTGTTCCCGCAGGGTGGTATACGGTGTGCGCCACCCTGCGCCCGTACTCGCCCAACGTTTCATCGCTCTGTACCTCCGGTCCAGGGGCGATCTCTCGTTTCAGGTACGATCTGAAAGGCTCCATCTCGGCCACCTTCCTGGCCGCCCTGAAGCCGTCCACGAGGGTCTTCGCATCGAAACCCTCCGGATCGGTGAAATACCGAAAGTCGAGTGCCGGCTTGACCGCTGGGTCCGAGGACGTGAGCCACATGCGGCCTACCGACTTTGGCCTGGGAATGTTGGGGGTCATGCAGAATGCATGGAAGGGCGCTTCGTATCCCAGTCGGGAGGTATTGACGCAGAACGGGATCTGGTAGGTGTGCATCATGATGTCGGCAATGCCGTCTCCATCCCGGTCAAGGAAGATACCGGCATCCGAGTTCATGGTGGTTTCTTTCGGCATTGCCTCCTTGAGCTCCCACATGATGATGCTCTCTGGGTGGTCGAGAAGGTTCTCTCCAACACCTGGGAGATCATGTTGCACTTCTATGCCCAGGGATCCGAGCTGGTCCTCGGGCCCGATTCCGGAAAGGAGGAGGAGTCGAGGAGTGTCGATGGCTCCAGCACAGAGGATGATCTCATCATTGGCAGATAATTGCAGCATCCAGCCAGATTTGAGTGTAAGATTGATGCTCTCCGCCCTCTTCTCCGTGTCGTGCGAATGCAGGTTGAGGCGGGAGACCCAAGCTTCCGTGAGGACGATGAGATTAGGCCGCTTCTCTTCACCGCTGATGATGGGGTGGATGTAAGCTACACTCGCAGAGCTTCGCTTCCCATCTTCAGGGTTGTACGAAACCGAGAAGAAACCGACGCCCGCAGAGAACCCGCCTTCCCGTCGGATTGTCTCGTTGAAGTCTTCGATGATCGGTACGTCGAGGGCCTTTGAGCACGACCGCACCCAGTCCTTGACGAGCTTGTTCCGGTGCATGGTATGCACGGGTTGGATCGTGCATCGGAGCTGGTCAATGCAGCGCTGAACAGTGGCAAAGTCCCAGCCCGTTGCGCCCATCCGTTCCCATTGCTCCAGGTCTTGCTCGAATGGCCGGTACGATATCAGAGTGTTGTGGGAGCTGCAGCCGCCCAAGATCTTCGCCCGCGAATGGCGGATGTGCGAGTTTCCTGTGTGGCAGGCGTTCAGTGATTCGGAAGCCCGACGTGCCATGATACCGGAGAGCACACTCACCCATCTCTTGTTCGGTGGTAGGGTAGTCATAATCATAATCGGGATCCCCCAGAAGTGCCAGCCAGTCCTTCAATTGCAGCACCTTCTGGTCGTTATAATCGGACGGACCAGCCTCGACGAGCAGAACGGTTTTGTGTGGGAGATACGAGGAGAGCCTGGAGGCAATAACACAGCCAGCTGTGCCGCCTCTATCTGCAGCAACGACAGCAACATACTGGTCAGTAACAGCAGGCAACGAAGCGGAGAGAAGCCGTTACCCAACAATAATGAAGTCAGGGCGGTAATCTCGGGGAAGGACATTCGTGGTCATATTTATGATTAGCCGAAGAAAAACGAGGGAGCTCGACCTCAAAGCTACACTAATATAGCTACAGGTAGAGATAACTGGAGTTAGGTATTGTTGATAGAAGAGTGGAAGACTGAAGGAATGAGGGAATGAAGAAATGAAAGAATGGAAGAATGAAGGAATGAAGGCTGGACGGTGTTAACTGGAAAGATAGGTGGTAGACAGGAAAGCTGCTTCGATGTGGGATATCGTAAGAATGTTGGGGGAGTATGTAGAGTCCATGTCCTGGGACCGAATAACTATTACGAGTTCACCCAGGTGGCCGTTGATCGCATGGACAGGGCTCATGCGGCTGACAAGGTCGTAGCAAAGCGCGGGGCCATGCCTCTAGGGCACAAAGTTCTCACTTATCTATGTAGTCGGATTGATACCACGGTCACCCCACATGTCGAGGGATCATAGTGGCCAGTCAGGGGAAGTTTTCAGTGGAATCACATTACGATCATGTAGTGGTTGCCTCGCAATTACATTCCACAGACAGTAAACCCCCCTCTCAGGACGTTGCTGTAGAGTTAAACGTTATAGGATCGTAGTGGGTCGGGTTGTGGGCAAGCAGTTGAACAACTTTACGAGCTGAGACGATGGTTGAGACCGCTGAAGATCTATCTACCGGCGGCGCTCGTCCTTATTACTCCACTCATATCATTCGATCATGCTACTTATGAATATTCTCCAATCCGCACCAAACATTGTTGCCTCACTACCCCACTTGCTACCCCGTACACTCTGCCCACATCACCACGTTCTCTTTCCGGCACCTTGGCAAATACCACCAGCAGTTAGTTTGAATTTGTATAGCCGTAGAAACATAGAACACCAGTGAGACTACAACTCTAGTCTGGACACTCCATCACCACTACACTCTGCCACCAACCCACGCCCGCCGGTCCTACTGTGGTCTGCTGCAGTGTTCTCCATAGTCCAGTCTGTCCGTCCTGGCCCCCAAACGGGACTAGATAGGATCCACGGAGTCCGTCAAACACCTGGGGTACTGGACTGCGACTGACAAACGGGACGGACTGCCGTCAACGACAGTCGACCTTCAAGGCTTCACCGAAATGGTGATATTTCCGGGACCCCCAGCAAGGTCTTCGCTGTCTCAATGACCAGAGCACCTGTTCAGGCGGGCGTTCGATTGGGGGCTGCGTGTATATGTACGCGACGCCGGGTTAAGAAATCGAGTCAATTGGGGGTGTATTGGTGGCGGCCGAGAGGGCGCGGTGGAAGATGTTCTGTGAATGTAAGTCTCGCATTGGAGCGGGAATTATCTCGTGAACTATGACTAAACCAAATCCTCCTCGCACAACGCATTGAGCATGGCTTCAATCACCTTTGATTTCCTCCCTCGTAACCTCAATCAAACCATCTCTCTGCCAACTCTTGAGACATCCCAGAGCCTCGATGGCATCGTCCCATCCGACATCTCCAATCAGTCAAGGTGATCTTCGAAGCGCTTCGCATTCATTGCCGGAATCGTGACAAGATCTCTTACATTCTAACTAAGTACTTTCATGTGATGTATTCTATAACTAGTCCGTCACGTGGGGCGGTGATCTAGCGTCCATCTACGCCATCCAATACCCAGCACGGAGGACTGGCCCCGTCCACCTCAACCCTCTGCATTCCGTCTGGAGCTCAACAGGACTGCTTATATCCCGTCCGGACCGTCTGGACTGCGCACGGGACCAGACTATGGACAACACTGGTCTGTCGCCAATGTACACCTACTAGACTCTCCCACGGAGGTCCCACTCTAGTCAAGTGAGACCGTATACAAATATCCCACCACAGCGTGGCTACGCCTACCCACCACGATTCCACCCTGATCTCACGACAAGCAGCTAACGCCAAAACACTACAATGGCAATTTAATCCCACATCAAACGAGTGAGTTACGATGCACCACTGCGCTAGTCTCAATCTCAAGGGATTGTGCCCGTGCCGAGAGATTGGTATATTAAAGACGAATTCGCCCACTCATGTGCATGCATTTGCATGTGTACGCACGCATGTGTACGCACATGCCATTGCGCCATTCATTAAACATCATGATGGTGGTGATGGTGATGGTGTTGAAGGATAAGTCCGAACACCACAGCATGATGGGTTGTGAGGGGTTGCGGCCACCGTCACACTACAGTGACACTGCCGTGTGATAAATTATGTGTGGCTTACGAGGGGTTTATGTCCACCGTTATATCACAGACGCCACAGTGTGAATGGTTGGTGCGTCGTTTGTGAGGGTCTTCTGGATAATCAGATCTCGAACACATCGCACACATCGCACTGTAAACTCGCCGAAAATATCCCCATAGATAGACTCACTACCCGACGCCACGACCCCCGCACTGTAGGGATATGTAGGGGCTTGTCTGTAGAGTATGTAGATATGTATGCAAGAGATGGGATCCAAGTGCCAATATAGGATTAGTTAGATCAGCCTTCGCATGGGTGGATGGGATGACAAGGGGGGTTCGGGGTGCCATGACGTGCAGTGCTCACCCGTGTGTATGTATATGCGAAGGATTTCCGTTGTTAGACGTTGACTATGTGGTTGCCCGAGTCTACAATATATCTCCTCTCCTCTGCCAGGAGCTCTCCCCTATCGCTTCTGCTCCCTCCGAATTGCGAATTCTTGTCCCGTCCACGATGTCAGAGCTCAGCTTCACAGCCCAGAAATATTACATCGATGGTCGGCCTCACCGGTCCGGTAACAAAACATTCACGACGTACAATCCCTCGACCGGCGCCGCCATAGCGCAGTTTTACGCCGCCACGACGGAAGACATCGATCTCGCCATTCGCACCCCTCTCTCAGCCTTCCAGTCATGGTCCCAGACACCGCGAATCGAGCGCTCCCGGATTCTCCTCAGAGCCGTCGCTCTCCTCCGCAGTCGCAACGACTTCATCGCGAGAGTCGAGACGCTGGACACCGGAAAGGCGTTCTGCGAGACTTCGACGGCCGATGCTGCCACCGGCGCGGATGTGCTGGAGCATAACTATGGCCGGCCTGTGAATGACGACGGGAGAGGGGAAGACCATTCAGCTGCGTGCGTCGGTGTGGGTGCACTCACGGGAGAAGCCCTTGGGCGTGTGCGTAGACGCAGGAGCGTGGAATTACCCCACCCAAATGTATGTTGCTCTCTCTCCTCAGTGATTGCCTGAGAAAGGACTGACAGACAAAAAGCGCCACCCGGAAATGTGCTCCCGCACTCGCGGCCAGGAATACCTTCATCTTCAAGCCTTCGGAAGTTACGCCGCTCAGCGTCTGCATCCTCGCCGAGATCCTAACGGAGGCTAGATTACCATCGGGAGTCCTAACCTCGTGTATGGCACTGGCAGCGTCGGCGCAGCTCTCCGCGCCGACTCCCCGAGTCACCAAGGTCTCATTCACTGGTATCGCCGTGTACGCTTCCGCGGCGAAGAAACTCAAGCCGGTGGCGCTGGAACTGGGCGGAAAATCGCCGCTCATCGTCCTCCCCGATGCGGACCTCAAAGCCGCGATAGACGCCTGCATCACAGCTAACTTCCATTCCTCGGGCCGGGTGTGCACCAATGGTACCCGTGTCTTTATCCATGCCAACGTCTTCGACCACTTCTCAAAGCTCCTGGTGCAGAAGGTGGGGGGAGCGCGTGCCTGGTGATCCCATGGATAAAGACGTCAACTTTGGTCCCGTCGTGTCAAAGCAACGCCACGAAAAAGTGCTAAGCTATATCCGTCATGGCATCTACTCCTCGGAGGCACCGAGAAGCCGCCGTCCCTGCCAGCACCACTCTCGGGTGGTTACTACACCCTCCCAGCCATATTCACCGACTGCGAGGACTCGATGCAGATCGTGCGCGAGGAAATATTCGGGCCGGTGGCATTTCTGCTCAAGTTCTCGAGCGTGGCGCGCGCGGTGAGATGCAGTGCACATATAAAATTCACCTCCGCAACCCGCGGTCCAGCGCCCCATTCTTGCAAAGGCAGAGCGACGACTGAGACGCCGATATATTTTATTTTTTTCGAGACGAGGGATCGCGACCGCTCCTCAAGTTGGGTAACCCCAGACAGAAGAGGATGAACAAGCGCGACAACCGAGAGATACCGGTAATCAGTGCACATGATCTCATGCAATAGTTAGTGGATAGTTATCTACATATCGGATGATATCATCCATCCACTCTAATAGTCTAATTTCGAGATGTATGTAGGGTATAAGCCCAGAAGCTAAGATACCGATAGATATCCGCACCCTGTTCACTAGTTACATATCTAGTACTGTGGGGGACAGAAATACCTCGAACGACAAGGCCCCCCAGTGCTTACCTCATTCGGCACTTTTGGGGGTTTGTCCTATCTAGATATCTAGAGTATATACATAGATCATGGCGACGTACACTTTCTCAACTAGTGGAGCGGGGTGGATACGAGCGTCTGACCGCTGATCGATCAACACGAAGCTTGTCTCCCCCTCTCCCCTCTTCCCCGGAGCAAGTGGCTTCAGCGCTATGCTGAGTTCGTATCAACACTCCGCAGCAGCAGCGGCCCCATGTCTTCACAAAAAAAGAAAAGAATGTCGAACGGTATGTACTCCACTCTACATACATAGGAACGTTTTCCGTTCCTTGCGATTCCGCGTGTCCGATTGGTTGCCTATCTCTGTTGCGCGTTGGGTTTCCGGGCACCACCAGGCAGGCAGGAGAGGCACGCTGTGTCACCCACAACTTGCTGACCGGTCGAATCGAAAGACACAGCAGGCCGCACTTGTTCGTGTCCGATACAACGCAAGGTGGCGCCCTGCCGCCATGGGTTTCATTCGGTCGTACATATTGTGCAGAGTGCGGTGCAATGTGCTTGAATCCCAGGGTGATGGCTCCGATAGATATAAATACGGAAATCCCATTGCTTGTGGCCACTGGCCCACTGGCCATCCGACTTGTCCGCCCTCCCGCTCCTCCCGCTCCCTCGTGGAAAACAAAGGCCGATAGAGCGAAAAACACGACCAAAAAAAAAAAAACCCCATCCCCCGGATCCACACGCCATCTTGTGTCCATCGAGGATGTCCGGTCTACCAGAAGAAGAGGCGGCCACGGTGGACGATGGACAGCTTATCCGTCGAGGCACCGGCATCAAGATCGGGCCCGTCACTCTCCCGCCGTGGCGCTCCCCCATCGCTCAAGGTTCGCCGGTCCCTTGACGTGAAGCGGAGCAGTGGCTTATGTTGGTGGCAGTCATATTGACGGGCTTCGTGTGCTTCCTTTGTCCCGGTATGTCCACGGCTTTCTCTTCCGCGCACTGGACGCCGCGCACTGACAGTGTCGAACAGGAATGTTCAACGCGCTGAACGGGTAAGTGTCTGCATCCCTCTGCTGCTCGTTCGGAGTATCTGACCTCGCGCCAGCATTGGCGGCGGCGGCCAGCTCGACTCGACCATCAGCGCCAACGCAAACACGGCGCTGTACACGACCTTTGCGGTGTTCGGCTTCACGGCGGGCACGTTCCTGAACTACGTCGGCGCCAAGGCGACGCTGGCGATCGGCGGCTTCGGGTACTGCGTGTACTCGGCGTCGTATCTGTGCTACAATCACACCAAGAACGACGGCTTCGTCATCTTTGCCGGCACGCTGCTGGGCGTCTGTGCCGCGTTCCTGTGGACCGCACAGGGAACCGTCATGATGTCGTATCCGACCGAGAACGAGAAGGGAAGGTACATCGGTCTGTTCTGGGGCATCTTCAACCTCGGCGCTGTCATCGGGTCCATCAGTGGGTGCACCCCTCGCACGTACGCTAAGGGAGGGCTGGCTGACTGACGGCGAAAAAGTCCCCATCGCGAACAACTGGAACACGACGGAAAACAAAGCGGTCAACGATGGCACTTACATAGGCTTCCTAGTGCTCATGGTCTGCGGCGCCATCCTCTCGTGGTTTCTAGTTCCTCCGCAGAAAATCATCCGCAAGGACGGCACCCGAGTACAACGGGTCCAACACCCGTCGATCAAGTCCGAGCTGAAGGGGCTGTGGGAGACACTGTATTCCGATCCGTACATCGTACTCCTCTTTCCCTTCTTCTGGGCTAGTAACTGGTTCCACCCCCCTCGGCGCCCTCAAGAAACGCAGCGTAAACTGACCGAGGAAAAAAAAGGTTCTACACCTACCAGCAAAACGCATACAATCTGTATATGTTCAACACGCGCTCCCGCGCATTCTCCGGACTCTGGTACTGGCTCGCACAGATCGTCGGATCCCTCATCTTCGGTTGGTTCCTTGACAACCCGTTTATGACGCGCCGCCGCCGCGCGATCGCTGGCTGGGCGCTCCTCTTCGTGCTGGTCCTCTCCATCTGGGGCGGCGGGCTCAAGGCCGAGCTCGGGATCTCGCGCCCGCCGGACCAGGCACAAGCGGCGTCGTGGTTCCGTGGTATGGACATTCACGACACGGATTTCACGTGGTACTGTCTGCTCTATGCGTTCTACGGAGTCCTGGACGCGGCCTGGCAGACGTACGCGTACTGGATCATGGGCGCACTGTCGAACGATCCCAGGAAACTGGCGTACTTTGCGGGCTTCTACAAGGTGCCCCCCCCCCCCCTCTTTATTAATCCTCCCGCAGAAGCTCACGTGCGAAAAGGGAATCCAATCGGCGGGCGCGGCAGTGGTTTGGGGCATCGACGGCTCTCACGCGCCGTTCAGGGTCCTCTTTGGCACTTCGTGGGGATTGTGCGTCGCCGGCTTGCTCTTCGCCATCCCCGTCATCTGGATGCGCATCCACGACACCGAGGTCACCGAGGCGGACTTTGCCGACTCCGACAAGCACGATCATCCGCCGGAGGGCGAGGAGAAGTCGCAGCTGCCAACGACGGTGGAGGAAAGCCAAGCGTGATGTGGTGGCCGAGAGCGATGCGGCCACGGGGGCATTTTTTTCCCCCGGGATACGAACGCGAATATGTAATGCTCTTAGTGATATAGTTATGTTTTTGCTTGCGTCTTGGCCCGAATTTGAGATTTCGCGGACTCGCAGGCGAGTGACGACACATGATGATCGGCGCACCGCAATCTCGCAAGTCATCGCCGTCGCAGCTGCCCTCTTGTCTCCTCCAAGCACGGTGGTGCGTGTACTCTGCACTCTCCGCCCGGCCTCGCCCAGGCCGCAAGAGCTCCGCCCATTCTCTAGCTTCCAGGTGGTTATATGCTCCAGGACGAAACCGCGAATGAACACTTGCAGCAGCACCTGGCACCCCGCAGTGTCGCATCGCGAAGGGGGGCTTACCAGTCGGGAAAGGCCGGGCCGAGACCGACGACAGGCCACAGCAGCAGCGTCGCGGAGGAATGCGAGCCCTCCACCCACTATACCTACCTACCTAGTTAGGACTCCCCCTTTTGCGATGCGCACCAGATCTCCCCCCATATGTGTGTACATACCAGCGAGGGGGGGGGGGGGGGGGGGCGCGGAAGATCCGGTCGCCAGCGCTTGGAGTGATATGTAATGTGTAAACGCGCGCTTCCTCTGGCGTTGGAGGATCTGGAGGATCTGGAGCCCGCGGTCCGCATATACCTATCTTCCCTAGCCGACCGACCCCCCTTCAAGGCCGTATCCTTTTGCGTCCCGGATCCGCGCAATGCACGGTACGCACCAGCCGGGGATGGCTGCCTCCCTCGCCGCCTCCACAGACGGCGGCGACGACGGATTGCCCGCCCCCGTGTGCTGAAACTGCATTTTGCGTGTTTACATACCTGTGCGACCGCGAGTGATGTCGCTGTGCCGAACTGCTTCCGTCTTGCCAACCGGATGGTGCCCACGACACAACCCGCGATGCAGCTTCTTGGACACGACATCGTCCTGCATCCGACATATCCGCGTAGATATAGATAGATAGATATATGTAGATTGATTGAAACGGGCGGGAAATTCCGAGACAAGCCTGAGGTTCGGTCCGCCACGGCACTTGCCGCCGGCGCTTGATTGGTCGGGGTGCATTTATGTGTGACACTAACTAAGCTCTCTACTCTATGTATGTTATGATACAGCACAGATAGATAATCGAGTTAAACAGCCGCCCATGGTATAAATCATACCGAGCCCAAACGTAAAACCAAAACCAAAACCACAAAAAGTCCAAACGCCTTTCCGTCCCCGCACGGTGGCCCCTTCTGAACTCACAAACTCCCGACGGGACTGCTCTCCTTCGTCGCCCCGAACGTGCTGTCGTGATACTCGACCTGCTGCTGGGCGACGACCGGCAACCTCGGCGGCGCAACGTCCTGCCACAGCACGTAGCGCTGGAAGAAGTACGGTATCTGCTTCGCGCCGTAGCGGGCGTGGACGCGCGTGGGGACGCTGAAGACCTGGTCCAGCTCCTCGAGGGTTTTGCCTGCGGCGGGGGTTAACAAGCACGAAAGCGGAGCAGACGAGGTGGGTGAGGATGGATACCTTTGGTTTCGGGCAGGAGAAAGAGGACGCCGAAGAAGCCGACGACGTTCCAGCCAGCGTACCAGGCGAAGGCGCCCTGGGTCGTGAACGCCTTCTCGAGAGCGAACCAGGTGACGGCGAGGACGAAGTTGAAGCCCCAGGTGGTGGCGGTGGCGAGGGACATGCCGATGTCACGGATGTAGAGCGGGTAGGCCTCCGCCGAATAGGTGAACGGCACGGGGCCCTCGCCGGGCGAGTAAACCATCGCGAAGAGGTAGATCCCGAGCGCAACGCAGGCGATCCGCGCCGTCGTCTCCGCCGGGATCCAGAAACAGAAGCCCGTGAACAGCAGCGCCAGCGACATCAGCGGGAACGTTGTCAGCAGCAGGTTGCGCCGCCCGAACCGGTCGATCGTGAACACCGCTGGCAGCGCGAAGAGCCAGTTGATGATCCCGAAGCCCAGCGACGCGAGCAGTGCTTGCGCATGGCTGAAGCCCGCGCCCGAGAAGATGCTCGAGGAGTAGTATGCGATCACGTTGACTTTCGCGGGGCGTCAGCACGGGAGGGCGCAGCCAAGAGGATGGAGGAAACCACTCACTGCCGCAGAATTGCTGCATAAACATCACCAACTGCGACGCCTGCATGGCGCGACGGTTGCGGCCGACGGTGAACATCTCCTTGAGCTTCGCAAGACCACTCGCCATCTCCCCTTCCGCATCGAGCAGGACTTGCATGTAGAAGAGGTCGCGGGCCGCTTGAACTTTGGACCACCGCAGGCGAGCGAGCGAGCCGAAGGCGCTCCTGGGCTTTCCCTTCATCAACTCGTACCGTGGCGATTCGGGCTGGACACGACGGCTGTCAGTATACACACTCCTCTCGACACCGGAAGAAAAAAAAGGTGGAGGAGGACTCACGCAGAAGTAGACCTGGGCGCAGACGAAGATGGCGGGTATCGCGGCGGACGCGAGCATCATCCGCCAGTTGAGATCGGGCACGGCTTCGGTCTTGACGTTCATGAAGGCGACGTCACAGACGTATCCCAGCATGATTCCGAATGCCGTCCACATCTGCCACATCATGACCAGCGCTCCGCGGATCTGGTTCGCGCTGCTGTGTCAGCCCGTCGGTCCGCCACGAAGAGGCGGGCAATCTTCCATACCGCTGGCGGGGAACATTCCGCGGCGTAGATGGGAACGGTGCTGGATTTGGGGCCGATGCCGAAGCCGAGGAAGAAGCGGGCGATGAACAGATGCCACCACGTGTTGGTGAAGGCCTGCCAGAAGCAGGCCGCGAATGAGATGAAGCAGGTGATGAAGATGGTGTTGCGACGGCCGAACGCCTTGTTGAGGGGATGAGTGAGCCTGGAGACTGCGTCAGCGCATCTGTGCGTCGGAGAGAGAGGGAGATGGGAGATCGAGTGTCTGCGTACCAGCAGCCGATCGTGAAGCAGCAGAGATAGGGCGCCGAGTTGACGAGGCCCTTGATCCACTCGCGGTCCTGGATCCCGAACTGGTCGAAGAAATACAAGTTCGCTGATCGGGGTGCCATGTCAGCCGTCCAGCCTACAGGGGGGCGGTGGGGGGGACGAAGAAACACACCTCCATTGATGACCGACTCGTCCATGCCCTGGACGGAGGCGGCGACCGAGCACATGATGACCATGTGGTAGAGGGCCATGGGATGGCTCCAGCGGTGGGTGACCTCGCGGCGGAGGATCTCCCTCTCGCCGTCGGTGAGCAGAGGGACGGTCTCGAACGCATCGCGGTCCTGCGCGAGCATGGCGCCCTTGCGGAACTCCATCTCGTACTCTTGCATGCCGTTGTCCCGCGCGTACCGGGCGCCCATCTCCTGCAGCTCCTCGAGCGTCTTGCCCGCCAGCGGATTAGCCAGCCGCGCGTTCAGTTTCGAGATCTGCTCCTCTGTCAGCGCGGCGGACGGATGGCCGCCCGGAGAGGACATCTCGTTGCTCTCTTTGCTTCCGCCTATCATTTGAGTGCGTGCGTGTAAGTGTGGGGCGGTGGACGGTGTGATTGCAATGGATGGCGACTGGCTGGTTTGGGTGCAGTGGGTATCTCTGGTTTCAGTGACAAGGTGGAAGGGACAGAAGACATCTTTTATATTCCATATATTCTCTATTCCCCACCTCCACATCTCCCACGGTCCGCCTTGCCCGGAGAATAAAGCCGCCTCGGACGAACCGGCCGGATTCCCCGGACCCCTATGCGTCATGCAGCTGATGGGCACCCCCTTTCCGCCGTCTTATAGAACAACTTAACCTTCTTGCACATGCGCTAACTGCAAAAAGACCGACCAGAGACCAAACCGGAGATTTTCAGGCACAGGCCCCTCTCCTCATCGAGTTCGCGATGTTCACCTGATGGTTCATTCGTGGGATGGGGCGTCTAGAAGCTAACCGCGTTCAACTGTAACTTCCGAAGGGCGGGCCACAATCAGCGAACAGAAGACGACACCGAAAAGCATACGGACCGGCCAAATAACAAGAAAATGCCATGGCCGGCCTGGCAAAAGCAGGCTATGTAGTTGGATGCAGCCAGTAACTAGCTGGCATGCGACCGCCGATCAATAAGCGCCTACTATCCACCCGCATCCCCAGTCAACGCCGAATCCCGCCCCCGCAGTCGACGGAAGATAGGCAGACACCCACACACGCGCAGCACGAAGTCGCGGCGGTGCGGTCGGATAATTCGGGGCCAGGGTTTGTCGGCTGCGATGTAGTCATGACGTCGAGCCGCAGCCATCCCGTCCGATGAATGCGCCAAATGGGGCAATTACTGGCGCTCGTCTCGTAAAGCCTCACCGGAGATGTCTGGAAGACAGCAAACCACTGTATAGAATGTACTTGTACGACCAAAGATTAGAAGAGACATTGGTGACGTAGTCGCGGGGGGTGACTCGCGGTCGATCCGGCCTTCCCACCACTGCAGAGCACTGCTATGTAGTTGGCTGGATGGTCGGAGGGAACCTTCGACGCCGCCGGTTTCGAGTCCTTTCGTCGGGCATTTCGGATCCGTTGCTCAAGGAGGTAAGCTTTTTGCGGAAAGGAATCGTCCGAACACGACGGACTGACTGCAGTATCGATGCCCTTCCATGCTCCATTTGCCGTGCGGATGCGCCATCCGTGTCGCTCCATTGCACTGTTTGGCCAGCCGCCAGTACGTCTACAGTACGTATGTCGTCCGAATGACACGGACTGCAGTTGTGAGCATGTTCCTCCTGCGCCGAGAGGAGCGAATAATGCCGACCGTCACCAGCACGAGCACGGCAGCCGACGCGACTGTTGGGTGAAGACCTATGGAGCAGATGGACTTCAGCTTTCGCGGAGCAAATAGCAGGACTGGCGGAAACTCTCCCCGCTCCTCCAATTCGTTTGTCTCGGTGTCGTCCGCGCCGTCTTCACGACGTATGAAGACGATTCACGGCAGGCGGTATGTAGTTATGTCGGACGTCTGCGGTTGAGTCAGCAAGGAACACGAACACGACACCGCTTGAAGGGCAGAAGATGAATCCCGCTGTATGTACGCCATGCCAGCGCGCCTGCATAGCACCCCTCACAGCACCCACAGAAGAAAAAAGCCGCGAACCCATAACAAAACAAACCCGCAAAGGAAAGAAACGGACCAGTCACGTGAGCACCTCTGCAGAAAGAAAAGAAAAGAAAAGAAAAAGACACCAACACCTACAACACCTAGTATAAAGGAGGAAATCATTCGTAAGAAAGAAAACAATTAAAAGGACACAGCGCCCACAGATTACCGCGAACGCCCATCGCCCAGTACTCCACGATATAGAAACGGCTCCAGTCCTAGGCCTCGGTGTTGTGGCAAACCAACCGTAGGAACCTGCGAGTCCTCCGTCGGTATAATATGATATGATGGTCAGGTCCAGGCATACTGTGACCAATAGGCGTCGTCGTACTCGATGGTGGAGACGTCGCCGCTTCCACCGTAACAACAGTCTGCGTCGGCCGGAGAGACCTCGCCGCCGTCGTTCGCGAAGAGGGCGTCGATGTCGGGGTCCTCCCAATAATACGCGAGGCTCTCGTGGCAGGGGATCGCAGCGGTGTCTTCCGTCCGTTCAAAGCCTCCATCCGCGGCAGGAGGGTCGCAGGAACTCTGTCCAGGAGCAGTGCCCCGAACCTGAGCCTCCTCGGCGGCAATGTTCGCGTCCCCACCAAGACTCTCGGGGCTCGTTCTGGCTGCCACCGCCGCGTCCACTCGGATCACCTGCAGTGCGTGCATCTCGACCTCTTGCGAATCTTCGTGGGCAGCGGGGGCGTCGATATCCGGATCGACCCCTTCTGGAGCTTCGCCGAAGAGGAAGGCGAGGTCGGTGTCGCCGCTCTCCTCCCCCTCTTCTTCCTCTGCTGGGTATCCTTCTTCCTCGTCTCCCGTTTGGCCGTCTTCCATCACCGCGTCCACTCGGACCACCTGCGCGGGAGCTGCACTGTCATGCATCTCGACCTCCGGCGAGTCTTCGTGGGCAGCGAGGGTGTCAGCGCGGAGGCCTTCGATACCCGGATCGACCCCTGCTGGAGCTCCGCCGGAGAGATAGCCGACGTTGGCGTCGCCGTTCTCCTCTTCTGCTCCGTACCATTCTTCTTCTTCTCGGCCACCGCCCGCCGCTCTTTCGAGTTCGTGCGCCGTCTCCGCCGCGCCAGGGCCGGCACCACCCACCACAGGCGCGACAACGACACCGTGGGCGTACACGATCCCGCTGATGTTCGGCCGGCCGGCGGCGTCCGCGCGCAGCAGCTCGGCGTCGCTCCACAGCGCCTCGTAGTCGCGATCTGCCAGCCCCACCACGAAGGTCCTGCAGTCGTGCAGCATCTTCCTGGCGACGTGCGACTTGATCTTCCTCTGCGTCTTCTGGAGCTCGCGCCTCCGGGTGCGCTGCTGTCTGGCCTCCTTGGTGAAGCGGCCGGAGACAGCGGCGAACTCGCCCCTGCTGTTGCGCTCGTACGTGCGCTGGCCGCCGCCGCTCTTGGCCGGATAGTCGACGGGCTTCCCCTGGCGGATCATGCGCTCGCGCAGCCCCGCCACCTCGGCCGCGCAGCCGGCGTCCAGCTCGCGCTTCTTCGCGGCGAGCTCCTCGGCGCTCTGCTCCGCGTGCGTCTTCTTCCACGCCCGGAACCGGTTGCAGAACTTGCTGGCGATGCAGTTCTTCTGGTACTGTTGGGGCCGCGGGAGCGTCAGCGGAGAGCACCCCGAGCACAGCACGAGCGAGACGGCGCTGGGGAGCTTACCGTGAACGTGTCGTGGTTCACCCGCTGCCGGCGCTCGACGTTCTCGGGGTCGGCGGAGAGGCGTTCGGCTGGGCGGCGATATCCAATGCGGCCCATTGCGGGAGATCGATAGTTAGTGTGTGGGTGTGGCTTACGGAGGAATAATCAGACGGCTTAGATACCGGATGCTGCGGAGCGGGGAGGCAATGCAAGGGAGTGGGTGCAGAGGAGGAGGAGGAGGAGGAGGAGGAGGAGGAAGAGTTGTCGACTTGTGGGTGGGTGAGCGAAGCCGGGCAGAGAGGAACCAACGGAAGCGCAGCGCTGCAACGACCCATTGACGAGTAAAATCGAGCGAGGTGAAAAAATTGAGCAGCTCCCGCCAGCCCCACTCGCTATTCCACCTCGACCCTCCCCCCCCTTCTCCCTCTCGATTTCCTCTTGCTGCGCGAATGACTAGGAGAACACGTAGCGAGTGATATCCCCTGAAGCTGTGGAACGTACCGCGCTAATTCCCTAGTATTCCGCGCCGCCAGTCACTCCGCCTCGCCTCACCATGCATCCCAATCCGAGGGGGGGGGGGGGGTTCCCAGTTAGGAAAGTTCTCGCACGTTCAGCCATCACTCACTCCCCCCCTCCTGTGTACATACACGGCTACGGCTATACGGCTACGGGTCGGCAAACACCCTCCCCAGGTCACGGGAATCACGTGATCTGCGGAGCCAGTGGACCCCGCTCGTCGCCCGCGTATGCAGAGCCGTACTGTAAGTAGAGTACATACATAGAGCACACCACCTATGCAGCAAAATCAGCACATACCTAACTAGGCACATACATACATACGTGTTTCTATGTAGCCGCCAGACCAGCCGTGTCGAAGAGGACAATACATAGTTACATCATACATACATACAAGGTAGATAAGTAGGTAGGTACCTTTACTGTACTGTACGCAACTTGGGCAACTGCCCCTTCTCGCCGTCTCCCCCACACTCCACCCGACGCCCGGAGATAGATAGATATATAATGTCTGCACGCACCCAGGTCGCCACGGCGACACGGGCGCTTACGGCGGAACGGGAGCGGTGGCGTGCCTGTGCCGACCGCGCCGATCCCGTCCGATCGATCCCGGCCTCTCTCACACACACACACACATATGCATAGATACGTACCCCCCCCCCCCGGGGGAGGGGGGTGAAACGCGTGCGTGCTGTCGTGCCAGACGGGAAGCGGGGAATACTGTACACTTGGCCCAGTCCCGCGCCAGGTGAATCGGGGGCGCCTCCCGACACGCCGGAATGTCCAGCAGCCGGCAAAACAGAAGACTCCCCCCCATGCTCGAACACCCAACTCGTGCGCTCACGTATGTACAACCGCTGGCCTTGTGTGCACCTACCTAATGTATGCAACTTGGCTACGTATGTATAGTACACATCTGGTATCTCTATACGTACTATGTAACCATAGCCCCGACCACTACAGCAGCATGTACTCTACACACCCACACACTACATACATACTTACGTACATACATATCTACTACATACATACATAGAGCACATGTCGGTGGATGGGCATGTACCAGTAGTAATGCGCGCACGCACGTCGTCCTGCATACAAACTACAGACGTATACGTACATTGTGTACGGACATAACTACCTAGATAGAGTGCGTATCTAGCGGACTTACTGGAGCAGGTATGTATGTATGTATGTATGCATGCATGCACGTATTCGGGTTGTCTATGTACCGTATCTACCAGCACCGTCGCCATCGCCGCACACACGCACGCATGCATCACAGCCAGCCCCACACCGGCTCCGGTTACTGCGTGGACGATGGATTGTTGTGGTTAACTCTCGGATTCCCCACATCGTCGTCGCAGCCAACTGACTGACTTGCATACATGCAAAAAAAAAAAAAAAACCACATAACGAAACACCCTCTAATCCGCAATATAGTACCGAGTAGTTCGCAAAGGAAAAAAAAGAAAAAAGAAAACAAGGAAAGAAAACAAGGGAAACTTCGCCATCCACGATAGTAGACAGACAGGCAAGGCAGGCACCAGGCACATCGCGCACAGAAAAAAAAATAGAGCCGTCAATTGATGTCTCCACCCCCTCCGCTATTATGTCTTCCTCACCGCCAACGTATGGCAAAGAGGAGAGAACTGAAGGAGAGAATAAAAAAAGAGAAAGGCTACCATCCCCTCGAATAATATTACAGTAGAAAGTAAAGTGGAAAGTAAAAAAGAAGAGATAGAAAATCAACAAGCCGCCCAAACAAGCCCCCCCCCCCCCTCCCCGAACGAAACACGCACTAAAACACGAAACGGACAGAAAACGGAAACAAAACGACCAAGCAGCGTTTTATAAAAAGCAGAGAGTGACGTTCAGCTGTGAACTGAGAGAGGTATCAAGATGAGACAGAAAAAAAAAAGAAAAAAAAGAAAGTTAACACGACAAAGGAAAATGGTTGCTCGAAAACCGCTGGCGAGAGGCAGAGAAAGAAATGTGTGGAGTGGAAACGACAAACATAGGAACCGGCAGATAATGGGACAAGCTCAACTTAACCACGGAGAGCGGACGCAGATTGTGAATGGACACAAGGCGGAAAAATAAGGAGGCCATCGCGCAACCAAATGCACATACATTGAACGAAACGGAATCGACAAACTCCTGGAACCCAGCAATTTTTTGGCAGCCCACTGTATGATAAAAAAAAAAAGTAAGGAAAAAAACACCCCAGCCCAATTGTAACGATTACAATCCAGAACAAGCACAAAGTCCGAAAGATAAGGAGAGAAAGAGAGAGAAAAAAGGACAATTGCACACATCATACATACGATCTCCTACCGCCGCGAGTAGATGCTCTGGCCCCAGCCGGCGTCTCCCTCGCTTGGGGGAGTCGGCCATTTGGGGTCCATCATCTCATCATCTCTCCGCATTTTTCCACCAATGTCCATCCCCTTGGCGTAGTATTGATTGCCCGTCTGGGGATTCGGTGTCGGATAGCCATTCGAACCAGACACATGCCGCAGATCCTTGTTGGATCCCTTACGAGCTGGTGCTTCATATGTCTGGGAGGTTTGTCGGCTGCTGTATCCACACGATGCGGCAACCTCGTCGGCGATCTCGTCGTGCTCGTCGGGAGTCTCGTATCGCTGCTTCGTGTTGCGAACGCTCCGCCGTGTGCGGGGAAAAGTAGGTGTCTGAGCAACGCCATTGACGACGGTCTCACCAGCTCGCGAGGCATTCGGAGTGGGAGGAAAACTGAGGTTCCGTCGCATATTCGCCGAGTTCGATCGATAAACACCGTTGGTTTCGGCCAACGCTGCGTCAACCTCCTTGATCGTTTTGTCAATTCCTGATACATCCCCAGGCGAGTCGACCAACATGCTACTCCGGTTACTCCCTGAATCCTTTGTGCCCCATATGCCACAGCCCACACCCGTCTCCTGGTCGTCGCCTTCCGGCGAAGGCGGCAGTCCCGACGTCCGGGACGATAGTCGTCGCGCACGCTTGCGTAGGTGACTGAAAAAGCTTTCCCCCCGGCCGACAGGAGAGGTGACCGCGCTGCCCCCCCCCCCTGCGATCCCGCTCCCTGGAACGTTGCCGTTCAGCTTGTCCACTGCCTGCTGTACGCCGTTGGTGTACCCGTCGTTCTGCTCGTGCGACTTCTTCGACGCTATAGAGAGCTGCCTTCCGATCTTCTTCACTGCCTTCTCCTCTTTGCTTCGGCGCTCCTTGCTAGAGGATGTTCTGTTCTCGCTGCGAGCCGCCTGCACACTTACGGCGTCGCTCAGGGGCGAAACCGGACGTATCGAGGGGAGGATCATCATCGGAGCCCCATTGTTGGCCTGGCCACCGCCAGACGAAACCTTTGGCGCATGCCACGTGCTTCTTTTCTCCACTCTCGGTCTCGCCTCGGGATTGGTCGTAGGAGGGGGGGAGACCATGAACGACTTGCGGAACCACGAACTTTTCTTCTCGAGGGAAGGAATACCCTCAGTCATCGAGTCACGAGATGGCTTCATCGTGAGTTCCGACGTTTTCCTGGCCATCCGCGAGGGAGTGGAAGTCCTGGGCAGCAGCGGATCGACAGCGTCCTTAAAGTATTCATGCTGCAGTGCCTGTACCGATGTTGGCCGGCTCCGGGGATCCCACATAAGACACCAGGTCACGAAATGGGCTAGCGATGCGGGCCATGTCGGAGTTGCGAGAATTGACTCCATGGGAACGGGGGCCATCTGCGATCCGTTAGACGTCCATCGTTCCGGAAACGATGCGTGGGGATGGATATATAACTCACCCTTGGGAAGCTGAAGCCTAGCCGTCCGGCTAACCGCGTTCCCTCTCTCCACTCGCCTCCCCCCATCTTCTTGCCGCTACGGCCGACCCACTGTCCCGGGGAGCCCATCACCTCACACACTCTCCAGACCTGGTCAACTTCATTTCCTCCGGGAAACAGCGGCTTCAGCGTTGCGACTTCGACGGCCATGGCGCCTACTGCCCAGATGTCGACCGGTGCACTGTACTCTCCAGCACGGAGGAGCACCTCGGGGGCCCTGTACCACCGAGTGGAGACGTATGTCGTGTAGGGCATCTTGGACGACGTCTCCCTAGCGAGACCGAAATCTGCGATCTTGACGGAGTATACGGGGGGAGTGGACGGAGGTGTGACCATCGCCGAATACTTGCGGAACGAACCGGCGTCGTTGAGGTTTGTCGCCGAGGTGGATACCAGAATGTTTTCCGGCTTGATGTCGCGATGGAAGAAACCATTTGCATGGATGTGCTCGAGGCCGGAGAGGATTTGAAACCTAGAACACGTTCAGTACGAGCCATCGACATTCCCGCTATCTGGGGCGCACCCACAGTATGCTCTTGACAACACTGCCTTCCAGAAGCTTTCCCTCGCGGGCTTTCATCAGCTGGTAGAGATTGCCATCCATGTACTCCATCGCGATATGTAGCTTCTTCGTGTGCGGGTCGAGGAAGATATCCAACGCCGGGACCAGGTGCGCGTGTGTCGGCAGCTGCCTCAGGAATATCACCTCGCGGAGTTCCAGACAAGGCGCGAACGACTCGAAACTCTTCTTCATTGTCTTGATTGCGACCTGAAATTTCGGACGAACGAGGTTAGCGAATTGCCCGTGATCGCAGCCGCATCCGTTGGTGGCCATCAGGAAAAACTTACCACGCTACCTCTCCGAGCCACGTTCGCCCCCGCTGTCCGCACTTTCGCCAGAACCACACTCCCGAAACTCCCATCGCCAACCTCTTTGATTATCTCGAAGCGATCCGTTAATGGCAGATTCGACGAGGAAGCGTACCCGAGGGAACCGTTCGCCATTTCGGGCATTAATAAAAAGTAAGTGGAGAGGGCCTATATATTCGGATACTAGATTCTGTGCGGCGCGGAAACAAGTCAGCTTTAAAGGGGGGTTCTCTCTCTCATACTCCATCGTTCCATCCATCCAACTCTGTTCGTCTGTGACTGCTCCCCTCCCCCCCACTGCCTTTTTGGCAAGAAGCGACTAACCTTGAAATATTAACTTCTAAATGCGACGTCCAACGCGTCGAACGCAGAATGATCTCTACAATGCAACGTCCAAGCACAAACTCCGGCGGTAAAAAAAGGAAAGGAAAAGAAAAAAAAATGTGTAAATAGAAAAAATAATATGTATATAAAAAGGGAGAAGGAAAGAAAAATCCGAGAATTCAACGGCGACGCAAAATGGAGTTTGGGGCCCGACTACTGGTGTCGAAACCGTCGTCCTCAGCAAAGTTCGAGCAAATGGCGTGTTTCCAATCCAACAGTGGGAGGATGATCCGGCCGAAAGCGAAGCGGGAATCGGAGTCGCATGCAGTTTTGTTGTGTGGTTCGAGGCTGCGGGGGACTACACAGCGTCCCTGGATCCGACACAAAGGGAAGGGGACCAGCGCGAGGTCGAGTAGTGGTAGCAGACGGACGGGGGAGATGATGTTTGTAATCGTAGAATTGAAGACGCGGGCGGGTCCAGCTTTTGGGCGGCGGATGAGTGTGGGGGGGGAGGAGGAGGAGAAGGCGTGTGGAGAGAAGCTGGCAGGGAGGGAGGAGGAAGTGGTGGTGGTGGTGGTGGTGGTGGTGGTGGTGGAGGAGGGGAGTTGGTTTTTCGGGTTGTTGTGATGGTGTGAGTTGAGGGATCGAGGAAAGGGACAGGTGTGAAAGGGATTCCTGGCAGATAGGTTTGTTGGGTAAGCGACGGCAAGCCGAAAACAAGTTGCAGCTCTTGCGCAGGATAAGGCAGTTGAGTACGTCGAGTTAGAGTGTCAGTATGGCTGTCAGATACATACTTTGGTTTTAGTCGACGAAGAGGGACGGGACCTCCTATAGGGGTGTCTCTCAGGTCCGTGCGGCAGGGATTGAATGGAACCGAATCTCTGGTTGGGTTTGGGGGGGGGGGGGGGAAATGGCAAGGGCTTTTTTGGAGAGGGTGGAGGAGGGCGGTGTGTCAGTCGATGCGTGCGGAGCGGCGGATCGAGTGGAGTACAAAGGCGAGTACTGTGGATTTTGGGAATGTTGCTTCACGGGACAGCGCGAGATTCCGCACAGCGTGTTGGTCGCCCGTCCGAGGTTGCCGGGGATGGGAAGGAGGGGGGGGGGGGGTGATTTGCGTGCGTATATTGTGGCGGAGGCGATGATCATACCGACGGGATATTCTATGTACTCTATATTCTACAGGTGCGGGCACGATGGAGCGTGGAGGGACCGACAAGAGACGGGCTGGGAATGGGAATGGAAGAGGGGGAGGCGAGTCCTCAGAGAGGATCCCGTTGATCGCCGCCCGCTCGGCTCGAGAGGGAAGCAGAAACCCACAAGCAGAGCCACACTGTTTGGCTGTGGGCAAAAAAAGAAAGAAAGAGAAAGAAAAAGAAAAGCCCCCAGCATCACCCACTCACTCACGGATCCATCACGGTTGGGCAGTGCAAGCAGGGCGGGCGGCGGCGGCAACAATGGCCTTTATTCCCACTCTGTGTATGTATGTGTGCATGCATTTTATTTTTACTTTTGGTCTCGAACGCGAACGCAGCCCCACAGCAAGTAGAGTATGTATGATGTAAGTCACACACTCGTCGACGGGCCTGCGCAAGTCGCCCACTCGCATCTCATCCATCCATCGCGTGTGTGCGCCGAGGCAGCCGTCGAGGGCGAGCCACCCACCACTCGACGGAGCGCAGGCGGGAGCAGTGGAGCGGAGCGGAGCGGGCTCAGGTGGTTGGCGAGCGAACAGACCGTCGCCGCGGACCGGACTGGACTGGACTGGCGGCGCCCTCCCCCCCTGTCGAGCGAGCGAAACCATGCTTGCTTCTTTCGAAAAGCCAGACCCCCCCCCGACGAGTCCGGCAGTCGAGCGTTCATCGTGATCGGCCCAGAACAGGGGAAAGACAGCGTCGAAGGGCAGGCGCACGAGAGGAGGAGGAGGAGGAGAGAGGCTCGAGCAACGTCGTCGCAGGGGATCGACTCCAGAGTTTGTTGGGGCTCACCTCGAGTCCGAGTGAAAACCCGCCCCGTAATTAAAAAATTAAAAAAATAAGTTAAAAAATAAAAAAGAACCTTTATTTTCGGATGGAACCGATACATAGAAACTCCTTTTGTTTCGTTGATTTACCCGTAAATTTCCAAGAACAAAATCATTTTGGTGGGGACCCCCCCGGTCGATGTCCAGGGGGTGCCCTAGGGGTAGTGAGGCCCGCGTAGGGTTAGCGCTGCCGAGGAACGGACGCTGATATTCCCGTTTGGAAAGGTGTCGAAAGGGCTTACTACATACCAGTTCGGTAGTCACCTGACGATGGTACATATCTAGCGTACGTGTGCGGGTATTTTTTATTCTGTATTTTATTTTATTTAGTTCCATCTTTCCACACGATAATTACTGCACGCGGAAGTACCCAACCGACTATTCTTCCCACCCTGGTCCTGCAGGCGGACCAAAGCGAGATGGCCGCAGTGCGTGAGGTCAGCGGCGAGAGAGCGCGGGGGGGAGAGGTGCGAGGCCAGCGAGGCCCCGCATGGGCGCGGAGAGATGGTCCCAAGACCTCATCCCTCCAGCCGGGTGTGCGGCCTCGAGATATCTACCTACTCCATTCATTTCCACGCACACACTCATAACCCTCCGTCTCGACATCGCCTGCGCTGTTCTCCAATGCGCCGCCACCCCTTCCGCTGCGTGCTCGGCCACTCATCGCCCGGCCAGGTGGCTATTGAATTCTCGCCGGGGGGGTTCTGCAGTCCTTCACGTGGTGCGTCCAGGTTCCCTCATTCGGGCCGTGTTTGGACTGTCTCCGTCACCCATCCCAGGCAGCCCAAGATTAATGCGTCCTGAAATCACGCCTGGACGAAGACGCAGACGGAGAGGAGACGCGGAGGAGACGCGGACGACGTGAGATCCTGCCCATCGTCGTACGTGCGCATATAGGCTGCGGAGGGCATGCAGAGTCCCTCCGCATGCCCCACGGGTCTCTCCGTGCTGTCGCGCGCTCCCGACTGCATTCCGATCCTCTCGCTCGCTGAGCAGCTATCCAACGTCGAGACGCATGCCTGATGCCGCTGCATCGCGACGGTGAAATCCACGCAGAACCAACCGCTAAACGACCGAAAGGGGACAGCAGCAACATCCGTCCCCCGTTCGAGTTGGCACTTCCCGACGAGAAAAAGGAACGCAGCTTGGACCGTGGTCACCTGGGTGGGGGGGGGGCAAGGAGTCTGGCGGAAGGCGAGGGGAAAAGAGGAGAAGGTATGTAGGGTAGTGTACTCTGCGTACCGCATCCGATGACTGGCCGCATACATACACGCCCGCAGCAGGAGACCTGCTGAAGCGCTGGTGATGAGCGAGGGGTGGGAGGGAAAGAGCGCGGTGTGTAGGTACATATATAAAACGGTTGTGACCCGCGGCCGGGATTGGCTTGCCGCAACGTGTGGGAGAGGGGGTCGGAGCGAGCGAGCGCTTCGCGGAGGACCTCAGCATTCTGCTCCGAGCCCCACAGACAGTCCGATCCCGGCACGTGTCTCGAAGGCTGGTCGGTGGCCAGGTGACTCTGCCCGTGTGTGGTCCCGTGGCCGCCGCTTGCGGGGCCAGGTCTGCGCGGCGGCGGTCGGCAGGGCAGGAGGCAGAAAGACGCCCGAACCATTCCTGCGCCACTCCTGCGAACCTTCGGGCAGCACGAGTTCGGACGCGTGCATGCGACTCGGAGGAGTCCGCCTCCAGGTAGGCTGCATATCAGGCGCAGATTTCCATGTATGCATTACATATCAATCCGATCCGTCGAGCCCGCCCGTCGTCCGATCCGCCATCGCCGTGCTCACGTCGACTGCACTGCACCGCGCCTCCTCTCCTCCTCGATCCTCCATCCCGTCCTCCGTTCAGCCTCCAACCTCCAACCTCCAACCTTCGACCTTCGATCTCCAGCCTCCAGCCTCCAGCGTCCAAACACCCTGAGGACCCGTACACTCTGCGCCGCATCGCAGTATGACGAGTCAGCACGCCTCACCCTCACCAGCGGCCACCACTCGCAGAGCTAAGCGCAGCCAAGCCACCGCCCGTGCAGCCCCCCCCCGTCGCGCCCCAAACGAATCACGGCTGCTCGGTTGGTCGGTCGTTCGAACCCGCGGATTTGATCCAAGGGCCCCCCCCCCCTCTTCGGATATCCTCACGACTACAGCGGAGCACACACGCATATGTACTACATATTCTGCACACACATCCCCACCAACCGCCTTCCGATCGGACGCGAGGCAGCATTGGTAGATAGCAGCAGCGCATTCGCACACACGCACCGATGCACTGGCGGGCGGCGAAAATGCAACAGACTTCCAGCTGAGCGCGCACCGTATGTAGTTGTTGGATGCTCTCGGACCTGGCCACACGGCCAGTGATAGAGTACATACGCGGATGTCATGCTGTCACCCATCTCAGCTCAGCTCGACTCCCCAGCGACCGGCCGACAGAGCACATCTAGATGGTACATACATACAAGGGAACGGGGATCAGCGTTGGAGATTGTTGGAGAGCCAGGTAGTCCATCTATCTATGTATGTAGGTACTATACTCTATGTACATAGATTGTCCCTTCACGCTTCGCACCGGAGTGCGAAACGGTCGATCACTGCAGGCAGGGGGGGGGGGGGGAGGGAAGCTCTGAGCTGAGTGAGCAACACGCGTCACTATCCCGGCGAGAGAGAGAGCTCGGAGCGCGTTTCTATCCATCTATCTACCTATCTACATACACAGCGTGTGCACACATAAACAAAAGCAAAAG